>Ga0299913_10006488_pt1 | contig 10141 bp, 6 predicted proteins | sample RVTome_9_FD_201360 | JGI IMG/M metagenome (GOLD analysis project Ga0299913, IMG submission 201360) | Soil microbial communities from uranium-contaminated site in the Upper Colorado River Basin, Wyoming, United States - RVT155D38 (version 2) ... | reverse complement strand
CGGACGACCCACCCGGCGCCTACGAGCGCGATCACCGCGAGCGAGGACGCCCACCAGGCCGCGAGGAAGGCTGCCGACGGTCGTTCCGGAGCAACGGGACGCGCGGCCGGGGGCGGGGGGCCGGAGACGACGGCCATCCACCCGTTCGTCCTCCACTCGGGGTGCGCATCGACCGCTCGGGCGAACCCGGTGAGATGGGATCGGAGGATCACGATCGTCGGATCCTTCGACAGCAGAGAACGGGCGACCCGCCAGGTCTCCCGAGCGACCTCGTCGAAACCCACCACGTCAGGACGGAGGGTCGGTTGCCCCTCGACAAGGAGCTCGGGGTCGCCGAGATAGATCGTCGTGCCGACGGCGAGATGCGCCGGGAGCTCCGCTCGGATCCGCCGCATCACGCGCACGGTCCCGAAGTCGCCCTCCGTTCTGGGCTTGTCGACCACGACGATCGCGGGACGATCGGCGTCGGTGAGGTACCGGCCGAGCGAATGGAACTCGGCCAGAGCTCGGGCCTCACTCCACGGCTTCCTCGTCCGCCAGGTCTCCCAAGCGAACGTCACGGAGAAGACCAACGCCGCGACCGCGACGACAGCGGCCACGACGGTGGCGACGCTCCCGAACCTTCCGCGCACCCAGATGACCGCAGCCACGAGACCGACCGCGCCGAGGAGCGGGATGGCCAGCGCGAAGGACAGGGCGCGTGGCACCGGCACCGTGCGATCGGCAAGGGAGACGAGCGCCGCCACCGCCGGGACGAGCGCCCAGGGGACGAGGAGCCAGGCGGCGCGCCGCCGCGACTGGTTCTTCGCGTCGGCCGTCAGCCACGCGCCGCCGACGACCGCGGCGGCGGCGGCCGCGGGCAGACGGTATCCGGGGAGCTGCGCCGAGAGGTGTCGCTCCACGGAATCGCGCGAGAGACCGATCGGTGCGCGCGGGATCCCTGGCGTACCGAGCAGGAGCGCGGCGATCCCGAGACCGGCGCCGGCGCCGGCGGTCGTCCCCACGCGTCCCGACGCGGTCTCGGCGAGCGAGCGTCCCTGCCGGCGATCGCGGAGCGACGCCGGCAGGGACGCGAGCGCCAGGATCCCCAGGAGCACCGTGAACAGGAGCGCGAACTGCCAGTGCACGAGCCACGACGCGAGGAGCGCCGCCGCTCCGAGCGCCCGCCCCGGGCCGCCGGCGGCTGCGCGTAGCGCGCCGGCGGCGGCCAGCAGCAACAGGGGCTCGACGAGGAGTTGGTCCAGGTAGCCGTTCGCGGCGAGTGCCACGTGGACGGAAGCGCCTGTCGCCACGCCGGCGAGGGCGATCCCCCATCCGGGCACCCCCGGGATCGCGCCGACGAGCGCCGCGGCCGCCAGCGCGATGGCGGCCGCGGCGACGGCCGGGAGGACGTACGCGAGATCGCGGGGATCGGCGCGGGTGACGGCCAACAGGGTGGAGAGCACGAGTGGCAACCCCGGACGATCCGCGTTCGTGTTCAACGCCTGCGATCGGCCTTCGAACGCCGGGAGGGCCTCGAGGCCGAGCCCTGCCACCACCTCGGACCGCCAGACGTGTTGCGGCGTGTCGCTGCCGGCCGGCGCCACACCCGTCCCGGACACGGCGTATCGCGCGAGGAACAGAAGGGACGGCACCACCACACAGGCCGTGAGGCCGACGGCGAGCGGGAGCCGTCTCATTTCGACTCCGCGAGCAACGCCGGGAGCGCGTGATCGGGGACGTAGCGCCAGCCGGGGAGGAACCTCGCGGCGTAGACGAGCTCGTGGAGCTCTTGGGCGACGCGGAGCGGGCGCAACAGTCCTTCATCGAACAGCGACGGGGCTCCACGATCGGCGAGCTCGCTTCGATACGCCCGGAGGCACGCGTCGGACGCGTCGTGGATCCATCTCGCCACGGATCCCCCCCGCCGCCGTTCCACGATCCTGCCCACGTGATCGAGAGACTGCACGAGGGAGGCGATGTCGCGGGCCGGAGGACCGGCGAGGGTGCCGGGACCGAGCGGATCTCCGTCCAGATCCGATACCGCGAGGCCAACCTTCCACTCGAGGAACTGGCCGACGTGGAGATCGCCGTGGATCGGGATCGTGACGGTCTCCCGGGCCTTGAGGGCGTCGAGCTCCTCGCGGATCCGCGTCGCGCTCTCCCGGAGCCACATGCCTTCGTCCCCGACGACCGACGAGAGGGCGGCCTCGAGGTCGGCTTCAGCGTTGCGACGCGCCTCGACGACCGCGTGCTCGTCGGCCGCTACGGTCGGCGCCGCCAGCACGTCCGTCGGGGTCGCGAGCGCGATGTGGAGACGGGCGGTGATCGCGCCGAGCGCGACGGCGGGCTCGACCGCATCGGCGGAACCGTCCTCGAGCGATCGCTCGAGGAGCTCGACGTACCAGTCCCAGCCGTCTCGCGCTTCGGGCAGGTACGCGGCGATGGACGCAAGGGGCGTCTCGCCGTCGGGGTGCTCCCACGAAGCGTTCCCGAGCGGCGCCGGCATCTCGTCGGCGCTGGCCGCCAGGAGATGAGCCGGGAGCACCCTGGGTCGCTCGTTGCCGGGGGTCATCCACACGGATCGCTTCACGACGGCCATGCCGCCCACGACGATCGATTCGTTCGACTGATCCACCTCGATCGGTCGCTCCCCCACCAGATGCTCGATGGGGCCCAACCGCCGGAAGGAGAACCTCCCCGACTCATCCTCCCTCGCGATGCGAGCGAGCAGCTCCTCCGCCACGCCGTCTCCGACCCGGGCCCGATGGAAGCCCGACCCGTCCTCGACTACCGCCGACGCCAGCAAGCCCGATCCGGCCTCGAGCACGAGGAGCCATCGACCGCCACCGAGGTCGAGGGCGTCCAAGACCGAGAGGGATCCGAGCGGTTCTTGCCTGCCCGCCGCCCGGCGGACCGGCAGGAACACATCCGGTTCGCTCGATGCCACCCTGCTCTCGACGTCGGTCGCGGGTCTCTGCGCAGGCACGTCGCCGAGTCTAGGTCCCACGCGCAGCACGTTTACCCCCATTTCCCTACGACAAGTAGTTCTTTTGGGGGATGCGCCTGGTGATACCGCTGTACGACTATCGACATCCCCCGATACGAAGTTCGAAAGGGCGCGACCGACGTGCGTCATAGGATCTCCAGACGAGCCCCAGCGGACGAGGAAGGCGCCGTCCTCGTCATCATCACCCTCAGCCTTATCGCGCTGTTCGGCATGATGGTGCTGGTGGTGGACGTCGGCTCGCTCCTGTACACACGACGTGCTCTCGTGAACGCCGCCGATGCTGCGGCGCTCGCAGCGGCCCAGTCCTGTGGCCAGAAGGAGGGCATCGGAACCGCCAATGCGCAGGCCAACCAATACACCGTGGCGAACCAGAGCGGCGCCTCCGTCGCCTTCGGGTTCCCTCACTATTTCCCGAGCTGTGACTCCCCCGCCGGCCTCGTTACGGTCCGCGTGACCACCGATCGGCCGCTCTTCTTCGCACCCGTGCTGGGTTTCGACTCCGATACCGCGGTTGTCACCGAAGCGATCGCATCGTGGGGCGGGGCCGGGATCGGCGAGAAGGTCGCGCCGCTCATGCTCTCCGCCGACCGGCTGCACTCGGCCGATTGCGACATCCCACCGGCCGATCCGGAGGCTGCCGAAGGACGGATCTGCTCCTTCTGGTGGAACAACTCGAGCAACGGACAGACCGAGCCCGACCTGGCGAACGCCGAGTGGGGTACGCTCGACCTGCTCAAGTGGGATGTCCCCCCGTCGGTCAACTGCGACAATTCCACGCCCCCGCAGTTCGAGGAATGGATGCTCGAGGGGTTCTTCCTCCCGCTTCCGATCAACAGCCCCAACCCTCCCCAGCACACGTATGTGTGTAGGGGGCAGGGCAACTTCGGCCAGGCGCTCGAGACGGACATCCGGGCCGCCAAGGATGCCGGGGACCCGCTGTTCTTCCCAGTCAACCAACCTTCGTCCCAGATCGACTCGAACGGGGACGTCTGCACCCCAGAGATGTTCGCAAGCACCAACTGCGCGGTCGACAAGTACGACATCATCGGGTTCGCGCGGCTGTACATCGTCGACATCCTGGGGGGCGGCAACCAGAGGGCCGAGGCGGCCGCCGCATGCGGGCGCCCGGTGGAAGATGAGGACCCAAACGCGCGCTGCCTCGTCGCGGAATGGAAGGGATACACGCCCGACGGACTCGACCCGCAGGGCGGAGAGAACTTCGGCCTCGTGCCGGTCCGATTGGTCAAGTAGCGGCCGATCCTCCTCCCTCGCCGGGTGGTATGCATACGCACCCGGACGCGGAGGACAACGCATGACCGACCCGCTCACGATCGTCTTCATGCCCGAGAGCGCCTACGGGCCCACGAACAACTGCATCGGGATCGGCAAGATCCTCGAGCAGCGAGGTCACCGCGTCGTCTTCGCTGCCGAAGCCTCGTGGAGGGGCCGGCTCGAACCGCTCGGCTTCGAGGAGGACCTCGTCGACCTCGCGCCGCCCGCAGAGGGTGACCAGGACGCCGGACAGTTCTGGACCGACTTCATCACCGAGACCGCGCCCGAGTTCCGAAAGCCGACGATCGAGCAGCTCGACACGTTCATCAGGCCGGTCTGGGGATCGCTGATCGAAGGCGCGAAGTTCTGCGAACCGCAGCTCCGAGCGATCCTGGCCCGCGCGCAGCCCGACGTGATCGTCGAGGACAACGTGAGCGGGTTCCCGGCGCTGCTCACGCACGGCGCGCCATGGGTGCGCATCATGAGCTGCAACCCGCTCGAGATGAAGGACCCGGACCTGCCTCCGACCTTCAGCGGCTATCCGGTCGACGACCCGTCCGGTTGGGATGAGTTCCGAGCTGAATACGAGAGGACGCATCGGGAGCTCTGGTCGGGGTTCAACGACTGGATGCTCGAGCAGGGGGCACCGCCGCTCCCGGACCTCGAGTTCATCCACGAATCGCCGCATCTGAACCTCTCCATCTATCCGGACGCGGCCGACTACCTCCGCACGGAACCACTCGCGCCGACCTGGCACGGTCTCGGATCATCCGTCCGTGACACCGAGGAGCCATGGTCCGTGCCCGAGACGCTCCTCGACGAAGACGACGACGGCTCCCTGGTCTACCTGTCCCTCGGCTCGCTCGGATCCGCGGACGTCGACCTGATGCGCCGGATCGTCGATGTGCTCGGACGCACACCCCATCGCTACATCGTCTCGAAGGGCCCGCGCGCAGACGAGTTCGAGCTCCCCGACAACATGTGGGGCGAGGCCCGCGTGCCCCAGACGAGCATCATCCCCGAGGTCGATCTCGTGATCACGCACGGGGGCAACAACACGATCACGGAGGCGCTGCACTTCGGGAAGCCCATGGTCGTGCTCCCGCTCTTCTGGGATCAGTACGACAACGCGCAGCGGATGCACGAGCTCGGCTACGGACTGCGCCTGGCGACCTACGACTTCTCCGATGAGGAGCTCATCGGGGCGGTCGACGGCCTGCTCGCCGACGAGATGCTCCGCTCGAACCTGGACGAGCTCGGCGACCGGATCCGCGATCAGAAGGGCGTGAAGCGGGCAGCCGACCTGATCGAAGAGGTAGGTCGCTCCGGCTGACTCGGGTCAGAAGGGACCGGTCGGCGACGTGATGATCTCCCGCAGGTTCTTCTGCGCCATGCGGCACAGAACGATGTCCGGGGCGTCGTCGCAGAACCCCTCGATCGGGAACGGTCGGAGGAGTTCCGAGGTCCACGACTGGACCCCGCACGTCCCGATCGCCGTCAATGCTCGATGATGAGGGCGGCCTGTCACGGCCGTGCCGTACGTGGGATGTGCGCCGGTGCTGGTCCTCAAGCAGTACGTCGTCGAGGGGTGCACCAGCACCAGCTCGACGCGTTCCTCGCTCGTGGTCGCGACCCGGACGACGAGGTCGGAACCGAACGTCGCGTCCTTGCCCGGGACGCCGTCTTCCCACAGGAGAGGCGAGCCGAGCTGGCGGGCAGCGGCCGCATCGAATCCCTCGAAGGACCCGTGCGCGATCCGATAGCGAGTGACGACTTCCCGCGCTTCGTCCAACGTCATCCGTGATCTCAGATCCACGACGCGATCCCTCGCGCCCAGGTACGTGGGGAGAGGAGTGGAGATCTGGATCGGGAGCGGGTCGAAGGCGAACATCACCGTGGTCACCGCGAGCGCGCCGAACCCGACGCCGTACGCGATCGAGATCGGTCGGAACCGGCGCGATCGCTCGGAGCCGGGCTCCACATGGAAGCCCCGCTGACGCGCGACGAACACCGAAGCCACGGCGCCGGCGAACCCCATGAGCGCCAGTGGAACGGCCGCGCGGAAGTAGGTGAACGCCGTGTAGTCGTGCAGCGTTCCGACGATCGCCGTCGCCCCTCCCAAGGAGACGAGGCATGCGATGGGGGCGATCGTCCACAGCGGCCGACGCCGGCCGACCGGCAACAGGAGACCGAAGCTCACCATCACGAGCCCCTGGATGAACCATCCACCTTCCAGATACAGGCTGGCACCGAGGACGGTGTGGGCTCCCCACTCGATGATGGCGGAGGCTCCCGCGGCGATCACACACGCCAGGAGCACCGCCCGGACCGAGAAGCCCACGCGCGCCGTCTTCGCGGGCCGGAAGAGCGCGATCATCACGATGACGGGCACCGACAAGAGCGCGACATCCGCCGCGATCGCCGGCAGGTGATCGGGGCGCCACACCGACGACGGGGTTCCTCCCGCGGTCCAGGGAGCCCACGGGCCGAGGAACAGCTGCGGCGTCGATGTGTGCTCGAACGGAGCCCAGAACGACGACCAGGCCCACGAGCTGAGGTGCGCGAGGAACGTGATCGCGAGCGGCGCGAGCATCGGTACGAACGCGAGGAGCCGCCGGCCTCTGAGCGCGAGCACGACGGCCGGAACGAGCGCGGCGAGGCTCACCAGGGCGGAGGAGGCGAGGTAGACCCCCAGCGTCCTGCCCAACGTGATCTGGCAGGGCACGTCCTGCGGCGACATCTCCAGGCGAACGCACTGCTGTGAACTCCAGGCGTGCATGCTCCCGGCCACCGGGATCCGCGTGAACGCCCAGAGCGTGGCGCTCAAGGCGAACACGAAGCCGAGGACGACCCAACGCCACGCACCCTCCGTCCGGAGGGCGCCGAACCGCGGAAGGGGCACCGCGAGATCCGCCACGCTCATGCACGAGGTATCGGGTCGCGAGGCGCCGTGCTGAATGCCTGGTTACGCGGGCGCTCCCGCACCTCCGAAGCGCGCCCGGTAGGACCGGGACACCGCCTCGAGCATCGCCTCGTCACTCAACCCCTCGGGAACCGAACCCACACGGCCTCGGACGGACGCGGCCAGCTGTCCCGCGAGCCGTTGCCTCGCGGAGGGATCGAGCGAATCCCGGCGCGACAGGAACGATCGGATCACGTCGTACTCGCGCTCCGACAACCCGGTGGCGTCAACCATGGGAAGGTTCGATCCCAAGGGCGAGGCGATCGTCTCCGGAGCGACCTGCCGGCCTTCCCGGATCACCATCGTGCCCGCCGCCAGGTCGCCGAGGCGCTGGGCTCGCGCGGTGACGAGCATGGAGATCACCGCGAGGAACGGGAGGAACGTGACGTCGACGATCCGGATCAGGTTGCGAACCAGGATCGCCGCTCCCCCCGCCGGCTGCCCGTCGGTGCGCACCACGCGGAGGCGCTGCGCCCGCTTCCCGGGAGTACGTCCCTGCCCGAAGAACTCGAACAAGGGGTAGTACCCCCAGACGGCCAGGAAGAGCACCGCGTAGATCACGACGATCTCGACCATGCTGGAGATGTCGCCGGTGCCGACCCCGATCAGGATCGGGATCACGATCGCCGCCTGGATCAGCGAGTCCACGAGCCACGCGATCATCCGCGAACCGAGCCCCGCCACGTCGACGGTGATGCTCACGGCTTCGGGGGTGACCGTTCGCTCGGGCCTGCTCAACCTGGCTCACTCTCCCACCTAGACTCGTGGTCGGTGGACCTCGACTCGTACATCCAAGCGCATCGGCAGGAGTGGGCGCAGCTGGAGGAACGGGCCGCCAAAGGGAACCGGGCGCTCGGGAGCCGGTCCGGCGAGGACATCTCCGAGGCGGTGGTCATGTACCTGCGCGCCTCGTCCCATCTCGCCGAGGTGCAGACCCGGTACCACGATCCCTCGCTCGAGCAGTATCTGAACGGGTTGGTCGGTCGAGCCCACGGGGCGATCTACGGTGTGGCGCCTGCGTCGGCTCGATCGTTCGCCAGGTTCTTCGGGACGCGCTATCGTGAGGTGTTCCGCCGGACGTTGCCCTTCATCGTCGTCGTCGGTGTACTCATGGCCCTCGTGATGCTGGCGACCGACCTGTGGGTGGCGGGCTCTCGTGAAGCGCAGGCCGGGCTCCTGCCGTCGTCTGCCCGCGAGGCGATCAGGGGCGCCGGACAGGGAACGAGCCCCGGCGACATCGGCTCCGGCGCGCTGTCCGCCTTGATCTTCCAGAACAACGTGCAGGTGGCGTTCCTCGCCTTCGCACTCGGCATCACGTTCGGGATCGGGACGATCTACGTGATCGTGTCGAACGCGATCTTCATCGGGCTCCTCGCCGGTGGCTTCCAGGCCGCCGGCGAGGGATGGCGATTCTGGTCGCTCGTCCTGCCCCACGGGTTCCTCGAGCTGATCGCCATCTGTATCGCCGGTGGCGCCGGCCTGCGGATGGGATGGGCGCTGATCGAACCGGGCGATCGGGCGCGCGGAACGGCGCTCGGGGAAGAGGCTCGCGATGCCGTGCTCGTGATCCTCGGCGTGATCCCTGCCTTCTTGGTGGCCGCGCTGATCGAGGGGTTCGTCACGGGCCGCACCGGCGCCCCGGGGGTCGAGGTCGCGCTCGGTGCCGTCGTGGCCGTGGCCTACGTGGCCCTGCTCCTTCGTCCCGTTCCGGCGCCGAAGACCCCCGGCGGCGCCATCAGCGGCGCCATCACCCGGGCCGTCAGAGCCGGCCCATCGTCTTGATCCGCAGATACTCGTCGGCGACCGCCGCAGCGAGCGTGCCCGGCTGGGCGTCGATCACGGTGGCACCGAACGATCGGATGCGCGCCGCGGCGTCATCGCGCCACGTCACGAACTCCGCCGCCGACGCCTTGTCGTAGGCATCCTCCGAGGTCCGGGGGATCGAGGTGGCGAGTGCCTCGACCTCGGGGTCGCGAACGCTCGCCACCACCACGAGATGTCTCGAGACGAGCACCGGGATCGCGCGCAGCAACGGTTCGAGGACGGACACCTCGGAGAGATCCGTGAACAAGACGAGCCACGCTCGCCGCCGGTGCCGCGCCAGCAGTGTGGCGAACGCGCGCGGATAGTTCGCCGCGTGGAGTCCCGGCTCGAGGTCGAACAACAGGTTCAGGATGCGGGGCGGCTGAGACGGCCCGCCACGAGGGTCGACGAACGCCTGGACATCTCGGCCGAATGCGAGCGCGCCCACGTGATCGCCGACGCGGGCCGCGAGGTCCGCGACGGCGATCGCCGCGTCCAGCGAGTGCTCGAGGCGCGACACGCCGTCGACCTGACCGGCCGTTGCTCTGCTCGCGTCGAGGAGCATCACGACCTGCTGGTTGTGCTCCTCCCGATACTCGTTGGCGATCGGTCGCGGCGAACGAGCGGTGGCTTTCCAGTTGATCCGCCGGAACTCGTCGTCCGAACGATACTCGCGGAGCGAGTCGAACTCATCGCTTCCACCCCGATACGCGGACGCACGCGCCCCGGACTGCAGCAGCTGCGCGTGCCGGAAACGGAGCTCGACCTCCGCTCGCCCCCGCAGCGCCGGGTAGACCTTCACGTCGTCGATCAGCGCGATCGTGGACTGCCGTCCCGCGAGTCCGAGTGGACCGCCGGTTCTGATCGTCAGTGGGCCGATGCGGGCGCGACCCCGTCGGGCCGGACGGATCTCGGCATGCAGCTCGGCCCACACACCCGGCTCGATCGAGACGTGGTGGCGGCGGGGCTCGCGGCGCATCGAGGGCAGCGTGGCGTCATGGACGTCGACCGCGAGCGTCGTCCCGGTCGGGTTGTGGAGATGTAGGACGACCGGTGCCGGGCGGTCCATCCGCAGCACCGTCGCGACATCGCGGCCGGGGCGCAGGGTCGTGGGA
>Ga0299913_10006487_pt1 | contig 10141 bp, 9 predicted proteins | sample RVTome_9_FD_201360 | JGI IMG/M metagenome (GOLD analysis project Ga0299913, IMG submission 201360) | Soil microbial communities from uranium-contaminated site in the Upper Colorado River Basin, Wyoming, United States - RVT155D38 (version 2) ... | reverse complement strand
CGGGCATCCCGAACCGTTCGTGGTGGCACCACCTCGATGACCAGGGAAGGTCGGCGGGACTGATGCGTTCGCCCACAGAACGGTCATTTTGTCCCATGCCGCGGCCCACCGACGTCTGCGACACTGCGCACCGATGACCGACTACGACCGGCCCGTGGCCCTGCCGACGCTGGAGTGGGGCGTCAACGGGCGGCAACGCGCGCTGCTGCTCCACGGCCTGTCGTCGTCGGCAGCGACGTGGTGGCGGATCGCCGACGGCCTGGCCGGCGCCGGGTACCACGTGACCGCACCAGACCTGCGGGGGCACGGCAACGCGCCACACACCGTGGGCTACCGCCTCAGCGGGTACGCCGCCGACCTGTGGGAGCTCGGCGGCGGCTGGGACATCATCGTGGGGCACTCGCTCGGCGGGACGCTCGCGACCCTGGTCGCCGCGGACCCGGGCTACGCCAAGCGGCTCGCGCTGCTCGATCCCGTGTTCATGATCCCCGAGGACCACTTCGACGACCTGCTCGACGACCAACTCGCCGAGCTCGATCACGCAGGCGATCCCGCGGCCGTCGCAGCGCTCCATCCGGCGTGGCACGCGGAGGACGCGGCGCTCGAGGCGCGCGCGGCGTCCCACACCAGCCGCTACGTCGTGGAGCGGACGTTGCAGGACAACCGACCGTGGTGGTACCTCGACCTGCTGGGAGACATCCGGATCACGACCGACATCCTGGGCGCCGACCCTGCGGTCGGCGCCCTGTTCGACCCCACCATCGGCGAGGAGGTCGCCCGACGCAACGTGCGGATTGCGACCAGCGTCGTGCGCGGCGTCGGCCACAGCATCCACTGCGAGGCGCCCGACGCGGTCCTCGACATGCTGCTCGCCGGGCAGACGTCCTACCGCCGCTGACCGGCGACCGGCCAAGCCCATGGCCTGGACGCCAACGACCCCGAGCAGATCGAGCGCCTCGGCATCGGGCGTGCAGGCCTCGGCCGAGCAGACCCGGTCGCACGTCCCCTGTCGCCGGCGGGAACGGCGCGTCAGCCGCCGAGCACTTCGTCGAGGAAGGCCGCGACCCTCGGGTAGGCGTCCAGGCGGTTGGCGAGCTTGGCGAGGCCGTGGCCCTCGTCGTCGTAGACGAGCAGGTCGCTGCGCAGGCCCTTGGCCCGGGCGACCTCATGGATCTGTTCGGCCTCGCCGAGCGGCACCCGGGGGTCGTTGCGTCCGTGGATGACGAGCAGCGGTGCCCGGAGGCGGTCGACGTGCGTCAGTGGTGACAGATGCTCGAGCAGGTCACGGTCGGTGGCCAGCGACCCATACTCACGCTCCCGCCAGGACCGCCGCCACGCCGACGTGCGCTCGAGGAACGACACCAGGTTCGCGATGCCGACGACGTCGACGGCCGCGGCCCACCGGTCCGGCTGGTGCACCAGGCCCGACAACACCATGTAGCCGCCGTAGGACCCGCCGTACAGCGCGCAGCGTGCAGGATCGAGATCGTCGGTCGCGGCGATCCAGTCGTGGACGGCCGCGAGGTCGGCGACGCTGTCGAGGCGCTTCGCGCCGTCGTCGAGGTGCTGGTAGCGGCGGCCATAGCCGGTGGACCCCCGAACGTTGGGGGCGACCACCGCGTAGCCACGGGCCACGAGGTACTGCACCAGCGGGCTGAACGACGGGCGCCACTGGCTCTCAGGGCCGCCATGCACGATGACCACGACCGGGTACCGCCCGCCGCCGGGGGCCGCGGCCGGCCGGAACACGAACGCGGGCACCTCGAGGCCGTCGAACGATCGGCAGCGCACCAGCGCGCCGGGCACGAACGTCGCTGGGTCGACGTCGCACGGGCTGACCGTCAGCCGCTGCGTCCCGCCGGAGACGGTGTCGTACCGCCAGACGTCACCGGGGACCAGCGGTGAGGAGAACCCGAACACCAGCTGCCGGCCGTCGCGCGAGAAGCGAAAGGGCCCCGCGACGCCCTCGCCCGGCAGGTCGAGCGGCGCGGTCACCTCCAGCGTCATCGGATCACGCAGCTCGGCCCGGCTGATGCCGTCGTGGTTGTGGGCCAGCAGCAGGTGGTCGCCCTGCCAGTCGACGGCGCCGCCGGCGTCCCAGGACAGGTCCGTGACCAGCGTGTCATCGGCCACCGTCCCGTCCGGCTCCACGGTCATGCGGTGCACGCCGACGAACTCGCGGCCGACCGACGTCGCAACGAAGCACGTCCGCCCGTCGGGCAGCCAGGACGGGCCGCCGACGGCCGCCGGCGGCCCGTCGTCGTGCGCGAACAGCTCGACCTCGCGGTCGCCGTCGCGTGCGAGCAGGTGGACGCGGTTGTCACCGGCACGGTCGGTGAGCTCCGACGCCGCCAGCCACGTGCCGTCCGGTGACCAGCCAACGGGGAACGCCGCGCCCCCGCGGTCCCACAGCACCCGTTCGTCGTCGGTGCGCAGGTCACGCGCGACCGCGTCGAAGGCCACGCCGTCGCGGCGGTTGGTGGCGTAGGCCAGCCACCGGCCGTCGCGCGTCACCCCGCCGGGACGGTGGATGTGGTCGCGGTCGACGACCAGTGGCGTCAGGTCATCCCAGCCCAGTGGTGCCGGCGGGTCGTCGGGACCGGTCAGCAGCTGGTGGCGCTCGTCGCCTCCGGCGTCGGTGACAAGCAGAAGCCGGTCGGTGTCAGGCAGGTAGCCGCCGCCGACCGGCTCGGTGTGCCCGGTGAGCTGCCTCAGATCCTGCGCGGCGACCGGCAGGTCGGGCGCGGCACCGAGGTCGAGCCGGTGCACCTGCGCTGTGCCGGGCAGGTTCGACGAGATCAGCAGGCGCTCACCCGTCCGGTTGAACCCCGACGGCGACGACGTGCGGATCTGCAGGTACGGGCGGATGTCGGTCGTCATCACCGGTCCTCGTGCCGCGGCCTCAGCGGTCGGCGCCGAGCACGGTGCCGTCCGGGATGCGGCCAGGCGACCCGTCGGCGTCGATCCCGACGTCGCCGACGATTCGAACGTCGCGGCCGAAGATCCAGTCGCCCCGCACGGTCAGCCGTTCGCACGCCACCAGCGACGGTACCCCCCGCGGGAAGCGGCGGTCGAAGTCGGCGATCAGCTGGTAGTGGCGGTCGAGGTCGACCAGTGGTGCGTACGTGCGTGACGGTACCAACTCGACCTCGCCGCTGTCGGCCAGCTCATAGGCGTCGGACCGCAGCACCAGCAGGTCACCGGTGGTCTTGACGGGCAGGAACCGCGAACGGTCGACCTCGATCGCCGTCGCACCCTCGAAGACGCCGATCGCCGCCCCCATGGCCGTCTCGATCTGCACGACGTCCGGCGACGACGGGTCGGTCGGGTCGACGGTCTTGGCGTTGCGGATCATCGGCAGGCCCAGCACCCCGTCGGTGCGGTCGAGAAGGTCGGCGAGCGCCTCCAGGTCCAGCCAGAGGTTGTTGGTGTTGAAGAACCGGTGCCGGCCGATGTCCCCGAACGCCTCGACGTCGGTTCGGTGGGTCTGCGCCGACTCGCGCAGCACCAGCTGACCGTCGGCGCGCCGCCGGGCCAGGTGCCCGCCCTTGCGGTCCATGCGGGTGCGGCGGCAGTACTCGGCGGCGAACGGGCGGTCGACGGAGGCGAACCAGCCCGCCAGCCGCGGATCCGGCCGCGCACCCAGGTTGTCGGCGTTCGAGACGAACAGGCGCCGGTAGCCACGGTCCAGCAGGCGTTCCAGGACGCCGGAGACCACCAGCGCCGTGTAGAGGTCGCCGTGCCCGGGTGGGCACCACTCGAGCTCGGGGTCGGCCGGCCACTCGACCGGTGTCAGGTCGTCGGCCCGCAGCTTGGGCTCCGAGTTCTGCAGGAAGTCCAGCGGCAGCCCGTCGACGGCGAGGTCGGGGTAGGCGTCCAGCGCGGCGAGCGTGTCGTCGCGCGTGCGGAAGCTGTCCATGAACAGCAGCGGCAGGGGGACGTCGTAGGTGGCGCGCAACGACCGCACCTGCGCGACGATGAGGTCGAGGAAGCGGTGTCCCCGACGCACCTCGACCAGCGACTTCGCCTGCTGCATGCCCATCGACGTGCCCAGGCCCCCGTTCAGCTTGACCACGGCCGTCCGTGCGAGCGCCTCGCGTGCCGCCGTGTCGTCGCCGGCGACGTCGGCGAGCCGTGGCAGTCCCTCGACGGGCTCGATGTCGTCCTCGGCGATCACACCGGTCTCACCGGAGGCCAGCACGCCGTGGTAGTGGGCGAAGACGGTGATCGCGGTCGGGTGGACCCCGGCCGCAGTCATCTTGTCCCGGGCACTGCGCAGTCCGTCGTCGTCCATGCGCCAGATGCTATGGGAGCGTCAGCGCAGCAGCATCGCGGCGCGGCCGAGCGCGGCCGCACCGATGACCCCCGGGTCGTCGCCGAGCTCGGCGACCACGAAGGTGCGGTCGTCGCGTGGCACGAACGTCCACGGGGCGGTCGCCTCCGCGATGTCATCGGCAAGGTCCTGGCCCAGCTTCTCGGCCAGGCCGCCGCCGATGACCACGCGGTCGAGGTCGAGCAGGTTGACGACCGACCCCACGCCGACCGCGACAGCCTCGATCGCCTCACGGACCAGCTCGGTCGCCAGGTCGTCACCCTCGTCGAGCGCCTTCGCCCAGACGGCCGACGTCAGGCGATCCTTGCCCTTGTCGTCACGGATCTCGTAGATCCTGCTGTCGCGGCCGCCGGCGATCGCCGTCTCGATGAAGCGCTCCATCGAGGCACGCCCCGCGTAGGCCTCGATGCAGCCGCGGCGACCGCACCCGCACTGCGCACCGCCCTGGTGGACGACCATGTGCCCGAACTCGCCGGCGCCACCGAACGCTCCGGTGTAGGGGCGGCCGTCGAGCACGAGGCCCCCGCCGACGCCCGTGCCCATCCAGACGCCGAGCATGAACCGGGAGCCGCGTCCCGCACCGGCGACCCACTCGCCCAGCGCACCGACGTTGGCATCGTTGCCGACCTGGACGGGCATGCCGAGCGTGTCGCGCAACAGCGTGCCGAACGCGACCTCGTCGGGCCAGTTCCGCAGGTTCGGCGGGCGTGTGACCACGCCGTCGTTGACCGGCCCGGGGATGCCGACCCCGGCGGCCGACGGCCGCTCGTCGAACTGGTCGACCAGCTCGGCGACGCGTGTCGCGACGGCGTCGGGCCCGTCGATGGGTGTGCTCTGCTTGGCGCGGTCCACCACGCTGTGGTCGTCGTCGACGAGCGCGACCTCGATGTTGGTGCCCCCGACGTCGATCCCGGCTATCAGCGCCATCCGTCTCTCCTCGCCCAGTCGTGCACGCGTCTGCTACCTACCCATCCGCGCGGTCGACACCGCATCCTGCGGCTACCGTCCTGCTGCCGTCGGCAACAGAGAGGACACGCGGCCGGATGCACGATCGGCGGGAGTTGTGGGGCTGGATCCTGTTCCTCCTGTGCGCCGTCGTCTTCGTCGCCGTCGGTGTGCGCGACGGCGACCCACTGATGGTGACCGGCAGCGTCGCGTTCCTGGCCGCGTGCGTGCTGTTCCTGCTCGCATACCCGCGCCGCTGACCCTCCGCCAACCCGTCACCCGGTGGTCGCGCCGACCGTCGGCCCGGTGATCAGGTCGGTTCCCAGGTACGGCTGCAGCACGTCGGGCACGACGATGCTGCCGTCGGCACGCTGATGGTTCTCGAGCAGCGCGATCAGGGTGCGCCCGACCGCCACCATGGTGCCGTTGAGCGTATGCACCATGGCGGTGTCACCCTGCGGGGTGCGGTACCGGCACCGCAGGCGGCGGGCCTGGTAATCGGTGCAGTTCGACGTCGACGTCAGCTCGCGGTACGCCTGCTGGCCCGGGAGCCACACCTCGCAGTCGTACTTGCGCGCCGCCGAGTCACCGAGGTCACCGACCGGGATGTCGACCACTCGGCCGTGCAGGCCGAGCTCGCGGAACGACTCGACCTCGATGTCGCGCAGCCGCGCGTGCTCGTCCTCGGACTCCTCGGGCAGCACGAAGCTGAACATCTCGAGCTTGTCGAACTGGTGTACCCGGAAGATGCCGCGCGTGTCCTTGCCGTACGTGCCCGCCTCGCGCCGGAAGCAGGTCGAGAACCCGGCGTAGCGCAGCGGTAGCGCAGCGGCCTCGAGGATCTCGTCCATGTGCAGTCCGGCCAGCGGCACCTCCGACGTGCCGACCAGGTACAGGTCGTCGCGCTCCATGTGGTACAGCTGGTCGCTGCCGTTGGGCAGGAACGCCGTCCCGTACAGCGCCTCCTCGCGCGTCAGCACGGGTGGCACCACCGGCAGGAAGCCGTGCTCCGCGAGGCGGTCCATGCCCCAGCGGACCACTGCGAATTCCAGCAGCACCGCGGTGCCCAGGAGGTAGGCGAAGCGGCTGCCCGACACCTTCACGGCGCGGGGGATGTCGATGATGCCCAGCGCCTCACCCAGCTCGACGTGGTCGCGGGTGCCGAAGTCGAACGACGGGGGCTCGCCGAACGTGAACAGCTCGACGGCGTCGCTGTCGTCCTCGCCGTCGGGCGCCTCGGGGTGCGGCAGGTTGGGGATGCGGGCCAGCGCGTGCTCGAGCGCGCGGTCGGCGTCGGCCTGCATCGGCTCCAGCTCGTCGAGCCGGGACGAGACCACCTTGACCGCCGCGATCAGGTCGGCGCGCTCGTCGGGCGACGCGGCGCCGATCCGGCGCGAGCCCTCACGCTGTTCGGCGCGCAGGTTGTCGCCCTCGGCGATCAGCGCCCGGCGCCGTTCGTCGAGCTCGCGGATCGCCGTCAGCTCGCGGTCGCTCACACCGCGGCGGTGCAGCGCCTGCGCCACTGCCTCGAAGTCGTCGCGGATGCGTCGGATGTCGATCATGAGCGCCTCTCGTCCCACGGCGTCGTGCGCTCGTCGCGGTCCCGCAGGCCGTAGGAGCTGCGCAGCCGTCGCTCCCACTCCGGCTCGCCGCCGTCGTCGCTGAACGGCGACGGCGCGTCGATCTCGTCGCGCGCGCGGTCGCGCCGGCGCCGCGGCCGGTCATCGTCGTCGGTCGCCTCGGGGACGACCGGGTCGTCGCGGTCGCTCGCGAGCCACGCCGCGAGCGCCGTGGTCACCGGCACGCTGGCCATCAGCCCGATCGAGCCGACGAGCGTCCGCACGATCTCTACCGCGACCACCTCGCTCGACGCGATCACCGGCAGCGGGTCGGGCGAGGAGCTGAACAGGATCAGCAGTGGCAGCGACGCGCCGGCGTAGGCCAGGAACAGCGTGTTGATGGTCGCGGCGACGTGGTCACGGCCCACCGCCATCGCCCCACCGAACAGCCGGCCGAAGCCGGCCTGCGGATCGGCGCGACGCAGCTCGAACACCGTCGACGACTGCGCCATCGTCACGTCGTCGAGCACACCGAGCGCGCCGATGATGATGCCGGCCAGCAGCAGGCCGCGCAGCGACAGCCCGCCGACGGACACGCTGGCCAGCCGCGCCTCCTCGTCGGACAGCCCGGTCAGCGACGTCAGCTCGATGAACACCCACGACAGGCCGACGGTCAGGGCCAGCGCGACCAACGTGCCCATGACCGCCGCCGTCGTCTTCGCGCGCACCCCGTGCGTCAGGTACAGCGTGACCGCCATGATCACGACTGCGGCCGAGAGCGCGACGCTCACGGGATCGCGGTCGGCGAGCAGGGCCGGGACGACGAACGCCACGACCACGCCGAGGGTGAGCGCCAGGCCCACGAGGGCACGCAGCCCCTGCCAGCGTCCGAACGCGAGCACCGCGATCAGGAACACCGCGGTCAGCAGCAGTAGTGGCCCATCCCGCTCGATGTCATTGACGTAGTACGTGACACCGCCGTCCGGACCCTCGGCCTCGGCGACACGCACCCGTTGGCCGACCGCGTAGAGGTCACCGGTCTCGTCGACCATCTCGAACGTGACCTCGCGGCCGTCGGCCAGCCGTGCTGTCATCGACAGGACCGACGCGCCCGGTGCCAGCCCCGGGTCGTCGGCGTCCTCGAGTTGCTCGATGGCCGTCAGGGTGCCGTCGTTCAGGGTGACGCCCGCCGGCACCGTCGACGCATCGACGCCGGCGGGGTCCTGCGGCGGCCACAGGCGGATCACCCCGACGGCGGCGGCGGCGCACGCGAGGGCGACGAGGACCAGTAGCGCACCATGTGCACTACGCATGCGGAGGCTCCCTCCGTGCGGTGTGGAACGTCCCGTCCGGCACCAGGGTCCGGATCGGCCACGGGATCGTCATGCCCGCGTCCTGGATCCCGCGCTTGGCGGCGGCCAGCACCCGGTCCTGCGTCCGGCGCACGCTGCGGATGTCCGGTCGCGTCCAGTACCGGACCTCGAAGTTGACACTGGACTCGCCGAGCTCGGTCAGCAGCACCTCGGGCTCCGGGTGGTCGAGGACCCCGTCGACGGCGCGGACCGCCTCGAGGATGACCGCGCGCGCGTCGTCGTGATCGTCACGATAGTCGACGCCGACCATGACGACGGTCCTGCGCTTGCCCCGACGGGTCAGGTTGACCAACGGGTTGTTGTACACGTCCCGGTTCGGGATGAGGACCATCTCACCGTCGTAGTCGACCAGGCGCGTCACGCGCAGATCGAGCGATTCGACTGTGCCCTCGAACTCTCCGGACCGGACCTGATCACCCGCCGAGAACGGCTTGCGGACCAGCAGGATGACACCGGCGATGAAGTTCTCGAGGATCCCCTGGACGGCCAGGCCGACGGCGACACCGATGACCGCCAGACCCGCAAGAACCGACCCGACCTCAACACCGCCGACCGACAACGCCAGCAGCAGCGCCCCGATGACCCCCAGCAGCCGCACGAGGCGCGACAGCAGGACCACCGCGACCTGGTCCGCGCGCGTCCGCCCGAGAGTTCGCTCGACCACCCGCGCGAGCAGCAGCGCGAGCGCCAGCGCGATGAGACCGACCGCGAGTGCCGTGGCGATCATCGGCAGGCGGTCGACGAGCGCCGCACCGAACGTGCGCGCGTCCTCGGCGACCTCGGTGACGGCTCCAGCCGCCTCCGTATCGCTCGGCCGGGCCTGGATCGTTGCCGGGATCATCCGCCGTCGGCGTGGTGCAGGATCCCGGCGTACCAGTCATCAGACTCGGCGTAGGCCACCGCGCTGTCGGTCGAGCTCGGTGGGTCGCTGTGCCCCACCGCACGCGGGTACGAGCCGAGGACGCGCAGCTCGGCGACGTGGCGGTGCACGCCGCGCAGCGCCTCGCCGACGCGCGGCTCCGAGACGTGGCCGATGCAGTCGATGAAGATGCAGTACTCACCGAGCTGCTTCTTGGTCGGCCGGGATTCGATCTTGGTCAGGTTGATGCCGCGCATGGCGAACTCGCTGAGCACCTGCAACAACTGGCCGGGTCGGTCGTGGCCGAAGAACACGACCATCGACGTCTTGTCCGAGCCCGTCGCCGCGGCGTACCGGGGGGCGAGCACCACGAAACGGGTCGCCGTGTCGATGTGGTCGCCGATGTCGGCCGCGACGATCGCCAGACCGAAGCGGCCGGCCGCGGCGGTCGTGCCGATGGCGGCGCCCGTCCGATCCGTCCCGACCTGGCGCGCCGCCTCCGCGGTCGAGGTCGTGGCCTCCTGGCGGGCGAGCGGCAGGTTGGCCGCGAGCCACCCACGCGACTGCGCGAGCGCGTGGGAGTGGCTGCGCACCACGGTGATGTCGTCGAGGTCGGTGTCGGCGCCGCCGAGCAGGTTCATGGTCACCGGCATGGTGATCTCGGACCTGATGTACACGCCGGCGTCACCGAAGGCCAGCTCGTCGAGGGTGATGTTGACCGAGCCCTCCACCGAGTTCTCCATCGGCACCACTCCCCAGTCGCAGGCGCCGGTGCGGACGGCCTCGACCACGTCGACGACCGTCGGCATGGGTTGCAGCGACGCGGGCTTGTGACTGGCGCGGCGCGCGGCCTCCGACGCGAAGCTGCCGTCGGGGCCGAGGTAGGCGATCCTGCGGACGGTCATGTTGTGTGACCTCCCACGTCAGGACGCGTGGTCATGTCAGACGACCACCCGCATCGCGACCCGCGGTCACCGCGCATCACCCGCCGGCGCCTCGTCGGGACGGCTGCGGTCGAGCATACGGGCACGCCGCAGCACGTCGGCCTCCTCGGCCGACAGCCGCTGACGGC
>Ga0299913_10006486_pt1 | contig 10141 bp, 5 predicted proteins | sample RVTome_9_FD_201360 | JGI IMG/M metagenome (GOLD analysis project Ga0299913, IMG submission 201360) | Soil microbial communities from uranium-contaminated site in the Upper Colorado River Basin, Wyoming, United States - RVT155D38 (version 2) ... | reverse complement strand
ATCCGGGCCGTCACCGACGGCGTCTGCGCGGTCGGTGACGGCACGGCGGTGCTGTCCGACGACGACCTCGACGCCTACCTGGCCGCGCAGCGCGACGACGGGTCCGCGCGCGACAGGGCGTCGGCGTCGGCGGCGCCCGAGCACCGACCGGTCGACCGCAGGCAGCAGCGCCGCGACGCGGCGGAGCAGCGGCGGCGGACCCAGGGGCTGCGCGACGAGCTGGCCCGCGCCGAGGCGGAGCTTGGGCAGGCCGAGCACCGCCTCGCGGAGCTCGAGTCCGCGCTGGCCGATCCCACGACCTACGAGGACCCCGAGGCCGGCCGCGAGCTGACCATGGAGCACGCCGTCGTGTCGGACCGCGTCGCCGCAGCAGAGCGGCGCTGGGAGGACCTGGTGGAGCAGGTCGACACCGCCTGAACGTCGTTCCACACCTTCACGCAGCCGTCCGCACGTGCACCGGTGGCGCGTCGCGCGGCTAGCGTGGCCGTGACGTGAACACCGGATCACCCGCAGTGGCAGCGATCGGCGCCCGGGAGGCGCCGGCGTGAGCGCGCGCCTCGGCGGCGGCCGGGGACTGATGCCCAACACCGGCCTCGTGCGCCGCGGGCTGGACGGCGACCTCGACCGCAAGCTGCCCAAGGGCCTCATCGGACGGGTCTGGCGCGAGTTCGCGCGGCCTCACCGCGACAAGCTCGTGGCCCTGATCGTCACGATCGTCATCGCGTCGGCGCTCGTCGTCGCGCCACCCTGGCTGATCAGGCAGATCGTCGACGCGTTGAGCCAGGTGCAGGACGGGGTGGTGCCGCCGGGCGTGGCCCGCACGGTCACGTTCAACGCGCTCGGCCTGGTGGCGCTGGCGCTGCTGACCGTCGGGTTCTCGATCGCCCAGCGCTACTTCTCGTCGTGGCTCGGCGAGCAGTTGATCGCCGACATGCGCCAGCGCGCGTTCCAGCACGTGCAACGGATGCCGGTGGCGTTCTTCACGCGGACCCAGACCGGCGCGCTGATCAGTCGGCTCAACAACGACGTGATCGGCGCGCAGCGGGCACTGACGGGCACGTTCGGTACGCTGACCGCGAACACGGTGCAGGTCGCCGTGGCGGTGACCTCGATGTTCGTGCTGGAGTGGCGCCTGACCCTGCTCGTCCTGTCGGTGCTGCCGGTGTTCGTGCTCGCGGCGCGGTTCGCAGGCCGGCGCCTGCAGGCGTTGACCCGCGAGTCGATGCAGCTCAACGCCGACATGAACACCTTGATGACCGAGCGCTTCAACGTCGCCGGCGCGACGCTGGTCAAGCTGTTCGGGCGGTACGACCGCGAGGGTGAGACCTTCGGCGACAGGGCGGTCCGGGTCGCCGACGTCGGTGTGCGCAGCGCCGTGGTCGGACGGCTGTTCTTCGCGACCATGTCGCTGGTCGGTGCACTGGGCACCGCTGCGGTCTACCTGGTCGGTGGCCGCTACGTGCTCTCGGGCAGCATGTCGGTCGGTGATGTCGTGGCGTTCGCCGCCCTGGTGGTGACCGCCTATTCGCCTCTGGCGGCGCTGAGCAACGCGCCCGTCGACGTGCTGACAGCGCTGATCAGCTTCGACCGCGTCTTCGAGATCCTCGACCTGCCGCACCAGATCGCTGACCGCGCCGACGCCGTCGACCTGCGCGACCCGCGCGGCGCGGTGAGCTTCGACCGCGTGCGGTTCGCCTACCCGTCGGCCGCCGAGAGCTCGCTCGCGTCGCTGGAGACCGGCTGGAGCCAGGTGCTCGACACCGAGCCCGGCCCGGAGGTGCTCCACGATGTCAGCTTCACTGCCCACCCGGGGCAGACCGTCGCGCTGGTCGGTCCGTCGGGCGCGGGCAAGACCACGCTCACCGCGCTCGTCCCGCGGCTGTACGACGTGACCGGCGGGACGGTCCGCATCGACGACCACGACGTGCGGGACCTGACCATGTCGTCGTTGCGCGCCGCCGTCGGGGTCGTCAGCCAGGACCCGCACCTGTTCCACGACACCGTCCGGGTCAACCTGCGCTACGCGGCGCCGGACGCGACCGACGCCCAGATCGAGGCCGCGTGCCGGGCGGCGCAGATCCACGACGTGATCGCCGCCCTGCCCGATGGGTACGACACGGTCGTCGGCGAGCGCGGGTACCGCCTGTCGGGCGGCGAGAAGCAGCGGGTGTCGATCGCGCGGGTGCTGCTCAAGGACCCGGCGGTCATCGTGCTCGACGAGGCGACGGCGCACCTCGACAGCGAGTCCGAGGCCGCGGTGCAGGAGGCGCTGCGCAGGGCGCTGGCCGGACGGACGTCCCTGGTGATCGCCCACCGCCTGTCGACGATCATCGGCGCGGACCTGATCCTCGTGCTCGACGACGGGCGGGTCATCCAGCAAGGCACGCACGCCGAGCTCGTGCGGGCCGAGGGCCTGTACGCGGACCTGTACCACACGCAGTTCGCCGGCGCGGACGCGTAGCCGCGGCCGCCGACGGCGTGCCACGTCACGAAGCGGTCCAGCATCGGGCAGCAGCAGGTCGGGCCCGGCGTGTTACCTGCATGTGGGGTTGTGTCGGGCAGCACGGCCAGCTGTGACCCGGAGAACAGCTGCTGCATCAGCGCGCCGCGTTCGACGGTGACGACGTCGCCTGCGGTCGTCCGCGTGCGGTCTCTGTGTGTGATGGACCCGGTCGCACCACGTGGAGGGACGGTGGGCCGTCCGGAGCTCATCGGAGCGTCAGCGGGGCGACCGAGTCGATACACTGCGTGCTCGAGCGACGGTGCCGGCGTGCGACGCGAACAGCTACGCATGGGCACCGTCGTTCTGCTTTCGGATGCTGGACGGGCCGGGACAGGGGAACCATGATCTTCGACAGCGTTGGCCGCGGATCGGATGCGGCCAGAGCGCTCTACGACCCGAAGGCCGAGCGCGACGCATGCGGCATCGGCTTCGTCGCCGACGCCGAGGGTCGCGCGTCGCGGGCGATCGTCGACGCGGCGCTCGACGGGTTGTGTGGCGTGCGCCACCGCGGTGCCGTGGCGTCGGACAGCAGGACCGGCGATGGTGCGGGGGTGCTGCTGCCGGTGCCTCACGCGTTCATGGCGGCGCAGGCGGCCAGCCTCGGGGCGACGGCCCACCCCCATGGCGTCGGCGTGGCCATGTGCTTCCTCGACGGTGCGGACGACCGGCGGGGCAGCGCCGCGCGCCGCATGGCGCGGGAGGCCGTCGAGGAGGCGTTGGCGGCCAGTGGCCTGCTCTTCCTGGCCTGGCGCACGGTGCCGACCGCGCCGGACGCCTTGGGTGATCAGGCGCGCGCGGCGATGCCCGCCATCGAGCAGGCCCTGTTCGCCGCCGGCGACGCCGCCGACCGCGAGCGATCCGCCTACCTGGCCCGCCGCCGCGCCGAGCGGAGGTGCGCCGAGGCGGGCGTGGCGGCCTACTTCGCGTCGTTCGGCTTCGCGACCGTCACCTACAAGGCGCTGAGCGCCGCCGACCAGCTCGCCGCGTTCTACCCGGACCTGTGCGACGACACCTTCGTCGCGCCGTACGTCATGTTCCACCAGCGCTACTCCACCAACACGCTGCCCACGTGGGACCGGGCGCAGCCGTTCCGCCTGCTCTGCCACAACGGCGAGATCAACACCATCGATGGCAACGTCAACCTGATGCGCGCCCGCACCGGCAACCTCGGCGCCGACTGGCCGGAGCTCGGTGACCAGGGTGAAGCGGCGCTCGAGCCGCTGATCGACGAGACCGCGTCGGATTCCGCCAAGCTCGACTCGGCGCTCGAGCTGCTGCTGCGTGGCGGCCGCTCGATCGATCACGCGATGGCGATGCTGGCGCCGCAGGTGTGGGAGGGCAGCAGCGACCTGCCGCCCGCCGTCCGCGACTTCTACCGCTACCACGCGGCTCTGGTCGAGCCGTGGGACGGCCCGGCCGGCCTGGTGTTCGCCGACGGGACGCGCGTCGGCGCGTCGCTGGACCGCAACGGGCTGCGGCCGCTGCGCTACCTGCTGTGCGACGACGGCCTCATCGTGTGCGGCAGCGAGGTCGGCGCCGTGCGCACCGCCGGCCGAGGCGGGGTACGGCGCGAGCGGCTCGGGCCCGGTGAGATGGTGCTGTTCGATCCGGAGGTCGGCATCGTCGAGAACGCCGCGCTCAAGCGGCGCCTCGCCGCACGCCGGCCGTACGGCGACTGGCTGCGCGAGCACCAGGTGAGCATCGACGGCGGCCAGCCCGTTGACCACGCGCCCGAGGATCTGCTGGCGCGCCAGGTGCAGGCCGGCTTCACCAAGGAGGAGCAGACCGCCGTCCTGCGTCCCCTGGCGAACGATGGCAAGGAGCCGGTGTCGTCGATGGGCGACGACACCCCGCTGGCGGTGCTCAGCGACCAGGCGCGGACCGTCTACCACTACCTCAAGCAGCGCTTCGCCCAGGTCACCAACCCGCCGATCGACCACCTGCGCGAGTGGAAGGTCATGAGCCTGCGCACCCAGCTCGGTCCACGCGCGCCGATCCTGAGCGAGGAGCCCACCGCGGTCCGGCTGCTCGAGCTCGACGGGTTCGTGCTGTACCCGCAGGGCCTGCGCCGCCTGCTGATGGAACCGGAGCTGACGTTCGGCGTGGCGGGTCTCGACGCGACGTTCGCGGTCGCCGAGGGCGCCGACGGGCTGGCCCCGCGTCTCGACGCGCTGGCGGCCGAGGCCGTGTCGGCGGTCCGTTCGGGCGCCGCGCTGCTGGTCTGCAGCGACCGCAAGGTCGGACCGGAGCGTGCCGCGGTCCCTGCGCAGCTCGCGGTCGGCGCCGTCCACCACGCGCTGGTCGACGCACGCCTGCGCACGCACGCCAGCCTGATCTGCGAGACCGACGACGCTCGTGAGACGCACACCTTCGCGACGCTGCTGGGCTACGGCGCCGACGCGATCTGCCCGCGGCTGGCGCTCGAGACGATCACCGAGCTCGCCGACGCCGGCCGGCTCGGTCGGGACTCCGCGTCGGCGGGTGAGGCGCAGGAGGCCTACGTCAGCGCCATCTCCGACGGCGTGCTCAAGATCATGTCGAAGATGGGCATCTCGACCCTCGACTCGTACCGGTCGGCCCAGGTCTTCGAGGCCGTCGGCCTCGGTTCCGACGTCGTCGACCGCTGCCTGCGGGGCACGCCGTCGCAGATCGGTGGCATCGGCCTGCGCGAGCTCGGCGAGGACGTCGTCGCCCGCCACGACGTCGCCCACGCCCCACGCGCGGCGCTGGCCAGCCCCGGCTTCTACAAGTTCAAGCGCGCGGGGGAGTACCACGCCAACAACCCGCAGGTCATCGACGCGCTGCACCGGTCGCTCGGCCTGGTGACCGACGACGGTGAGCCCGACCCGCCACCACGGGCCGACGCCGAGACCGCCGAGCAGCGGGCGGCGCACCTGCTGGCGGTGGCGGCGGACACGGGCCGCACGGCTCTGTACCACGAGTACGCGCGCATGGTCAACGAGCGGCCACCGACCGAGCCGCGCGACCTGCTCGAGCCGGTCGCGGCCGACACGCCGGTCGCGGTCGGCGAGGTCGAGCCGGCGACCAGCATCATCCAGCGCTTCTTCACCGGGGCCATGTCGCTCGGTGCGTTGTCGCCGGAGTCGCACGAGACGCTGGCGGTCGCGATGAACCTGCTCGGCGCGTCGTCGAACACCGGTGAGGGTGGTGAGGACCCCCGGCGCTTCGGCACGCGCGGCGCGCCCCGCGACGCCAACTCGCGGGCCAAGCAGGTCGCGTCCGGTCGGTTCGGTGTGACGCCGCGGTACCTGGCGTACGCCGACGAGCTGCAGATCAAGATGGCGCAGGGGTCCAAGCCGGGAGAGGGTGGCCACCTGCCGGGCCACAAGGTCTCCGACCTGATCGCCCGGCTGCGCCACACCCAGCCGGGGGTGAGCCTGATCTCGCCCCCACCGCACCACGACATCTACTCGATCGAAGACCTGGCGCAGCTGATCTTCGACCTCAAGCAGGTCAACCCGTTCGCCAGCGTCGGCGTCAAGCTGGTCGCCTCCAGCGGCGTCGGCGTCGTCGCGGCGGGGGTCGTCAAGGGTCTGGCCGACGCCGTCCAGATCGCGGGCTGTGACGGCGGCACGGGCGCGTCGCCGTTGTCGTCGATCAAGCACGCCGGACTGCCGTGGGAGCTCGGCCTGGCCGAGACCCAGCAGACACTGGTCGGCAACGGGCTGCGGGGCAGGGTGCGCCTGCAGGTCGACGGTGGCTTCCGCACGGGCCGTGACGTGCTGATCGCCGCGCTGCTCGGCGCCGACGAGTACGGGTTCGGCACGGCGGTGCTGCTGGCCGAGGGCTGCATCATGGCCCGCGCCTGCCACCGCGACACCTGCCCCGTCGGCGTCGCGACCCAACGGCGTGATCTGCGCGACAAGTACGCGGGCACGCCCGAGACTGTCGCGACCTACCTGTTGTTCGTGGCCGAGGAGGTCAGGGCGGGGATCGCCACACTCGGTGCGCGCTCGATCGACGACGTCATCGGACGGACCGACCTGCTGCGCCCGCGTGCGCTGGGTCACGAGCGGGCCCGCGCACTCGACCTGGGTTCCCTGCTGGCGCCACCCACGCCCGGACCTCGTCACTACGAGGCGAGCCTGCCGATCCAGGCGCCCCGCGACCGGCTCGGCGACGAGGTGTTCGACGTCGCGTTCCGTGCGCTGTGGACGGGCAGCGGCGAGGCCTTCGACTTCGAGATCCGCAACACCGACCGGGCCGTCGGTGCCCGCCTCGGCGGCGCGATCGGACTGGAGTTCGGCGACCGGACGCCCGAGCAGCCGGTCACGGTGCGCTTCACGGGCGAGGCCGGCCAGAGCTTCGGCGCGTTCCTGGCGCAGGGCGTCGAGTTCGTGCTGACCGGCGAAGCCAACGACTATGTCGGCAAGGGCATGGCAGGCGGCCGGATCGTCGTGCGCCCACCCGACGATGACCACGGCGACCCGGTACTGGTCGGCAACACGGTGCTGTACGGCGCCACCGGCGGCGAGCTGTTCGTGGCCGGCCGGGCCGGCGAGCGCTTCGCGGTGCGCAACTCGGGGGCGAGCGCGGTCGTGGAGGGCACCGGCGAGCACGCCTGCGAGTACATGACGGGCGGCGTGGTCGTCGTGCTCGGCCCTACGGGGTTCAACCTCGGGGCCGGCATGACCGGCGGCGTGTGTTACGTCCACGACCCGGCGGCGACGATCCTGGCGCGCATCAACACCCAGCTGGTCGAGGCGCGGCGGCTCGAGGGTGGTGACCTCGACGAGGTCCTGGCGCTGGTGACCACCCACGTGGACGTCACCGGGTCGCAGCGGGCACGTGCGCTCTTGGCCGACTGGGACCGGGCGTCGCAGGGCTTCTGGCGCATCGCCCCCCGCGGCCGGCTCTCACGCTTCGAGCGCAGCGACCGGGGCGTCGGCACGTCGGTGTAGCCGTGCGACCGCAGATCGTGCGCGCGGTGAACGCCGCCGGGCCGGCAGCGGGGCGGGCGGCGTTCAGCGGCCCCCGACGTGTGCCGCGGCCGATCCCGGACGTGGCACACCGGGTGGCCATCGGGCACCGGGCCCGTGCCCGCTGCGTTGCTAGGGTGCGGGCCCTGATGCGACCACAGCTGCTGGGACACCCCAAGAGCAGGACGACACGCAAGGCGCTGCGCTACTTCGCCGAGCGCGGCGTCACGGTCACCTTCAACGACCTGCGCAAGCGGGCCCCCACCCCCGGTGAACTGCGGAAATGGGTCGAGCGGTTCGGCGTCGACGGCGTGATCGACCGCGAGTCGGCGGCGTACCGCGACGCCGGTCTCGGATACCTGTCCGCGGGCATCGACACCTGGCTCGACCAGTTCGCGGAGCAGCCGCTGCTGCTCCGGCTGCCTCTGGTCCGGTGCGGCCGCGACCTGTCCGTCGGCGACGATCCGGCGGCGTGGCAGCGCTTCGTCGACCAGGTCAAGGGCCGGTGAGTGGCGGGTGCGGACAGGTGTCAGCACGGCGACAACCTGAGGCGGATGCTTGCACATCAGCCGCGGACGGGGCAGGTTGGGGCCGCGAAGGCGGGTCGCGGTGCGATGCTGTAGGCGTCGCGTCGCCCGGTCATGCGACGAACGGGCCACCCGCACCCCCGAGGTTGTCAACTTCACATGAGGAGTCAACGTTGAACAAGGCAGAGCTGATCGACGCAGCTGCCGATCGCGCCGACATCGCAAAGAACAGCATGTCCGAGGCACTGGACGCGGTGCTCGAGACCATCACGGAGACCGTCGCCCGCGGCGACAAGGTCACGCTGACCGGCTTCGGGACCTTCGAGCGGCGGCATCGGGAGGCACGCACCGGCCGCAACCCTCAGACCGGCGACGAGATGCACATCCCGGCGCAGAACAGCCCGGCGTTCAAGGCGGGCAAGGCGTTCAAGGACGCCGTCAACGGCTGACCCCGGACCCCGGTCACGACGCCGCGGCATTGCGGTCGCGGCGTCACAGGACCAGGGCATGCGGGTGTGACCACTCCAGCGTCCCGGCCCGGCCGGGGCGCTTCTTCCTGTCCGCAGGTCAGGCGGTGAGCTGCAGGTGGTGCATCAGGTCCATCGGTGACATCACCAGCCCGGTCACGAAGGGGCCGAACTCGGCGTAGTGCGCGCTGACCTCGTCGAAGCGCATGTCGTAGACGATCTGCTTGATCGCAGCCGGGTCGTCGGCGAGCAGCGTCACGCCCCACTCCCAGTCATCAAGCCCCACCGACCCGGTGATGAGCTGCAGCACGCGGCCCCGGTAGCTGCGTCCGACGGCGGCATGGCCGGCCATCATCGCCTTGCGGACGGCGAAGTCCAGCGCGTACCAGTTGGCGTCGGGGTCCCGTCGCTTGCTCATCGGGTAGAAGCTGATGACCCTGCGGTGAGGCAGCTGCGGAGTCAGCTTGTGGCGCGTGTAGGTGGCCATGCGCTCGCGGAACGCGGCCAGCGCGGTCTCGCGGGCCTCGGAGCCCGCCTCGAGTCCCTCCTGCTCGACGAGACGCGCGGCCTCGTCGTCCTCGGTCGACGTGTACTCGCTGATCTCGGTCAGCGACAGGTAGGAGGCCGCCGGCACCAGCACCTGGCCGAGCGGCGAGCTCGCCAGATCGACGGAGAACCGGTCGAGCTCCGTGAGGTCCGGCCCCAGTGCCATCAGGCCGATGTCGGCCTTCTGACCCAGGACGCTGAAGGCCAGGACCTGGCAGCCGTCGCGCTGGTCGAAGGCGTCGACGCGGGCCGCGAAGTCCCGCGCCGCCCCTCCGGCGCCCTCGGTCAGCTGGTGGCGGACGTGGAAGAACAGGTGCAGGACGGCACGTCCCTCGGACGGGATGACGGGCTCGGTGGCCACTGACGATTCCTTCAGTCGCGTCGGTCCGACAGAGCCTAGTTGCGCGTGGTGGGTCGCCGCGGCCCCAGATCGGGTAGACAATGAGTTCGCGGAACGTGGTACCCCGAACCCCGGTGGGACCAGCTCCGCCGGATGCAGACAGTGCCGACGGCGGTCGTTGCCGTCGGAGGACACCGTTGATGGAGCAGAAAGCGAGCCGATGACGCGGACACACAGCAAGGGACGCACCCCGTTGGAGGTGCCGGCCGACCACCACCTGACGACGCGCCTGTGGCAGTACGCCGAGCGCTCGGCGGGGCAGGAGGCGCTGCGCTACTGGGCGGACGGTGCGTGGCACCCGCTGGCGTGGGGCGAGCTCGCCGACCGCGTGCGTGGGATCGCCGCCGGGCTGATCGCGCTGGGTGTCGGTGCGGGCGACCGCGTGGCCCTGATGAGCCAGACGCGTGCCGAGTGGACCATCGCCGACCTGGCCATCCTCGCCGCTGGCGCCGTCACCGTCCCGATCTACGAGACCAGTGCCCCGGACCAGTGCGCGTGGATCCTGTCGGACTCGGGCGCCAAGGTGGCGATCTGCGCCGATGCCGGGCACGCCGCGACGCTCGAGTCCGCGGGGGACCGCGCCGAGGCGCTGACGGAGGTCATCGTCATCGACGACGGCGGCCTGGACGCTCTGGCGGCGCGCGGCGCCGACGAGCTCGCGACGGTCGACGAGCGGGTGGCCGGCATCACCAGCGACACCATCGCGTCGATCATCTACACCTCCGGCACGACGGGCAACCCGAAGGGCTGCGTGCTCA
>Ga0299913_10006485_pt1 | contig 10142 bp, 9 predicted proteins | sample RVTome_9_FD_201360 | JGI IMG/M metagenome (GOLD analysis project Ga0299913, IMG submission 201360) | Soil microbial communities from uranium-contaminated site in the Upper Colorado River Basin, Wyoming, United States - RVT155D38 (version 2) ... | reverse complement strand
CGCGCTGCAGTGGATCCGATGAGCGATGCGGTGCACAACCGCATCGCGCGGCTGCGCGCAGAGCAGGGAGTCTCCCGCCGCGAGCTGGCCGACGCGCTCGGTGTCCACTACCAGACGATCGGCTACCTCGAGCGCGGCGAGTTCAATCCGAGCCTGCACCTGGCGTTGCGGATCGCCGAGTTCTTCGACCTACCGGTCGACATCGTGTTCTCGATCCAGCCGTTTCCCCGAGTCGGCGAGCCGAGCGCGGGGGATACGTCTCAGCGGACGACGACGGACTCGAGCGCGCCGAGAGCGCGGGCGGTGCCGCGCAGGCTCATGTAGAGGACGAGCAGGCTGCCGGTGAGCAGGAGCTCCCCGGTGCCTTCACGTCGTGCGGTGGCGAGTGCGGTCATGGCAGTCACAGTAGCCGCCTCCATCGATCAGCCGAATGGACCGGTGTCCATGATGCGCCGTACGGCGCTGGACGGTGTGTCGATCCAGTAGCCGTAACGCGCCGGTTCAGGCGCGCCGGAAGCCGGGCAGGCCCGGGATGCCGGGCGCCTCGGGCGCCGCCAGGCCCGCGACCCACGACGGGGCGCCGGACTCGGGCTTGACGATCCGGGCGAGCGCCTCGACGACCGTTGCGTCGTAGCCCGAGCCCGACTCCTCGTGCAGCAGCGCGAGCGCGCGCTCGGCCGGCCAGGCGGGCCGGTACACGCGATCGGACACGAGTGCGTCGTACACGTCGCAGGCGGTGAGGATCCGGGTCTCGAGCGGCAGGTCGCCGCTCTGAAGGCCGCGCGGGTAGCCGGTGCCGTCGAGCCGCTCGTGGTGGTCGGAGACGAGCCTCCGGACCGTATCCGGGAAGCCGCCGAGCTCTTCGAGCAGACGGCGGCCGGCTTCGGGGTGGCGGCGGATCTCGGTGAACTCGGCGTCATCCAGCGGGCCTGGCTTGCGCAGGATCTCCAGCGGCACCGACAGCTTGCCGATGTCGTGCAGCAGCCCACCGACGGCGAGGTCGCGGCGCAGCGCGGCCGGCAGCTTGAGCTCCTCCCCGACGCGGGCGGCGAGGAGCGCGACGCGCCGCGTGTGCTCGGCCGTCGAGCTGTCGCGCTCGACGAGCCGGACCAGTAGCGAGCGCACGCGCGGGCCGAGGAAGGCCTCCGAGGCGGCGACCAGCTCGGGTGCCGTGAGGTCGCCGACGAGCGGGCGCGACGCGCCGCCGCGTGCGAGATCCAGCACGGTCGGGATGCCGATCATCGCGATCCCGCCGAGCTCCATCGCGTGGCCCCCGTAGAAGGCCGCGGTGCCCGGGCCGAGCTGGAGTTGCGAGTACAGCGACACGCCGAGCCACACGCAGCCCGCGACCACCAGCAGGTCGGCGGGCCGGCGGGTGAGCGCGTGCGTGCGCAGCGCCCGGTGGACGAGGACGGCGAGGCAGGACAGGCCGAAGACGAGCAAGGCGGTCGCAGGCGGGCTTCCGGCCTTCGGCACCATCGGGACCAGCGTCGGCGTGGCCAGGGCGAGCGCGCCTAGCGTCAGCACACCGGTGGCGAGCACCGCTTGGAGCACGAGCAGCGGGGCGATCCGGCGCGGCTGTCGCAGCCCGGGCAGCGCGGTCAGGGCGAGCAGCCCGGCGCCGACCGGCAGCGAGGCGCCGCCCGCCAGCGCGATCACGCCGTTCACCTCGACGACCACGCCGGGCGTCGCGAACCCGTGCACAGCCAGCAGCGCGGTCGTGGTCGAGAACGCCGTTCCGAGCAGGATCGTGCGGCCGTCGCGCGCCCGCACACCGGCGACCGTGAGGCCGGCCGCCACGATCGCCGCGGTGCCCGCGGCGAGCAGGACGGGCCAGAAGTGCGCCTCAGGCGTGAGATCGACGGGGTGCTCGCCGACCAGGGCCATCACGAGCAGCGGCACGGCCGCGGCCGCAGCCGCGAGGATGTGACCGGTACCGATCCGGTTCTGCCAATTACCGCGCATCCATACGGTATCGGCGGGGGACCGGCCGGGTTTGAGCGAGACGTGCGTCAGCTACGCGCCGGCGGCCTGGCGCCCGGCGTCACGCCGCGCCAGTCGGCGCTGCAGCATCACGTTGAGCGCCATCAGCACGAGCACGATCAGCAGCAGGCCGGTGGCAAGCACGTTCACCTCTGGCGGGACGCCCTGGCGGGTGGCGCCGAAGATGAACAGCGGGAACGTGATCGTCTGCCCGGCGTTGAAGCTCGTGATCACGTAGTCGTCGACCGAGATCGCCGCCGCGAGCAGCGCCGCAGCGGCCACGCCGGGCGCGATCATCGGCAAGGTCACCTTGCGGAACGTGGTCCACTCGGTCGCCCCGAGGTCCATCGCCGCCTCTTCGATGTGGCGATCCATCCCCTCCAATCGCGCCTTCACGGTCACCACCACGTACGAGACCGTGAACATCACGTGGGCGATCACGATCGTCGCGAAGCCCGTGCTGACCGAGGCGGTCAGGAACAGCGCCAGGAGCGCGGCCCCGATCACGACCTCGGGCGTCGAAAGCGGCAGGAAGACGAAGAAGTCGACCGTCGAGCGGCCGCGGAACCCGTAGCGGACGAGCGCCATCGCCATGAACGTGCCGAGCACCGTGGCGATCAGCGTCGCGACGACGGCGATCCCGAACGAGTTCTTCATCGCGGTGGCGAGATCCGGGTTCGTGAACGGGTGCAGCCAGTGGTCGAGCGTGAACCCCTGCCAGGTGAAGTTGAAGCGCCCGGCCGGGTCGTTGAACGAGAAGACCACGATCACGAAGATCGGGATGAACAGGTACAGCAGCGCCAGCGCGGCCCAGATGCCCAGCGCCCAGGACCGGATGCCGTCGTTGCGCCGCGCGGCCGACTTCTTCGGCGGGGCCGCGACCGGAGCCGCCGCGGCGGGAGGGGCCTCGACGGCCATCAGATCGCCGCCTCGGTCAGATTGCGCGCGCCGAGCACGCGCGCGTACAGGAAGATCCCGACGAGGATGAAGGTCATGAGGATGAAGGACAGAGCGGCTGCCGAGGGGTAGTCCTGGATGACCAGGTACTTGTTCTGGATCACGTTGCCGATCATGAATTGGCGCGGCGTCCCGAGCAGCGCCGCGTTGATGAAGTCGCCGCATGCCGGGATGAAGGTGAGCAGCGACCCGGCGAAGATGCCGGGCAGCGCGAGGGGCAGCGTGATCTTGCGGAACGCCGTCGCCCGGCTCGCGTAGAGGTCGGTCGCCGCCTCGATGAAGCGCTTGTCGATCTTCTCGAGCGACACGTAGAGCGGCAGCGCCATGAAGGGCAGGAAGTTGTACGTGATGCCGGCGATGACCGCCGTCCGGGTTGCCAGCAGCCGGCCGTCATCGCCGACGAGGCCGATCGACTGAAGCGTGTTCACGACGAAGCCGTCGTCGGCGAGGATCAGCTGCCAGCTCACCGTCCGCAGCACGTAGGAGACGAAGAACGGCAGGATGATCAGCAGCAGCATGAAGTTCTTCCAGCGGCCCGCCTTGAACGCGATGAAGTAGGCGAGCGGGAAGGCGATCGTGAAGGTCAGCACGGTCGCCGCAGCGGCGTAGCCGATCGAGCGCAGGAACTGCTCGCGGTACTCGCTGATCGCGTCTGTATAGGTGCTGAACGCCCAGGTGAACGTGTAGCCGTCCTCCGGGTTGCCGGTCATCAGCGACACGTTGAACTGGTTGACCAGCGGGATCAGGAAGAACACGACCAGCCAGATCAGGCCGGGGGCCAGGAACAGCCACGGGGTGAGCTTGCGGCGGGCGTGGAGGGAGAGCCGGAGCATCGTCAGGCGCCCGTCACGGTGGCCATCGCCTCCTGCATCGTCCGCTCGTCCTCTGGCGTGAGCGACGGGTACGCCTTGAGCGTCGCCTGGATCTCGGGCGGCGGGAAGATCAGCGGGTTGTTCGCGAGCTCCGGATCGGTCTTCTCGAGCTCCTCCTTGGCGCCCTTGACCGGTGAGATGTAGTTGATGTACGCCGCGAGCTTGGCCGCCACCTCGGGCTCGTAGAGGTAGTTGATCATCGTCTCGGCCGCATACGGGTGCTCGACCTCGGCGGGCATCATCAGGTTGTCGTTGAACGCCATGCTGCCCTCTTCGAAGTAGGCGAACCGCAGGTCCGGGTTGTCGCTCTGGAGCGCCACGACATCGCCCGAGTAGGCCAGCGAGACCCACACGTTGCCCTTGGCCAGGTCGGTCGTGTAGTCGTTGCCGGTGAAGCGCCGGAACTGGCCGGTGCGGTTGACCTCGTCGATCTTCTCGATCGCGCCGAGGATCTCGTCGATCTTCGCATTCGACGCGTCGACGCCGTCGCCCAGCAGGACCGTGCAGGCCGAGTCGTAGGGCTCCGAGAGCATCGTCACGCGGCCCTTGAACTGCGGGTCGAACAGATCCGCGACCGAGCCCAGCTCGCGACCGGTCTCCTTGACGTTGTAGCCGAGCCCGATCGCGCCCGACTGGAAGGGCATCGTGAACCTGCGCTCGGGGTCGTAGCTGATCGTGGCGAGGTTGTCGACGAGGTTCGCCGCGTTCGGGACGTTGTTCTTGTCGATTGGCTCGGCGTACGCGTTGCGGACCCAGCGCGAGGCCATGTAGTCGGTCAACACCACGATGTCGCGGCCGATCGGCTCCTTCTGCTCGAGCTGCTGGCCGACCTTCCCGAGGAACTCGTAGTTGTCGTTGATCTCCTCCAGGTAGCGGATCTTGCCGCCGTACTCCTTCTCGAACGCCCTCAGGACCTTCTTGTCCATGTAGAGCGGCCAGTTCGAGAACGTCCAGTTGCCGATCTCGGTCTTCGGGTGGCTGACCGCCTTCTGCGCCTGGGCGGCTTCCTCCTCGGTCGGCCCGGTCCCCTCGATCCCGCACGCGGCGAAGATCGCCGGCAGGCCGGTCAGCGCGATGCCCGTGGTGCCGGCGCGACCGAGGAAGCGGCGGCGGGAGAGCCCGTCGTCAGTCATCGGTGCCCGTGTCTGCGGCGACCACGAACGTGTGCTGCGGGTCCCACGAGAGCTGGACCTCGCGGCCCGCCCCGAGCGAGTCCGGCTCGGACCCGTCGAGGTTCTGCTGGAACACCGTCAGCTCCTCGCCGCCGGCCGAGCGGACCACGTAGTGGATCGAGACGCCGAGGAACGACGCGACGAGAACCGTGCCGCGAAGGACGTTGTGCCCGCTCGCCACTTCGGCGCCGGCGGGTGAGAGCGTGACCTTCTCCGGCCGCACGCCGACCTTGACCGCGTCGCTGCCGTGCGGGCCGATGCGGTCGGTCGGGACGTTCAGGCTCGCGCCGTCGTGGGTCTGCGTCGTCGAGTGGCCGTTGTTGCTCGCGGTCATGCGCGCCTCGATCAGGTTCGAGACGCCGAGGAAGTTCGCCACGAACTCGGTCTGCGGGCGCTCGTAGAGGTCGGCGGCGCCGCCGGACTGCTCGATCCTGCCCCCGTGCATGACGGCGATCGTGTCGGCCATGCTCATGGCCTCCTCCTGATCGTGCGTGACGTGCACGAAGGTGATCCCGACGTCCTGCTGGATGCGTTTGAGCTGGAGCTGCAGTTGCTTGCGCAGACGCAGGTCGAGGGCGCCGAGCGGCTCGTCGAGCAGCAGCGCCCGTGGGTGGTTGACGAGGGCGCGGGCGAGCGCGACGCGCTGCTGCTGGCCGCCTGAGAGCTGAGCGGGCTTGCGCTTGCCGAACTCGCCGAGCTGGACCATCTCCAGCGCCTCGCCGACGCGGGTGCGCACCTCGGCCTTGCCGACCCTCTTGCGCTCGAGGCCGAACGCGACATTGCGCTCGACCGACAGATGCGGGAACAACGCGTACGACTGGAACACCGTGTTCACGTCGCGCCGGTACGGCGGAAGCTGGGTGACCTCGTCGCCGCCCAGGTAGACCTTGCCCGAGGTGGGGTCCTCGAAGCCGCCGATCATGCGCAGCGACGTCGTCTTCCCGCAGCCCGATGGGCCGAGCAGCGCGTAGAACTCGCCGCGCGGGATCGACAGCGTCAGGTCGTCGACCGCGGTGTGGTCGCCGAAGCGCTTGGTGATCGACTCGAGCCGGATGTCAGCGTCGCTCGTCATGTGACCTCAGGGGTAGACACCGCGTCGTACCACTCCTTCCGGGGAGCCCCGGTGAGCTCGAAGACCACGTGCTTGATCGCCGTGTACTCCTCGAGCGCGTACATGGACATGTCCTTGCCGAACCCGGACCCCTTCACCCCGCCGTGCGGCATCTCCGAGCCGATCGCCAGATGTTCATTGATCCAAACCGTGCCGGCCTCGAGCTCGCGGGCGGCGCGCTGCGCGCGGAACACGTCGCGCGTCCAGGCGGAGGCGGCGAGGCCGTAGCGCGTGTCGTTGGCCTTCGCGAACGCCTCGTCGTCGGACGCGAAGCCGAGCACGGAGACGACCGGGCCGAAGACCTCGTCCTGGACGATCTCGCCGTCCTGCGCGGCGCCCGTGATCACGGTCGGCGGGTAGAAGGCGCCGGGGCCGTCGGGCACCTCGCCACCGCGCTCCGCGCGAGCGCCGGCCGCGACGGCGCGCTCGACGAAGCCGTGCACGCGGTCGCGATGGGCCGTGGACACGAGCGGCCCGAGGTTGGTAGCGTCGTCCATGGGGTCGCCCACCACGAGACGGTCGAGCTTGTGCAGGAAGCGCTCCATGAACGCGTCGCGGATTCGCTCGTGCAGATAGATCCGGGTGGCGGCCGTGCAGTCCTGGCCGCAGTTGGCGAACGCTCCGACGATCGCGCCCTCGGCGGCCGCGTCGGGGTCGGCGTCCTCGAACACGACGAACGGGGCCTTGCCGCCGAGCTCCATGTGCACGCGCTTGACGGAGCCGGCCGCCTCGCGCATGACGCTCGTCCCGGTACGCGTCGACCCGGTGACCGAGATCAGCGCCACCGCGTCGTGGCGGGCGAGCGCGCCGCCGACCTCCGGGCCGGGGCCCGGCACCACGTTCAGGACGCCCGGCGGCAGCCCGGCGTCGAGCGCCAGGCGGCCGAGCATGAGCGCCGTCAGCGGCGTCAGCTCGGACGGCTTGAGCACGACCGTGTTGCCGGCGGCGAGCGCCGGCCCGACCTTCCAGGCCGCCATGTTGAGCGGGTAGTTCCACGGGGCGATCGACGCGCAGACGCCGATCGGCTCGCGCCGGATCGTGCTCGTGAGCCCTTCGAGGTACTCGCCGGACGCCTTGCCCTCGAGGTTGCGGGCGGCGCCGGCGAAGAAGCGCAGGTTGTCGATCGTGAGCGGGAGGTCGAAGGCGCTGGAGAACTTCAGCGGCTTGCCGGTGTTGCGCGACTCGGTGCGCGCGAACTCGTCCGCGCGCTCCTCGAGCAGGTCGGCCATGCGATCGAGCACCACGGAGCGCTCGGCGGGCGTGATCCGGCTCCAGTCGCCGCGGCGGAACGCGCTCCGTGCGGCCGCCACGGCGCGATCGGTGTCGGCGGCGGTGGCGTCGGCGACCTCGGCGATCGGTTCTCCGGTCGCCGGGTCATAGATCGTGCGGGTTGCGGCCGTCGGAACATCCTGCCCGGCGACCAGCAGCGCATGGGCCTGCGCATTGTCAGTTATGGACATCCCGACCCTCCAACTCGACGCGCCACCTTCCCAGGCTTGCGTGCGGCTGTGCAATGGACACAGCGGCGTGTGTTATTCCAGAATGACTGACGGAACGTATGCTGACCCTACGCCAGGTCCTGGAACTTCCCATTTTCCGGCGTGCTCTGCCGGAGGTCCTTGCGGGCGCGGACGGCCTGGAACGCGAGCTGCGCTGGGCCCACGTGGTCGAGATGGCCGACCCCAGCGACCTGCTCAAGGGCGGCGAGCTTGTGCTCACCACGGGGATCGGGGCGGGTGACCGGGAACGTGATCAGCGCCGCTGGATCTCCTCGCTGATCCAGCAGGGGGCCGCCGCGGTGGCCGTCGAGCTCGGATCGACGTGGCGCGAGCGCGTTCCCGAGCCGGTCGTGCAGGCGTGCTTGGAGGCCGGCGTGCCGCTGATCGCCTTCCGGCGCTCGGTGCGCTTCATCGAGATCACGGAGGCCGTGCACTCGGCCGTGCTCAACAGCCAGTTCGAGCTGCTGCGGCGCGGCGAGGAGATCCACAAGCGCTTCACCGACCTGATCCTGCAGGGTCGCGGCGTGCCCGAGATCCTCGCCGAGCTGGCGGCGGCGGTCGGCAACCCCGTCGTCCTCGAGGACGCCGGGCACGAGCTCGTCTACTACGTCTCCGGCCGGGCGGGCGACGACGTCGCGTTGTCGGCGTGGAGCGACCTGCACCGCGCCGAGGACCGCGGTGAGACGCCGGAGGGCGCGCTGCTGGTCGACGTGCGCCTGATGGACAGCTCGTGGGGGCGCCTGATGGCGCTGGCGGTCGACGAGCCGCTGGACGACTTCGACCGCGTCGCGACCGAGCGGGCGGCGCTGGCAGTGGCGATCGACCTGCTCGGCCAGCAACACGAGGAGCACCTTCGCGCTCGTTCGCGCGGCGCGTTCCTGTCGGATCTGGCCGATGGGCGCGTGGAGGAGGGCGACGCGCGCCGGCGTGCCGAGGCGCTGGGATGGGGAGGGTGGGACTCCGATCGGCGTGGCGCGCTGCTGCCGGTCGCGGCGAGCTGGCGCGGCCCGCGCTCGCGCCGGGCGGAGGACATGTCGTGGACGCGGCTGTCGGGCGAGCTGCGGGCGGCGCTGTCGTCGACGGGATTCGGCGTGCTGATCGGGCCGCGCGACGCCGACCTGCTCGTGCTGCTCGCGCTCGGCGGCCGCAGCTACGACGAGGCGCTCGCCGAGCACGTCGCCGGCCTGTTCCACGCGGTGCTGGAGCGGCGCGGCGCCACGGTTGGCGTGGCGGCGCTGGCGATCGGCGCGCCGGCCGACGACTGGGCGGCGGCCGGCCAGGGCCTGCGCCGCGTCCGCCGCTCGGCGGGCGCCGCCACGGCGCTGCCACCGCGCCGCTGGTACGACGCCCGCCGGCCGGGCGTGACCGACCTCCTGCACGACCTGCGCGACGCACCCGAGCTCGACGCGTTCGTCGACGAGCAGCTCGGCCCGCTGCTGGCGGGCGGCTCCGCGCGCCATCGCGTGCTGCTCGAGACGCTCGAGGCGTACCTGTCCGCAGGCGGCCGGAAGGCGCAGGCGGCGCGTGCGCTGCACCTCGAGCGCCAGTCGCTGTACCTGCGGCTGCACCGGATCGAGGAGGTGCTCGGAGTCTCGCTCGACGACGAGGACGCGGTGCTCGGCCTGCACCTCGCCGTCCGCGCGCTCGCGTTCCGCCGGCGTCGCACGGCCGCCTGACGGCGCTATCGCCCGAAGACCAGCCGCCGGATCGCCCGCAGCGACCGTTCCGGGCCCGGCCAATGCTCGCGCAGCAGGCTCTCGCCGCCGCCGCGCAGCACGGAGCGCAGCACGAGCGCGACGAGGACGGCGTCGTCGAGCTGGCCGGCCACCGGGATGAAGTCGGGGATCAGGTCGACCGGCAGCGCGAGGTAGGCGGTCAGCCCGAACAACAGCGCCTTGCGCGAGCGCGGGACGCGCGGGTCTGCGACCAGGCGCCGCACGAGCACGACGCAGTACGGCACGAACCCGCCCCACGCGCGGGCGTCGGTGCGGCGGCCGGCCGCCAGCAGCGCGAGCACCGCCGTGGCGTAGAGCGCGGCGGTGACGGCGATGCCGATCAGGATCGGCGACATGCCTGACTCCCTATCACCACACCGGCCGGGCGCGGCGGTGTGCGGCATCGTCGCCGAACCCCTCCGCCTCGATCAGCGCGAGCAAGCCGGCGCGGACCGCCGCCGCGTCGGGGGTCTCGCGCTCGAGCGCCGCGCTCACCTCGAGCGCGCGGGCGCGGGCGGCCGTGCCGCGCCGCGTCAGCGCCAGCAGCTTGGCGCGCCGGTCGGCCGGATCGGCGCGGCGCTCGACGAGGCCGAGGTCGACCATCTCGTCGACGACCGGGCTGACGGCCTGCTTGGTGACGCCGAGCAGCTCGGCCAGGCCGGTCAGCCCGAGCGGGCGCTCGTGCAGTGCGCGCAGGACGTAGCCATGCTGCTGGCGCACCGGGTATCCGGCCGCGTTGAGCTCACGGCCGAGCCGCGTCGCCACGGCGTGAGCCGCGCCCACGACGAGTATCGCGAGATCCGGAGTAGTCAGGTTAGCTTGACGGTCAGACA
>Ga0299913_10006484_pt1 | contig 10142 bp, 11 predicted proteins | sample RVTome_9_FD_201360 | JGI IMG/M metagenome (GOLD analysis project Ga0299913, IMG submission 201360) | Soil microbial communities from uranium-contaminated site in the Upper Colorado River Basin, Wyoming, United States - RVT155D38 (version 2) ... | reverse complement strand
GCCGAGCTCGCCCATCCCGACGCTGGAGCGAGTCGGGGACGGGGCGTACGCGTGGATCCAGCCGGGCGGCGAGTCCGGCGTCAGCAACGCCGGCGTGGTCGTCGACGACGACGGCGCCACCGTGATCGACACGCTGATGGTGCCGTCGCAGTGGGAGCCGTTCGCCGCCGCCGTGGAAGAGCTCGGCGTGCCGGTCCGCCGCATCGTGCTCACCCACGCACACATCGATCACGTCGGGGGTTCCAAGGCCTTCCCCAAGGCGTCGGTGTGCGCGTCGCCCCAGACCAGTGCGCTGCTCGACCAGGTGATGCCACTCGACGCCTACAAGGCGTTCATGCCCGCGTTCGACGAGGAGTTCGACGCGCTGGCCGAGCTCGGCACCCGGCCCGCCACCCACGAAATCGACAGCCCGGCCCAGCTCACGGCGCGCATCGAGGTCCTGCCTGCGACCGGGCATACCGACGGCGACCTGCTCGTCCTGGTCGAAGACGTCGATGTGCTGTTCTCGGGCGATCTGTGCTTCTTCGGGGTGACGCCGCTGGCATTCCAGGGCGACCCGGCGACATGGGCGAACGTGCTCGACGCCGTGGCGTCGCTCGCGTCCACGATCGTGCCCGGCCACGGCCCGGTCGGCGGCGAGGCCGAGGTGCGCGACCTCCAGGCCTACCTGCGCGCCTGCGTCGCCGCCGAGGGTGATCCGGCGCGGATCCCGGCCGGCCCGTGGGACGCGTGGCTCGAACGCGACCCGCGCGACGCCATCAACGTGGAACGATCGGCTTCGCTCGCCGACGGCCGCGACGAGTTTCCGCCGACGATGCTGAAGGCGCTCGGGCTCGCGTAGCGCGCGCTACGTCAGCGACTCGCGGAGGAACGCCACCGACCGGTCCCACACCTGGCCGCTGGCCTCGGGATCGTGGACCTCGGGACGGTGGTGGTTGGTGAACGCGTGGTCGGTGCCCGGGTACACGAAGAACTCGGCATCGTGGCCGAGCCCCTTCAACTGCTCCTCGAGCTTGCGCGCCTCGGCGGGCGGGAAGAATTCGTCGCCCTCGGCGTAGTGACCCTGCACGCGCGCTTGCAGCTTCGTGTAGTCGGGTTGCGCCCCCGGCCACGGGATCAGTCCGTAGCAGGGCACGACCGCCTTGACCGCGTCGGGTCGGATCGTGGCGAGGAGCAACGCCAGGCCGCCGCCCATGCAGTACCCGATCACCCCGACCCCGCCGCCGGCGACCGCGCCATGGGCCTGGAGGTGATCGATGGCGCCCGCCATATCCTTGGCCGCCTGCTCGATGTTCAGCGACATCATGAGCTTGCCGGCCTCGTCGGGCTCCTTGGTGACCTTGCCGCGATAGATGTCGGGCGCGAGGGCGACGAAACCGTCCTCGGCGAAGCGGTCGCACACCTCCTTGATCTGGTCGTTGAGGCCCCACCACTCCTGGATCACGACCACGCCCGGCCCCGACCCGCCGGCCGGCGCCGACAGGTAGCCCCGACCATTGTCGCCGTTGCTCGGGAACTCGACCATCTCTCCCATCAGTACGCACCCCCCAGCTTCGAGTGATCCCAACTCGTGACTCGCTCCGGCTTCACGACGACGACGGCGCGTTTGGCGCCCATGGTGCGGACGCCCTCGCGCACGACGTCGTCGGTGATCGGGCCCCAGTAGCGCTCGTACACCTGCTCGCCATAGCGGATGACGTCGTCGTAGTCCTCGATCAGCTCGGCGCGACCCGTAATGGAGACGCCCCGCAGCTCCTCGTACTTGTCGCCGGTGGCGACGAGCACCGTGAGCCGGGGGTCGCGGCGCAGGTTCACGATCTTCTGCGACTTGCGGTAGGTCCAGAAGGCCGGCTGGTCGCCGTCCATCACGTACCACATGGTCACGAGATGAGGAGTGCCGTCGGCGTTGATGGACGCCACCTGGAGGTCCCGGCCCGCGTCGAGAAAGGCCCGCATCTCGTCGTCCGACATCTGGATCTGATCGCGCCGGCTCATCGCACCACCTGGCTCGCTCGTCCGCACGGGCGCGTGGCAGCCTACCGGCGCCTGTTTGCGGAGGAGCCGTGGCCAAGAACCCCGACCCGAACCTGAAGCTGACCAGCCTCAAGGGTGTGACCCGCACCCTCGACGACTGGTCGACGATGTTCCACCTCGCCCTCATCGTGCTGCCGCCGCGACCCGAAGGGGCTCGGTGGCTACCGGCGGCGCGGCGGATCTTCGCCACGTTCGGCGACGCCGACTGCCACCTGGCGTACTGCGTGCCCGGCAGCGACGCGACGGCACGCCGGGTGCTCGGTTCCGCCGTCGACGAGACGATCGTGTTCGTCGACCCCGACCGCGAGCTGATGACCAGCATCGGTCTCGAGTTGCTGCCGGCATTCGTCCACTTGCGCCAGGACACGACGCTTGTCGAGGCGGCCGAAGGGTGGAATCCGCGCGAGTGGCAGCAGGTGGCTCGGGGGCTGGCGAAGGCCATGGCGTGGAGCGAGCCCGAGGTCTCGAAGCCCGGCGACCCGGCCCCGGGGACGGCCTGGCCTGCGTAAACAGGCCCGATCCGGGGTCCTGGCAAGTCCGGGGGGTACCGTCTAGCCTGCTGCAACAAGCCCGCACGTCCTCCTCGAGGATGACGTACGGGCGGTTTTGTAGTGACCCTCATGCGCACCCGCCGTCTCGCCGCCGTTCTCGTTCTCGCCCTCGGTGCGTCAGTCGTCGCCGCCACGGCCGCGACCGGCGCGCCCGCACAGATCGACGACCTGCGCGAGCAGGCGGCGGAGCTCCAGGACCAGATCGAGGCCAACGGCGCCGAAGTCGCCCGCCTCGGTGAGCAGCTGAACGCGGCGCAGATCCGCGTCGACGAAGCCGCGGCCCAGATCGCCGAGGCCGAAGAGTCGATCCGGGTGGCCGAGGCCCGCATCATCGAACTCCAGGCGCTCGTCGCCGACCGCGCCGCCGCCGTCTACCGGACCGCCGGCACGTCGGGGCCGCTCGAGAGCATCGACGTCGACAACATCGAGGACGCCGGCACCCGGTTCAAGTACACGGCCGTGGCCGCGGCCCGTGACGAGGCGCTGATCGACGACCTGGCGGCGGCCACCGAGGACCTCGAGCGGCAGCGGGCCGAGGCCTCGACCGCCCGCGACCAGGCGTCGCAGGAGCGCGACGAGCTGGCGGCGGCCAAGGACGCCGCCGACGGCGCCGCCGCCGAGCAGCAGGCGTTGCTCGACCAGGTGAACGGCGAGATCGCCGACTACGTCGCCGAAGAGCGTGCCCGCCGGGAAGCGGCTGCGGCTGCCGCTGCCGCTACGACCGTCGCGACCCCGGCGCCGGCCGCCAGCGCGCCCGCGCCGCTCGGTCCCCCGCCCGCCGTCGGCGGTGGCGCCGGTGCCGCCGTCGGCTACGCATGGGCACAGGTCGGCAAGCCCTACTGCTACGCCGGCTCCGGGCCCGACTGCTACGACTGCTCCGGGCTCACGATGATGGCGTGGGCGCAGGGCGGCATCTCGATGCCGCACTACTCCGGCGCGCAGGGCTCGATGTTCCCGGCCGTCCCGCTCGACCAGCTCCAGCCCGGCGACCTCATCACGACGAGCAGCTGGAGCGCGCACGTCGGCATCTGGGTCGGCGGCGGCTACGTGCACGCCACCCACACCGGCGACTTCATTCGCTTCGTCCCCGGATCGGGGAGCGTCAACGCCGCCGTTCGCCCCGGCTAGACGTTTTGGCGCCACCTAGGCACACATAGTGTGCGTAGGTGACGCCAGAACAAGAAGTACGCCTCACGAGCTTGTCGCACGGCGCCGGCTGCGCCTGCAAGCTCGGCCCTGACGACCTGAAGCAGGTGCTCGGGCTCGTTCGTGGTCTGGGCGGCTCGCCCGACCCGGACCTGATCGTCGGGCTCGACACGTCCGACGACGCCGCCGTGTACCGCGTTCGCCCCGATCTGGCGTTGGTGCTCACGACGGACTTCTTCACGCCGATCGTCGACGACCCGTACGACTGGGGTCGCATCGCCGCCACCAACGCGCTGTCCGACGTGTACGCCATGGGCGCGGCGCCGCTGCTCGCGCTCAACCTCGTGGCGTGGCCGCGTGAGGGTCTGCCGTTCGAGCTCCTGGCGCGGGTGCTCGACGGCGGCGCCGACGTCGCGCGCGATGCCGGTGCGGTCATCGCCGGCGGGCACTCCATCGACGACGCCGAGCCGAAATACGGGTTGGCCGTCCTCGGCACCGTCCATCCCGACGCGGTCTGGACGAACGCCGGCGCCCAACCCGGCGACGCGCTCGTGCTCACGAAACCGATCGGCCTGGGCGTGATCTCCACCGCCATCAAGCGCGACGCGGCGCCGGCGAGCGTTGTGGACGAGGCCGTGCGGATCATGACCACGCTCAATGCCGGCGCCCGCGACGCCGCCGCCGAACTGGGCGGCGACGTGCACGCCGCCACCGACGTGACCGGTTTCGGCCTCCTCGGTCATCTGCGCGAGCTGGCAGTCGCGTCCGGCGTCACCGTGGAGCTCGATGCCACGGCCGTGCCCGTCATCGACGGTGTACGGGACCTGTTGGCGGCGGGGATGGTGGCTGGCGGCACCCAACGCAACCACGCCTTCGTGAGCGACGACGTCGACTGGGGCGATTTGCCCGAGCATGAGCAGCTCCTATTGGCCGACGCGCAGACTTCGGGCGGTTTGATCCTCTCGGTCGACCACGATCGCGCCGCCGCGCTCGTCGGCGCCCTGCGCGCCCAGGGCGTGCGAGCGACCACCGTGATCGGTCGCGCGCGCGAGCGAGGCGGCGATCTCGTCAGCGTGCTGTAGCGTGCCCCTTGCCTCCAGCTTGGGGGATTGCTGGGAGGCAACAGATCATGCGACGACTCGCGGTTGGACTCTTGATCGGCGCCGCCACGCTGGCGCTGCCGGGCATCGCTGGTGGCGGCGGGGCGGGCGGCGGCACGCTCTCGGTGAATCCGCCGAGCGGCACACCCGGATCCGAATTCACCGTCTCGGGCACCGGCTGCTTCGTTGAGATGGAGTCCACATCGGATGCCGCGGCCCAGCAGGACCAACAGGCACAGAACGGAGTGATGGGACCCCTGGTCGAGGTCACCGTCGGCTTCCCGACCCCGCTCGAGATGTCGACGCACGCCGACGGGGAGGGGGCGTGGAGCGTCACGTTCACGGTGCCCGCGGGCACCCCGCCCGGGCCGTACACGATCACGGCCGAGTGCCTCAACACCCCCCGGGACCTGGGCAGCGTCAGCGCGCTCGACTTCGTCTACACGGGTATCACCTACACCGTCGCCGCGCCGGTGACGCCGACACCGCCCTCGCCCGGCACGCCCACCGCGCCGGCCCCCGCGGGTACGGTACCGGCGCCGGCACCGGCCACACCGGTCGCGGTCGCGCCCGCCCTCACCGGGTAAGGAGTTTGCATGCGCAGGATCACGTTCGGATTGTTGGTCGCGGGTGTCGTGCTCGCCACGCCCGGCGTCGCCAGCAGCGGCTTCGACATGACGTTCGAGTACTCGCCGACGAGCGGGCCTCCCGGCACCGTGATCTCCGTCTCTGGTACCGACTGCTTCCCGAGCGGTGAGGAGTTCCCCAGCCGGGTCGACGTCGTGCTGAGCACGCCCGGCGGAGAGGGGACGGTGATCGTCTCGGGGACGTTCACCCCGAACCAGGAGACGGGCGCGTGGAGCGGGACACTCACCGTTCCCGCCGGCACGGCGCCGGGACCGTACGACATCCAGGCGTTCTGCTACCTCCTCGACGAGTCGGGGGGAGATCTCGGCACCGACGCGGTCGGCCCGCCCGGCCCACCCGCCATCAACAACTTCACGTACACGCCGAACCCGGGGCCGTTCACGGTGACCGCTCCGGCACCGACTCCTGCGCCGCCGGCACCGGCCGGAACCGATCCCGTCGCACCGGGCGCACCGGCGCCGGTGGTCGCGGCCCCGTCGTTCACGGGGTAGCGCGGGCCTCGGACGGCCTGCGGCTCTCCGTGGCCGACGAACGCCGCAGTGTGGTCGTGGACATGTTGCGATCCTGTGACAACCCCGGCGCAGTGGTCGGAATGTCACCGAGGGGCTTCCCAGGCGCCATCCGCGTGTCGTAGCGTGCGCGCCATGCGCAGAATGACGACGGCAGTGATCATGGTCGCGGGCGTGCTCGCGATGTCGGCGACGGTGGCAGGCGGCGGCGGCGGGCAGACGCTGACGGTGAACCCGACAAGCGGGATGCCGGGCGACAGCTTCACCGTGTCGGGAGCGGACTGCACGCCTGTCCTCGAAATGGGCGTGCAAGGTTTCGCCCCCGCCGGCAATGGTCCTCCGATCTTCATGTCCACCGTCAACGTGACGGTGCAGTTCCCGACGCCCGTTTCGATGACGGTCACCCCCGACCAGGAGAGCGGCGAGTGGAGCGCGAGCTTCACCGTGCCGGCGGGGACGCCGCCCGGCACGTACGACGTCACGGCGGAATGCATCAACGAGGAGCCGCTCTCGCCCGATGCCGTCGACGCCCAGGACTTCACCTACGCGCCCGGCACCGTGTACACGGTGCAAGCGACGCCGGCTACCGCACCCGCGGTCCCGGCGCCCGCGGGCACGGAAGAGCCCGCCCCGGTGCCAGTCCCTGTCGCAGCAGCACCGGCGTCGACCGGTTAGCCGCCGGGCCGCGCGCGATGCGGCTCAGCCGGTGAAGTTGGGCTGGGCGACGACCGCCGGACTGGGAGTTGGTGCGGGTGGGGTCCCGGCCGGCGCGGCGTACGTGATCGTCACCGACCCGGCCGCCCCGTCCTGGAGGGCGCCGACGCCGTCGCCCGCGGCGCTCGCCGCCGTGACCGACTGAACGACCGCCGGGGCGAAGACGCCGCCCTGGCCGCCGCCTCCCCCGCCGCCGCTGTCGCCGGCGTCGAGGTTGCTGGCTCCGCCACCGCCGCCGCCTTGCACGCCGCTGCCGCCGCCACCCCCGCCGGTGGCAAGCGGGCTCCCGGTGCCACCGCCGTCCCCGCCGTCGGGCATGCCGCACGGTCCACCGTCATCGCCGACACTGAACCCGACGCCGCCGGCGCAGCCGGGCTGGCCACCACCGCCGCCGCCGGTGACGTCGGCCGGGTCGTTCGAGTCACCGCCCGGCTGCCCCGGGCCGTTGCCGCCGCCGGCGCCGCCGGCGCCGCCTTCGGGTCCGCCGCTGAGACCGCCACCGGCGCCACCGCCGCCGCCGGCGACCACGACGAGGTTGGCGTCGGCGGTGCCACCGAAGAAGACGCGGGACAAGCCGCCGCCCCCGCCACCGGCCACGCCATCATCAGGTGGGGCGCCGCCAGCGCCGCCGTCGCCGCCGGCCGGGAAGCCGCCGCTGCCGCCGGGGCCGCCCGGATCACCTTGGAGACCGGGGCAGCCGACGTCGATGAACAGCACGTCGCCTGGCGCCACGCTCAGTGCGGCGGTCGTTTGCCCGCCGGCGCCGCCCGGGCTGCTGTCGTTGCCGTTGGCGCCGCCACCCGCGCCGGTGGCCGTGATCGTCAGCGCCGTGACGCCGGCGGGAACCGTGAACTGCTGCGAGCCGGGACCGGTGGCCGCGGGGTTGCAGGCGAACACCGCCGTCTCCTGAACGGTCTGCGCGCCGCCGACCTCCGCGAGGGCAGGTACCAACGCCAACGCCACCACGCCGAGGAGCCGCGTCACCACGCGCCCGTACCGTCGCCGACCCCGCTCCCGCACGAGGGCACCCTAACCGTGCCCCTAGGGGATCACCAGCATCCCCAGCTCGGCTTCGATCTGGGGGCGGGGCTTGGCGCCGAGCGCGCTGCGCTCGAGCCGGCCGTTGCGGAACAGTCCGATCATCGGGATGCTCTGCACCTCGTACTGCTGCGCGACCGAGGGCTCGTCGTCGATGTTCAGCTTCACCACCTTGTAGGCGCCCTCGCGCATGGCGGCGATCTGCTCCACGATCGGCGACACCTGACGGCACGGGCCGCACCACGGCGCCCAGAAGTCGACGATCACCGGCAGCTCGCTGCGCAGCACCTCGGACTCCCACTCCGCCGTCGTCACCGACTTCACCAGCGGCTCGGGCGGGTCCTCGGGCACCGGTTCGGTCGGCCGCTCACCGGCGCGCACGGCGTCGAGCCACCCGCGCGCCTGCTGCACGCTCTCCATCGCGACCTGGTGGGCCATCGGGTACTCCGTGTAGACGACGGGCACGCCGTGCGATTCGAGCGTGCGGGCCAGGTCGCGGGTGCGTTGCACAGGCACGAGCGGGTCCTCGGTGCCGTGCTGCACGAGCACGGGCAGCTCCTTGGCCGCTTCCCAGTCGACGTCGATGACGTCGAGGTTCGGCAGGGCCGGGCTCATCGCCACCACACCGGCGGGGCGCGCCCGGTCGCTGCGGCGCAGCGCCAGTGCCAGCGTCATGCCCGCGCCCTGCGAGAACCCGCCGACCACCGCCTGGGACCGCTCCGCACCGTGGTCGGCGCACGCCTGGTCGAGCAGGTCGTCGAGCTCCTCGAGCGCGCTGGCGAACCCGTCGGCGTCGAACGCGCCGGCGCCGGTCCACTCGTACCAGGCGAAGCCGGGCGGCGCCGCCACCGGGCCCCGCGGCAGCACGGTGACGAACTGCCCGTCGGGGTCGAGATACGGCAGCAGCCCGCCGAGATCGCGCTCGTCGGCGCCGAGCCCGTGCACGAGCAGCAGCACCCGATCGGCGGTGCCACCTTTCACCACATTCGTGATCAACGTCATGCGGGAGATCGTACGGGGAATTCGGCGTCCTTCCCGACGGCGACGCGCGACCCTGGATCGATGGAGCTGGCGATCCCGACCCTGCACGACGACGTGATCGCCTTGCGACCCCCGGGCCCAGCCGACGTCGACGCCATCTACGCCGACATCACCGACCCCGACATCGGGAAGTTCACCGCCATCCCCTGGCCCTACGAGCGGCAGCACGCCGTCACCTGGGTCGACGAGACGACACGGAAATGGGCCGATGGCACCGGCGCCGGCTTCCTCACCGTCGACGCCGCCACCGACGAGCTGCTCGGGGGCATCGGGTTCCCCATCTTCGACCCCGAGAACGGCCTGGCCGAGGTCGGGTACTGGGTGAAGAAGGAGGCCCGGGGCCGAGGAATCGCACCGCGCGCCGTCGTGCTCGCGTCCACCTGGATCGTGGGCGACCTCGGCTTCGGCCGGGTCGAGCTCCAGACCGATGTCCGCAACCACGCGTCGCAGCGCGTGGCCGAGAAGGCGGGATACCGACGGGAGGGCGAGGTCGACCCGCCCGAGCGGTGCCGGGAACGGTCGGAACGCATGGTCATGTTCTCGCTCGGGGCGGAGGCGACAGCCGACCGGTAACCTCCGCGTCCATGCGGCTCGGAGTGAACTTCGGCTACCAGGACTGGGGCAGCGGGGTGGCCAGCGCGGTCGGGCTGGCGCAGGAGGCCGAGCGCCTCGGCTACCACTCGGCGTGGACGGCGGAGGCGTACGGCACCGACTGCATCACGCCGCTCACGTGGCTGGCGGCGCACACCGAGAAGCTCAACGTCGGCTCGGCGATCATGCAGATGCCGGCGCGCAGCCCGGCCATGACGGCGATGACCGCCGCCACCCTCGACCTGATGACCGGCGGGCGCTTCCTGCTCGGCCTCGGTTTGTCGGGCCCGCAGGTCGCCGAAGGCTGGCACGGCGAGGCGTACGGCGCGCCGCTCGGCAAGACGCGCGAGTACGTCGAGATCGTGCGGGAGATCCTGCGGCGCGAGAAGCCGCTCGAGCACCACGGCAAGCACTACGACATCCCCTACCAGGGGGCCGACGCCACCGGGCTCGGCAAGCCACTGAAGATCATCGTGCACCCGCGGCGGGCCGACCTGCCGGTGTACCTCGCCGCCATCGGGCCCAAGAACGTGGAGCTGGCGGCCGAGATCGCCGACGGTTGGCTGCCGATCTTCTTCTCGCCCCAGCGGTTCAAGGAGAGCTACGGCGCCGCCCTCGACGCCGGCTTCGCCAAGGAGGGGCACGGCAAGAGCCTGTCGACGTTCGACGTGGCCCCGACCGTCAACGTGCTCCTCGGCGACGACGTCGACGCCCTGCGCGGGTTCGCCAAGCCGATGCTCGCCCTCTACGTGGGTGGGATGGGGGCGCGG
>Ga0299913_10006483_pt1 | contig 10143 bp, 11 predicted proteins | sample RVTome_9_FD_201360 | JGI IMG/M metagenome (GOLD analysis project Ga0299913, IMG submission 201360) | Soil microbial communities from uranium-contaminated site in the Upper Colorado River Basin, Wyoming, United States - RVT155D38 (version 2) ... | reverse complement strand
AAGATGCTGAACACCGACTTCTTCATCTCGCCGGCATAAGCGGTGCCGCCGATCAGGATCGTCCGTTCCGCCAGATTGACGGCGATCACCGTCTCCGACCGGGTGCCGTGGCGGGGCGGGTCGGCGGCGAAGGTCGGCAGGTCGATGATCGTGAACTCCGGCTCGAAGCCCTTGAGCTCGGCCGTCGTGGGCCGGACCAGCATCGTGCGGATGAACAGGCTGTGCCAGGCGAGCTCGTTGATCACCCGAACCCGGACGCGATGCTCGGGCTGCGAGCCGCCGTACAGGTCCTGGACGTAGAGCGTCTCCTTCCGCGCCAGCGCGGCGAGAAAGTCGGCCTTCAGCGCGGCGAAATGCGCCGACGTCATCGCGGCGTTGTTGTCCCACCAGACCGTGTCTTCGGTCTCGGCGTCGCGGACGATGAACTTGTCCCTGGCCGAGCGGCCGGTGTGCTTGCCGGTGGCGACGACCAGCGGCCCGTCCTTCGCCAGCACGCCCTCGCCGCGACAGACCGCGGCCTCGACCAGCGGCGCGGCTTCCAGGTTCCAGTGCAGCGCGGCGGGCGTGTCGATGCCCTGATGATGAAGATCGAACGTCGGCACCCGGTCGGCCACCTTTGATTCCCCTCGAAAAAAAGACTGTCGGACGCCCAACGAGCGGCGCGTCCACTCCGTTGCAGGCCCATATCGAACGGCCCGCGCGCCGTCAAAGGGTGGCGCCCGCCGGAGCCGATGGGCTAAGGCCGGTCGGGGGAGGACGAGGGCCGCATGTCGATCACGATCGCGCTCGTCGACGACGACCGCAACATCCTCGCCTCGCTGTCGCTCGCGCTCCAGTCGGAGGGGTTCGCGACCCGCCTCTATCCGGACGGCGAGACCGCGCTGAAGGCGCTCGCCGACAACCCGCCCGACCTCGCCGTGCTCGATATCAAGATGCCGCGGATGGACGGCATGGAGCTGCTGCGGCGGCTGCGCGAGCGGAGCGACTTTCCGGTCATCTTTCTGACCTCCAAGGACGAGGAGCTGGACGAGGCGCTCGGTCTCGCCATGGGCGCCGACGATTATATCGCCAAGCCGTTTTCCCAACGATTGCTGATCGCGCGGATCCGGGCCGTGCTGCGCCGCACCGAAATGCGCGCCCGCCCGCCGGCCGAGGACGGCGCGCCGGAGGCGGCCGAGATCGCGCGCGGGCGGCTGCGGCTGGATCCGGCCCGCCACCGGGTGAGCTGGGCCGGGCGCGACGTGACGCTGACCGTCACCGAATTCATGATCCTCGAGGCGCTCGCCCAGCGGCCCGGGGTCGTCAAGTCGCGCAACCAGCTGATGGACGTCGCCTACCAGGACGACATCTATGTCGACGACCGCACCATCGACAGCCACATCAAGCGCATGCGCCGCAAGTTCCGCGAGGTCGACGACGACTTCAGGGCGATCGAGACGCTCTACGGCGTGGGCTACCGCTTTGCCGAGGAGTGAGGACCGCGAGCTCAGGCTGCGGTGGTCGCGGCGGCTGTCGCTGCGCCAGCGCATCCTGGCGGTCAACATCTTCGCGATCGCGATCCTCGCCGGCAGCCTGTTCTACCTGGACGGCTTCCGCACGCGGCTGACCCAGGACGAGGTCGAGCAGTCGCGCTCCGAGGCGGTGATGATCGCCCATGCCATCGCCGCCGCCCCGCCGGCCGGCCGCCAGCCGCTGCTGGTCCAGCTCGGCCGCGATTCGGGGGTGCGGCTGCGCGTCTTCGGCGCAAGCGGGCGCAAGATCGCCGACAGCTGGGATCGGGCGGCTCCGACCTACGAGCTGCGCGACCCTTCGGCCGAGCCCTGGTACCGCGGCCTCGCCCGCGCGCTCGACAACGGCTTCGACGCGCTCGTCGGCGCGCCGCGGGCCAGGCGCTTCGTGCCGGCGGACCGCGACACGCTCGCCGCCTGGCCCGAGGCGCAGGCTGCCCTTGCCGGCGGCGAGGCGACGACCGAGCTGCGCCGCGCGCCGGAGGGGACGCCCTACATCTCCGCCGCCGTGCCGATCGCGGGACCGCGGCCCAGCGTGTTGCTGCTCACCGTCAACGCGCGCGAGATCCGCCGCGTCGTCCGCGCCGAGCGCTTCACGCTGGCGCTGATCCTGGGGGCGACGATTCTGCTTTCGGTCCTGCTTTCGCGTTTCCTCGCCCGCACCATCGCCAACCCCTTGCGCAAGCTCGCCTTCGCCGCCCACCGCGTCCGGCTCGGGCGGGCGCGCGAGGTCGACGTGCCGGTGCTGCCGGCGCGACGCGACGAGATCGGGCTGCTCGCCCGCGCGCTGCACGACATGACCCAGACGCTGCGACAGCGGATCGATTCGACCGAGGCGTTTGCCGCCGACGTCACCCACGAGCTCAAGAATCCGCTCGCGTCGCTGCGCTCGGCGATCGACACGCTCGAGCGGGTGGAGGATCCGCAATCGCGCCGCCAGATGCTCGACGTCGTGCGGCAGGACGTCGCGCGGCTCGACCGGCTGGTGGTCGACATCGCCGAGGCCTCCCGGCTCGACGCCGAGCTGTCGCGGGCGCGATTCGAGCCGGTCGACCTCGGCGGGCTGATCGAATCGATGCTGCCGATCTGGGAGGAACGGAACGAGACCAAGGTGCGGATCGCCTTCGCCCGCCCGCGCGCCGGCACCGCCGTCGTCGCCGGCGACGAATCGCGGCTGGCGCGGCTGCTCGACAACCTCGTCGACAACGCCATCTCCTTCTCGCCGCCGGGCGGCCTCGTCGAGATCCGCGCCATCGGGGTCGGGGGCGAGGTGGCGGTCACGATCGAGGACGAGGGCCCGGGCGTGCCGCCCGCCGCGCGCGAGGCGATCTTCAACCGTTTCCACAGCATCAGGCCGGATACGGATTTCGGCCGCCATTCCGGCCTCGGCCTCGCCATTGCGCGGTCGATCGTCGACGGGCATGGCGGCCGCATCGAGGTCGGGGACCGGCGCGACGGGCGCGCCGGGGCACGCTTCGTCGTCCGCTTGCCTGGAGTCGCATCATGAGCACGTTGCCGCTGTCGTCCGAGACCGTCCACGCCTCCTGCGTCGCGATCGGCGGCCGCGGCGTCCTGATCGGCGGCCGCGCGGGCCGCGGCAAGTCCGACCTGGCGCTGCGGCTGATCGACCGCGGCGCCGCCCTCGTCAGCGACGATTACACCTTCGTGCGCCGGGTCGAGGGACGGCTGCTCGCCGGCGCGCCGGCGACGATCGCCGGCAAGATCGAGCTGCGCGGCGTCGGCATCCTCGAGCTGCCGGCCGAGCGCGACGTGCCGGTGGCTTTGTTCGTCGATCTCGACGCCGACGCGCAGCGGCTGCCGCAGGGCGACGAGACCCGCGCCGTCGCCGGCGTCGCGCTGCCGGTGGTCGGGCTCGCCGGCCTTGAGGCGTCGGCCCCGATCAAGGTAGAAGCGGCGCTCACCTTGTTCGGACTGAGCGGCTAGACGATAGACGTGGCGCGCGCCGCCGACCCCAAGCGCATCCTGCTGGTCACCGGCCTGTCCGGCGCCGGCCAGACCACCGTGCTCAAGGCGCTCGAAGACCTCGGCTGGGAGACGGTCGACAATCTGCCGCTGTCGTTGCTCGACCATCTCCTGGCGACGCCGTTGCCGGCCGGCGCCGAGCGCCAGCGGCCGCTCGCGATCGGCCTCGACAGCCGCACCCGCGGCTTCGACGCCGAGCGGATCGTCAGGCAGGTCAAGCGGCTGGCCGGGGCGCAGGACCCGCCGCTCGAGACGCTGTACCTGGAATGCCAGACGCCCGAGCTGCTGCGCCGCTACTCCGAGACGCGCCGGCGCCATCCGCTCGCGCCCGACCGGCCGGCCGCCGACGGCATCGCCGAGGAGCGCGAGATGACGGCGCCGCTCCGGCGCTGGGCCGACCATGTCGTCGACACCACCGACTGCGACCCCAACATGCTGCGCCAGCAGGTCCGCGACCGCTTCGGCTCGGAGCAGGGCGCGCCGATCCTGTCGCTGGTCTCGTTCGGCTTCGCCCGCGGCGTGCCGCGCAACGCCGACCTCGTCTTCGACATGCGCTTCCTCAGGAACCCGCACTGGCAGAAGGAGCTGCGCGACCTCACCGGCCTCGATCCGGCGGTCAGCGGCCATATCGCCGGCGACCCGGCCTACGAGGATGCGATCGGGCGGATCGAGGAGCTGCTGCTCATGTTGCTGCCGCGCTACCGGGCGGAGGGCAAATCCTATGTCTCGGTCGCCTTCGGCTGCACCGGCGGCCGCCATCGCTCGGTCCACGTCGCCGAGCGGATCGCGAGACGGTTGCGCGCGGAGGGTTTTTCGCCCACTCTGGATCATCGCGACCTCGCCACCCCGCCGCGCGACGGCATCGAGCGATCCGCAGGGGCAGGTTCGGCAGATACTGGGGCGGACGACGGCTTTCAGGATGGGTGAATGATAGGTCTGGTGCTGGTTACGCATGGCCGTCTCGCGGCCGAGTTCATCGTCGCGATGGAGCATGTGGTCGGCCCGCAGGAGCGGATCGAGCCGATCTGCATCGGCCCCGACGACGACATGGAAGCGCGCCGCGACGACATCGCGCAGGCGATCGCCACGGTCGACGAGGGCGACGGCGTCATCGTCCTCACCGACCTGTTCGGCGGCACCCCGTCCAACCTCGCCATCAGCCTGATGAAGACCGAGAAGATCGAGGTGATCGCCGGCGTCAACCTGCCGATGCTGATTCGCCTCGAAGGCGCGCGCAAGTCGATGGACGTGCGTTCCGCCGTCGCCGCCGCGCGCGAGGCGGGCCGCAAATATATCTCGGTCGCCTCCGAGATATTGGGCGAGGCGGCCGCCTGAACGGCCCATGGCCAGCCGCACCGTCGAGGTCAGGAACAAGCGCGGCCTCCACGCCCGCGCCAGCGCCAAGTTCGTCACGCTCGCGGCCGAGCTCGACCTCGACGTCGAGGTCGAGAAGGACGGGACGCGGGTATGCGGCACCTCGATCATGGGGCTGATGATGCTCGGCGCGGCGATGGGCGACACGATCACGATCAGCGCCGCCGGCGACGGCGCCGACGAGGCGCTGGAGCGGCTCGTCGAGCTGGTCGAGGCGCGCTTCCACGAGGATGGGTGAGCCGCGCGATGACGGATCACCCCTCCGTCATTCCGGCGAAAGCCGGAATCTCACTTCTTCCTGGCTCGCTGCGTCGGCGGAAAGGCAGGGAGATTCCAGCTTGCGCTGGAATGACGAGCTAATATGCCCCGCCTCGTCACCTCCTTTTCCAATCCGCTGGTCAAGCAGGCGCGGGCGTTGCGCGACAGGAAGCATCGCCGGCGCGAGGGCCGCTTCCTCGCCGAGGGGCTGAGGATCCTGACCGAGGCGCGCGACGCCGGCATGCTGCCCGAGCGGCTGTTCTTCAGCGACGCCACCCATCCGCTGCTGCGGCGGCTGATCGGGGAAACCGAGGCGGCCGGCGGCGAGGCGATCGAAACCGGCGCCGACATCCTCCACAAGATCTCGGGCAAGGACAATCCGCAGGCGGTGCTCGGCGTCTACCGCGCGTTCGACACGTCGCTGGCGCGGATCGAACGCGACTCGGCGCCGCTGTGGATCGTCGCCCAGGCGCTGCGCGACCCCGGCAATCTCGGCACCATCCTGAGGACCGGCGACGCGGTCGGCGCCGGCGGGCTGATCCTGGTCGACGACTGCGCCGACCCCTTCGCGGTCGAGGCGGTGCGGGCCTCGATGGGGGCGTTGTTCACCCAGGCCGTCGCCGCGGCGCGCTGGGACGAATTCCTCGCCTGGCTGCGCGCCGGCGCGGGCGAGCTGGTCGGCACCAGCCTCAGGGCCACGCTCGACTATCAGGCGCCGCGCTACGCGCCGCCGGCCTTCATCCTGGTCGGCAACGAGCAGGCCGGCCTGCCCGCGGGCTACGAGGCCGAGTGCAACCTGGTCGTGAAGCTGCCGATGCGCGGGCGCGCCGACAGCCTCAACGCCGCCGTCGCCGCCGCGGTGATGGCCTATGAGGTGATCAACCAGTGGCGGCGCTGACGCTCGCCCGACGAACTGAGGCTCGCTCCAGCAGCTGGTGACCGCTATTCGCCGCCGATGACTAACGTCGTGCGAATCAGGATGATTGCATGTAGTTCCCAAATCTGTTTCTATTGTCAAGCTTTAAGGCTGAGGCGAAGTCTTGACGTGGGCGATAACGTGCAGGGGGCATAATGGCAGATCCAGTCGGCGCTCCGACATTCGCTCAAATGTTTAGCCCGACCAAGTCCCCCTTTCATGCATTGGGCTTGGCTGCCTTGGTGTGCCTCACCGTGGTCGTGAGGGCGCCGCTATCAGATTTCGCAACAGGTTTCGCGGTGTCTGTGTTGATGGGTGCATATTTCTTGGCCCCATTCTACCAGCCGAGCTATACCGATCGAGTTTATGGACTAAGCCTCATGTACGGCCGAGCGGCCGGGCTGATCGGTTCCTTAATCGCCATCGCAGTCCTTGTGACAAACAGCACCGTGCCGGGTTCGGCCGAAACGCAAAAGCTGGCTTCGGATTCCCCGATGTTCCAGCTGCTTCGCATGGGCATCCTCGTTCAGGCAGCCGGCATGGCGCTACTGTTCTTCATGAAGACGATTGATCTCCACAACCAGGAAAGGAGGTATAATATAATTCAGTTCTGCTTGATGCAGGCAACTCTGTTGGTCTTCATAGTGCTTATTGCAGTGGGCCAAAACGACTTCGGTAGATTTGGAATAGGGGAAGTTCTTCGTAGAGGTGGGTCCGCATTGACAAACTCGGTTGCTCAAATATTCCATCCGGTTCACATCTCTCCGGCATCGATCGTATTCGGGCTCATTCTTATCTGGTGCGTCAATGGGGCAGTGAACACGCTGCTCCTGATCGGGTCCGTGGAGGAAGGATGGGTGGAGGATCATGGCGAGGGGGAGAGCAACTAGAGGCCGGCGAGGATTCGGCGCTTACGGCGGGGAAGGCCGCTGGAGCCGGTCAGCGAGCGACGGGCGCCGAGGCAAACCGGGGCGGCGCGCCGCCGTTGGCGAGGCCATGAGGAAGGGTCGAGCGGCCATGCCGATCTGGCCCGCCTGCGCGCTGGGGGCGCTGGCGGCGGCCTGCGCCTATCCGGCGATGACAACCTCTCCGCCGCAGGCCGACGCCTATCGCGCCCTCGGCCAGGAGCCGGGCTGGAACGTCGCCATCGCCGACGGGCGGATGACCTATATCGGCGATTATGGTGAGACCCGGATTTCAGTCCCCGCCCCCGAGCCTCGCCCGACCGTCAACGGCCTTCGCTACGAGACCGAGCGCCTCACCATCGACATCACCTACGCGCGCTGCAACGATTCGATGAGCGGCCACGGCTACGAGCACCAGGTGCTGGTGATCGCCGACGGCGAGGCAGTGCGCGGCTGCGGCGGCGAAAGGCGCCCGGATTGGGACGTGTAAGACTGACGACGTTGGCGCTTTCGCCAGAGCCATCGCGTCAGCTTTGTAAGTTTTCGGCGGCCGCCCCTGCGGTCCTTCCGCCGTCCGATTCACATTTCCAAAGAGCCGATTCGCGCGCAGCATGACAGATCGGGCGCCTGTAGGAAAATCGCAAGCAGCCGAGCGCCGACAGAATTGGGAGTGGCCGGACCGAATAGACATTCGGCCCGGCCTCTCCGGCCTACTTAGGCACTCCGATTTGACGCCTCGCGTTTTCTTCGGCTGCCGGCTTGCTGCCGAATAGCCCCGGAATGACGCCGCAAATCAATCCGCCCGGACTGACGCGAACGGCATACCACCGGCCATCGGCAGTAGGCGCGGAGGCATACATGGGCGTACCCATGGGACCTCCTCTCTGTCAGCCTGCCGACAGCGGAGAAGTCCATCGTATGAGCCGGCACGGTGCCCGTCTTCGGGGTCGTCTCGCTTCGGCTAAAAACCCGGACTATTCGCCACGGAAGGCTGTGAGGGAACATATCAAGAATCGCCAGTGACGTCACGTTCTTTGTTCCTGTCCGAATCAATCACTTCCGCTTTTTCGGCGGAAAGGAGCTTCGACAGCGGCCGCGGCGAAGATTCGATCACAGGAAGCTCCTCTATCTCCTTGGCACCGCTTGATACTTCCAGCGCCTCGAAGCGCTTGGCCTGGGTCAGGACCTGGCTTTCGAGGCTGCCGACGAAGGCGTTGTAGGCGCCGGTGGCGAGCTCGAGGTTGCGGCCCATGCGGGCGACGTGGCCGCCCATCGTCGCCAGCCGCGAATGGAGCTCCTTGCCGAGCCGGGCGATCTCGGCCGCTTCCTCGGCGAGCCGCTCCTGCCGCCACACGCTGGCGACGGTGCGGGCGATGGCGACGAGGTTGGTCGGCGTCGCCAGCAGCACGCGGCGCTCGAACGACCATTCCCACAAGGCGTCGTCCTGCTCCAGCGCGGCGGTGAGGAAATGCTCGCCGGGAATGTAGAGGATGACGTAGTCGGCGGCATCGCCGAACTGCTGCCAGTAATTCTTCGATCCGAGCTGCTGGGCGTGGGCGCGGATCGCGGCGGCATGCTTCTGCAGGTGCGCGGCGCGGGCGGCCTCGTCGACCGCCTCGCTGGCGTCGAGGAAGGCGTTCAACGAGCATTTGGCGTCGATGATCAGCTTGCGCCCGCCCGGCAGCCGCACGATCACGTCGGGGCGCAGCCGGCCTTCGTCGGTGTCGACCGACACTTCGGTCCGGAAATCGGCGAATGGCGACAGCCCGGCCTGCTCGAGCACGTTCCTCAGGCTCTGCTCGCCCCAGCGGCCGCGCGCCTTCGGGCTGGCGCGCAGCGCGTTGACCAGCCGGGCGGTCTCGTCGCGGACCTGGCTGTGGCCGGCGTGAAGCAGCTTCACCGCCTCGCGCAGGGCCTCGTAGCTTCCTACCCTCTCCTTCTCGACCTTGCCGAGCCCCTCCTCGTAGCGCTTCAGCGTCGTCTCGACCGGCTGCAGCAGCGCCTTCAACTGCGCCTCGCTCTTCTCGCTGGCCTGGTTGAAGCGGGCGTCGGCGCGCTCGAGGAACTGCTTTTGCGCGTCGCTGAGCAGCTTCGCGCCGACCTCGTGAAACTGGGCGGTGAGCGCTTCCCTGGCCTCCAGCATCTCCTTCATCCGCGCCTCGAAATGGCGGGCGTCGGCCCGCAGCGCGGCGAGCTCGCGCATCGCCTCGTCGCGCTCCTTCGCGACCTCGGTCAGCGTCATGCGCAGCAGCTCCGCGGTCCGGCCGCGCTCCTCGGCGAGCGCGCCGGCGCGGCCGCGCCCCACCAGCCAGCCGAGCGCGAGCCCGGCCAGCAGGGCGGCGGCGGCGATCAGCACGGCGAGCAGCGGCTCCATCTTCCTCCCCGGGAACGAAGCACGAACCTAGAGCAGGATCGCGGGACGCTCAAGCGCAAGGCGAAAATAGCTGTGGATGAGCGCGCCGGCCGCCGGCGCGGTCGTCGGCCGCGCCGGTCGTGCGGGAACGCCGGGATCGATTCCCGGTTTCGCTGGAATGACGCTATGGGAAGCGCGCTCGGCGCGCCCGCTGCCGCGCCCGACCGGCCTGGATGGAACGATGACCGGATACCGATTCCCCCTTCCCGCCCTCGCCGTGCTGGCGCTGGCGGCGTGCCAGCGCGAGCCGGCGCCGGTGGCGCCGGCGGCGAACGAAACGGCGGCGGGCGCGAACGAGGCGGCGGGCGAGCCGCTGCCCGACGCCGACATCAACGCGTCGCTGGGCGCGCTCGGCGCGGATCCGGCGCCGCCCGCGGCGGAGCCGCCGCGCTTCGTCGGGCGCTGGGCGGCGGAGCGGGCGATGTGCGCCGACGCCGCCTGGCGCTTCACCGCGACCGGGCTCGAGACTCCGGCCGGCTCGGTGTGCCGCTTCGACGCGGTGCGCGCGGTGCCGGGCGGCTACGACATCGCCGCCCGCTGCGCCGCCGAGGCGCCCGAGCGCGACGACGAGATCCGGCTGCGCTTCCCCGCATCGGCCGGCGGCATGACGTTCGAATCGGACAGCGTCGCCGATGCCGGGCTCGTCCGCTGCGGCGAAGGCGGCTGACCGGGCCGGCATGGACGGCGCCGCCGACACGATCGCGATCGGCATCCAGCTCGGCGCGGCGGCGCTGCTGGTGACGCTGATGGCGCTGGTTCACGGGCTCGGGCTGGTCGCGATCACCC
>Ga0299913_10006482_pt1 | contig 10143 bp, 8 predicted proteins | sample RVTome_9_FD_201360 | JGI IMG/M metagenome (GOLD analysis project Ga0299913, IMG submission 201360) | Soil microbial communities from uranium-contaminated site in the Upper Colorado River Basin, Wyoming, United States - RVT155D38 (version 2) ... | reverse complement strand
ACGCCGGCGATCGTCGTGGCCGGCGGCCTCGCGGCGTGGGCGTTCGGGCGGAAGCGGTGGGCCGCGGTGGCGTTCGGCGTGGTCGGTCTGGCGGCCATCGCCCACGGCGTCTACAAGGCAAGCCGGGGCGATCTGAGCCCCGCGGCAATCGGGATCAGCGATTGGGCGGCCGCCGCCGTGGTGGTCGCGATTGCGGCGGCGGCCGGATGGTTACTCGCAAGCAGGCCCCGCGCCATTACCGGGCGGTGGCGGAGCCGGCCCATGATCGCCGGCGCCGTAGTTGTAGCGCTCGGGATCGTGGCCGTCGTCGGGCACGAGGTCCAGAGGCGCTACAACGACGATCGGTTCCTGGGCGCGGACCCGGTGCTGGATGCGGTGATCAACACCTCCACGGAGGACACTCGCGTCGGGCTGACCGCCGTCTGGACGGATAGCGGGATCTCGCCCGTGCTGCCGTTGTTCGGCAGGCGCCTCGGAAACGAGGTGGAGTACGTCGGCCCGATGGTCAGAGAGCTCCAGGAGCGATACCCGGACCGCGAGTCGTTCGTCGCCGCCCTGGAGGCTGGCGATTTCGACTTCCTCGTGGTCGGTCGCGGCAGGGTTGAGCTGCCGCCCGTCCAGGAAGGCCGCTGGGCACGGAGCGCGGGGTGGTCGCTGGCCGTGCGAAGCGATCGGCTCGAGCTCTACACGCCGCCGGTCTGAGCGTGCTGCCCAACGTCCTTTGCATCGGCGCGCAGAAGTGCGGGACCACCGCCCTCTACGCGCGGTTCGCGAGCCACCCGGAATGCTCCGTGGTCGCCGGGTTCAAGGAGCCGCACTTCTTCGTTTCCGAAGGCCCCTGGCCGATCGGCAACTGGCATCGCGGCGTCGAGTGGTACGAGTCGCTGTTCCCGCCCGCGAAGGTCGCCGCCGACATCTGTCCGAGCTACGCCGCGGCGCCGATCTACCCGGGCGCCGCGGAACGCGCCGCGGAGGTGGTTCCGGGGGCCTTGATCGTCTACCTCGTCCGGGATCCGATCGAGCGGATCGCGTCGCACTGGATGCACTTCCGCTCCCGCGGCTACGAGCGCCGTCCGTTCCGCGATGCCGTCCTGGCGCCGGGAGACGACAACGCCTATCTGGCGGGCTCCCGCTATGGAACCCAGCTGGCGATCTGGCGTGAGCACTACCCGCCCGAGCGAATCCTGGTGCTGGAGCAGCGAGCGATCGCCGAGGGCGCGGACGAGGAGATCTGGCGCCGGCTTGGCCTCGACCCTCCGGGTCGTGCAAGCGAGCGCCACAACGTGAGCGCGGACCTCACGGAGCCGCGCGTCCTCGACCGCCTCCCGGGTCCGTTGCGCCGCGTGGTGCCCGCCCGGGTGCGCCGCCGACTGATCGAGCGGCCGCTGCTGGACCTCGAGCTCCGGGCTCGCCTCCACGCCGAGCTGGACGAGGACATCGCGCGATTCAACCGCCTGTGCGGCGTCCGGCTCGCGGGCTGGCCGGTCGTCTGAGCTCAGCCGCCGGGCTTGCGACCGATCAGCACCATCCGGTCGCGGAAGTCGGGCGTCCACATGCGCTGCGCGACACCCAGGCGCTCGGCCCCCCGGATCAGCGCGGCGGACACGCCTGGCAGGTATCCACCGCCTTTGTCGAGGTAGTAGCGAACGGTGAACGACTTCGGGTCGGTGGCCACATAGAGCGGCTCGTAGCCGTGGCGGCGCAGCATGGTCGCCGCGCTGTCCCGGGTGAAGTAATGGATGTGGGTCGGGATCACCGACCACCATCGCGGCCCGAGCAGCCGCGCGACACGACTACCGGCGTCGGGCAGCTCGAGCGCTATCAGCCCGCCGGGCTTCAGGAGGTCGAAGACCCGGTGGAGCGCGGCGTTGGCCTGGGTCAGGTGCTCCAGGACGTCCCCCATGACGACCACGTCGAAACGCTGCGTCTCCAGGTCGGCCGTGAACAGCTCCTCGGTGCGGACGTCGAGGTCCAAGCGGTCGCGGGCGTACTCAGAAGCGAACGTGGACGGTTCGATGCCGATGCACTCACGCCAGCCCCGCTCACGAGCCTCGGCGAGCAGGAAGCCGACCCAGCAGCCGACGTCGAGCAGGCTGCCGCGATCCTCGGCGTAGCGTTCGACCCGCCCGAGCACGGACGCGAAGCTGTAGCGCTGGCCCGCCTCCTCCTCGACGTAGGCATCGGACGCGGCACCGGCGTACGCGGCGTCGAGCTCCTCCTCGGAGGGGAAGCGGTCGAGCTGCATGTGGCTGCAGTCCTCGCAGCGGACGATGTTCCCGAGGGCCGTCCCGAACTCCTTGGTGGTCGGGATCAGGCCTTCCGCGCCGATCTCGCCCGCGACCTGAAGGTGCCTCACCAGCCGCGCTGAGCCGCATGCGTTGCACAGCTGGTCGGAGTCGAGAGCGGTGGTCGTTTCAGTCATCTCGGGCTCCCATCGGCCGATGGGTCGGCGGGTCGAACTCGTCGAGCCCGGGATACGGGCCATCGAGATTGTGACGACCGCTCACGAGATAGAGCGGTCGGCGCTTCACCTCGTCGTAGATCCGGGAGATGTACTCGCCGATGATCCCGAGGGTGATCAGCTGGATTCCGCCGAGGAACAGGATCGCGAACAGGATCGTCGAGAGGCCCTCCACGTAGAGGTCGAAAATCCGGCTGACGATCACGTAGGGGATACCGAGAAACGAGATGAACGACACAGCGAAGCCGAGCAGCGTGGCGAGCTGGAGGGGCACGTGGGAGAACGAGGAGATTCCGTCGAGCGCGATCTTCAGCAGCGTGCCCCAGCGGTAGCGGGTCTCGCCGGCGAACCGCGCGTCCCGGTCATAGGGCACCGAGCTCTGCGTGTAGCCGACCCAGACCGTCATGCCGCGCATGAACCGGCTGCGCTCGCGCATCCGCAGGAGGGCGTCGACGGCCCGTCGGTCCAGGAGACGGTAGTCGCCGACATTCGTGGGGATGTCGAGCTCCGCCAGCCGCGTGAAGAGCTTCGAGAACCAGCGCGCGGTCAGCAGCTTCAGACGGCTTTCACCCACCCGCTCGCGCCGGACCGCGTAGACGACGTCCGCGCCGTCGCGCCAGCGCTGGAGCAGGTCCTCGATCAGCTCCGGCGGGTCCTGCAGGTCGGCGTCGATCGTGACGACGACGTCGCCCCTCGAGTGGTCGAGGCCGGCGATGACGGCCGGCTGGTAGCCGAAGTTGCGCGCCAGGTGCACGACCTTCACGCGATCGTCGCGGGCCGCGAGTTCGTCGAGGAGCGCAGGCGTCGAATCCGTCGAGCCGTCGTTGACGAGGACGAGCTCCCAGCTATGGCCGTCCAGCGCGTCCCGGACCCGTCCGTAGAAGGTCCCGAGAATGTCCTCCTCGTTCAGGACCGGCGCCGTGACCGTGATCAGGCCGGGCTCGCCGCGCTCGGTCATGCCGGGACGGCGCCGTCGGCGCTCTGCTTCACGGCAATCCGCCCCGTGTAGTCGATCCGGTTCAGGAGTACGCGCTGGCCGGTCTCCGCGAAGTACTCGTCCACGGCCCTGCGCGCTCCCTCGTAGTGGCCGTAGTCATCCACGATCAGGACGCCGCCATCGGCGAGCCGCGGGTAGAGCTGCTCGAGCTCGTGCTTGGTCGACTCGTACCAGTCGGTGTCGAGACGGAGCAGGGCGATCTTTTCGGGCGCCTGGCTCGGGAGGGTGTCCTCGACCAGACCGGGGACGCAGTGGATTCGCTCGCGCGGGAATCCGGTGCTCTCCACGTTCGCCTGGACGACGTCCACGGGGATCCCGGCCCACTCCGACCCCGACTTGTGGTGGCGCCGCCAACGCTTGTGGAGCGAGTAGCCGTCGTACGGCGACGAGACGTCCTCCTCGGCGGGCTCGGGCATGCCCTGGAACGTGTCGAACAGGTAGAGCTCGTGTTCGCGATCGCCCAGGCGGTTGAGCGTGAGCGCCGCTGCCATCAAGCTGCCCCCCTTCCAGACGCCGCACTCGACGAACTCGCCCTCGACCCCCTCCGCCACGAGGTACTCGACGGCGTCCACGAGGGCGGCGATCCGGGCCGGGCTGGTCAGCGTGAAGCGGCGGACGGCCTTCATCGTCGCCGCCAGCTCGTCGTCGTACTCGGCGGGGATCGGCGTGCCCAGGATCACGCCCGCGCGCCAGCGCCACCCGGCTGCCAGGCGGCGTGCGTCACGGCTGAAACTCTTCACGGAGGCCATCGAGGTCTCTTCGCTGCGCGAGGCCGTGGCCCGACACGATCCCCGGCTCCCCTGAGACCTGACCGGCGGGTCACTCCCGGCGGCGGACTGTAGCACCGGGTTTGCGCACGAGTGCCGGCTCTGGCAGCGTCCGGTCAGCCGCTCTCCATGAGGACGAAGCGGTCGCTGGCCACGATGTCCGAATAGCCCGCGCGCCGCGCCCAGGTCAGCTCAAGGGGGGGCTCGCCGTCGCCGGCGCGCAGCGACGCAGGGTCCTCCGGAGTCGGGCCGGCGAGGCCCACGAGTAGCACGTCGGGCCCAAGCCGATCGAGCGCCGCGGTGAACTCCTCGCGCGAGCCGAACCGGCGCAGGAGCCCGTCCGTGACGCCGCCGACGAACTCGACCTCGTTCTGGAGACGGGTGCCGAACGCGGGGTAGATGGGGGCGGGCTCGTCGGGCGACCAGTTGCCGGCCAGGCCGACCCGCACGGGGTCGGCGGCCGCCGCGAGAGCGCTCAGCACCTGATCCTTGCCTCGGTAGCGCGTGTGGTTGTAGGTGTCCTCGATGCGAGCGCCGAGCAGGCCGACCGCCAGCGCTCCGGCGAGGGCGGCGGCCAGCACCACTGGTCGCGTCGGACGCGGCGGCGCGAGGCTACTTCGCGACCGCCGCACGAGCCAAGCCACCGCCAGGGCGACGGCGGCGAGCACGAACGCCGAGTACACGGTCGAGCGCGGGGTCAGCACGCCGATTCGCAGTGCGTCGAAGAGGCCGATCACGGCCAGCCCGCAGAAGGCGGTGAGGCCGCGCCGGCCGAGCCGGCCGGAGGCCCAGGCGACGACGGCCGCCGCCACGATCAATGCGGGAATGCCGTAGCGCACATTCGCCGCGGCGATGAACGGATCGCCGGGCTCGCCGGTTGCCGAGTACGGCGTGATTGCGTAGGAGAGCGCCAGTGTGCCGCATAGGACGAGGCCGGCCACGGCCTGCCCGTCGGTTTCGTCGTCCTCGGCCGCCCGGCGCCTGCGAATCAGCAGCGCGATCGCGATAATCACTGCGATGCCGAGCAGGATCAGGGGGATCCCGACGGCGATGCGGAACTGGTGGCTCAGCTCTCCGGTCCAGACGCCGGGCTCGTCGAAGTAGTCGGCCAGCGTGGCGCCCAGGCGAGCCCGCGACGGGTCCTCGGGGGCATCGAAGATCTCCACCCCGGCCACCTCGACCTGGACCGGATAGGCGGGGTTGCCGGTTTCGACCCAGTTGCGGGCGACCCAGAACGCGCCGAAGACCGCCACCGGCGCGATCAGGATCGCCGCCTGCCGGGCGACCGTCGCGGCCGGCACCAGCGACCAGAACCGCGCGATCGCCCAGACGGTGACGACGATCGGAACCGCCGTGAAGCCGTAGAACTTCGCCCCGAATGCGATCCCGAGCGCGAGCCCGGCCAGTAGGAGATCGGACGTCTCATCGGTCCGGTGGTGGCGGAGAAGGAACAAGAGCCCGGCAGCGAACGCGGAGTAGAGGACCGGGTCGAGAAGCGCGTCGCGCAGCCCGGGATAGACCACCACGGGCGCTGCGGTGAGCATCACGCCGAGCAGCGCCGCGGCGGGCGGCGGGGCCGTGGCCTCACGCGCGAGGGCGTAGATCGCGAGCGCGGTCAATGCCACGAACGGGTACATCGCGAAGTGGGCGGCGAAGTCGTTGTCCCACGGGAGGAGGGCCGCCAGGAGGATCACGGTGCCGTTGCCCGGGGTGGCTCCGAAGAAGAACCCGGGCACCCAGTCGGTGATGCCCCACAGGGACCCCTCCTGGATCCAGTGCGCAGCAGTCGGGAGGTACGCGCTCGTCGCGTCGAAGCCGAGCGGCTCGGCATAGAGCTGCTTGAGCGCCACCAAGGCGATCCAGATCCCGAACGCCAGGACGCCGAACGCAGCCAGCCAGCGGTCGATCGCGACGGCGGGCCGCGGGGATGCCGGGAACGTCACAGGGGCGAGCCGGGGGACACGCGGGACCGCGAACGCGGCGCCGAGCAGCACCAGCGCGGCGGCGGAGGCGGCCTCGCGGGTGAGCAGGCTAAGCGCCCCCGGGACGAGATGCGCGACCAGGAGCGCCGCGGTGGCCAGGAGGCCCCAGGCGACCACGCGAACCGAGCCGTCGAGGTCCGGGAGGCGACGCTGGACCACGAGCCAGGCCGCGCCGAGGCAGCTGCCGAAGGTGACGGCGAAGAACGCGAGCCCCGCCCAGTAGTCGCCCGCGGGCATGGACGGGTGCTAGCGCTTGATGCCGACGCCGAGGACGTCGTTCCCCATGAACAGGCGGACCGGGCGGGTGGCGGCGATCCGCTTCGCGAACGAGACGACCGGGCTTTCGAAGCCCTGTAGGAGGTGGAACTGACCGCCGCGCAGCACGTCGGGGTCGATCCACACGTGGGGATTCTCAAATCCTGCTTCGCGCAGGTTGCGGCGCATCGTGAACACGCTCTGCTCGTTCACGTGGTAGTCCTCGGCGATCCTGAACCAATCGTCGACCTTGGCCGCGATCCCGCCGTGGCCGGCCAGCTTCACGAACGGCCGGGCGGCGGGCCAGCCGTAGCTCATGAACAGCAGATTGGGGGCGGTGTGGACCAGGGCGAATCCGCCCGGCTTGAGCACTCGGTGGAATTCGCGCAGCGCCGGCACGGTCTGCGGCGGATCCAGGTGCTCGATCACGTCGGAGAACTGGATTCGGTCGAAGGTGTCGTCCTCCCACGGCAGCTCGGTGACGCTGCCGACCCGGATGTCGGAGTCCGGATAGTCCGCCATCGCCTCGCGCGTCAGCTCGACGGCCGCCTCGGAGTAGTCGAGGCCGGAGACACGAGCCCCCGCCCGGGCGAGCGCCAGCGCGGTCTCGCCCCGGCCGCAGCCGGCGTCGAGGATGTGCACGCCGGGCTTGGGATCGAGGATCCGGACCTGCTTGCCCTTGTTGAACGAGACCTCGCCCGCCTGCGCCTCGGAGAAGCCCTCGCAGATCTCCGAGAGGAAGTAATCGCGGTCGTAGACGTCCGGTGGAATTGACTGGGAGTCCAAGGTGGCGCGCGATGTTACCCTCCGGCGCTCGATGAGGGTGGCGGTTCTTGGAGCGGGGCAAGCGGGGCTGGTGGCCGCGCATCGGCTGACGAAGCTCGGTCACGAGACCGACGTGTACGAGCGCTGGCCCGGCCTTGGCGGGCAGGCGGCCACGATCGACACCGGGGACGGGGTGCTGCTGGAGCGCTACTACCACCACCTGTTCACCTCGGACCAGGAGATGCACGATCTCTGCGCCGAGATCGGATGCGACCTCGACACCTGGCCCTCATCCGTCTCGATCTTCCGCAACGGCGAGCTGTACTCGTTCAACACGCCCCTGGACCTGCTCCGCTACAAGCCGATGTCGCCGATTTCGAGGATCCGAATGGGCATCGGCGCCCTCTATCTACAGCGGCGCGCACACGCCGTCGAGCCCTACGAGCCGATCACGATCCGCTCCTGGGTCGAGCGCGTGATGGGCAAGCAGGCCTGGGAGCACGTGTGGGGACCGCTGATGTGGGGCAAGTTCCGCGAGCAGGCCGACGACATCTCGATGTCCTGGCTCTGGGCCAAGCTCCGCAACCGCCGCCAGGTCTCCGGCGAGGAGGCCAAGGGCGAGCTCCTCGTGTATCCGAAGGGCAGCTTCGAAATGATGTTCCAGCGCATGCGCGAGCTGATCGAGCAGCGTGGGGGGAGGGTCATGATCGACCGTCCGGCGGCCAGGCTGGGCCGCGATGCGGACGGCAAGTTCCTCGTGACCCCGGCGGCCCCCGACTCGTTCCGGCGCGGGCACGATCCGCGCGAGTTCGAGGTGAGCGGCGAGCCCGAACGCTACGACTCCGTGATCGCCGCGCTACCGTCCGACATCTTCGAGCAGCTGCTCGAGCCCGAGCTTGCCGCCGAGGTAGGGGACGAGTACCTCGAGAGGACCCGCGGGATCGAGTACTTCGCCGCGCTCTGCCTCCTCTGCGAGGTGGATCGACAGTTCCACCCCTATTACTGGACGAACGTGGCCGACACAGATCTCGGGTTCATCGGCCTGATCGAGCAGACGAACCTGGTCCCGTTGGAGCGCTACAACGGGCGCCATTTCCTCTACGTCGCCAACTACCTGCCGCGCGACCACGAGCTACTCACCAAATCCATGGACGAGCTGATCGAGTTCTACGAGCCGGGCTTGCGTAAGGTCAATCCGCAGTTCCAACGCGATTGGATCGAGCGGAGCTGGATGTTCCGCGAGCCGGCGGGGCAACCCGTCGTGCTGCCGAACTTCCGCGACCGGATGCCGCCGTACCAGGCGAGCGTGCCGGGGCTCTACCTCGCGAACACGACTCAGGTCTATCCCGACGACCGCGGGACGAATTACGCGGTGCGCGAGGCTGAGGAGGTCGTCGCCGCCCTGCTCGCCGAGGTCGGTGAGCAAGGGCCGTCGGTGCCGGAGCGGTTCGGCGCGCCGGCCATCGCCTGAGCGGGGTGGCGGCCTGAACGCGCCGGGGATCTCGGTCGTCGCGCCGACGTGCGAACGGCCCGGGCGACTCGTGCGCATGCTCGACGCGCTCGAGAGCCAGACCTTCGCCGACGCGTTCGAGGTGATCGTCGTCGACGACGCTTCGGCCGACGAGACGGTCGCCCTCCTCGCGGAGCGCGAGCAGGCCCCGGGACGCTTCGCGCTGAGGTCCTTCCGCCAGGAACGGCGCCGCGGGCCGGCGGCGGCACGCAACATCGGCTGGCGCGCCGCGCATGGCTCGTTGGTCGCGTTCACCGATGACGATTGCGAGCCCGAGCCGGGTTGGCTGGAAGCGCTGGCGGCCGCCGCTCGGTCGGCCTCCCTGCTGCAGGGGATGACGGAGGCGAATCCGGCGGACGCGGCCGATCTCGGGCCATTTTCCCGGACTCTGACCGTACGCGGGCTCGGCCCCTGGTACCCGACCTGCAACATGGCGTACGCCCGCTCCCTGCTGGAGCGGCTCGGAGGGTTTGACGAGAGCTATCCGCTTCCGGGCGGCGAGGACACGGATCTGGCCTGGCGCGCGATCGAGCTCGGGGTCGAGCCCGTCCTCGTGCCTGATGCCGTTGTGCACCATGCAGTGTCCGATCTCGGTCCGGTGGGAAAGCTGCGGGTCGCCGCCCGGTGGGCCCCGGCATTCCAGGTCTTCCGCCGCCACCCCGGACTCCGCCGCGAGCTGCGGTACGGGGTCTTCTGGAAGCGCAGCCACGCGCTGCTGTTGCTCGCCCTGCTCGGGCTCGCCCTCAGCCGCCACTTCCGTCCGGCCGCCCTCCTCGCGCTTCCATATCTGCGCGAGGTGAAGGTGCGAGGCTCGGTCGAGCGAGCGACAACCAGACAGCTCCCCTTCTACCCGCTCCACGACTCGATCGAAACCGCGGCTGCCGTCTTCGGCTCGATCCGAGCGGGCACCCTGGTCGTCTGACCTCGGTCAGATTGCGGGTTGAGGAGCAAACGCGCGCCGCGTCAACACTAAGCATCGCATGTGTGGTGGACGCGGGATCAGAGTCTCGAACGCGTATTCGACTAGTCCACGTAGCGCGTCCGGTAAAAACCGCTCTCCAGTACGGGGGTCGCGAGAGAGCCAGCGGTACAGCGGCCGTAGCTCCGTTACATCAAACCCCGCGCGTGTTGCTTCGGTTGTCCAGCGCGCTTGGCTGCGGAAGTGGACATGCTCGGCGGGGCGGCGATCGACGGCCCCGAGTCCGTCCGTAGCTATCAGGATGCCACCAGGTCTGAGGACACGCGCGATCTCGCGCACTGCTTGTTCCCACCCCGCGTCATCAACGACGTGGTAGAGCACGTCCAGCGCGGTCACCAAGTCGTAGCTCGCCGCCTCCTTTGGAATTCTCTCGGAGCTGATGTCGACCCGAAAGAACTCTCCCTCTCGGAATCGCTCACTGGCGCGG
>Ga0299913_10006481_pt1 | contig 10145 bp, 11 predicted proteins | sample RVTome_9_FD_201360 | JGI IMG/M metagenome (GOLD analysis project Ga0299913, IMG submission 201360) | Soil microbial communities from uranium-contaminated site in the Upper Colorado River Basin, Wyoming, United States - RVT155D38 (version 2) ... | reverse complement strand
TGGCGGTGCTCAACGACGGCATCGATCCGCTTAGGGGCGGATGGGTGATGGTGGGGGTCTACGGCCTGGCGGCGGTTCTCGTGGTGATTGCAACGAAGGGTCGTCTTGGGGTACCGCCCGAGAAGCGGCCAAGGCCTCATCCCGGAGCGAGTCCGAAAAGTGTGCCGGAGAGGGAGCAGGCCTGACCTACTCGGTTCAAGTGCTGTTCTGCCCTGGGGTTTCCGAATGAATCGGTGTCGATAGCGTCGCGGGCTCTGGGCCGAACGGCCCACGTTCCACAACATCGATGTCGGAGGAGATCGGTCCCTCAGTGACGCGGGGGTGCCAACGTTCGTAGACGCTGGAGTACCTTGCTTCTGTCGCATCGACGTCTCACTGTCGACGTTTCCCTGTCGACGTTTCGCGATGCCTCCCGACGCTGGTTCCACAGACGCCCCACAAGACCGCTGAAGCGTACCGTTTCCCCTGGTCACGGGCGTTTGACCGCATCTTTCGCAACGAGGGGGTCACGGGTTCAAATCCCGTCAGCTCCACGAAAACACGCTGGTCAGACCTCCCTGGTCAAGGAAAGTGAGACCCGCGTCTCTCATTTGCCGTGCGAGGTGCCGCAGGGTCCCCGGGTCCCAAACGGACTCCACCGCCGTCGAGGGAGATTCTCATCGTGAGCGCCTCTCAAGGTACTAGGGGGTCACGAAGAAACCTCGGAATTGCCGCCTTTCTCCGATCGCTCAGAGTTCGCTAGCGCCGCGAGGCTCAAGCAGATCACCCGACCAGGGCTCATTACCCATACGGTGTGCCTTCGGTCGTGAGCTCCGGCGAATAGAACGATGACAGGGTCATCCAGGTCAACACGTCCGGCCTCGATCTGCTGTAACAATGCCATAGGCGTATCGACTTGCTCAGGAAGGCGATGAACGTCGGTGTGTCGCAGCCCGTGCGCACTGTGGCTAACACCAATGTGGGGCTGGGGTGGGATTGGCAGAATATGACCGTGAAGTGAGGCTGCTCATCGTCGATGACCACGCGGAGTTCCGGGACTCGGCCAGCGTTCTCCTCGAAGGGGAAGGATTCGACGTTGTCGGATCGGCCGCCACGGGTGAGGAGGCACTGGGTCTGGCGACGCGACTTGACCCGGATCTCGTCCTTCTCGACATCCAACTCCCCGGGATGGATGGCTTCGCCACCGCGGTGCGGCTGGCCGCGCTGGCTAACCCACCAGTGGTGGTTTTGATCTCAAGTCGAACGAGATCGTCCTATGGATCGAGGATCGACCACGCTCCTGTGCGCGGTTTCCTCGCCAAACACGAGCTAAGCGGTGAATCTCTCAAGAGTCTCATCGTCTGATCCTTCCGCCTACATCACGTCGGCGGGTTTGCTGGCGGGCGCCGTCGTCTTCGGGCTGATCAGCGAGCACGCCGCATTCGGCTTCAACAACCCGCGGCGCTGGGTCCCCGACTTCCTTGTCGGCGTCGCATTCACGGGATTCGGGCTTTTGGCACTCCGTTTGCAGCGGGGGATGGGTGCTCTCCTGGTGGCAGCTGGGTTGACCTGGTGGCTGGGGAACCTGGTTCCTGTGTTTCTCTATTTCCACCGCGGGCTGACGCTCCACGCGGTGACTACGTATCCGGGGTTGCGCACCCGCATATCCGCTGGCACGAGCCTGCTCGCTCTGGGTTACCTTTTCGCGAGCTGGGTGCCGCTGGCCACCTCCGATCCTGGTACTGCACTGTTCGGATTCGTCGTGACCGCGGTCGCTTCTGCACGGCTTCACCGGAGTAAGGGTCGGTCGAGAAGACCGTGCCGAGCGGCGCTCAAGGCTGCTGTTGTTTTACTCGTCAGTTCGACCGGAAGCGTGCTGCTTCGGATCGCCATCGACTCTTCCCAAGCGATCGAACTAGCGCTCGTTCTCTATCAGGCCGGGCTTGTGGCGGCCGCCGCAATCCTCGCTCTCGGGTTGCGCACCCCCTCTTCGGGTTCCATCGCCGACTTGGTGGTCGAAATCGGCGAGTCGCGGTCATCGACCGTCCGCGACGCGATGGCCCGACTGCTCGACGATCCGCTCCTCGAAGTTGGGGTTCGCCGACCCGATGGGAGTTACGTGGACACGCAGGGGACTCCGATCGATATTCCAGATGAGCAAAGCCCACGCATTGTCACATGGGTCGGCCCAGGGACTCCGCCTCCGGCGGTGATCGTCCACGACCGCACGTTGCTGGCTGATAACGCGCTGTTGGACGCCGTCACTTCGGTGACGCGGCTGTCGTCCGCCAACGCAGAGCTGACCGCCCAGGCGCGCCAGCAATTGGCAGAGCTCACCGCGGCACGTCGGAGACTGTTGACGAGCGAAGACGAAGAGAGAAGACGGCTCTCGAAGTCGCTCTACGACCGAACCGAGTCCAATCTGATGGCCGTCGAAGAGGTGTTGGCCACGATCCTCGCGTCCAACGACGGGGAGGCACCGGCGCGGGACGCTGCACAGAATGCCTTAGGGCAGCTCCGCCTGGCCCAGAGGGATCTCGACACGATCGCACGAGGTCTGCACCCTTGGGAGTCGAGCAGCGACTTGGAGACGGCTCTGGTTTCCATGGCAAGACGAGCATCGCTCCCGGTTTCGGTGACCGTGGCCGCCCTGCCAGAACGGCGCGAGGTCGCTTCGGCGATCTACTACCTGTGTTCTGAGGCTGTGGCCAACACCTTGAAACACGCCTCGGCTGATCAGGTCGAGATCGAGTTGATCGAAAATGGGGGTGCCCTGATCGCGATCGTGACCGATGACGGGCGGGGTGGTGCCGACCCGGGCAAGGGAACAGGCTTGGAGGGTTTGATCGATCGGGTGGCCGGACTCGGTGGGGAGCTGGTGGTACGGAGCCCAAGAGGGGCGGGAACCCGGCTCACCGCTATCTTCAGCTTTGAAGGCGATGCATGATGGCTGACGCGGTACCGCTCACGCCGGTGGCCGCTCAGCGGCTGCACCTCAGGCTGAGTGTTGGTATGGCCCTCCTCGGCGTCGTCTTCTTGTACTGGGTTGGCCTCGCCGCCGACGATTCTCTGGGTTCGACCTTCGTCGCACGGTCGGTCTGGCATATGGCAGCAGTGCAGCTCGGCGGCGGCGTCATGTTGTTGGTGGGGCTGGCCAGCTCGATCGTCCACCCAGACCGCGTCATCGGATGTCTTTCTGTCGGTCTCGGGTTGACCTGGCTTGCCCCGGAGGTCGCCGGGTGGGTGGACGGCCCGCTGTGGATCCGAGGCGCAGCCCTCCCGCTGGGCGTGATGTTGGTCCCGCTGTTGCTCCATATCGGTCTCGGATATCCGATTGGGAGAAGCAAGAGCAGGGTGCATCGTCGCTTGACAACGCTGGCCTACGCGGCAGGGACCACCGTGGCTTTGGCCGTTACTTTTCTCTATGAGCCATTCCTTGATTTGCACTGTTGGCGCAACTGCTCGTCAAGCCCGTATGTCCTGTTTGCTGACCCCGGCTTGAGCCGGTCGATGGTCCGAGTCTCGATGTGGACAGCGGTTGCCTTGAGCTTGGTCGTCGTGTGGGGAGCATCGGCTCGTGCCTTCTCGAAATCGTCGCGTGAACCCGGCGTCTCGCGGTGGCTTCTCGGTCCATTGGTCGTGCTTGCGGTTACAGAGGTCATTTACTCGCTACTCGTACTGCATCGGCCGCGGGTTGACCCTTCCGACCCTGTTGTGTCCAGCCTTGTCCTTGTCGGGGGCATTCTTCTGGCTGGAATAGGGCTTGGGATCGCATGGGACCTCATGCACGACGTCCGACGAAGGCGCAGCCTCGCTGGCCTCGTAACTGAACTGGAGGCCGGCGCCTCCAGTTCCCTGGCCTCGGCTCTGGCGAATTCGCTGGGCGATACCACTGTCGAGGTGGCCTACTGGATTCCGAGCCTGCAACGTCATGTCGATTCGGAAGGTAGAGGCGTCTCTCCGACGTCCGGGCTTGGCCGAGCCGTGGTGACGCTCGAACGTGCCGGAATCGAGCTGGGCAAGGTGATTCATGCCTCTCATCTCGGTGCTGGCGACCTCGAGCGCGAGATCGGCGCCGCGGCCAGGCTGGCAGTCGACAACGAGCGGCTGCGTGCCGAACTGCTGGCCCAGTCAAACGAGATCCGGGCGTCTCAGGAGCGCATCGTCGCCGCGGGGGACGATGCTCGCCGAAGGCTTGAACGAGACCTCCATGACGGCGCTCAGCAGAGTCTCCTCGCCCTCTCCTACAAGCTCCGGATAGCAGAAACCGAGGCGCGACGGGCCGGAGCCGATAAGAGGGCGTCGGCCTTGAGCGGGGCCACCGGAGACGTCCTCACGACGATCGAGGAGGTGAGGAGGCTGGCTCACGGGATCTTTCCCTCGATACTTGTAGACGCCGGGCTGGTTCGGGCCCTCGAAACGCTGAGAGAGGAGTCGGACTTCCAACTGGAGATCGATCTGCCCGACAAAGGTTGTGGGGAGGCGACCGCCATGGCGGTCTACCAGTTGGTGGCCGCCGTGGTCAATGCGGCGGGCATGGGCGAACGCGAACGGATCTCAATCTCTGGCCAGATAGACGATGGCCGGCTCATCGTGGATGTCGCTGTGCAGGAGCCAGTTGCCGCTTCGGCGCTGATTCAGGCCGTGGACAGGATCGGAGCGTTGGGGGGAACGGTCGGCTTCAGCGAGACCGCAGTCCATATGGAGTTGCCATGCGAGTAGTGGTCGCCGAAGACGTCATGCTGACCCGAGAGGGGATCGTTCATGTCCTCGCGGAGGCCGGGATCGAGGTGGTCGCCGAAGCCGCTGACCTCCACAGTCTGCTCCGCACCGTCCACACCAGACTGCCGGATGCAGCCGTGGTCGACATCAGGATGCCGCCAACACAGACCAACGAAGGGGTAGTGGCGGCGCGCAAGATCAAGGAGACGATGCCAGAGGTGGCGGTCCTGGTGTTGTCGCAGTTTCTCGATTCTGGATACGCCATGGAAGTCCTCGAGAACCACCCCGAGGGAACCGGCTATCTATTGAAGGATCGCATCTTCGACGGTGCCGTACTGGTGGACGCACTTAAGCGCGTGGTAGAGGGCGAGACGGTCGTGGACCCAACGATCGTGACCAAGTTGCTAGGGAGACGACGGCCTCAGGGTCCGTTGGAATCACTGACTTCCCGGGAGAGGGAAGTCCTCTCAGTCGTCGCCGAAGGTCTCAGCAATCGGGGAATCGCCGAACGTCTCATGGTGACCGAACGGACAGTGGAGGCCCACATCACCTCTGTGTTCTTGAAGCTAGGCCTCGATGGATCGCCGGACTCTCATCGCAGGGTGTTGGCGGTCTTGACCTTCCTGCGGTCCTAACAGCCGATCACGAGAAGGGGCCGGTCGTTGTCACGACCGGCCCCTTCTGCGAAGAACCAATTCAGTCGACTCTGAATAGCGGCTTCGCCCCGAGGAAGACCCTGTTCCACCAGGTGATGTCTGGCTCTTCGGAGAGGAGAAAATCGGACAGCACCAGGCCCTGGTCGTTGAGCTCCCAGGCTGCGTCGAGGAACGTGCGGCCAAGGTCTTCGTCGCTGCACTGCCATTCAGCGGGATCCGATGAGGCGACCATTGTGATCCGGTTACCCGAGATGGCGTATGTGCCGTTGCAGTGGTCACCGGCGAAGAACCCGGTCTCGTATACGTTGTCGAAATGGCCATCGCTGAAAGTGAAGATGACAACCCCTGCGTTGTTGGTGGCATTCTTCTCGATAGAAGCCAGGAGTTCAGAATCGTCGCCGGGAACCGGAGGTAGGAAAGTACCCCCTATCAAGGCGTCGAACAGCTCGTCGGCATTCCATTCAATCCGGTAGGAGCCATTGATGACGCTCGGATCGTCCGTGCCCTCAGCAGCGGCCTCACTGTCAACCGGTTCCCCTGTACAGCTGCCGGGGATGACAGGTTCGGAGACCGGCATCGACATCTTCATCTGTTCGATTTGGTCGATCAGCTCGGCGGTCAGCTGGTCGGTCCTGAGCTGTTCGTAGACACCTTCGACGGCGTCCCGCAGCGCGGTCACCGTCTCCCCGTCGGCGGTGACGATTCTCCGTCCGTTAGCACACCAGTCCTCGGCGGCAGCAGAGTCACGGGGTCGGGATTCAATCGACCATCTCAGGGTGCCGGACGCAGCCCGTTCCAGGATCTCCATCTGACTCTCACTGAAACGAGCGAACACGTCGGCATTCACCACGAGGACGTTCGCCTTGGCATAAAGAACCACGTTGTGGGTGGCCGTGCCCGGAGGTTCAAGGACATACGCCGACTCCGCGCCTATCTGAGACACCGGGTCGAGCTCATTATCGACGACAATGGCTCCAAGCGCCTCGAACACTGCCGCGGTAGTCGCCGATGCTGGCGCCCGGATGACGCCCCCCTCGTAGTCGCTCGGCCCCAACAGACCTTCCTCGAAACCAAAGGGGTGCCTAAGCCCTTCAGGCAGGAGCGCCAGACCGACCAGTCCGATATCCTCCAGACCCGACATCATGTCTTCAGCCATGTCGCTGGTGACCACCTCATCGAATAGCTCATCGTCCGTGATCAGGAAGGGAGCGTTGAGCGCCTGCAGACTCGTTACCCCCAGAATGTCGAAGGCGCGGGATGGGATATTTCCCATGTCCAGCTCGCCGTTGCCCACCTGTCTGGCGACCGTCTGATCCCAATTCGGGGTGTTCATCCCCCCGACACGCCACACCGGCTCAATCAGGATCTTCCCCTCCGATAAGTCAGCCACACGCGCGGCGAACTCCTCGATCTGGCCGGCCGCGGGCCTTCCCGGGGAGTCGTTGGTCCCGATCTTCAGGACGATCGGGGGTTCCTCACCGCCCGCCTTTGACGCCGGGTTCGACGAGCAGGCCCCGGCCACAAACACAAGCGCCAACATCGTTGCGATCAAACGCATCAACCGACTCATGGTGTCCTCCTTATCTCGCACCATGGTCAGCAACGTATGATCCCATCCCGCGCTGATCATCGTGGCCAACCCGGAACGTGGATCTGGCGACATTGTGGTTTCCCGTAAGGACGCCTCGGTGGCAGGTATCGCTGCGCATTTTGCCGGCTACAAATGGGGCCCAGCGCCGTCGTGCTGGAGGCAGGGTCGCCCTCGTCGTGCCTGTCGCCTGGGCAGTGGTTTTGTAGCATGCTGATGGTATGACCGACCGCGACGACTTCCTACGCTGGGTCAAGACCGTGCTGTACGAAGCCGAGCTCGCCCTGCACAACGGCGACGCGGGCCCGCGCCGGGCGATCTGGTCTCGCAACGAGCCAGTGAGCATTTTGGGAGCGTTTCGCAACGCCTTTGGGCAGCGTGAGCTCGACGAACTCTTCTCCTCCCTCGAGAGGACCTTCTCCAATTGCACGTCGCACACGTTCGAACTGCAGGCGTGCGACGTAGCGGGCGACATGGCCTACACCGCCGGCCTTGAGCACACTTCGTGCTCCGTCGATGGCCAGCCGGGCAGCTACACCTTGCGGGCTACGCAGGTGTACCGCCTCGAGGACGGCGAGTGGAAGGTAGCCCACCGCCATGCCGACACCGTGACCGAGTGACGGCGCCGGCTCGGCGGGTGGCGACTCCGTTTCGGCGTCTTCAAGGCTCGAATTCCTGAAGATTCGGTTGCTCGTGGTTGGAGACCGTGCTGAGAAGGCCTATCTCTTTGGTCTCAACACGAAGAGCGCAGCAGAGACATGCGAGCGGATCCTTATGCAGTCGACCATGTAGGTGGCACAGCCCCGGACCGTGCAGACCCACCCCGCTTCGACACCTGGCTTCACGTCCCCGCGCCTATCCACCCGAGCCAGTGGCGGCCGAGAACCCATGTCCGGCAGTCCGCTAGCTGTGCACTATTCGACGCGCAGACGGTTTCAGGCGACGGCGAGTTAGAACGCAAAACGGGAGGCCGGTTACGTCTGACGCGGCGCTTCCCTAAATCATCTGACCTGACAGGAGTGCGGACCCCACCACCTGGCTGGCGGAGGAGCGCACAGTCGTGCCGTTCTCGCGCAATTGGGAGAATGATCTCTATCCGCTCAGATTCGTTGTTATGCGCTGGTCGCGGTGTGTCTTTGGGAATCACTGCGTGCGTGGTGGACGGCTTGGGCGATGGTCTCAACGGTGCGGTCGATGTCTCGGTCGCTGGTCGACCAGTTGGACACGGCGACTCTCAGGAGCCTCTCTCCTCTCCAGATTGTCCCTCCTAGCCAGACGGTCCCATCCTTCTGGATGAGCTCTTCAACGGTGTTCGTAAATGCGGCGTCTCCAACGCGGATCAGGACTTGGTTCAGAACGACGTCGTTGGCAACCTGCACGCGTGGAATCGCCGCCACGCCATCGGCCAGCCGTCTGGCAAGCCGACAGCATCTTTCGACGAGTTCAATGACCCCCGACCGTCCCAGCGAACGGATGGCTGCCCAAGTGGCGAAGCCTCGCGCCCGACGTGATGACTCGGGAACGTAGTCGCCACCCCCGAATTCCCTTCCTGTAACCTGACCAGTCAGGTATTCAGCCGTGTACGCCATGGCCGTGGCATGGACATCGGGGTGGGCACAGAATGCATAACCGGAGTCGTATGGAACGTTGAGCCACTTGTGCCCATCGCAACCCCAAGAGTCGGCGCCTTCAAGACCATCCACCAGATGCCTGAGCGCGGGACTTGCTGCGGCCCACAATCCAAAAGCGCCGTCAACGTGAAGCCATGAGCCTCTCCGGTGAGCCTCTTCTGAGATCCTCTCCAAATCATCGAATGCTCCCGTGTTCACGTTGCCCGACTGGGCTATAACGATGGTTGGGGCGGCAGGCTCGTAATCGAGGATGTCCGACAACGCCGAAGCGTCCATTGAGCCGTCCGAGCCGGCGGGAACAATTGCCATTGCCTTCTCCCCGGCTCCCAGCAGCCGAAGTGACCGGTCGATCGTGGCGTGGCGTTCCTCACCTACCACGACCCTGAGGCGGGGCGCACCAAACAGACCATCGACGCCCACGTCCCAGCCATGGTCTCGTAGGACCTTCCAACGGCCGGCAGCCAATCCAACGGTGTTGGCCGCTTGGGCACCGGTGACAAATCCCACTGAAGCCGAGGAAGGGATGCGCAGCAAGTCCTTCAACCAGCCGCCAGCGACATCTTCGAAAGCCAGCGCCGCCGGAGATAGAGCCTCGTTGAACGCAGCCTGATCCCACCCACTGGTAAGCAGGTCTGCTGCTAACGCGGCATCCAAAGAGCCGCCGACCACGAAACCGAAATAGCGCGGCCCGGCCGACGCCATGAGACCCGGCCCCGCCAGCTCGATCAGCTCAGCGATAACCTCCCGTATGGTGACGCCAGCCTCAGGCACGGGTCCCACCATGCCAGTCCGGATCTCCGCCCTCGAAGCACGAGGTCCAACGCGGGAGTGTTTCAGGTCGGCCCTATAGGCGGAGATGTGATCCGCGATCTGGCGCAAGGCCAGGCTCAGCTCGTCCATTTCAGAAAGCTAGACCATGCGTCAGGGCCAGGGGTCCAAGACTGGGGCAACCGAGCGCATACGTGCCGATATCGCGCATCGCGTGAAACGGGCGTTATCCGGCCAGGCTTGTTGTTATGTGCGGCCCCCTCAACCTCGTTCGAAGGGTTCACTGCGGTATCCGGCGAGTTTGCCCGCCGCGCAAGAGTAGGCATAAGTAGGCCGGCGACGCCTAGCTACTTTATGACTCTCCGCCAGTCATGGGTCAGGACCGCCATCTGCAGGGTCGGTGGCTCACCGGTCTTGCTGTTGACTGGTCGCTCTCTCTTGAGTCGGTCATACAGCTCAGCAAAATGCATGAGATCAAGACTTGGGTCATAGCCGCTGGGAAAGATGACTTCTGATTCGACGACCAGCTGATCGGTTCCGATGTTGAGAAACCCGTGAACCTCGCCCTGGGCCACTTCAACCTCGTCTCCCACCGCAACTTCACTCATGGTTCGGCCGACTCTGGCAACCATGATCTGGAAGTAGCAGTGGCCTGAGGAGATCATGCCCCACACTTTCGCCTCAGGACACCAGCTGAGACTCCTCGTTCTCCTGTTGCCGCTCGACGAGGTGATCGACTACGTAGCCGGCGTCTCGGCCGATGGCGAACAACGTGTCCGACAGCACCGAGTAGAGGAACTT
>Ga0299913_10006479_pt1 | contig 10146 bp, 9 predicted proteins | sample RVTome_9_FD_201360 | JGI IMG/M metagenome (GOLD analysis project Ga0299913, IMG submission 201360) | Soil microbial communities from uranium-contaminated site in the Upper Colorado River Basin, Wyoming, United States - RVT155D38 (version 2) ... | reverse complement strand
CCGTATGACGAGGATTCTTACGGTTACGTGAGTCTGGAGGCGTTTTGCTCGAAGAAGGCCGTCGTCACCTTCTCCGACTCGGGGGGAGTCTTGACCCTTGTGGAGGACGGCAGTACCGGCAAAGTATGCGATCCCCTGCCAGAAGCCTGTGCCGCTGTGTTTGACGAGTTGTGGCTGACCCGCATCCAGGCTAAGTCTTTGGGCCACGCCGGTTTCGAGAAGATGAAATCCCTCAACATCACATGGGACCGCGTTGTGGGAGCGCTGACTTCATGAGAATCGCCTGGTTCACTCCTTTCCATCACCGCAGTGCAATTGGCAGGGTGGGGCTTGCGGTCGCCGAGGAACTGTCTCGTAACGCCGAAGTCGACATCTGGCATCCAGCGGCATCCGACATTCTGAAGACACAACTAAAAACGATCCCTTGCCCGGCCGGCGCTGCCTCTGACCCGCGGGATCTCGCCCGGTACGATCTGCTCGTCTACAACATGGGCAATCACTTGCCGAATCATCTTGAGATCTACGAGACGGCGCGGAATGTTCCTGGCGTTGTCATCCTGCACGACTTGGTGATGCATCATTTCTTCGCCGAATACTATCTGGCACTTCGTAAGACTCCGGCGATATATGCTGCTCGGATGGAACGGCACTACGGCGACGAGGGCCTTAGTCTCGCAACCGAAGCACTGGCCGGAATTGCACCGGGCGTTTGGGAGACAGACCGGGTGATTGATTTCCCCTTTTTCGAAGATGCAATCCTCGGAGCGCTAGGCGTAATCACGCACTCAGAGTTCTCACGCCGGCGTGTTAAGGAAGTGTTTTCCGGACCTGTACAAACGCTTTTCTTGCCTTCCTTGCCGGAAGTTTCCACGCCCCTCATCGATCGAGAATCTTTGGAACTGGCTCCGGGCCAGTCTCTCGTGATTACCGTTGGCCATGCTAATCCGAACAAGCGGATTCTCGAGGTCGTGGAAATCTTAGGTTCGCGGCCCGAGGCGTTCTCTCGCGTGGTATATGCCGTCGTTGGCCAGATTGACGGCGGCTACCGTGAGAAGGTTCTGTCGGCAGCGAACCGGCTTGGCATCGCCAGTCGGCTCCGGCTATTCGATGGCTTTGTTCCGGACGAGCTTCTCCAGGCGTACGTGCGCCATGCGGATGTGTGTTTGAATCTTCGTTTCCCGGTCATGGAATCGGCTTCCGCCTCGCTGGTTGAGGCGATGCTGGCTGAGCGAGCAATCATTGTGAACGATTCCGGTTTCTATCAAGAGTTGCCGAGCGATTGCGTGCGAAAGATCTCCCCGGGCAGGGAATCGGTGGAACTAGGTCTGGTGCTGCAAGAATTGCTTCAGGATGATGACGCTCGGCGGCGGCTTGGCGCTAGCGCCCGGCAGCACGTAGTTGAGAAGTTTCGCCTGGACCGCTATGCTGCTGGAATAATGAAGATGGCGGAAGCCGTGGGAGCGAGAAAACCTCTGTTACAGTTAATGGATAGAACCGCTGACCGATTGCATTCGCTGGGTCTGGGGTCCGAGGAAGAGTTTCGCGGTCGGCTCGCCGGGGAAGCCCGGCATCTCTTCGGAGCCGAGCTGGAAGAAGCGGAGCGGCCTATGCCAGTGCACAACCATGTCCACTCCTCAGATCGAACGATCGCCCAACTGCGTCAGGCCTCGGCCGCCATTGGAGCCATGCCGCCTTGCCCACGCACGCTTCGGGGGCGTTTCGGGGCGATACTTGTCTCATTGGTTCGCAGAGCAATGTTCTGGTTTTTGCCCCAACTGGAACATATGCATGCTCTCCTGATAAGTTTTTGTGCGCAACAGGAGGCCGATGTTTCTCAATTGAGACGCTCGCTGGAGGATCTCCGGATCGGAACGCACTCTTCGGCGGAATCGGCGCCCCTTGAGCAGCAACTCGCCGAATATGTTGAACGGATGGCGAGCAATGACCTTTTGTACAAAACCCGTCTGGAGGGACTTGAAGCGCGCCTCGACGCTTTAGGAGAAGCCTATGCCGAGTTGTGGGCCGCTCAGGTAGACGAGGTCTCGAACCTGCCTCTGACCCAGGAGCACGATCCCAAGTCACGGTCCTAACCTTGGAGAGCTGACAGACAGGTCATCTACTGGCGTTTCCTTGCCTTGTCTCTGCAACGCGAGCCGCCATCCTATGCGCGATTAGGCGGAGGCGCCAACCGCACTGCTGGTAACGAACGGTTGCTGAATGCCCGCTGCCCGGCAATCGGCTTCGACCATTTCGCGAACTAGCTCTTCAAAGCGGACGCGGTTCTGCCAGCCCAGCGCACGCCGGGCCTTGGTGGAGTCGCCGATGAGAAGGTCCACTTCCGCAGGCCGGTAGAATTCGGGGTTGATGGTCAGGTGGTCGCTGGCATTCAGCCCTACGAGACGGAAAGCCAACTCTGCGAACTCCCTAACGGAGTGGCACTCGCCGGTGGCGACCACGTAGTCGTCCGGCGCGGGCTGCTGCAGCATGAGCCACATCGCCTGCACGTAGTCCCGTGCGTGGCCCCAATCCCGCTTAGCCTCCAGATTGCCAAGAGACAGTTCCTTGGATTGTCCGGCCAAGATCCGTGCAACGCCGGCGCTGATCTTCCGCGTAACAAACTCATAGCCGCGGCGCGGAGATTCGTGGTTGAAAAGAATCCCGCTCGAAGCGTGCAGGCTATAAGCTTCGCGATAGTTCTGCGTCAAGTGAAAGCCAGCGACTTTGCTGATTCCATAGGCTGAGCGTGGATGGAGCGGCGTTCGCTCTGTTTGAGGGGTTTCCGCGGCCTTGCCGAACATCTCGCTGGTGGCCGCGAAATAGAAATGGCATTTGGGCGCCACGTCCTTGAGAGCCGCCAGCACATGGTGCGTGCCGTTGATGTTGGCGTTAAGAGTCGAGAACTCATCGTCGAACGAGTAACTGACGAAACTCTGTGCCGCGAGATGGTAACATTCATCCGGCCGGATCTTCTGCAGCACACGAAAGAGGCTTGGAAAACTCTCTAGAGATCCCGCATGCAACTGTACGCGGGACGCTATGTGCGCAATGCGGGTCAGCCGGTGCGCCGGGTCCTCCAGGGCCACGCGCCGTGCCAGACCATGAACCTCGTAACCCTGTTCGAGCAAAAACTCGGCGAGGTATGATCCGTCCTGTCCTGTAATGCCCGTGATGAAAGCTCTCTTACCCATCTGTCCCCCACTCGGACTAGAGACTCAATCCATTTCCTAGGAGTGTTCTGACCGCGGATAGTAGGGCACCACTCGGATCGAGGGGCGACCGGTTGTCCACTGAGATTTATATTCTAAACGATTTCGCGGAGGGAGTTCGAGCCGGGATGGAACGGTATCAGCCGACCAATCCGAGGCCGTGATTTGAATGGATCCCTTCGATACCGGCTTAGCCTCTGGTCACCTCAGTGAAGGGCTGAGAGGACTTGGAATGGATTGGATCTCGTAGTGCGTGAGCGCAGTTCCTTTCCTTCTCGGTCTTGAACCAGCCCGACCGGTAGGCCCGGAACGTAAGAGCAGGTAGTCGGCGAAACCGAAGGGGTGCTTTAGCGGGAATCTCCGAACTTTGAACAATTCTTGGGCGGTGCATGGATGAAGGTTTGACGAATGGAGCGTTGGTTCGACAAAGGGTGCTCATGGCGTGAAGTCACAATCACTGATTGAATAGCCCTGGACCGCCCGGTAGCCGGTGGATCTAGGCCGGAGTGAGGGCCTTGCAAAACGTCAGAAGGGGACGGAACGATCGGTGCCGCGTTCGCGGCGAATCCGCCAGATCTCTTGGGCAAACCGGGACCGGCGCTCGGGCGGCGTGGCCCGAATCATCTCGACGGCATCCTCAACGTCCATGTCGTTTGATTCGCCCTTCATCGACAGAACGGCGGTGACCCACTGGCCCAACGAGGTCGCGCCCGTTGAGGCTGGATTGAACCGCCGGGTGCGCCGTCCTAGGCCGACCTGCTTGAACACTGCGCCGATCTGGGTATTGCAGCTCCGGCAAGCCCAGGCGAGATTTTGCTGCTCGGCGTGTTCCTCGTGGCCGTCCACGTGGTGAATCTCCACATTGCGCCTGGAGCCGCAGAAGGCGCAGATCCTTCGGCCCGGCGGCGGGCAGTTGTTGGCGCGATAGCGCAAGGCTCGATCCGTGACTTGGCTCGCTCCCTTGCGCCATCCTTGCCCACACCGCCGGGCCGTGGTCAGTCCAGGTCGTCTGGATCTTCATCCCCTGAAGAATCGTCTTCCTCGTCCTCGTCTTCGGAGTCCGCAATGTCCATGATGTCTCCGAGCTTAGATTCAAGCTCCTCGATGCGCTCGTTGGCCTCATCGAGTTCGGCTTGCAGTTCGGCTTTCGTCTTGCTTCCTTCCATGATTTCCTCCTAAGGCTGCGACTGTTTTTTCCAAACGCCGGGAAGGGCTTGGCCGCCGTCCTCGATCCACCTAGCCAACCTCTGAGGGTCTATTCGGATCTGACGTCCAATTCGCACCTTTCCCGGAACGAGATTGAGCCGTAGGAGTTCGTATGCTCTCGGTCGTGAGACTCCGAGGATCTCGGCTATCTGGGAAACAGTCAGCAGTTTCTCGGGCACAACTCGGCACCTCTTAATGAGACGATACGATGCCAGAAAGCCCGTGCAAAGGGAACATTGCGGGATTCCCTGTAGAATCCCGGTTCGTTGGTGGAAAGGCTAATGAATGGGGATCACTGTCAGAGCTAGGAACGGGGTGTGGTGCGGGGAGCAGCCTCGATGTAAGTCTGCGCCGTCTTTACCGTCTCATGTCGAACGCGCGCGTGGCCTCCCAAGAGTCGTCGTATAGTCTTGGTGTCCAAGCCCATAGCCTCGGCGGCTTCATCCTGTGTTTGCTTGTACGCTTGCATAGCTTTCTCAAGGTTCGTGGATAAGTCTGTCGGTATTGGAACGCCGTTCCGCCTGCGCGGGGAACGAGGCTGGGGATGATCCCCTAGATGGTGCAGAAACTCCACAAGCCGGTCCATATCGCGTAGGCAGTCTGGGATGAAATAAATCTGCTGGAGTCCTCGGTTATTCCAGGTTCTGACGATGCCGAGGTTCATGAGCTTATCCATCCCCCCGTTCAGGTTGCAGAATGCATCACAGTCCTCAAGGCATTCATAGAGGTTCTTGCGCCACCGCAGAATCGCGGTGTCGAGTTCGGAAACGCTCTTGGAGTCACCCGGCATACCGAGACATGCGAAAGGCAGTTCTGTCTCACCAGCGTCGGGATACCTTTTCCTAAGATCCACGATTTCTTGTTTGACATTCAGCGCTCGGTCAATTAGACTCTCGACTTTCCTCTCTGGTTCTTGTACAGCCATACATTACCCCCGGCAAGTTCAGACCGTCGGCAGCGGCGACTCAAGATCGCTATTCTCTTTACTGAACAGCATACCCTCAAGCCGCTCTGCGGCTTTCTCCTGCATCGTGGGAAGAACATGCGAGTCCGTATCTAGTGTCATCGATACGCCAGCGTGGCCAAGCCGTTCGCTAACGACTTTGGGATTTTCTCCGGCCAGCAAAAGCAAAGTGGCACAGCTATGGCGAAGGTCGTGCAGTCGAATTGTGCTCGGCAGCCCTGCTGCCTTTAGGATCGGCTTAAAGTGCCGATTTCGCAGATTGGCTTCGTTGAGCGGCGTACCGTTCTCGCTAGCAAAGACCAGATCCGAGTCTGATTGAACGGACGCCGCCAAGCGTCGTTCTTCGGCTTGGCACTTTCGGTGCTGGATCAAGGCTCGCGTCAGACTTGGGGGAAGTGGAATGGTTCTGCGACTACGTGGGGTCTTCGGTTCCGTGAAGTGCCAACCACCCTCTCGTGTGCGGGACAAAGCTCTCTGAACTCTGACGCGGCCTACCCTCAGGTCCACATGATCCCATGGTAAAGCCAAGTATTCGCCTGGCCGCATACCCGTGCCGAGGGCAAATGCGAACAGCACGTACAGTCGGTCCATCGCCGCTGCTGCAAGGAAACGCTGAACCTCTTCCGGCGATAGTGGCTGAATTTGCCTTCGCGTCTGACGAGGCAGGTCAACGAGCGCTGCTGGGTTTTGAGGCAACATCCGCCACTTCACAGCTTGCTTCAAGGCGGAAAAGAGCACGACGTGTGTATACCGAACTGTCCGGGCCGACAAGCCGCGCCCCAGCAGGCGGGCATAGAACTCCTGGAGGTTCAATGGTGCAAGGTCCGACAGGTGATGGTCACCCAGAGCAGGCCGAATGTAGCGCCTCAGCAGGCCTTGGTAGTCGTGGAACGTTCGTCCGCTGATGCGCTCCGCCGCTGTGGCGAGCCATCGGTCGAGATATTCGTTGACGCTAATGGCGCTAGGTTCGACGAAGATACCAAGGTCAGTGTCGCGCAAAATTCCGTTAAGGTACCGCTGCGCATCTTTCCGAGTGCCCCGGATTGACTTGTTGTGATAGCGGCGCTTCCCGGAAGCATTTCGGCCGAGGAAGACCCTGACGAGCCAGTTCCGCTGACCTCTTGGGATGATCTGCCCTGTTTTGCGACCAGTCACTGAGAGTTCCCCCTTCGCGCTGAGTATACCAATTTTGGCACACTATTGGCACACAGAAGCGGGGAACGGACAGCCCCGAGCGGTACGAGTTACGCGTCAAATCATTGTATCTAAATAATTTATGTGGTGGGCCCTGTAGGATTTGAACCTACGACCGACGGATTATGAGTCCGCAGCTCTAACCGCTGAGCTAAGGGCCCCTGGGAAGGGCAAGTCCCTGAATCTCCATGTCTTGCGCTTCCCTTGGAGGCGCCACAAACATGTCGATTCATCCCTAACTGTACCAAAACTGTTCGAAAAGTCGGTCAGTTGGCTCATGCGACCCAGAAACCTTGGCGAACGGAGGAGGCACTTCCTCGCCATGTTCAATACAGTCGGCGACAACACGCAGGGCCAGTTGCCCGCACAGCGGTGATCGCTGCCTCGCGGCTGGCGCCACAAGCCATAACGCCCAGCATAGACTCGATGTCGGCCCACCAACGTCCGTCTTCCTCTCGCCCGACAAGGATCGGAATAGACTCAACGGTAACGGTTTCCATAAACTCTGGCGTTCATTGGTAGGCTTCGAGGTGCACTTTCACGAAATCCGCCGGAGCCGACGCAGAAGGCCGTGGGTTGCGTTCCTAGATTGCTCTCCCGACCACAACTGCTTCCCGACGAGAGAAGCGGAGCAATCTTTATGTTTCGTCGGTCCACCGCAGTTTTGGTAGTCACCAAGCCTTCACGCTGCCGTCGTTACCTCAAACTCACCCGCCACGCTGGCGGGCTCGGGAATCGGATCGCCGAATTCACGCAGCGTCTTCAGATGTCCAAGAATCGCTTCGCGTATGGTTGGCTTTGGTTTCGTCGAGAGTTTGGCCAGTGGTCATGCATCCGGGAAGATCGGGCACGTACGCCGCCCAGTTGTTCTCGGCGCGCTCGAAGATGACCGCATACTTGACGCTCATTTCTTGCCCCCGCAGTCCCGCTGATCGAAGAATCGCTCGCGTGTGCCAGATTCAAGAGCCGCGAAGCGGCGTAGGAATTCAGCCCAGGGTGAGCGAAGCGAACCCTGGGTCAGCGTCCCAATTATGAGAAGCCCTGAAGGGCGTAGTTAGGAAGAACCTTCCACGGGGCTGCGAATCTACGATCATTTCCGCTCTGCATCAGGAGGAGCCGCAGTTTCCCCTCGCTCCAGATATCGCTCATCGTATTTATCGCCCTTCAGCCGCGATGCGAATCCTCGTCGAAGCAGGCTTCCGGATGTTTGCGCCGTGTTCCTGCGCCCCTCCAGGGCTTTCATCCTCTGGGCTTGGGACCCAGGGTTCGCGTTGCTCACCCTGGGCTGAATTCCTACGCCGCTTCGCGGTTGAAAGACCGCATGCAAACAGGAAACAGACGATCCGCTTGCAACACCCGGTTCAGCTCCAGAAACCCCAGAACCCCCAAAACAGGCCTAAATCAGCCATTTTCGGTAGTCTCGCAGAGCCAAAAAAATAGGCTTGACGCCTCGCTTGCATCGCGCCAGCGGGAATGCTACACTCGTTTTGGATGAGGGAGGGGCTGCTAGCCCCTATCGAAAGTACGGTGCTGTGAAACGCATCGGCACCGGTAGAACGTCCTACCTCTAGGTTTTGACAATTTGACATTTGGTGGTAGCGTGCGCGCGGCGGGAAACTAGCGCTGGTGGGCGCTTGTCGCCAAAAACGGTTTGAGGCCGGCTGTGAGAGGGATTCCGGGGGCTTATGCCTAAGCGCCCGGGAGATGATCTCTCGTTGCCATGATCTTTGAAAATCTGGTTGGACGTTTGCAGTTTGCGAACGAATTTCCGAATCTTGAGTCGAGCGGAACTCGAAAAGTTACCCCTGGCCGCCCGGGAGCAATCCTAAGTGGTTCAGGGTCAAGAACTTAACTCGAGAGTTTGATCCCGGCTCAGAATCAACGCTGGCGGCGCGCTTAACACATGCAAGTCGAACGCGAAAGCCTGACTTCGGTTGGGCAAGTAGAGTGGCAAACGGGTGAGTAACACGTGGATAACCTACCCTCGAGTGGGGAATAACCCCGGGAAACTGGGGCTAATACCGCATACGATCCATCGGACTAAGTCCGGTGGCTGAAAGCCTTCGGGCGCTGGAGGAGGGGTCCGCGGCCGATTAGCTAGTTGGCGGGGTAAAAGCCCACCAAGGCACAGATCGGTAGCCGGCCTGAGAGGGCGCACGGCCACACTGGCACTGAGACACGGGCCAGACTCCTACGGGAGGCAGCAGTGGGGAATCTTGGACAATGGGCGAAAGCCTGATCCAGCGACGCCGCGTGACTGATGAAGCCTTTCGGGGTGTAAAAGTCTTTCGGCAGGGACAATAATGATGGTACCTGCAGAAGCAGCTGCGGCTAACTACGTGCCAGCAGCCGCGGTAATACGTAGGCAGCTAGCGTTGTTCGGAATTACTGGGCGTAAAGCGAGTGTAGGCGGTTTGCCAAGTCCGTTGTGAAATCTCCCGGCTCAACTGGGAGGGTGCGGCGGAAACTGGCAGGCTAGAGTGCGGAATGGGAGAGTGGAATTCCTGGTGTAGCGGTGAAATGCGTAGATATCAGGAGGAACACCGGTGGTGAAGACGGCTCTCTGGACCGCTACTGACGCTGAGACTCGAAAGCGTGGGGAGCAAACAGGATTAGATACCCTGGTAGTCCACGCCCTAAACGATGCATACTTGGTGTGGGCTCTTCACTGAGTCCGTGCCGGAGCTAACGCGTTAAGTATGCCGCCTGGGGAGTACGGTCGCAAGGCTGAAACTCAAAGGAATTGACGGGGGCCCGCACAAGCGGTGGAGCATGTGGTTCAATTCGACGCAACGCGAAGAACCTTACCTGGGCTCGAACGGCTGTGGACCGCGGTAGAAATACCGTTTTCCCTTCGGGGACTGCAGTCGAGGTGCTGCATGGCTGTCGTCAGCTCGTGTCGTGAGATGTTGGGTTAAGTCCCGCAACGAGCGCAACCCTCGTCCTGTGTTGCCCAGCTCTTCGGAGCCGCACTCGCAGGAGACCGCCAGCGACAAGTTGGAGGAAGGTGGGGACGACGTCAAGTCATCATGGCCTTTATGTCCAGGGCTACACACGTGCTACAATGGGCGGTACAAAGGGTTGCCAAGCCGCGAGGTGGAGCTAATCCCAAAAAACCGTCCTCAGTTCGGATTGCAGGCTGCAATTCGCCTGCATGAAGCTGGAATCGCTAGTAATGGCGCATCAGAACGGCGCCGTGAATACGTTCCCGGGCCTTGTACACACCGCCCGTCACATCACGAAAGTGGATTGTACTAGAAGTCCGCGCGCCAACCGCAAGGGGGCAGCGGCCCAAGGTGTGATTCACAATTGGGGTGAAGTCGTAACAAGGTAGCCGTAGGAGAACCTGCGGCTGGATCACCTCCTTTCTAAGAGAGAACGTGGACCGACACTGCGCTTGCGTAGTGATGTTCGGTTCCATCCGCCACGACCTCTCTGTTCGGAATTCGTAAGTGAACTGATTCCTCGGCTCTTCGGAGCTGGGGGCGTCCAACCGGCCTCAATTTTCTTAAATTGTAGGTGGAATCCTAGGGGGCTGTAGCTCAGGTGGGAGAGCGCCTGATTTGCATTCAGGAG
>Ga0299913_10006478_pt1 | contig 10147 bp, 9 predicted proteins | sample RVTome_9_FD_201360 | JGI IMG/M metagenome (GOLD analysis project Ga0299913, IMG submission 201360) | Soil microbial communities from uranium-contaminated site in the Upper Colorado River Basin, Wyoming, United States - RVT155D38 (version 2) ... | reverse complement strand
GCGCTCCGGCGCTTCGTCGGGAGCCGGGACGAGCTTGTACGGCGTCCACGTCTCGAGCAGAACACGGCGCGCGGCGAGGATGCCGAGATGTGGTCCGAAGAACTTGTAGGGAGAACAGACGAGGAGGTCGGCGCCGAGTCCGTGCAGATCGAGGAGACGATGCTGCGCCAGATGCACGGCATCGACCGCGACGAGGGCGCCGACCTCCTTGGCGCGCGCCACGAGGTCGGACGCCGGTGGGATCGTGCCCACCGCGTTGGACGCGAGCGTGAACGCGACGAGCTTCGTCCGCGGGGACAGGGCCGCTTGGAACGAGTCGACGTCGATCGTGACGTCATCATCACGCACGTCCACCCAGCGCACGGTCGCGCCCGCGTCGGCGGCCGCCAGCACCCACGGGCGCACGTTGGCGTCGTGATCCAACCTTGTCACGACGACCTCGTCGCCGGGTCCCAATGTCTTCGAGAACGATCTCGACACATGGAGCAAGAGGGTCGTGGCGTTGGGGCCGAAGACGATCTCGCCCGGGTCGGCCCCCGTCAGATCGGCGGCCGCTCGACGCGCCTCCGAGATGACGACGTCCGTCTCCTGGCTCGTCGCGAACGAACCGTGCGTGTTGCTCATCCCTCGCCGGTAGTGGCCCGCCACCGCCTCGATCACGACGTCGGGCACCTGTGAGCCGCCGGGCGCATCCACGAGCACGAGGGGCCGGCCGTCCTCGCCGATGCGAGCGAGCGCGGGGAACCTGGCACGGACGCTCCGGAGGTCGATCACGGGCACAGGCTCCCGCACGCGCCGTCCGGCGGCAACCGAGGGCGTCGGGTCGCTCACCCCGGATCCGCGTCCCACCCGTCTCCCAACTCGGGCACGGGCCAGCCGGGATGGGGCTGCCAGTCCTCCCAGTCCCGGTCGAATGGAGGCCCGCCCGCGAGCACGCGGTCGACAGCCCGCTCGCCCCAGACGTAGAAGTCGGCCGCTTCCGCCTCGGAGAACAACCCGTCGCGAACCGCCTCCGCCAGCTCCTCCTCGTCCTTCCACCGCCATGAGGAGCGATCGAGCTGGATCACCACGTCGAGTGCGTGGTCGACCGTGTCGAAACCGATCGGGGTGCGCTCGATCGGATCCTCGAGGTTGACGTACCAGACGCGCCGCTGATCCTCCGCGGTCCACAGCAGGACCGAGTAGGGCGTGTCGGGCCACGCGAACGACAGGATCGGTTGGTCACCGCGAGGGCGAACCTCCAGACGCCAGGGCCGGTCGGGCAACCTGAGCGAGGACCCGTCCTCGCCGACCGGGACACCGCACCGGACGCCGCGGGGCAAGAAGAGCGTGGTCTGGTCTGGGTCGTCCTGGACGACGATCATCGGCCGCGCCTCGAACACCCGTCCGCGCCACAGTTCGCGCAGGGTGATCGCGTCGCCGGGCTGGAACCTCCGGTCCACGGGGCAAGCGTACGGTTCACCCGATCGCCCTTGACGCGGTTCGACGGTCGGGCATATGGTGCCCACTCGAACACACGTTCGACCAAACCCACGGCCGGTGGAGCACCCATGACGAAGCGGTTCGACGAGGAGGTGCGGGTCGAGCGGGACGGGGGGATGCCCTCGGGTTTCGAATGGCGAGGGCGCCGCTATCGGGTGGTCGACGTGATCGGACGGTGGCGGATCGAGGGTCGGTGGTGGGAGGACGGCCGCGATCGCGAGTACTGGCGGGTCGAGGCGCGCGGCGGCGCCGTCTGGGATCTGTACCACGACCGTCAGCGCGACCGCTGGCACGTGGAGCGGTTGTGGGACTGACTTTCCTCGGAGGGGGGCTACGCTCGCTCGGCCAGCGCGCTCACGATCCGCTCCAGGGCCCATTCCAGATCGCCGCGGGACACCATCAGCGGCGGTGCCAGCCGGACGGTCGTCTCCTGGGTGTCCTTCGCGAGCACCCCGAGCTCGAGCAGGCGCTCACACACCGCGCGCGCGGGAGCGGCCCCGGGGGTGAGCTCGATGCCGAACCACAGGCCGCGCCCGCGCACCTCGCTCACCGACATGGGTGCCTCCTCGCGCAGCTGCTGGAGGAACCATGCCCCGAGGTCCTTGGAGCGCTGCTGGTACTCGCCGGTCCGAAGGAGCGCGAGGACCTCGAGTCCCACCGCGCACGCGATCGGGTTGCCTCCGAACGTGCTCCCGTGCTCGCCCGGCTTGAAGACCCCCAGCACCTCGGCCCGTGAGACGACCGCCGACACCGGCAGGATCCCACCGCCGAGCGCCTTCCCCAGGATGTACACGTCCGGTTCCACGCCTTCGTGGTCGCACGCGAACGTCGTCCCGGTTCGCCCGAGCCCCGTCTGGATCTCGTCGGCCAGCAAGAGGACATCGCGTTCGGTGCAGAGCTGTCGCGCTTGGCGGAGGTATCCCTCGGGTGGGATCCGGACGCCTGCCTCGCCCTGGATCGGCTCGACGAGGAACGCGACGACGTCGGGATCCTCGAGCGCCGTCGCCAAGGCTTCGCCGTCGCCGAAGGGAACCGACACGAACCCCGGCGTGAAGGGGCCGAATCCCTTCGTCGCCGACGGATCGGAGGAGAAGCTCACGATCGTGATGGTCCTCCCGTGGAAGTTCCCGTCGCACACGACGACCTTCGCCCGTCCCTCCGGCACGCCCTTCACGTCGTAACCCCACCGGCGTGCGGTCTTGAGGGCGGTCTCGACCGCCTCCGCGCCCGAGTTCATGGGAAGCACCATGTCCATGGCGCAGAGCTCGGCGAGCTGCTCGCAGAACGGACCGAACCGATCGTGGTGGAACGCGCGGGACGTGAGCGTGACGAGGTCGAGCTGCGCCTTGGCTGCGCGGATCAGATCGGGATGGCGATGGCCGAAGTTCAACGCGGAGTAGGCGGACAGCATGTCGAGGTATCGCTTGCCATCGACGTCGGTGACCCATGCGCCCTCGGCTTCGGACACGACGACGGGAAGCGGATGGTAGTTGTGCGCGCTGTGCAGCTCGGCCAGCGCGATCAGCTCAGCCGTCAAGAGCCCACCCTCGGTCTTCACGCGTGACATCCTCTCCGCCCATGCATGCCGGTCCACATGATAGGGGTGCTCGTCGGTCCGAGTCGTTCCCGGCCGCCGATCCGTCAGGACCGCCGAGCTGCTCCTCCATGTCTGCGATGAAGGCGCGAGTTTCGGCCAACGTCCCGGCACCATCCGGTTGGTCGGCACCCTGATGCCGATCCCGCCACCGGAGCGCTCGATCGATCAGGTCCGCCCAGCGTGGGAACTCCTCCTGGGCCCTGACCGCGGCTTCCCGCTTCGAAAGACGATCACCGAACCGGACCGCGGCCACGCCGCGGCACATCGTCAGGATCGCGTACGCCTGCGATCCGGGCGCCGCATCGTCATCGAAACGGTCGCGGAAACAGGCCAAGTACTTCCGCACCTCCTCGAGGTACTCCGCTTCAGGGATCGGCGGTATGAGGGAGTCGATGCGAGGCCCATGCAGTTCGATCGCATCCTGTCTCGCCGGATACCAGTCGAGGAGGAAGTCGCGGCCAGCCTCGATCTCGTGCAGAGGCTCGCCCGGGCTGATCCTGGCGATCGTGGTCGTTCGAGTCCGGCAGTGTGCGAGTCCACGTGCCGAGACGTAGTCGACTTCGATCCGATCGTTCCAGTCCGGCTCGGCACGAACGAGGTCGGCATGCATGGCGGCGAGCCGGCGGATGAGCGCCTCGTCCGGCCGATCGCGCAGGGCGGCGATCAGGTCGATGTCGCTGACGCGTGGCTCGAAAGCACCGGTCGCGATCGAACCGTAGACGTAGAGACCCACGAGCGAAGACCCGGTTGCGCCGACGATGGCGTTGCGAACCACGCCGACGATCGGATAGGCGTCCAGGTCGAGCGTCTTCCGGTTGGGATCGCTCATGTGACGACCGTATCGTGACCGAACACGCGGCGCGGTTTCCCCGCGCGACGAGGCAGCGGGGGAGGGTCGCTAGCCCGTGTAGCCCTCGACGGTTCGCGCATCGCGAACGCTCGTGTCGTCGGGGTCTTGCCCGGCGGCCCGGCGAGCCCGGCGCTGGTGGAGCAGATCCCAGCACTGGTCGAGGGTCACGGCGAGCTCCCGGAGCCGCTCCCGTTCGGCGTCGGTGATCTCCCCACGTCCCTCGCGCTCCCAGAGTCGGTGTTCCTCGTGGGCGATCTCGTTGATCCGGCCGATCACCCGCTGGTCGTCCATCGCGGACCTCCTCGCCGTGGGATCTCTCGCCAAGCCTAGACAGACTCGGTGGAAGAGACCTAGTATCGAACATGTGTTCGATTCACTCGACTTCGTTCATCTCGACGTCCGGTCCGCGTTCTCGTTGAAGGAGGGCGCGTTCGTCCCCGAGCATCTCGCGGGGCTGGCGAGCGAGATGGGGATGCCGGCCGTGGCCCTCACCGACCGGGACGGGCTCTACGGCGCCGCCCGGTTCGTCGCCGCCTGCGAGCGGGGAGGGATCCGTCCGATCCTCGGCGCCTCGCTCACGGTCCGGGAAGGTGGACACGACGCCCCCCTCGTCCTGCTCGCGCAGGACGGGCGGGGCTACGCCAACCTCTGCCGTCTGGTCACCGACGCGCACATGTTGGGGGAACGCGGGGATCCCTCGATCACCGCGACCCAGATCTGCGCCCACGCCACCGGTCTCGTCGCGCTCGCCGGCCCGCGTTCGCACGCGGGCCGGCTCGCTACCCGTGGCCTCACCGATACCGCCGCCGAGGTCATCCATCCGTTCCGTGAAGCGTTCGGCCGCGAACGGCTCTTCGTCGCGGCCGAGCACCGGATGGAACGGGGCTCGAACACGGAGATCCGTTCGATGCTCCGCCTCGCCGAGCGGGTCGGCGTCCGCGCCGTCGCCACCAACCCCGTTCGGTACCTCGTGCCCGAGGACGCGTTCCTGGCCGACGCGCTCGAGTGCATGCGCCTGATCGTGCCGATCGCGGCGAACCACGTCTCGCGCACCAACGCCGAAGGATGGCTGAAGCCCGCCGAGGCGATGCGCCTGCTGTTCGCCGAACGGCCCGACCTCTGCGACACGACCCTGGAGATCGCCGACTCATGCCGGTTCGACCTCGGGCTGAAGCAGGTCCATTTCCCGGACTTCCCGACGCCGGCCGGACGCAGCGCCGACGCGATCTTGGCGGAGCGCTGCTGGGCCGGCGTCTACGACCGAGGGATGACCGAGGACGAACGCCTCCGCGATCGGATCCACCTCGAGCTCTCGATGATCCGCCGGATGGGCTACGCGGCGTTCTTCCTCACGGTCGCCGACATCACGGCCGACATCCGGGCGATGGGGATCCACGTCGCGTGTCGCGGCTCCGCCGCCGGCTCGCTCGTGTGCTATCTGCTCCGGATCTCCGACGTCGACGCGCTCCGTCACGACCTCTCGTTCGAACGCTTCCTGAACCCGATGCGCGACGAGCTCCCGGACATCGACGTCGACGTCGAGTCCGCCCGGCGTGAGGACGTCTACGACATGGTGCTCTCACGTCACGGCGACGAGCGGACCGGCTGCGTCGCGATGATCGACACGTACCGGGCACGCGCCGCCGTGCGCGAGGTGGGCAAGGCGCTCGGCCTGCCGGAGGTCGAGGTCGGGATGGTGGCGAAGTCGTTCCCGCACATCTCGGCGAGGAACCTCCGGGAGTCGCTCACGCGCCTCCCGGAGCTCGACGGGATCAACCTCCCGATGGCACAGCTGGAGCTCCTGTTCCGCGTGGCCGAGCGACTGGACGGCTTCCCTCGCCACATCGCCCTGCATCCGTGCGGGATCGTCCTGTCTTCCCACGACCTCGTCGACAGGGTGCCGCTAGAGCGCTCCGCCAACGGGCATCGGATGATCCAGGCCGACAAGGACGACGTCGAGCTGCTCGGCTACCTGAAGCTCGACGTGCTCGGCGTGCGGATGCTCTCGTCGATGCGCCATGCGATGGACGAGATCGCGCGCACGACGGGGGAGAAGGTCGACCTCGAGCGGATCCCGCTCGACGACGAGCTCACCTTCGAGATGATCCGTGACTCCGACACCCTCGGATGCTTCCAGATCGAGTCGCCGGGCCAGCGCGAGCTGTTGCAGAAGCTCCAGCCGAACCGGTGGGAGGATCTGATCGTCGACATCTCGCTGTTCCGGCCCGGTCCGGTGAAGTCCGACATGATCACCCCGTACCTCCGGCGGCGCGCTGCTTTGGAGCGACCGGTCTACATCCATCCCGACGTGCGACCCGCGCTGCGGGAAACGTTCGGGGTGATCGTGTACCACGAGCAGGTGATGCGGACGCTCGCCGCGGTCGCCGGCTGGGACCTCACCTTCGCCGATCACGTCCGCCGTCATCTCGATCACGAGGAGCTCGTGCCCGGGTTCCGCGAGGAGTTCCTCCGGCGCGCGGCGGAGCGGAACGTGGATGCCATGGCTGCCGAGAAGACCTGGGACGCCGTCGCGCAGTTCGCCTCGTTCGGCTTCTGCAAGGCGCACGCGGCGGCGTTCGCGGTGCCGACGTATCGGAGCGCCTGGTTGAAAGCGCACTACCCGGCGCACTTCATGGCCGGGATCCTCACGCACGACCCCGGGATGTATCCCCGGCGGGCGCTCCTTGACGACGCCCGCCGTCATGGCATCCGGATCCTGCCGCTGGACGCGAACATGAGCGAGCCGGAATACACCGCCGAGGAGGTGGGGGGGGCTGGGGGGCTCAAGGAGCGAGCGCCCGCGAGCGTAGCCCTCCAGGAAAGCGGGGGGTCTGGGGGGCTCAAGGAGCGAGCACCCCGCGCGAGCGGGGCCCCCCAGGGAAACGGTGCATACGGGATCAGACTCGGGCTCCAGGACGTACACGGGATCTCGAACGTGGAGGTCCGTTCGATCCTCATGGCGCGCGCGGAGAGGCCCTTCGCGAGCGTGGAGGACTTCCTCGCCAGGACCTCGGTGGCCAAGCCGGTGGTGGAGGCGCTCGCGCACGCCGGCGCGTTCGACGCGCTTCCGGAGCGAACCAACCGTCGCGGCCATCTCTATACGGCGATGACGACCCAGCCCGAACGCGAAGGAGATCAACTGCGGCTGTCATCCGTGTCCAGCGTGACCGACCATCACTCGGCTCGATTCGCCTTCCGGGACTACACCGACGCCGAGGTCGTACGGGCGGAACTCGAGGTTCTCGGACTGGACGCCACCCGCCACCTCATGAGCTTCTACCGGCCGCTCTTCCGGGACCTCGGAGTCACACTGGCCGAGGACGTCTGGCGGTGTCGGGCCGACGAGTGGGTGATGGTGGCCGGGGTGAAGGTCTCCTCACAGACCCCGGCGATCCGAAGCGGTCAGCGGATCATCTTCCTCACGCTCGACGACGGCACCGGTCCGCTCGAGGTCACGGTCTTCGAGTCGGTGCAACCGAAGGTCGCCAAGACCGTGTTCCATGCGTTCGCGATGGCGGTGTGGGGACAGGTGCGCAGGACCGGGCTGAAAGGGGTGAGCGTGGTGGCGGAAGACATCTGGGATCTGACGGCGTTGCACCGGGCACGCGCCGACGGCTCGCTTCGCGAGACGATGGCCGGACCCGCGCAGCCGCGGAGCCCGGATCGGCGACTCTGGCACGCGAGTCCCGGCTCTGCAGGGTGATGGGCTCCGCGGGATGATGTCCTCGTGAGCCGACCGTGAGGATCCACGAGCATCCATGACCCGTAGGCCGTCCGAGCCGATCCTCCACGTCGACCTCGACGCGTTCTATGCATCGGTCGCGATCCTGAAAGATCCGTCCTTGAAGGGGAAGCCGGTGATCGTCGGGGGGACCGGTGCGCGCGGGGTCGTCACCAGCGCTTCGTACGAGGCCAGGCGGTACGGGATCCACAGCGCGATGCCGTCGGTCCGCGCGCGCCGGTTGTGCCCGGACGGGATCTTCCTCCCGCCGGACTTCGACGCCTATCGCGTCCACTCGAACCGCTTCCGGGAGGTCCTGCTCGCGCACACCCCGCTCGTGGAGCCGATCTCCATGGACGAGGCGTTCCTCGACGTCGGCGGCGCCGTCATCCTGTTCGGCTCGCCGGAGACCATCGCGAAGAGGATCCGCCGTGAGGTCGCCGGGGAGGTCGGGATCACCTGCTCGGTCGGCGTTGCGCCGACCAAGTTCGTGGCGAAGCTCGCCTCGGACGGCTGCAAGCCCGACGGGCTGCTCCACGTGCACGCGGGGGAGGTCGCGCACTTCCTCGAGCCTCTTGCCGTAGGGCGACTCTGGGGTGTGGGGGAGAAGACCGCAGAGGTGTTGGGGCGCTTGGCGATCCGGACGGTGGGCGACCTGGGCAGGACGCCCGTGACGATCCTCGAGCGGCTCCTCGGAGAGGCGGCGGCGAGGCATCTCACCGAGCTGGCGAGCGGGATCGACGATCGGCCGGTCGTCGCGTACGAACGGCCCAAGTCCATCGGCCACGAGGAGACGTTCGATCGGGATCTGGACGACGAGGACGAGATCCTGCGCGAGCTGCTCGCGCTGTCCGGTCGGGTGGCGGCTCGTCTGCGGGAGGACGGGTACCGATCGAGGACGGTCACGCTGAAGGTCCGGCTCGCGAACTTCACGACGCTGACCCGTTCGCGGACGCAGGCCGCTCCCACCGATCTGGGCGCCGATCTCCATCGGATCGTTTCGGAGCTGTACCGAGGTCTGCCGGGAGCCACACGCCGGGTTCGGCTCCTGGGTGTCCAGGCGGGCGGGCTGGTCTCGGCCGGTGCCCAGCAACTGGCGCTTCTGCATACCGAACGCTGGGACGAGGTGGAGCGCACCGTCGACCGCATCGAGCGCCGTTTCGGTCCCGGTGCGGCGGGTCCCGCGAGCCTGCTCCGCCGGACTCCTCGACGGTAGGTTCCGCTCAGACGGAACCCCTCTCTATAATCGAGGGAGGAACGGGTCGTTCCGCGGTCGGAGGTCGCGATGCCCCTCAACGAGAACGAGCAGAAGATCCTCGAGGAGATCGAGCGTCGCCTCTCCGAGGAGGACCCGAGGCTCGTCGAGCACGTCAACCGCACCGACCTCCACACGCACGCTTGGCGTCGGATGAAGATGGCGATCGCCGGATTCGTCTTCGGTCTCCTGCTGCTCCTGCTGGTCGGCATGTCCGTCTGGATCGCGGCCGGTGGTTTCGTCGTGATGACGCTGTCGGCGCTGCTCGCGTATCGCTACGCCGGCCGTCTCGGGGACGACCGCATGGCTCCGGGCACCTTCGGAAGGATCGCCGCCCGCGTCGCCGGACGTCTGCGTCCGCCGGCTCCGGGTCGTCCCTCCGACGAGTGATCGACGTTCGCACCGACGCTCGCGTGTTCCGCCGACGCGAACGTCGTGTCGATCACACCGTCTGACCACTGCGCTTGCCACGACTTCACCGATGGGTGTACAACGTGCTCCTTCCCCTGGGTGCGAGTTGTCGCCGGAGGGCGGGTCTCCCAGGAGAGCCCGTGACGACCGCGCCGGATGGTGTTCGAGTCGTGAGGTGTGGATCGAAAGGGCGCGCGTCCGGATGGAGGGTTTCACCGCGCATCAAGCGTGCAAGTTCACAGGATGCTCGGCACGTCAGCTCCGCTACTGGGATGAGATCGGGCTCGTGGAGCCGTCGGTCCAGGGCACCGGCGGGCGTCCGGGCGTGCCGCGGCTGTATTCGTTCCGAGATCTGGTTGCCCTTCGCGTCGTGAAGTCGCTGCTGGACGGCGGCATGTCGCTTCAGCGGGTTCGCCGATCGTGGGAGTTCCTCACGAAGAAGGCCGGGCTCACGAAGCATCTCTCCGAGGTGAAGCTCGTGACCGACGGGCAGTCCATCTTCAAGATCTGTCGCCGTGACGGCGAGGTGATGGACGCCCTTCGCGACGGGCAGATGGCGTTCTTCGTTGCGATCGACGACATCGCGACGGGGGTCGAGACCCGGGTTCGCCAGTTCGAGGAGGACCGGGAGAGGTTCGTCCGCGCGCTGCGGGCCGCGGCCGCCCATACGGCAACGTCGCAGACCCACGCCGCGGCCCGCTGAGACTCACGGGCGTCGATACAGCCCGACCAGCCATCTGGCCGGCCCGACGGCTCGCCTGATCTCCCGGATCGCGGTCTCCGCGGCGTCGCCGGCGTCCCTCGCTTGCTCACCGTCGGGATCGTGCGGAG
>Ga0299913_10006477_pt1 | contig 10148 bp, 10 predicted proteins | sample RVTome_9_FD_201360 | JGI IMG/M metagenome (GOLD analysis project Ga0299913, IMG submission 201360) | Soil microbial communities from uranium-contaminated site in the Upper Colorado River Basin, Wyoming, United States - RVT155D38 (version 2) ... | reverse complement strand
GCGGCGCACCAGCACGACCGCCCGACGGCTGGGCCGGTAGGTGACGATGCGGTGCTCGGCCTCGCCCGGGGGCACGCCCAGGTCGTCGAGCAGGGGCTCGAGCCGGTGGTGTGCGGTGAGGGCCGTCAGGCCGGGCAGCCACGGATCGTAGGGCAGGCGCCACACGCCGACCTCGACGTCGCCGGCCCGGAGCACCAGCGCGCCGGGGTGCGGGCGGCCGGCGGAGGCGACCAGCACCTCGTCGGTGGCGGAGCCGTCGGGCCACGCCACCCGGGTGTCGTAGCGCACCGTCAGGCTGCGCCCGGGGCGCCACGCCGCCTGCCGGGGCCGCACGCTGCGCACCCGCCCGCCGGCGGGCGCCAGCGCCACGCCGAGCAGGTGGTCGGCCTGGCCCAGCAGGTCGGGGAGGGCCGGGAGGGCCTCGTCGTCGAGGCGGGCGAGCGCGTCGGTCGCGTCGGGCAGGGCGGCGACACCGGTGGCGACCATAGGCCTCACGATGGCCACCGCAGGTGAGCCGCAGATGAGAGGGCCATGAGAACCCTCTCACCCGCCCGCCGCGCCCGCGGCGGTGTTCCCCGTCAGTCGCGGAAGCGGTAGCCCATGCCCCGCACCGTCTCGATCCGCCGCTCGCCCAGCTTGCGGCGCAGGTAGCGGACGTAGACCTCCACCACGTTCGACCCGGGGTCGAAGTCGTAGCCCCACACGTGGCTGAGGAGCTGCTCGCGGCTGAGCACCTGGCCGGCGTGGCGCATGAACGTCTCGGCCAGGGCGAACTCGCGGGCCGTCAGCTCGACCGAGGCGCCCTCGACGTCGGCCCGGCGGGTGCGCAGGTCGAGGGTGACGTCGCCCGCCCGCAGCATCGTCGACTCCTCGCTGCGGTCGTCGCGCAGGCGGGCCCGGACGCGGGCCAGCAGCTCCTCGAAGCTGAAGGGCTTGGTGACGTAGTCGTCGGCCCCCAGCTCGAGCCCGGCGACCCGGTCGGGGACCGCGTCGCGAGCGGTGAGGACGATGACCGGCAGGCGCTCGCCCCGGCGCCGCAGCTCGGACAGCACGTCGAGCCCGTCGCGCCCCGGCAGGCCGAGGTCGAGGATCACCAGGTCGAAGTCGCCGTCGCGGGCGATGGCCGCCGCGGTCACCCCGTCGCTGGCGACGGAGGTCGAGAACCCGTTGGCCGTCAGGCCCTTCTCGAGGAACGAGGCGATGTGGCGCTCGTCCTCGGCGATCAGGATGCGGGTCACGGGGCAGTCTCCTCCTCGCGGCGTGCGACGCTGCTGCCGTCGTCGCCGGGGGGCGGGACGCGGCCGTCGGCGGGGACGGTGATCGAGAAGCGCGCCCCTGCGCCCGGGCGGCTCTGCAGGCCCACACGCCCGCCGTGGGCGAGCGCGATGCTGCGGACGATCGCCAGCCCCAGGCCGGCGGTGCCCGCCCGGCGGCCCCCGTCCTGGGTGCGGGCGAAGCGCTCGAAGATGCGCTCCTGCTGGTCGAGGGGCACGCCCGGCCCGGTGTCGGCCACCCAGATCGTCGCCTCGTCGCCCTGCAGCGCCGAGCCCAGCTCGATGACGTCGCCGGGGGCGGTGTGGCGCACGGCGTTGTCGGCCAGGTTCATCACCGCCTGCGTGAGGCGCTGGCGGTCGGCCCGGATGATGCCCAGCCCGGTGCCCGCCAGGCGCCAGTCACGGTCGCCCAGCGCCCGGCACTTGGCGAACAGGTCGGAGGTCAGCAGGTCGAGGTCGACGTCCTCGGGCCGCAGGAAGTCAGGCCGCTCGGCCCGGGCCAGCACCAGCAGGTCCTCGACGATGCGGGCCATGCGGTCGAGCTCGTCGACCACCACCTCGCGGGTGGCACGGCGCTCGTCCGGGTCGTCGCCCTCGAGCTCGAGGTGGCCGCGGATGATCGTGATGGGGGTGCGCAGCTCGTGACCGGCGTCGTCGAGGAACCGGCGCTGGTTGGCGAACGCGGCTTCGAGGCGGTCGAGCATGGCGTTGAACGTGCGGGCCAGCTCGGCGACCTCGTCGTCGGTGTCGGGCACGTCGATGCGGCGGCCGAGCTGGCTGGCCGACAGCTTCTTGGCGGTGTCGGTGACCGACCGGATCGGCGCCAGGACGCGCCCGGCGACCAGCCAGGCCAGGGCCACCGCCACCAGCATCACGCCGCCGTAGACGAGCGCGCTGACCCGCAGGTGGTCGTCGACCTCGGCCCGCAGGTCGTCGAGGAAGAACGCGACGACGAAGACCCCCTGGACCTCGCCGCCGTCGGACAGGGGCACCGCCAGGTAGCGCACCGGGCCCTCGGGCGTGCCGACCTCGCCCCGCTCGGTGTCGGTGAGGGCGGACCAGCGCTCGACGAGCTCGGCGTCCTCCCACAGCGGGTACGGCGCCGTGGTCGCCGTCGGCGGTCGCCCCGGGACGAGCGCCAGCAGCACCTCGCCCTCGACGGGGATGTTGCGACGGAGGAACGTGTCGAGGATGGCCGCGGCGTCGCCTGCGAACGGCTCGCCCGTCGCCGGGTCGCGCCCCTCGGCCAGGCGGCGCACCTCGTCGACCTCCTGGCGAAGGTCGCGCTCGACGCCGGCGTCGAGCTGGTCGAGCAGCACCCGCCGCTGGAGCAGCAGCGCGCTGGCACCCGCGAAGACCAGCAGCACCACGACCCACGCCAGGATCCGCACCCGGGCCGACAGGACGACCTGCCGCGACCGCCGCTCGGGCGGCGGGGCCGGTCGCTCGGGCGCGCCCGGTGACCCGGGCGCGGCTGGCGGTGCGGGCGCGGCCGGGGGCGGCAGCGCGATCCGGTCGGTGTCGTCCGCGTCGGTGGCGGTGCGGTCCGAGCCGGCGGGGGCGTCGTCCGCGCCGGGGCGGGTCCCGTCCGGCAGCGTCGGTTCGACGGCGTCGCCGGCCGCCGCGCCCAGCGGCTCGGTCGGGTCAGTCATCGCCGTCGTCATCGAGGCCGTCATCGTCCCCGTCGTCATCGTCCCCGTCGTCATCGTCGTCGGCATCGACGCTGCCCGGCGGCGAGACGGTGGGCGGCGGCACGACCTCGGGGACGGGATCGGGCGCCTGCGTCCCCGGGGGCGCGGTCGGGGCCGGCTCGTCGCCCGTGGGCGGCGGCTCGGTCGTGGCGGTTGTCGAGCCGTCGCCGGCGGGGGCGTCGAGCCGGATCACCGGGACCGGTGCGGGTGACCTGCGCCAGGGACCGCCGTCGAGCGCAGCGGCCGCCAGGACTCCCATCAGGAAGCCGACGAGGGCGGCGGCGACGAGGCGCGACATGCGGCCTCCAGGCTGGGGCCGGTGGATGAGCGAAGCATGAGAGGACGATGAGAACGTTCTCATCCGGCGAGCCTTCACCCTACGTGGTGGCCCGTGCCGGTCTCGCCGTGGGCCCGGCCGCCGGGTTCGAGCCGGGTGCCGGCGGCCTCTAACCTCGTCTGACCGGCCCGGCACCCGCCGGGCCCCGACCCCCCGCACCGTTCCTGACCGCCCACACAGACCGGAGACCGTGCGTGCGCAGCGACGACATCGAGGTCTGGCCGGGACGCCCCTACCCGCTGGGCGCCACCTACGACGGCACGGGCACGAACTTCTCGCTCTTCTCCGAGGCCGCCGAGGGGGTCGAGCTCTGCCTCTTCGACGACGAGGGCGTCGAGCGGCGGGTGGCGCTCACCGAGGTCGACGGCTTCTGCTGGCACGCCTACCTGCCCCGCATCGGCATCGGGCAGCGCTACGGCTTCCGCGTCCACGGGCCCTGGCAGCCCGAGCGCGGGCACCGCTGCAACCCCAACAAGCTGCTGCTCGACCCGTACGCCAAGGCGGTCGACGGCGGCGTCGACTGGGACCCGGCGTGCTTCCCCTACGACTTCGACGACCCCGACGCCCGCAACGACGACGACAGCGCCCCTCACGTGCCCAAGGGCGTCGTCGTCAGCCCGTTCTTCGACTGGGGCGCCGACCGTCGCCCCGACGTGCCGCTGCACGAGTCGGTCATCTACGAGACGCACGTGAAGGGGTTCACCGCCACCCACCCCGAGATCCCCGAGGTGCTGCGGGGCACCTACGCCGGCCTGGCGCACCCGGTGGCCATCGACTACCTGCGCTCCCTCGGGGTGACCGCCGTCGAGCTGCAGCCCGTCCACCAGTTCGTCCACGACTTCAACCTCGTCCGGCGGGGACTGCGCAACTACTGGGGCTACAACTCCATCGGGTTCTTCGCGCCGCACGACGAGTACTCGTCGGCCGGTGCCGACGGCTCGCAGGTGCCCGAGTTCAAGGCGATGGTGCGGGGGCTGCACGAGGCCGGCATCGAGGTGATCCTCGACGTCGTCTACAACCACACCGCCGAGGGCAACCACCTGGGGCCCATCCTGTCGTTCAAGGGCATCGACAACGCCGCCTACTACCGGCTGGTGCCCGACGACCCGGCCCACTACTACGACACGACCGGCACGGGGAACAGCCTGAACATGGCGCACCCCCACGCCCTGCAGCTGATCATGGACAGCCTGCGCTACTGGGTGACCGAGATGCACGTGGACGGCTTCCGCTTCGACCTGGCCGCCACGCTGGCCCGCCAGTTCCACGACGTCGACCGGCTGTCGTCGTTCTTCGACCTGGTGCAGCAGGACCCCGTCATCAGCCAGGTCAAGCTCATCGCCGAGCCGTGGGACCTGGGCGAGGGTGGCTACCAGGTCGGCAACTTCCCGCCCCAGTGGTCCGAGTGGAACGGCAGGTACCGCGACGCGGTGCGCGACGTGTGGCGGGGCCAGCCGGCGGTCGTGGGCGAGCTGGCCTTCCGGCTGACCGGGAGCTCCGACCTGTACCAGGCCGACTCGCGCCGCCCGACGGCCAGCGTGAACTTCGTGACCGCCCACGACGGGTTCACCCTCGCCGACCTGGTCTCGTACAACGAGAAGCACAACGAGGCCAACGGCGAGGACAACCGCGACGGCGAGAGCCACAACCGGTCGTGGAACTGCGGCGTCGAGGGGCCGACCGACGATGCGAACGTGCTGGCGCTGCGCGCCCGCCAGCAGCGCAACCTGCTTGCCACCCTGTTCCTGTCGCAGGGCGTGCCGATGCTGCTGTCGGGCGACGAGGTGGGCCGCTCGCAGGGCGGCAACAACAACGCCTACTGCCAGGACAACGAGATCTCGTGGTTCGACTGGGCCGGCCCCGACCGCGACCTGCTGGCCTTCACCACCGACCTCATCGCGCTGCGGCGCGAGCACCCGGTGTTCTGCCGCCGCCGGTGGTTCCAGGGACGGCCGCTGCGGGGCACGGCCGACGTCGAGTGGCTCAAGCCCGACGGCACCGAGATGACCGAGGCCGACTGGACCGAGCACCGCGAGACCTGCGTCGGCATGTTCCTCAACGGCGACGCCATCACCTCGCCCGGCCCGCGGGGCGAGCGCGTCGTCGACGACTCGTTCCTGCTGCTCACCAACGCCTCGCCCGAGCCCCGCAAGTGGACGGTCAGCGGCCCGTGGGGCGAGCGGTGGGCGCGCGTCCTCGACACCTGCGAGGGCGGGGTCGCCGGGAGCGGCGACGAGGTCCACGGCGACCTGGTGGTCGTCGACCGCTCGCTGGTGCTGCTCCGCCGGCTCGGCTGACGTGGGGGATCAGTCGGCGGGCACCAGGTCGGGGTCGAGGCCGCCGGTGCGGGCCAGCCAGCGGCCGATCTCGCCCGAGACGTTGCGCCCGGTGGCGATCGCGGGGGCGTCCGGGGCGTCACGGATCTTCTCGTTCACCCGCTCGATCGCCTTGCGGGTCGAGTCCCGCGACCGGCCGAGCAGGTGGGCGGCCTCGTCGTGCGAGCGGGGTTCGAGCGTCGCCGGTCGCGGCAGCCGGGCGAAGTCGCCGTAGTAGGCGAGCAGCACCTCGCGCTCGAGGCGGGTGAACGACAGCGCCACGGCCGTGTCGAGCCCGGCGGTGGGCTCGTCGTCGCCCCCGTCGGCCTGCCCCGGAGCCGCGGGCTCGCCGGCGGCGAGCAGGCCCCACCCGGCGGGGACGGCGGCCGGCCCGAGGTGGTCGGAGGTGGCGCAGACCACGTGGAAGCGCTGGCCGGGTCGCCCGATGCTGTAGCTCCACCGGTGCCGCACGGGCACCCACGGGCGTCCCGGCTCGAGCGGCACGTCCTCGTAGCCGGGCTCGTACACCGACAGCAGGCCCGGCTTGTCGCTGACGTTGAGGGTGCTCCACCGCGTGCCGTCCCAGCGGATCTCCACGTGCGCCTTCGACACCGTCCAGCGGCCCTGCACGAGCTGGTTGCCGACGCGCACGTCGCTCGACCTGCCCCGCCCGATCCGCACGACATGGTCGCGCTCGAAGCTGGCCATCCACGCCGCGTCGTGGATGCGCACCCGGATCGTCACCGGTCGGCGCCCGCTCCCGCTGCGTCGGTGTCGTCGGGGGCCGGCCCGGGCGCCGGGGTGCGCCGGTGGCGGACGACGGCGACGGTCACGTTGTCGGTGGCGCCCCTGGCCAGGGCGGCGTCGACGAGCCGGCGGGCGGCCTGCGTGGCCGAGGGCGCGTCGGGCACCACCTCGACGATCGTGGACTCGTCGAGCACCTCGACGCCGTCGGACGCCAGCACCAGCGCGTCGCCGGGGTGCAGCTCGACGGCCATGGGCGCGGCGGTCACCTCCGCGTCGCCGCCGATGGCCAGGGTGATGATGTGCCGGCCGGGGTGGGTGCGGGCCTCGTCGCGGGAGATGGCCCCCGTGCGGACCAGCTCGGCGGCCAGGTTGTGCTCCTCGGACAGGCGGGTCAACCGGCCGGCGGCGAGCGACCAGGCGGGCGAGTCGCCGACGTTGGCCACGAACCAGGTGCTGCCGCCGGCGCCCGCCGACGCGGCCACCGCCATCGTGAGGGTGGCGGCCATCGTCGCCACCGCGTCGTCCTGGGCCTGGCGGGCGTGCACCGCCCGGTGGGCGTCGTCCAGCGCCCGCTGCACCAGCGCCCCGTCGACCGTCGCGCCCGCCGCCTCGATGCGGGTCACCGCGGCGTCGAGGGAGAGCTGCGCGGCCAGCGCGCCGCCCCGATGGCCGCCGGCCCCGTCGCTGACCACCGCCCAGGCGGACGACACGGCCACGCGGTCCTGGTTCTCGGGCCGGGGGCCGGTGGCGGTGGCCGAGCCGGCGTCGACGACCCGCTCGTCACGGCGCCGGTCGCCTGCGGCCCCGGGTTGTCCTGCCAACGTCATGGTCGTGGCATAGTCCCTGCGCCGCCGGAGCGAAAGGGCCATCACTGGCCCGGGGCCGAGCGCAGGTGCGTACGCGGCGGCGACGGCGTCGTCGGCGTCGTCCAGCGCGGAGATCCCGCCACAGCCCTCGCGGCCGGCGAGGGCGACGCGCGCCGGCTGTCGTCCGACGCCTCAGCCCAGGCCGAGGACGCGGGCGAACGCGGCCTCCTCGCGGGCGCGGGCGGCCGCCACGGCGTCCGCACGGCCGGCCAGCATGGTGCCCTTGATCGCCCGGAGGGCCGCCAGGGGTGCGGCGGCGACGGCGGCAGCCAGGTCGAGCGCCTCGTCCAGCAGCTGCTCGGGCGGCACGACCCGCAGGGCGATGCCGCATGCCACGGCGTCGGCCGCGTCCAGCCACGGGCTGGTGAACAGCACCTCGGCCGCCCGCTGCCAACCCATGCGTGCGGGGAACAGGTAGCTGCTGGCGGCCTCGGGGGGCACGCCCATCTCGGCGAACGGCGTGCGGAACCGGGCCCGATCGGCCGCCAGCACCAGGTCGCAGTGGGGCAGCATGGTGAACCCGATGCCGACCGCCGCGCCGTTGACGGCCGCCACGAGCGGCTTGTCGAACGCCTGGAGGGCGTCGAGCAGCGCGGGGAACCCCGAGTCGATCGGCTCGCCCGCGGCCAGGCGTGCCATCTCGTCGAGGTCCTGGCCGGCCGAGAACGCCCTCCCGGCGCCCGTGACCACGGCGACCTTCACCGTGTCGTCGTCGCGGGCGGCGTCGAGCGCGGCCGCGCTCGCCCGGTAGAGCGGCGAGTCGAAGGCGTTCAGGGCGCCGGGGCGATCGAGGGTCAGCAGCCGCACGCCCGGGCGTCCGGCGGGGTCGTCGACTCGAACGAGGGGCCGGTCGTCTCTAGGTTCTGACACGTCGTCAGGTTGTCATGCGCCGGCCCCGCGGCGCCGAACGTGCGGCGGGCTCAGCGGGCGGCGCGGCGGCGCGAGCGCAGCGCCGCCACGTTGGCCCGCGTGGCGCACCGCTCGGAGCAGTAGCGCCGCGACCGGTTGCGCGACGTGTCGAGGAAGACCCCGCCGCAGCGCGCGTCGGCGCAGGAGCCGAACCGGTCGGGGCCGAGGTCGAGGAATGCCATCGTCAACCCCATGACCGCTCCGGCCGCGTACTCGTCGGCCACGGTGATGTCGATGGGGGCGAGGTGCAGGTGCCAGTCGGAGTTGTCGTGCCCCGAGATGCTGGGCCGGGGACGATGGCGCGCCAGCAGCCCGTTGAGAAGCCGCACCATCTCGGCCGACCGGCCCTCGCCGGCGGCGTCGAAGACCTGCCGCAGGTCGGCGCGCAGCCGGACCAGCGGGGCCACGTCGGCGTCGCCCGCCCGCTCGGCCATCCAGGGCCGGGACGCCAGGAACGCCCGCAGGCCTGCGGCGCTCGCCAGCGGGTCGTCGGGGCGGCGCCCGTCGGGCTGGCTCGAGACCAGGTCGACGGCCAGTGCCGAGTAATCCTCAAAATCCACTTGTGGTCCTTACGGGTGATGTGCCACGGTGTCAGGGGCATGAGTGCATCATGCACCTTACACATCCACGTGCCCGTCACCTCGGAGGATCCGATGACCTTGCGTCGCCGCCGTCGCCGCCGTCCCACCCGCAACCGCCCGCCCGGGGCCTCACGGCCCCGCCACGAGCATCCGGCCGGTCGGCTGCTCCCGCCCGAGGCCACCCACGTCCCCCGGAGCATGCGATGAGCGCCGTGGTCGACGGGTCCGCCTGGGCCGAGTCCTGGCAGCGGTCGTGGGACCGCCAGCAGGAGGGCTACATGCCCGACCGCGAGGCGCGCCTGGCCGCGCTGCTCGACATCGTCGAGGCCGTGGGCGGCTCTGCCCCCCGCGTGCTCGACCTGGCGTGCGGCACCGGCTCGATCAGCCGCCGGCTGCTCGACCGGCTGCCGGACGCCCGCAGCGTCGCCGTCGACGTCGACCCGGCGCTGCTCGCCATCGCCCGCGCCACCTTCGCCGGCGACGAGCGGGTGAGGCTCGTGCGCGCGGACCTGGGCGATCCCGGGTGGGTCGGCACCGTCGGCGAGGGCGGGTTCGACGCCGTCGTGTCGGCCACGGCGCTGCACTGGCTGGCCGAGCCGGTGCTGCGGCGGGTGTACCGCGACCTGCACGGCCTGGTGCGGCCCGGCGGTGTGGTGGCCAACGCCGACGAGATGGCGCCCGACGACCTGCCGGTGCTGTCCCGCTCGCTGGCCGCCCTCGCCCGCCGCCGGCGCGCCGCCCTGCTCGCCGACGGGCGGCCCGACTGGGACACCTGGTGGGACATCGCCGCCACCGACCAGGCCCTGGCCGAACCGGTGGCCGAGCGCCGGCGGTTCTTCGGGGGCGACCACGCCGACGAGTTCGCGCCCCCCGCCGGCTGGCACGTCGGCGCGCTGGCCGGCGCCGGCTTCTCGGAGACAGGCGTCGCCTGGCGGTCGGGCGGCGGGGCCGTGGTCGCCGCCGTGCGCTGACGGGCCGCCGGCGTCAGCCCGGCTCGCCGGTGGGGGTGACCGCCTCGGCCAGCTTGCCCGCGTCGGGGGCGGCCGCCCCCGCCAGGCCGACGAGATAGCAGGCGATGGGCGCCGCGGTGCGCTCGGAGGCGTGGGCGGCCGTGGCCGCCAGCGCGAGCAGCGCGTCGACCGTGTCCTGGTCGGGGGGTTCGATGCCGAGGCTGTTGGCGAAGTCGGCGATCCACTCGTCGCGGGTCATGCAACGGCTCCTGCGGTGTCGGGGGCGATCGACTCGCGGCCAGCATCGCGGCCGCGACGGTCGCCGTCCACGATCGCCTCGATGCGCGCCCGGACATGCTTGTGGTGGGGCGTGCCCACCCACGGGTCGCGGTCCGCGCCCGCCGTGAGCTCGTTGGGCGCCACGCCGGCGGTGACCGGGCGGCCGTCGGCGCCGGGGTGGTCGAGGCCGAGCCCGTTC
>Ga0299913_10006476_pt1 | contig 10148 bp, 11 predicted proteins | sample RVTome_9_FD_201360 | JGI IMG/M metagenome (GOLD analysis project Ga0299913, IMG submission 201360) | Soil microbial communities from uranium-contaminated site in the Upper Colorado River Basin, Wyoming, United States - RVT155D38 (version 2) ... | reverse complement strand
AACATGCTTTCTCGAAGTGAGAAGTTCGCTCCCCGAGGCGCCGCTCTTCGTCTGGCGGCATAGACCGCCCTTTTGGACTTGCGCCCACGAGCGAACCATCCAATTTTCGCCTGATCCTCCCGCCGAGGAGGCCATAGAGACATGAGCGTTGCTCCAAACCCCCGAGCCGCGAGAGGAGGTTCACGCGAACTATCGACCGCTACTTGAGACGAAGAGCAGAAGCCGATTGGGTTCCCGCATCTCGCTCAGTAGGCCGCCGGTTCGAGTCCGGCAGCTCCATCCTCGGAATTCAAAGAGAGAGAGAGGTCGGCAAGCCGGGGGGCCCAAAGGAGGCTGATCGTAAGGAGAAGAAGCGCACGGGCTCCGACATCGGAGGTCGGCAGCTCTGCTGTTCTACGGCCGGCCTAGGACACGTAGGCCTTGCGCACCATGGCGGCCGTCCACCGGTTCGTACCGTGGGCCGGGGGGACACCCTTATTGTTCAGGGCCTCGGCGATCTCGGCGAGGGACTTGCGTTTCCTGAGCAGCGTCCGGATCTGCGTCCGCCATCCATAGTCCCGGTTGTTGCACCAGACGTGGGACAGCCGAACGTTCTCGGGGACGAGGTGCCCGCCGGCCGACTTGAGGATCGGGTAGTGGTCGGGCGAGGGCGCCCACTTGGTGCGCGGCGTCGTGACCGGATCGAACGCGCCGCGCCCCTTGTGGTGGTAGCACTGCGGCATCTCGCACTTGAGGGCGAGGAGCTGGCCGCGCTCGGCCATCTGCACGAGGACACCCTTCACACCGAGCCTGCGGAGCTCGTCCGTGACCGAGCTATCCGCGCCTCCGCCGCCAGCTGCTGCCTTCGCCATCAAGTCACCCTTCCTCGTGGTAGGAGGTCGTCCTCAACCCGGACGTGAATCGACCTCATCTCGCTCCTTTGGCTCGCAAATCGGCCTCGCTCAGTATGCCGCCCCGAACGAGTGCCAGCGAAACCTCCCGCTCCGGACGACAAGCAGGAGCGTTGCGACGCTCGCGTGCGCTGCCGCGTTCCATGGGAGCACTCCCGCCTTGAGTTCCGCTATGCGCGAGGAGGAGCCGCCGCGCAGTGGTCCGTGGGTGACGTGAGAAGACGTGGACGAGCGTCCATATATAGGCTGCCCCTCGGGTCTGAGCCGACTCGGCAGTAACGTCCCGTCCGTGAAGGGCCTGTGGAAGCCGAAGGTCGCTCGGGTGCTCGGGGATGCGTCAATCGCATACCTGGCCATTGAGACCTCGAGCGGACCGCATGTGACGCCGCTGCTGTTCGCGGCAATGCCCGACCGCCTGTGGTTCGGGATCGGGCGTGGGACGCTCAAGGCGCGCGTGCTTGCCAAGCGACCTGCTGTCGGCGTGGTCGTGCCCGGGGCTGACGCGTCGGTCGCGCTTTGCGGTGAGGCCACGCTGCTTGACCAGCTGCCCGCGTCCCCGGCGGAGCTCGCGCGGGCGCCGTTCGCGCTGCCTACCTTTGCTTCCCGGAATGCGCTCGAGATGGCGGCGTTCGCCCGGGATTTCGCGCGAGGAGGTGCGCAGCCACAGGCGCTTGCGCCACTGAGCGTCCGTATCGAAACGCTTGATCTGCTCGAAGGTTGGTCTGCGCAGGCAGTTCTCGGCTGGATGGCGGCCGACAGGCCGATCGCGCTGCCGGCGAGGTGGGACCCGCGAACCAAGCGTGCACGCGTTCCTGCGGATCCGCTGAGGAACGCGGGCGGTTCGCGGACCGCGGCCGCCTGCATCTGCATCGACGAGAGCGAGGGACCCGGACCACTCGCAAAGCGCGGCACGCTGCTGCGCGGACACGGCCGCGCGACGTTGCGAGGCGACATCGCCTCGGTCGCGCTTGAGCCCGAGCGCATAACCCGCTGGAAGGGCTTTCAAACACAGACCGAGGCGGCCGCGGACAGCCCCTCGGGCTAGTCGAAGCTGCTGCCGGTCGTCCGAAGCGCGAGCGAGTGCAGCCTCGCCGGAGATGCCCCCTTCCGCGAGCCCGGTACGTTGCCCAGGCGTGGGAGCGTTCAGCCGACGGTCAGGTTCGCCTTCAACTTGGCGAGGAACTCCTTCGAGAAGCCCGGGATCGACTCGATCTCGTCGATGGAGGTGTACCCGCCGGATCGCTCGCGATGGGCGAGGACGCGACTGGTCTGGGTTACCGAGAGCCCGATCTGGCGTAGCTCCTCGAAGGTCGCCTTGTTCAGGTCGAGCGCGCCCGCAGCCGCCTCGGGGGTCGGTGCAGGTGCCTCGGAGGTCGGAGTATCCGACGCCTCTCCCTCGGGCGCCTTGGCCTCCCTTGCCTCGGCTTCGTGTCCTGCCGGCTCCGGCGGCTGGGACGTCGGCTCGGCGGGGGTGATCCGCGGTGAAGGGGGGATCTCGATCGCTCGGGCGGCTTCCTCGACCGCGACCTCCGGGCCCTCCCCGACCGTGGCCTTGCGGTCTTGGCGCTCGCGCAGCCGGCCGCCGAGCGCGGCCAGGGGGATGGCGATCCCGGTCGTGACCAGTACGAGCACGATCGCGGGCTCGGGCAGGTGCGCCTCCGCCTCTGCGCCGTGGATCTCGTGCGCGATCAGGATCGAGGAGCCGAAAACCGACCCCGCCACGACCCCGCGGAGTGCACCGGCCCGCGCGCCGATGTGGTCGAACCCAGCGACGAGGGCGCCGAGGATCCCTAGCACCGCGAGCACCAGGTAGACCGGCTCGGACACCCCGAGGAAGACGCCCGCCAGCGCTCCGTAGAGCGCCGGCACCACGCCCGCCAACACCACCTGCACCGGGCGCGAGTGCTCCGACAGCAGAGGCGGCAGCTTCCTCTCCGACATGGCCGCGGCAGACTACCCGATCGGCTGCCCCGCGGCCGGCTCAGCCGTCTTCCTTCTCGGCCCCCTGGGGCACCAGCGCCTTTAGCTCCTCGAGCGCCTCGGCCAGGTAGGCCACGACGTTCCAGAGGTCGGGGACCATCTCGCGGCAGGCGATGAGGCCGAAGTCCAGATGACCGCAGTAAGAAAGGACTGTGATGTTGAGTCCGGCGCCGTCCGAGACCGCCGAGACCGGGTAGTTGGCGACCAGGCGCGCCCCCGCCGAGTAGAGCGGGTGCTGCGGCCCCGGGACATTCGAGATCAGCACGTTGTACATCGGGACCACGCGTTGCGAGGCCGCCAGACGGAGGGCGGCCCGCGAGGCGCGCGCCGCCAGGGCGGACGGGATGAACTGGGTGTAGTCCTGCATCAGCGAGGCCGGCAGTGCCTGGTGGCGCTCCTTGGCGGAGCGCATCGCCTCGTGCACCGCCTCGAGTCGCCCGAGCGGGTCCGGGAGGTGAGTGGGGAGCGGCGCGATGATGACCGAGACCCTGTTGCCGTAGGTGCCCTCCTGCTCGGGAGTCCGCACGGAGACCGGCACCGCGGTCATGAGCGGATCCTCCGGGAGCTCGCCGTGGTCGATCAGCCAGCGCCGGAGCGCGGCTGCGCAGATCGCCATCACGACGTCATTGACGGTCGCACCAAAGGCGCCCTTCACGGCCTTGACGTCGTCGAGCGGAAGAGACGCGAACGCGAAGCGGCGGTGCGGCGAGACGGCTCCGTTGAGCGACGTGCGCGGCGCGCTCATCCGCGGGCGCTCGATCACGGACCCTTCCTCCGGTCCGATCCCCGCCAGGCGGGCCGCCCGCCGGGCGAGCGCCGTGGCGGCGCCCACCCCGGGCAGGTTGCTCGCCCCGGGAAGCTCCATCAGGTTGGGGAGGGTGCGGGGCGTGCCGCGAAGCGCGCGCACGGGCTGCGCCGCCATCCCGAGAAGCGCCCGCCGGAGCAGCTCGAGCTGCGCCGGCGCTCGCTCGGGCTTCCAGTCCTCCGGCGGATCGGCGATCTCGCGCCCCTCCGGACTGGTGTCCATCAGGGTGCCCAAGATCTCGGCGCCCGACATGCCGTCGACGGCCGCGTGGTGGATCTTGGAGAGCCAGGCGACATGGCCGCTCTCGAGCCCGTCGATCACGTAGAGCTCCCACAGGGGCCGGCTGCGGTCGAGCGGCCGCGCCGCGATCCTGCCCACCTGCTCGGCGAGCTGGCGGTCGCTCCCGGGGGGCGGCAGCGCGATCTCGCGCACGTGGAACTCGAGGTCGAACTCGGGCGCCTCGATCCAGTACGGGTAGTCGAGTCCTAATGGCATCGGGAGCAGCCGCCAGCGAAAAGGCGGCAGCAGGTGGAGGCGCGCCTCGACGAGCGATCGGACGTCGTCGACGCTCATCCGTCCCGACGGGAGGTCGGACGGGTCGAAGATCGCCAGCCCGCCCACGTGCCCGACCATGGACCCGCTCTCGATGTTGAGGAACATCGCGTCGAGTGGGCTCAGCTGGCGCATGTCTAGCTCCCTCGCGGCCGCGCGGTGCTGCGGCGCGGCACCAGCCTACGCCGAACCGACACCCGCGGCGGACCTCGCGTCAGCGCTCTCCCGGCCCTGCCTGAAGCCTTCGTCGAGGACACGCTCGCGGGGGCGGGAGTCCATCAGGTTCGTGCCCATCGCAGCTCTCGCGCCCGCGTCGGGGGCGAGGACGGTGACCGTCGCGCCACGCCGGCGCGCTGCCTCCGCCTCCACGGCCGTCGTCAGTCGCCACCCAGCCGCCAGTGTGCGTAGGGGTAATGCCGGGGCGCCGCCCAGCAATGCGGTGGGGACGAGGCACAGCACGCGATCGCCCCGGCCGACGGCCGCCGCGTCCAGGTTCGTGGGGCTCCAGACCCCGCCGTCGACGTACTCGCGCCCGCCGATCCGAGCCGGTCGCAAGACGCCTGGAATCGCACATGACGCGACTACGGCGTCCGGGACGGGGGCCGGCGGCGCACCGGGGGCGCCGAAAACCACGCGCCGGCCGGTGGCGCGGTCGACAGCCACCACCCGGAGGCGGCCGTCGAAGCGGGAGCGGAGCGCTGTCACTCTCGCGTGTAGGTCGTCCAGCGGAATCGTGCCCGTCGGTATGGACGCGAGCAGAGCGGCCCGGGCGAGGGCACCAGCCGGCGTCGCAGCGTTGAGCGCTGGTGCGGCGAGCGGCGAGACTGCGCTCAGATACAGCCGGCCGGCTCGCCCCATTGCCGCTCGGACGCCGCCGGGACGGTCCCCGGGCCCGTCGCCGCCCCCGGATTCTGCCCAGCTCCGCGGGCGCTGAAGCTCAGCGCCAGCTGCCAGCTGTGCGGCGACGATTGCTCCCGCCGACGTTCCCACGAAGGCGCCCACGTTGCGGTAGTCGTCGCCCGTCGCCTGCGCCGAGCCGGCGAGAAAGCCCGACATCCATGCCTCGCCAAGGATCCCGCCGACGCCGAGGACCAAGACGTTGGGGGCCCGGCTTTCAGTCATCGGCAAGAAACGGCCGCGCGAGTCGGCCTCGGCCGATCGCGCCCGCGACGATCGGGATCGTGGTCAGGTCGAGCCTCTCGCAGTCCACGACGATCTGACAATGGAGTCTCTCATGCCGGGCAAGCGCCGCGTCGGGCCTTACACAGGGCGCGGGAGAGCGGCTGATGTGTTGAAAATCCCCGCCATCTGGCTTGTTCATGCGGCCGGTGGACGCGCTGCTACCAGCGGTGCTACCAGTTCTCGCGCGCGATGGCTACCGGGGACTGGTAGCAGTCGACTCACTCCGGATGGTCGCCGAGCAGTTGCGCAGCGGGGGCAGGCGTGACGCGGCTAGTCTCGGTGGCCACCGATCAAAGGAGGCGGCATCGCCGCAAACTCCGACCTGACGTCCGCGCGACGGAACCCCGGGCCGTACGAAGCGGAGGCCGCTCCCAGGAGTGGGAGCCATCCAGACGAGGGTCTGGCGCCTTTTGAGGTCCCTCCCGAACCAACCGCCGCCGAGCGTCAGGTGGCCGACCTGATCCAGATCGAGACGGATCTGGAGACGGCCGAAGCCGTTCTGGAGCGCGTGCCGCTCTGGTTTCACACGTTCTCGCTCGACGCGTCCAGGGAGCTCTACACCCGCGGCGTGGCCCGCGACCACCGCTACCGGATCCCGGCCCTGCCCGAGGACTTCAGCGATATGGGCGTGCTCGACATCGGCACCTTCGACGGCTTCTACGCGTTCCTCGCCGAGGCTCGCGGGGCGCGGCGGGTCGTCGCGGTCGACAACGAGCAGTACAGGGAGTGGATCAGCTCGCGCTGGGGCGTCGAGCTGGAGGGAGGCGAGGGATTCGCCGCGATCCGCGAGCTGCTCGACTCCGAGGTCGACTACCGCCGCCTCGACGCGTTCGATCTGGACGGGCTCGGTGAGACGTTCGATCTCATCCTCTGCTTCGGGATCCTGCACCGGGTGGAGAACCCGCTGGGGCTCCTGAAGGTCATTCGGCGGCGGCTCGCGAGCGGCGGACGGGTGCTGCTCGAGACCCACGGGCCGACGAATGGGGATCTCGATTCCTCGGCGGCGGTTCATATCCCCGAGGCGGGAGAGGTCTACGCCCGTGATGACTTCGTTTACTGGGGCTTCACCCCGGCGGGTCTGGACGCGATGGCCCGCCATGCGGGCTTCGAGGGCTTCGAGCTGATCGACGCGCCGGTGATCGACGGTCATCCGCGGGTGATCGGGGCGCTTCGCTCCGGGCCACTCGACTGATCGCCGGGGCCGGCCCCCGCGGGGGCGGGCGGCGCTTCGTTCACGCAAGCAAAACATCTGCTTTCCAGGCCCTTAACAGCTCTGGACGGGGTTCGTGATCGGATCGGGGTGGATTGGAGATCGCCTCGGCACTGCCCCCGCTATATGCACACCGGCTCGGTCGCCACTACGGTCCAGACTCCTCGGCGGCCGCGCTTCGACACACCCTGAGCGGCCCGGTGGAAGGCCTCGAGACCGATGTCTGTCTGACGGCCGACGATCGGATGGTCCTGCTCCACGACCCCCTGCTCACGCTCGGGACCACTCTCGACGGCTGGGCGCACCAGAGGACCGCTGAAGAGATCCGATCGGCGCTCATCCGTGACTCCGCGGGACGGCCGACGGCGGAGCATCCGCTCTTGCTGGAGGAGCTGCTCGAACTTGTTCCGCAGACGGTCCGGCTCCAGCTCGAGGTCAAGGCGCACGCCGATCCCGCCCTTGCCCGCCGTACCGCCGAGGCGCTCTGCGAGCGGCTTCGCGGGGAGCCGATCCGCGACCGGGTCGAGCTGATCAGCTTCCATGGCGAGGCATGCGCTGTCGCCGCGGCAAACGGGATCTCCTCCCGTCTCGTGATCTGGGCCGACTACGCGCCCGAGGCGCTCGCCTCATGGGCGCTCCGAATGGGAGTGCGCGGAATCTCGGTCGAGCACTTCCTCCTCACCAAACAGCTCGTCCAAGTCCTGCGGGGCGCCGGACTGAGCGTCAACGCCGGTACGGTCAACCACCCTGAGCTCCTGAGCCGGGTGCTCCAGTTCGCTCCCGACGCGATCGGCACCGATCGACCGCACGAGCTTCGCGCCAGCGCCGAGACGCTCTCGGCGTTGGCGCTCAGCAGTTAGCGCCAGAAGAAACCGCGCCCGATCTCCTTCGAGCGGTCGAGCGAAACAGCTAGCGAAACCCGTTCACGCGCCTCACCCGAAGGAGTAAGATTGTTGGAGCTGGCCCTGCGGCCAACAATTCTGGCTGAGGAGCGGACGTACGCCGACACGCGCCTAGCGCGGCGAGGCAACTCACTCCGAGGCAAACGGAATCGACTGCGGGGTCAGTCGCGTTGCGGCCGCGAGGCTACGCGTTGAGTGGCGCGGCTCCCGCTCGCCCCAAGTCCGCGAACGACGTGGGAGCAAGTCACGCTCCAGGTTTCTGAGGCGCGCCGAGTTTTCGACAATCCCTCCTAGGATCCCGCCAAGGCGCGCGCGGAGGCACTTCGAAGAGCGGCTGATGGGATTCGAACCCACGACCTGGTCGCCGCGAGCGACTCGAGGCCGGGATCGACGCCTTCATCGACTTCGCGGAAAAGCATGCCGCAGGGTTCCGGACATGCATTTCATGGAAGGAGCCGTCGTGCGCTGGCTCGTACACCAGGAGGTCACGCGGGAGCAGCTGCGCGAGCTGATCCTGCGCGCGCTGGACGCGACGGTGGTGGCCGCCCGCGCGGTCGAGGTCTCAACGGCTCGCGGAACGTGAGCTGGAGCAGCCTTGCTCTATTGCGCCTCCGCTGGGCGCGACAAGCAGCGGCCCCGCTGCTAGAACCACGCCATGGCTCGCATCGACCACCTGGACCTCGTGGTCAGCTCGTTCGAACGCAGCCTTCCCTTCTACCGCGAGCTGCTGAGACCGCTTGGCTGGCGATGGGTCCACGAGGTCGAGGGCGAGCGAGGCGAGACGATCCACTACCTCTTTCGCCGCGATGACCACGGCTCGATCGGACTGCGCGCGCAGCAGTCGGAGAGCGCGCCGCCCCACGATCGCTACGCGGTCGGCATCCATCACGTCGCGATCAACGCCGGCTCGCGCCGCGCCGTGGATCGCGCCGCCCGCTGGGCGCGCGATCGCGACGTCGAGATCGAGAGCGGCCCGCAGGAATACGCCTACCAGCCCGGCTACTACGCGGTCTTCCTCCACGACCCCGACGGCATCAAGGTCGAGATCATGACTCGGCCTCGGCTCCGCACAGCGCTCTGGGCGCTGCGCCCGTCGACGACGCCGTTCCGGGCCGAGAACCGCGGTCGACCGCGATGACGCGGGTGACATGACGGCCGGCCGTGAAGGTGACGCCGATGTCCTCGTGATCGGCGGGGGGCTGGCAGGACTCGCCGCGGCCGCCCGGCTGACCCAGGATGGTCTGCGGCCGGTCGTCCTCGAGCGCGAGAAGGAGCCGGGCGGACGCGTGCGGAGCGAGGAATGGGAGGGCTGCACGATCGAGCTCGGCGCCACCTTCATCACGCCGGCCTACCGTCGCCTTCGGCGGATGATCGAGGAGTGCGGGCTCGGCCACCGCCTTAAGCCACTGCCCAACGCGTTTCGCACCGCGATCCTTCGCGACGGCCGCTGGCACCACCTCGACCTCCGCTGGCCGGAGATCGAGCTCGTGCGCTACCAGGGGATCACCTGGCGCGAGAAGGTCTCGTTGGCGCGCCTCCTCCCGTCTCAGCTTCGCGTCGCGGCGTCCCTCCGCTTCTTCGACATGGCAAGCGCGGCTCGGGTCGATTCCAGGCCGCTCGAAGCGGTTGTCGGAAAGGGTGCCAGCCGGTACTTCACCTCGGCCGTCGCCGAGGTCTTCTGCGGGTATCCGGCCGAGGACGTCTCGCTCGCCTTCGGGGTGTTGGGGGCACGGTTTCCGCTCAGGCGGCTCTGGGTGCTGGAGGGCGGCCTCGGCTCGCTCACCGGGGAGCTGGGGCGCCGACTCGGGACCCGTTGCGGGGCGGCGGTGAATCGGCTTCGCGTCGAGGGGCGAGAGGTGGTTGCCGAGTTGGGGGACGGCGAGACGCTCCGAGCCCGCGCCGCGATCCTCGCGACGCGCGCATCGGAGGCGCTCGATCTCTGGCCGGACGCGCCCGGGCAGACGCGCCGGTTTCTCGCCGACCAGTCGTACTCCCAGGGGTTCGGCGTCTTCCTACGTACCGGCGCGCCGGTCCGCCGCACCGCCCGCGCGGACGCGACCTGCTCATGGACATCGTGCCGCGGGGTGAGGGGACGGATGCGCTCCTCGCGCTCGTCTACCTGAGCGAAACCGCCCCAGAGGGTGGGCTGGTCGGGCTCTCCGCGTCTCCACACGCCGCGGCGAACCCTGACGATGCCGCGCTCGCTGAGCAGCTCGAATCGGAGTTCGCCGAGCTTCACCCCGAGCTGCGCCCGCAGGTGATCGCTCGGCGGATCCTGCGCTGGCCCGTTTTCGTGCCCACCTACCCGGCGGGCCGCGCCCGGGAGCTTGCTGCCTTTCGCGCCCGGCTCGCGCCGGGACCGGTGCAACTCGCCGGCGACTACCTCTATGGGCCGATGATGGAGGCCGCGGCCCGCGCGGGACAGGACGCAGCTGCGCGCGCGTCCGAATACCTGGGCCCAGGCGCGTACGCGGTCTACCCCGCGTAAGTCGGCCCGCGCTCCCGCTTCGCGCGACGACGAGCAGCCCGCCGGCTCCCTGGCTACATCATCAGCCCGGCGCTGGCCGGCATGGTCGGGGCGAGGCGCGAACGAACCGTGCTGATTACCTCGGTGTTGTCGATCCCCT
>Ga0299913_10006475_pt1 | contig 10149 bp, 12 predicted proteins | sample RVTome_9_FD_201360 | JGI IMG/M metagenome (GOLD analysis project Ga0299913, IMG submission 201360) | Soil microbial communities from uranium-contaminated site in the Upper Colorado River Basin, Wyoming, United States - RVT155D38 (version 2) ... | reverse complement strand
TCGGGACCAGCTGCCTGATCTGCGCGGCGTCCGCTCCACCGAGGTCGCGGTAGGTCACGAAGCCACGTCCCCCGGGGAAGGTCACGAGGCGCAGCGGGCCTTCGGGAACGACCGAGACCGCACTCGGTGTCTCCGCGTCGGTGCGCAGCTGGTCGTCATACGCCGCAAGGAGGCGTGCCGCGTCAGTCATCGGCCGTCACGCTGCCGGTCCGCGGCCCCGGGGGCAACCGAATTGCGGAGGGCCCTCCAGGTGGGCTCCCTGTCGGCGCCCACCCGTAGGTTTCCCGTATGCGCAACGGAAGGTTCTGGGACTTCGTCGAGGGCCGCTCGGAAGCGCCGCCGATCGCCCAGCTGCTCGGCTTCGAGCTGCTGGCCGTCGACCCGGACCAGATGACGATCGAGGTGGGCTTCACGGCCACCGAGGCTTTCGTCAATCCCGCCGGCGACGTCCAGGGCGGCATGCTCTGCGCGATGCTCGACGACACCCTCGGCCCGGCACTCGTCGCCACCCTCGGCGACGGGGAGTGGGCACCCACCACCGACCTGCACGTGCAGTTCCTCGCGCCGGCCCGCCCGGGGTCATTGGTCGGGCGAGGGCGGGTCGTACGCCGTGGCCGCAACGTCGCGTTCCTCGCCGGCGACCTCAGCGACGCCGACGGCCAGCTGGTCGCGACTGCCGTGGCGACCGCCGCCATTCGCCGTACGCGCTAGCCCACGGAAGTTGCCGAACTAATGAGCGAAGACGCCGATCACGGGGTCACCCCGGCGTGGACTGCGGCCGGCCTCGGACTTGACTCATCAGTTTGGCGAGCGCACACGCGTTGAAGCGGAACTCCATTCGATTGCGGCACTAATCATCGTCACGAGGGCCCGCGAAGCCTAGGCAGCTGTTCCGTCACACTGCAAGATCCACAAGGATGCACTCATGGCCGTTCTCCTGCAGCTCACCGTGGCTCCCGCGACCCAGGAGCAGTTCAACGAGCTCGACGCCAGGGTGGAGCAGTCCATGATCCAGGCCGGAGGTCCGCCCGCGGGCCTCATGTCGCATGTGGTCTACCCGGAAGGCGACGGGTTCGTTGTCGCCGATGTGTGGCGGACGGAGGCGGAGGGCAGGCCCTACGTCGACGACGTACTGCGACCCTTGGTGACCGAGCTCGGGCTCACCACGAGCGAGACCACGGTCCGCCAGGTCTGGTCATTCGCGAGGCCGTGAGACAAGCCTGGGGACGTCGCCCTGGGCAAGGGTCATGACTGGTCTCCTCCATCTTGTTTCGACCGTACGCTCGGCTGCCTGGACCGGCGACCGCCTCTACGGGTGGTCTTGACAGGCCCGGTGTGGAGGTCGAGCGTCGTAGCCGGAGAACCAACCAGGGCGGGCACGGCTGGCGTCGCACTGTCGACCAGGGCGAGACTGCTGGCGCCCGCGCTGCACCCGTCCCTGGTGACCAACCACGCACAGGACGAGGTGAGGGAGATGCCGACAGGAACGAGCCGACGCCGGCTCACGCTGGCAGTTGCGTCAGCGCTGATCGTGGTGGCCGGAGCGGTCGCGTCGAACGCCGCTGGTGGCGCCGGGGGCACGGATCGGGAGCGTGCGAGTAGGGGCGTGATCAAGGTGGCGCTGCACGGCGTCGACGGCAGCAAGGTCGGCTGGGTCTCGCTGCGACAGACTCGTGGCCGCGTCCTTGTCAGCGGCGTCGCGCGGGGTCTGACGCCGGGGTTCCACGGCTTCCACATTCACGCGATCGGCCTGTGTGAGGCGGACGCGCCAGCAGGGCCGTTCACGACGGCCGGCGGCCACTTCACCGGTGGCCTCACGAACCACGGTGACCACGCCGGCGACATGCCGCCGCTGCTGGTGACTTCCAATGGTCGGGCCTTCACGTCCTTCGTCACCGACCGCTTCGTCCTGGCCGACCTGAAGGACACGGACGGGACCGCGGTCATGGTGCACGCGGGCCGCGACAACTTCGCGAACATCCCGGAGCGGTACTCCGCTGCTGGTGTCCCTGGCCCGGACGCAGCCACGCTCGCGACCGGTGACGCTGGCGCTCGCGTGGCCTGCGGAGTGATCGACTGAGCTGTGCTGGCGGGCCTTCGAGTCAGATCACCCACATCGAGCAGATCACCTCGGGGGAGGTCAGCCCGGTGACCTGCGCCGTTACACGTTGAAGCGGAACTCCACCACGTCGCCGTCCTGCATGACGTAGTCCTTGCCCTCCATCCGCACCTTGCCGGCCTCCTTGGCCTTGAGCATGGAGCCGGCGTCCATCAGCTCGTCGAAGGAGATGATCTCGGCCTTGATGAAGCCGCGCTGGAAGTCGGTGTGGATGACGCCGGCGGCCTCGGGGGCGGTGGCGCCCTTGCGGATCGTCCAGGCGCGGGTCTCCTTGGGGCCGGCGGTGAGGTAGGTCTGCAGGCCGAGGGTCTCGAAGCCGACCCTGGCGAGTACGTCGAGGCCGGGCTCGTCGACGCCCATCTCGGCGAGCATCTCGCGGGCCTCCTCGTCGTTGTCGAGCTCGACCAGCTCGGCCTCGAACTTCGCGTCGAGGAAGATCGCCTCGCTGGGCGCGACCAGCGCCTGCATCTTGCCCTTCAGGTCCTCGTCGGCGAGCTCGTCGGCGTCGCAGTTGAAGACGTAGATGTACGGCTTGGCGGTCAGCAGGGACAGCTCGCGGACCAGCGCGCGGTCCACGGAGGTCGCGATGATCGGCGTCCCGGCCTCGAGGAACGATCGCGCCTGCTTGGCGGCCTCGACGACCGGGCCGAGGTCCTTCTTGCCCCTGGCCTCCTTCTCCAGCCGCGGGATCGCCTTCTCGACGGTCTGGAGGTCGGCGAGGATCATCTCTGTCTGGATCGTGGAGATGTCGTTGGCGGGGTTGACCTCGCCGTCGACGTGGGTGACGTCCGCGTCACGGAAGACGCGGGTCACCTGGCAGATGGCCGCCGACTCGCGGATGTGCGAGAGGAACTTGTTGCCGAGCCCCTCCCCCTCCGAGGCGCCGCGGACGATCCCCGCGATGTCGACGAACTCCACGGTGGCCGGGAGGATCTTCGCCGAGCCGAAGACCGACGCGAGCCGCGCCAGCCGGTCGTCGGGGACCCCCACGACGCCCACGTTCGGCTCGATGGTGGCGAACGGGTAGTTCGCTGCCAGGACGTCGTTCTTGGTCAACGCGTTGAACAGCGTCGACTTGCCCGCGTTGGGGAGCCCGACGATGCCGATGGTGAGTGCCACGGGCGGGCAGTCTACGGGCGCCGCGTCACCCGGCCGAGGCCGAGGGCGGAGACCGTCGCGGCGATCACGGCCAGCGGCAGGATCCAGGCCAGCCCGGCGGTGTCGAACACCACCCCGCCGGCGGTCGCCCCGGCGGCGATGCCGAGGTTGAAGGTGGCGACCAGGATCGCTCCGGCCGCGTCCTTGTACGCCGGCGAGGCGGCGCCGATCACGGCGTTCTGCAGCAGCGGCGGGAGCAGCCCGAGCACCAGGCCCCAGAGCGCGACCGCGACCACGACGACCTCGCCGAACGCCCCGGCGGCGGCCAGCGCCACGAAAGCCAGCGCCATCGCGCCCACGGTCGCGACCAGGGCGCCCCGCGGGTAGTGGTCGCCCAGCGCCCCGGCGGCCGCGAGCCCCACGGCCCCGGCGATCCCGAACACCAGCAGCAGCGCACCGACCGACTGCTCGGCGAACCCCCACCGGTCGGTGGCCAGCGGCGAGACGAACGTGAACACCGCGAAGTGCGCCACCAGCGCCAGCGCGCCGAACAGCGCCGCGGCCAGCACCCGCCGCGCGGTCTCGTCCCGGACTCCGGGGGCGGGAGCAGCCGGGGGCACCGGCGCCGCCGGGAGCAGCCGCGGCAGCGTCAGCGCGCCCGCCATCATGGCGATCGCGACGGCGCCGACGACGACCCGCCAGCCCAGCGGCTCGGAGAGCGCGGTGCCGAGCGGCAGCCCGACGGCACCGGCCAGGATCGGTCCCGCGAGCACCACCGAGATGGCGCGGGCCTCGCGGCCGCGGGGCGCGATCGAGGCGGCGTACACCATCAACACCGACCAGAAGAGCCCGTGCCCGCCGGCGGCCACCAACCGGCTCACCAGCACGCCGGCATAGCTCGGCGCCAGCGAGGTCAGCAGCGTCGCCGCGCCGAGTACGCCGAGGGCCGCGCCGAGCACCGTCGGCCGGTGCCAGCCGCGGGTGGCTCGGGTGAGCGGGATGCTGGCCATCCCGACGGTCACCGCCCAGACGGTGACCAGCAGCCCGACCCGCGACGGCCGGACGCCGAGGTCGGCGCTCATCGCCGGCAGCAGCCCGGCGGGGAGCATCTCCAGGGTCACCGTCCAGAAGGCCCCGAACGAGAGGAGCAGCAGCGGCCGGTAGGGCAGGGTGTCGGTGGTCGCGGGAAGAGGGGTTGTGGTCGTCATGCGACGACCGTAGAGTCTGACATTGATGTCAATGTCAAGCCTTGATCCTCACCACGTGGAGAAACCATGAAGATCGGCGAGCTCGCGGACCGCACCGGGGTCCCGCAGCGGATGCTGCGCTACTACGAGCAGCAGGGGTTGCTCAGCCCCGAGCGCAGCGACAACGGCTACCGCAGCTACGGGGAGCAGGACATCGAGCGGACGCACCGGGTGCGCAGCCTGATCCGCTCGGGCATGCCCACCCGGCTGATCAGCGTCGTGCTCGAGATGGAGGACGACACCTGGAGCCGCAAGTGCAGCCGCGACTTCGCCGAGACGCTCGCCGAGGAGCTCCGCACGATCGAGGACAAGATCGCCTGCCTGTCGCTCAGCCGCGACACGGTGCGGGACTATCTCGAGCGCACCCGCCACGCGGCGCTGATCGACGCCTGACCGCTAGGGCGTGCCCTAGATGACTCGTTTGCCCCGGCGCATCCGCCGGCGCATGTCCCAGAAGGTCAGCCGGGCCTGCAGCTGCCGCAGCGGGTGCGGCACCAGCCGGTAGACAGGCACGAACAGCCTCCAGAACAGGTCGTAGCGGCGCTGGTCGCGCTCCGACCACGGCAGCCCCATGATCTCGCGGGTGCGCGGGTCGAGGTTGCCCCGGGTCATCAGGCTCTGCAGGGGTACGGCGAACCCGAGCACCCCACGCGGGACCAGCAGCTGGCGCGCGTAGCGCTGCACCGCCCGGTCCGGCTCCAGGCGCTTCAGCGACTCCTCCCAGTAGTCCTCGAACGCCGCCCGGGTCGGCGGCCACATCTCCGGCGTCACCTGGAGCGCGGTGCCGTAGATCCAGGACTCGCGGTAGCACCGCTCCCTGGTGGCCTCGTCCATCGGCCCGAAGACCTTCTCGTAGAGCCACTCGCCGTTCTTCGCCAGAGTCGCGGCCACCCAGAGCTGGAGGTCCGGGTCGAACGCCGAGTACCGCCCCGGGGAGCGCACCGGCGCGTGCATCTTGTTGACCATCCGGGCGACTGCCCTCTTCTCCGCCTCGGTGCCCCAGGTCATCACGTAGATGTAGGTCAGCGTCGTGCGCAGCCGGTCGACCGGACGGCGCAGCGTGGTCGAGTGCTCGGCGACGCCGAGGCCCACACCCTTCATCGCCAGCTGGTACATCACCGTGGAGCCGGCCCCCAGGAGAACCATCTGCTCGCCCACGAAGTCCGCGATGCCGAACTTCGCCGCGGTGATGTCGGGAGCGTCTGTCTCCGTCATTGCAACAATGTGACACAATCTGTTGCATGGATGCAACCGGGCTCCTCGACGCCGCCGTCGCGCAGTTCGCGCTGACCGGCGTACGCCGCACCAGCGCCGACGACATCGCCCGCCGCGCCGGGGTCAACCGGGCCACCCTCTACCGCAAGCTCGGGACCAAGAGCCAGATCCTGAACCGGGCGATCCTGCAGGAGACCGCTCGCGCGCTCGGCCGGATCGAGGAGGTCATCGGCGATGTCCCTGCCCCCGGGACCCAGGGGTTCGACCCCGCGGCGTACGTGCTCCGCTTCTTCACGGTGACGATCGACGAGGTGCGCGGCAACCAGCTGCTCCGGCAGGTGATGCTGATGGACCGCGAGGACGCGCTGGTGGGCCTGACCGAGCGGGCCGGCGACGCGCTCGCCCTGGCCGCGGAGCTCTCCGCCGACCGGATCCGCAAGCTGCGCGCCTACGTCGGCAACCCCGAGACCGCCGACGTGGTCGCCGTGTCGGTGACCCTCGCCAGGCTCACCCAGTCGCTGCTGCTCACCCCGGACGGGCCGCCGCGCCTGGACACGGCGGCCCGCCGGAAGCGGTACGTCGCCACGGTCATCGTGCCGATGGTGCTGGGCCGCTGAGATCCTCGCGCGGCCGTTATCGCGCAATTGTCGCCGTAGGCACGTCCGGGAGCACTGAACACGTGCTTTCGCCAACAATTGCGCGGAAAGCCGCAACCACGGGTCCCCACGAGGCCGGAGCGGCACGCGCAGCGACAACTCGAGCGTCTTCATCACGGTGCACAGAGCGCTCAGAGCAAATCGCCATCCGTGTGACGCGGGCCCGTTCGTGAGGAAGGCACAGGTCGACCGGGACGGTTCGTTCACTCCCGGAGAACGAGGTGTGAGCCGCGCCAAGGACTATGCCCATGAGGGAGTGAGCGGTCAGCTGTGCCTCCGCACCTTCGTCTACCTCGATCCGGAGGGTGCCGTCATGCAGTGGGCCGACGAGACCGAGACGATCATCCATCTCGGCGAATGGGAGCTGCACCTCACGGCCTCCGAAGGCTCGGGACCCGACGGCGAGCAGGCCGACAACGAGCTCGCCATCGCGCTTGCCAATGAGTTGGTAAGCCGACTCCATCGCCCGCCAAACTGATGAGCAAAGTGCCTCCAGGCCCGTCGACCAGGCGGGATGAGAGCCTCGCAGTGCCCTTCGCTCTTTACTTCGGCGAGGGACTGGCCGCTGATCCGCCCAGACGCTTTCTTCATGCCGACCATGCTTCCGAGCAGGTGCCCCGGCCGAGAGCGCACGCGTACTCAACCCGGACAGGGCTGAGTACGCGTGCGCCGTTCAGGCCAGGACGTCGGTGACCACCCCGGCCGCGACGGTGCGGTTCCCCTCGCGGACCGCGAAGCCGAGCCCGGGCTCCATCGCCACCGGCTTGCCGAGCTCGACGGTCACCTCGACCGTGTCGCCCGGCATCACCAGCTCGACCTCGCCGAGATCGAGACCGCCCGACACGTCGGTCGTGCGGAAGTAGAACTGCGGCTGGTAGTCGTGACCGAACGGCGAGTGGCGGCCACCCTCGGCGGCCGTAAGCGCGTGCAGCCGCGCGGCGAACCGGCGATGCGGGGTCACCGACCCCGGCAGCGCCAGCACCTGGCCACGGCGCACGTCCTCACGGCGTACCCCGCGCAGCAGCACCGCAGCGTTGTCCCCGGCCTGGACGGCGTCCAGCGTCTTGCCGAACGACTCCATGCCGGTGGCCACGCTGGCGATCGTGTCGCCGAGGCCGACGACCTCGACGGCATCGCCGGCCCTGAGCACGCCGCGCTCCACGGCACCGGTGACGACGGTGCCGCGACCGCTGATGCTGAGCACGCTCTCGACGGGCATCAGGAACGGCTCGTCGAGCGCACGCTCGGGCAGCGGTACGTACTCGTCGACCGCGTCCAGCAGCCGACGGATCGACGCCGTCCACCGCACGTCGCCCTCGAGCGCGCGCAGCGCCGAGACCGGCACCACCGGGATCTGGTCGCCGGGGAAGCCGTACTCGGTGAGCAGGTCACGGACCTCGAGCTCCACGAGATCGAGCAGCTCGGCGTCCTCGACAGCGTCGGCCTTGTTGAGGGCGACGACGAGGTAGGGCACGCCGATGCGGCGCGCGAGCAGCACGTGCTCGCGGGTCTGCGGCATCGCGCCGTCCTGCGCGGAGACCACGAGGATCGCGGCGTCGACCTGGGCTGCGCCGGTGATCATGTTCTTCACGTAGTCGGCGTGGCCCGGCATGTCGACGTGGGCGTAGTGACGGGTCGCCGTCTCGTACTCCACGTGCGCGATGTTGATCGTGATGCCGCGCTGGACCTCCTCCGGAGCCCGGTCGATGCCGTCGAAGGCGACGAACCGGGTGGAGGTGGGGTCGGCCTCCGCGAGCACCTTGGTAATTGCGGCGGTCAGGGTCGTCTTCCCGTGGTCGACGTGACCCATGGTCCCGATGTTGAGGTGGGGCTTGGTGCGGACGAACTGGCTCTTGGCCATCGGCTTTCTTTCTTTCGGTGCGTGGGATTCGGCGTACGACGATGCGCAGCGGCTGCCGAGGACTCGGCTGCGCCCAGGACCGCGGCCCCTCGAACCGGGGGAGCGGGCGACCCCCCTCCCTGGATCCTGCTGCGCAGGAGGAGGGTCAGCGTCGGGTGCCGGTGAGAGCCAGATCCGTCGCGGCCCGCGCGGCAACGCCCGACAGGCAGGTGCCTGACAGGTGGCCAGTCATTGGCCGGGCCGGGGCGGCGTACATGCGGATCATGGTGACGGCTCAACACCGCGGCCCGCCACGGAATTCCGCCGGGGGCGCAGCGTCGCCAAGGAGCTACCGCGGCGAATGGTCGCTCACGAGTTCTCCCCGTGGGCCTCGCACCAGGGATCGGTGGCGCCGAGCTCGATGTGCCGCGGGTCGCAGGTGCAGGTCGCGGTGGTCGGGTTCGCCTCGGCTGTCGGCATGCCAGACCCCTCGTTGCCTCGGGGCGAGGTCTGGGCCCTGGTTGGTGTTGGGACCGGCTGAGCGGGCCCGTTGTTGATCTGGGATCCATTGGGCCTCCCGGCCGAGGGGCGTGTCAAGGGTCACCGCCGAACCAGGAGCCGGTGCCGACCCCGACCTGGCAACGCCGGCACGGTGCGCCCTACGCTTCGAGCCGTGCGCCTGGCCACCTGGAACGTCAACTCACTGCGCTCCCGCATCGACCGGGTCGAGCGGCTCCTGGAGCGGCACGACATCGACGTGCTCGCGCTGCAGGAGACCAAGGCCCGCGAGGACCAGCTGCCGCTGATGGGGCTGCAGTCCATGGGCTACGACATCGTCTCCGCCGGCACCAACCAGTGGAACGGCGTCGCGATCATCAGCCGGGTCGGGATCGAGGACGTCGAGGTCGGGTTCGATGGGATGCCCGGGTGGGGCGACCCCGTCGCGGCGGAGAGTCGCGCGATCGGCGCGACGTGCGGAGGCGTCCGGATCTGGTCGCTCTACGTGCCCAACGGACGCAAGGTCGACGACCCGCACTACGTCTACAAGCTCGACTGGCTGGCCCGCCTCCGCGACGCGGCGCAGGGTTGGCGTGACGCGCCGACCGCGCTGGTCGGTGACTGGAACATCGCCCCCCAGGACGAGGACGTCTTCGACATGGCGGCGTTCGCGAAGGACACGCACGTGACGCCGCCGGAGCGGGCGGCGTTCCAGGCGTTCCTCGACGACGGGTACGTCGACGTGGTGCGGCCGCACGCGCCCGGCCCCGAGGTCTACACCTACTGGGACTACTACCGGCAGCGGTTCGAGCGGAACCGGGGCATGCGGATCGACTTCGTGCTCGGCTCCCCGTCGCTCGCCGCGCGGGTGACCGGTGCGTTCATCGACCGCGACGAGCGCGCCGGCAAGGGCGCGTCCGACCACGCTCCCGTGGTGGTCGACCTGCTGACCGGCTGAGCCCGACTGTCGGCGCCCCCGTCCATGCTGGAGTCATGGACACGATCGCGGTGCTGATCACCCTCCTCGCCGGGCTGGCCCTGGGCTGCGCGGTCGGCGTGCTGTGGGCGCGCTCGCGGCCGTCGTACGCCGCCGGGCTGGTCGAGCAGGCCGAGGTGATGCAGGGCCTCGACCGGCTGAGCGACCAGATGCACGACCTGGACCGGCAGCGGGCGCAGTGGCAGGGCGAGTTCCACCAGCATGTGTCCGCGCTCCAGCTCGAGACCCGGTCGCTGTCGACGGCGCTGCGCAAGCCGCAGGTCCGCGGCCGGTGGGGCGAGATGCACCTACGCCGCACCGTGGAGCTCGCGGGGCTGGTGGACCGGTGCGACTTCGACGAGCAGGTGCGCCTCGACGAGGGTGCGCAGCGTCCCGACCTGGTCGTCAACCTGGTGGGCGGCCGCCGGGTCGTGGTCGACGCCAAGGTGCCGTTGGACGCCTATCTCGACGCGACGTCGACCGACGAGGCGGAGGCCCGC
>Ga0299913_10006474_pt1 | contig 10149 bp, 7 predicted proteins | sample RVTome_9_FD_201360 | JGI IMG/M metagenome (GOLD analysis project Ga0299913, IMG submission 201360) | Soil microbial communities from uranium-contaminated site in the Upper Colorado River Basin, Wyoming, United States - RVT155D38 (version 2) ... | reverse complement strand
CCGAGCGAATGCCGCTCATTCTGGGCCGTGAGCGGTTCATCCCGGGCTTCGAGGACCAGCTGACCGGCATGCGCGAGGGCGACGAGAAGACCTTCTCGCTGACGTTCCCGGATGACTATCCGGAGCAAGAGCTGGCGGGGACGGAGGCCGAGTTCGAAGTCGGCCTGCTCGAGCTGCGTGAGAAGCGCCTGCCCCAGGCCGATGATCAGTTCGCGCGCAGCCTGGGCTCGTACGACGACCTGGCCGTGCTGCGCTCGGAGATCAAGCGGCGCCTCGAGCGCAACGCCTTGGATCGGGCTCGCCACGTCTTCTCCGATCGGATCATCGAGTTCGCCGTTGCCAACGCCACCGTCGAGCTGCCCGACCTGCTCATCGAGCGCGAGCTTGAGGTGATGCTCGACGAGCTGCGCGTCCGCCTGGCGGAACAGGGCATCGGGTACGAGGACTACCTGCGCGCGACCGAGCGCGACGAGGCCAAGGTGCTCGATGAATTCCGGCCCGATGCCGAGCGTCGGGTCAAGACGCTGCTCGTGCTGTCAGATATCGCCGAGCGCGAGCAGGTCGAGATCGACGACGCGGAGCTCGACGCCGAGCTGACTCGCTCGCGCGAGCGCTACGCCGCCAACCCACGCCTCATCTCCTACCTCGAATCGCCGCGCGGGCGGGCCTACACCCGTTCGCTTCTGCGCCGCTCGAAGGTGGTCGAGTCGCTGGTCGATCGCTGGATCGAGCAACATCCCGAGTTCGAGAACGTGCAACATCTACACGACGACACCGCGCACACACACGCCGGCGTCCAGGAAGGGAACCGCTGATGCTCGTCCCGATGGTCATCGAAAGCTCGAGCCGAGGCGAGCGAGCCTACGACATCTACAGCCGCCTGCTCAAGGACCGCATCATCTTCCTGGGCGATGCGATCGAAGACCACATGGCCAACCTGATCATCGCCCAGCTCCTCTTCCTCGAAGCCGAGGACCCAGAGCGCGACATCAGCCTGTACATCAACTCACCCGGCGGCGTCGTCACCGCCGGCCTGGCGATATACGACACGATGCAGTACCTGCGCGCACCGGTCAGCACCATCTGCATCGGCATGGCCGCCTCGATGGCGTCTGTGCTGCTCGCCGCCGGCGCCAAGGGCAAGCGCTACGCGCTGCCGAACAGCCGGATCATGATCCACCAGGGCTCAGGCGGCTTCCGTGGTAACACGCCGGATGTCCTGATCCAGGTCAAGGAGCTCGAGTCGCTGATCAACATCAACCACGAGATCCTGGCCCGGCACACCGGTCAGCCGGTCGAGAAGATCGTGCGCGACACGGAGCGCGACCTGTTCATGTCGCCCGACGACGCCAAGGCGTACGGGATCATCGACGAGGTTTACGCCAGCCCCGACCAGTCGCTCATCAGCGAGGCGCGCGCCAAGGGCATGCTCGGCGGCGAGGGCGCGGCGGCCGCGGCGGAGGAAGACAGCGGCCCCAAGCCGGCCAAGGGCTGATCACGGCCACCGCTGCGCCGCGTCGGCGGAACGCCCTGACGGGGCGCTTCATGTGTCATGATTCACGCCCCAAGCGCAGCCGGAGGCTGTCAAGGCACCGATGAGCACAACGAGCAGCAAGGGCACCAAGGTTCCCTATCGCTGCAGCTTCTGTGGCAAGAGCCAGGAGCAGGTCCGCAAGCTGATCGCCGGGCAGGGCGTGTACATCTGCGACGAGTGCATCAACCTGTGCCAGGAGATCATCGAAGAGGAGATGCTCGAGGCGCCGCGCGCCAAGCCACAGGTCGCCAAGCTGCCCAACCCTCGTCAGATCAACTCCGCTCTCGACCAGTATGTGATCAGCCAGGACCGTGCCAAGAAGGTCCTCGCGGTTGCCGTCTACAACCATTACAAGCGCGTCGGCGCCGGGCACGTCGTGGACGAGGTCGAGCTGCAGAAGTCGAACGTGCTGCTCGTCGGGCCGACCGGCTCAGGCAAGACGCTCCTCGCCCAGACCCTCGCGCGCGTGCTCGACGTGCCCTTCTGCATCGCCGACGCGACCTCTTTGACCGAGGCCGGCTACGTCGGTGAGGACGTCGAGAACATCCTGCTGCGCCTGATCCAGGCGGCCGACTTCGACGTCGCCCGGGCGCAGCGCGGGATCATCTACATCGACGAGATCGACAAGATCGCGCGCAAGTCGGACAACCCGTCGATCACCCGCGACGTGAGCGGCGAGGGAGTGCAGCAGGGCCTGCTCAAGATCCTCGAGGGCACGGTCGCCAACGTGCCGCCGCAGGGCGGCCGCAAGCATCCGCACCAGGACTTCATCCAGATCGACACCACGAACATCCTGTTCATCTGTGGCGGTGCCTTCGAAGGCCTCGAGAAGATCGTCGAAGAGCGCGTAGGCAAGCGCACCATGGGCTTTGGCTCACAGGCGCAGGTGGACAAGGTCATGCGCGAGAAGCTGCTCGAGCAGATGATGCCCGAGGACCTGCTCAAGTTCGGGCTGATTCCCGAGTTCGTCGGCCGGCTGCCGGTGATCGTGTCGCTTTCCGCGCTCACGCGCGACGATCTGATGCGCATCCTGATCGAGCCCAAGAACGCGGTGACGAGGCAGTTCCAGAAGTTCCTTCAGCTCGACAAGGTGGATCTGCATTTCACGCCGGGCGCCATCGAGGCGGCCGCCGAGCTGGCCCTCAACCGCAAGACAGGTGCGCGGGCACTGCGTTCCATCGTCGAGGAGTCGCTGCTCGAGGTCATGTTCGACATCCCCGAGCGCACCGACGTGCGCAAATGCATCATCACCGAGGAGACGATCCGCTCGGGTCGCGCCCCGCTGCTGCTGACCAAGGCCGAGGTCGAGCGCGGCGTCGATGAAACCAACTACCAGGAGCGCCTGGGCGCCTAGCGCGACCCCTCGTGCGACCCGTAGTCGCGACACCCGTCGCTTGTCTGGCGCTGATGCGATGATCATCGGGTGAGTGGCATTGGGGACGCCGGCGGCCGCAGCCTTGCGCGGCTGCTGGGTCCGCTGAACGTCTGGAGCTTCGCGCTGCAGAGGCTGGCCGCGCGCGACGAGATTGCCGCCGCGCGCCAATTCCAGGAGCTGGGCTTCCCCGCCATCTGGATGCCCGAGAGCGTGGGCAGCAAGGACATCATGGCCCACTCCGCGCTGCTCCTGGGCGCGACAGAGAGAGTGATGATCGCCCCCGGCATTGCCAACATCCATGCGCGCGACCCAATGGCCATGGCCAACGGCGCGCGTGCATTGGGTGAGGCCTATCCGGACCGTTTCGTGCTCGGGATCGGTGTCAGCCACGCCCCGTCGGTTCAGCTGCGCGGCGGCGAATACGGCAACCCGCTAGAGCAGATGCGGGCCTATATCGATGCCATGCAGGCGGCCCAGTACGCCGCGCCGCAGCCTGACCCGCCCGTGCCGCTCGTGCTCGCCGCGCTCGGGCCGCGCATGCTCGAGCTGGCCGCGGAGCGGGCCGACGGCGCCCACCCGTACTTCGTTCCACTTGAGCACACGGCCATCGCCCGCCGCCACCTTGGACCGGAGGCGTGCCTGGTGACCGAGGTGACGGCGGTCCTGACCAACGACATCGCTGCCGGCCGCGACATCGCGCGCGCCTTCGCGCGGCACTACCTGGCGCTGCCCAACTACGCCAACAACCTGCGCCGGCTGGGCTGGCCCGACGAGGACATCGCCAGCGACGGCAGCGACCGGCTGATCGAGGCCGTCGTGGCCATCGGGGATGTTGACACGATTGTCGGCCGCGTCCGCGACCACCTCGATGCCGGCGCCGACACAGTCTGCCTGCAGCTCCGCGCGGAACGCTCGACCGATCCGGCGATCGAGGCTTACCGCGAGATCTGGAGCGCCTTCACGCGCTAGCGGTCACGCGTCAGGCGTATGGCGCGCGACGAAATCGAGGACGTGCGCCCAGGCATCAGCCGACTGAGCGGCGAAGTCGGCCGCTTTGCGATCGAAGAAGGAGTGCGGCGCGCCAGGGTAGGCGATGAGGTCGTGGTCGACTCCGCCCGCGCTGAGCGAGGCGTCGAATCGGGCAATGCTCTCGGGCGGGATCGAGGCATCGTCGCCGCCGAACAGCCCGAGAATCGGGCAGCGCATCTCGGTCGCCAGGTCAACCGGCGCCGGCAGGTCGACGCGCCCCTTGCCGGCGACGACGCCGTAGAAGCCGATTGCACCGGAAAGCCCAAGCTCGGGCCGAGTGGCCGACAGGAACGCCAGCCGGCCGCCGTAGCAGAAGCCGACGCTGAAAAGGGCGCGCACGCCGGGCTGTGCTGCGAGCTCGTCGCGGCCCGCGCGCATGTCCATCTGCAACGTCGGCCAGCGTGTCTGGTCGACGTGCGGGTTGTGCTCGAAATCGGGCCTGCGCGGGGGCGTGCCGGCCGTACGTCCGAAGTAGTCGATCGCCAGCGCCTCGATGCCCGCTTCTGCGAAGCGCAGCGCCAGCTCTTCGTAGAAGGTGTGCAGCCCGCGAACGTCGGGCAGGATGAGCATGCCCGCTCCGCTCGGCTGCGCCGGGGATGCGACGAAGGCGGCGAAGCATGTGCCGTCGGCTGACTGAAGCTCCGCGCGCCGGCCGTCGACTGCGGCACCGGCGATCGGCGGGATGGGTGGGCGGCTGTCGAGGTCGAAGCACATGACGCCGATGCTACACTCGCGCCTCACGGCAGGGACCGGGAGGAGTAGCGCTCACTCGGCCTGAGCAGAGAGTCCGGCCCGCGGGCAGACGGCCCGCAGGCTGAAAGCCGGACCAGGCACAGTGGCGCGAACGTCGTCCGCGAGCCGTGGCGGGGACGCCCGTTAGCGCGCACTGAGAGTGAGCCGGACCAACGGCCGCGAGATGACCGCGGTACGCCGGACGCCGAACCAGCAGGTGGTACCACGACCCCGTTCGTCCGCTGGACGATCGGGGCCGTTTCATTTCCGGGAGACAGCCACTCCGGGAGAGGCAAGCATGGCAATCGAAAACCGTCCGACAACACAACAGCCCGCCGAGATGGCACCCGTCTATGGCGCGACGCAGGTCGAACCGGCGATCTACGAGCGCTGGTTGGCGGCGGACGTCTTTGCTCCCGATGGTGCCGGCAACCGAGCCGACCAGTCGAAGCCGGCTTTCGTGATCGTCCAGCCGCCGCCAAATGTGACCGGCGCGCTGCACACCGGGCACGCGCTGACGGCGACCGTCGAAGACACGATGATCCGCCGCGCGCGGATGCAGGGCCATCCCACGCTCTGGTTGCCCGGCGTCGACCACGCCGGGATCGCGGCCCAGGTCGTTCTCGACCGAATCATCGCCGCCGAGGGCGAGACGCGCTCATCGCTCGGGCGCGAGCGCTACCTCGAGCGCATGTGGCGCTTCATAGACGAGACGCGCGATGTGATGTCCGACCAGCACCGCCGGCTGGGCATCTCGGCCGACTGGGGCCGGCTGCGCTTCACCATGGACGAGGGATCGGCGCGCGCCGTGCGCGTCGCGTTCAAGCGGCTGCACGACGGCGGCCTCGCCTATCGCGGCGAGAGGCTCGTCAACTGGTGCCCGGGCGACCTGACGAGCATTTCCGACCTGGAGGTGGTCGCCACGCCCACGACTGGGACGCTGTGGTCGATCCGCTACCACTTCGTCGGCGACGACGGCGATCCCGACCCGTACGACACGATCACCGTGGCCACGACACGACCAGAGACCATCCTGGGCGACACCGGCGTGGCCGTTCACCCCGACGACGAGCGCTATCGCGCGGCGATCGGCCGGCGCGTGATGATCCCATTCGTCGATCGCGTCGTACCCGTCGTCGCAGACGCGGTCGTGAAGCCCGAGTTCGGCACCGGAGCGGTCAAAATCACCCCGGCGCACGACCCCGAGGATTTCGAGACGGGCCGCCGCCACGGCCTCGAGGCGATCGATGTGCTGACCGACGACGGCCGTATCAGCGAGCGCGGTGGTCGCTTCGCCGGGCTGTCGCGCGAGGATGCCCGGCAGCAGATCGTGGCAGACCTGGAGGCCAGCGGCGACCTAGCCGGGGCGGCCGCGCACGAGATGATCATCGGCCGCTGTCAGCGCAGCGACGACATCGTCGAGCCGCGGCTCAAGACGCAGTGGTTCATCGACGTCAAGCCAATGGCCGAGCGCGCCATGGCCGCGGTCAACGAGGGTCGCACACGCTTCGTGCCGCCGCGCTTCACCAAGGTTTTCTTCGACTGGATGGAGAACATCCACGACTGGAATGTCAGTCGGCAGCTGTGGTGGGGCCACCGCATCCCGGCCTGGTACTGCCCCGACGATCACATCACTGTGTCGGCCGACGAAGAGGGCCCGCGGGCATGCGCCGTCTGCAGCCGGCCGGCGACCGAGCTGCGCCAGGAAGACGACATCTTCGACACCTGGTTCTCGAGCGGCCTGTGGCCGTTTTCGACGCTCGGCTGGCCCGACCAGACCGAAGACCTGCGCCGCTTCTATCCCGGGTCGGTCATGGAGACCGCCTACGACATCATCTTCTTCTGGGTGGCGCGGATGATGATGCTCGGCGAGTGGCTGATGGAGCGCGAGCCGTTCCACACCGTCTACCTGCACGGCATGGTGCGTGATCCGTACGGCGCCAAGATGTCCAAGAGCCGCGGTAACGTCGTGGACCCGCTGAGCGTGATCGACGACTTTGGCGCTGATGCGCTCCGCTTCGCGCTCATCCAAGGGTCAGCCGCCGGCGTCGACCAGCGCCTCGGGCAGAGCCGTCTGGAGGGGGCGCGCAACTTCGCCAACAAGCTCTGGAACGCGGCGCGTTTCGTGGTCAGCGTGCGACCGGTCGAGATCGCCGCCGACGCACCGCTCGAGCCGCCGGCGGCCGAGAGCCTGGGCCCCGCCGAGCACTGGATCCTCGAGCGCTGCCAACGCACGCTCACGGCTGTCGATCGAGCCTACGACCAGTTCCAATTCGGCGAGGTGGCGCGGCTGCTGTACGACGCCATCTGGAGCGAGTACTGCGACTGGTACCTCGAGATCGCCAAGCTGGGTCTGGCCGATGATCGATCGCCCGAGCGGCGCACCACGACGTGGCGCACGCTTGCCTGGGTGCTCGATCGCTACCTGCGCATGCTGCACCCGGCCATGCCCTTCATCACCGAGCAGATCTGGGAGCGCCTGCCGCGCCGTGCCGGCGATCCCGACCTGCTGATCGTTGCTCCCTGGCCGGATGGCTCGGGACCGCCTGTCGACGCCGGCGCGGCGCACGGAGTGGCCGAGCTGATCGAGCTGATCAGCGCCGTACGCACCGCGCGGGCGGAGTCGGGGATCGAAGCCGCCGAATGGTTGCCGGCGTCGCTCTGGCTGGCCCACGGCCCGGCCCGCGCGGCATACCCGGACCTGGAAGCGGCTATCGGTCGCCTTGCGCGTATCAGGCCGGCCCTCGTCGCTGAGCGTGACGCGCTCGACGACGCGGCGGCCGACGGTGTGCCTGTTGTCACCACTTCCGGCGAGGCGCGCCTGGTGCGCTCCGAGGCAAACCGTGCGCGGGAGCGCTCGCGGCTTGAGAAGGAGTTGCGTAACATCGAGGCGCAGCTGACCGCGACAGAGTCACGGCTGGCTGATGCGGGCTTCGTCAGCCGTGCTCCGCAGCCCGTCGTCGACCAGGCGCGCCGCAAGCACGCGGAGCTGAGCGACCAGGCTGCTGCTCTTAAAGCTCGTATCGAGGGAGGTTGAGGTGCCGCTGCCTTTCCTGCGCGGCCGCCGACGTCGCGCTCCAGCCCTACCGCCACCTCGCGTGCCGTTGCCGCCCGACCAGCTCGAGCTCGAGGAGCAATCACTCAGTCTCCACTACCGGGCGCTAAGCAGTCATGGTGTACGGATGCCGGTCAAGAGCGACTCGCCGCTCAGCCTGCCCATGCTGCTCGAAGGCTTCCACGCCACATCGGTCGAGCTCATCGAACCGCTTCCGGTCGAGTTCTCCGAAGCCGCACCGGGAGTAGTTAGGCCTGACGCTGCGCTGCAATGGATCAACGCCCACCACGGCCGAACGCCGCTCGCCAGGCACGCACTGATGGTGCTCGAGACGCTCGATTCCATCGACCTCGCGTACGAGACATTCGCCGTTGCCCTCCTTTACGGCGACTTGGACGGCGAGGGGTTTCCGCGCTTCGACGCCATCTTCGGCGGCCCGGTCAGCTATTGGGACGAGTCGAGCGGCGAGCTGATAGTGCGCATGGTCCTCGGCTGGGGCGGAGACGGCGTTCGCGGCGACACGCAGCGCATCGCCCAGCGGCTCATGTCGCGTCTCTTGGGCAACCTCCTGGCGAGCCAGGGCGCCACCGAGCTCGGTCGCGTCGAGCGCCCGGTAGCTGTTATGGGAGACCATCGCGAGGCGTGCTCACATTGCGGCTTCACTGCCATCGACCGGCGTGCCTACTACTGTCCCAAGTGCGGCATGCGCATGACACGCGGCTGACATGCCCACTTACGAGTACGGCTGCCTGACCTGCGGCCGAGCGGTCGAAGTAATGCACGGAGTTAACGACATCGGGCCGGCACAGTGCAGCGAGTGTGGCGGCCAGATGCGCAAACTCATGTCGACGCCGGCTATCGTGTTCAAGGGATCAGGCTGGGCCAAGAAGGACGCCCGTGCCGCGCGCCCAACAGGAGCTGCCAAGAGTGCGACTGACACTGAGACCGATAGTCGACCGGTTGCGCCGGACACCACGACCGGAACCGAAAAGCCAGCCGCACCAGGAAAGCCAGTCACGGCCGATTCCAACACCGGAGGCCCGCCCGGCACCGGCTCCTGATCACCTCCCCGACGCGAAGGTCGACAACGAGGAGCGCGGCAGTCAGAAGCCCGCCTGGCGGCGGGCCCTTGAAGCGCTCATCAGCAGGGTTACCGGCAACCGTTTCGTCATGGCCGTCCTGGCCCTCGTGAACACGGCCAACGAGGCCGGCGTTACGCTCTTTGCCGCTGCGCTGGCGTTCAGCACCATGTTCGCGCTGGTTCCGCTGGTGCTGCTGTTGTCCGGCGTGCTCGGCTGGCTTGTCGATGACCCGGCCCAGCGATCGGCACTGCTGGCCCAGCTGGTCGGGATCCTGCCGCCTTTCGCCGAGGTCTTCGAAGCGTCGCTGGAAAGTGTCGTCCGCCAGCGCGGCGCGCTGTCTCTGGTCGGCCTCATCGGCCTGGTCTGGGGCGCGAGCAATTTCTACGGCAGCCTCGATGAGGTCATGCGGCGCCTGTTTCCCGGCGGGGGAGTGCGCAACGAACTCTCGCGCCGGGTGCGCGGCATGGCCACCATCTTCATCCTCGTCACGCTTATCGTCGGCACGATCTCGCTGAGCGGCATCTGGGCGCTGCTCGACGAGCTGGTCGGCGGCCTGGCGGTGTGGCGCTACGTCGGTCCGGGCATCGCACTGGCGATCATGGTCGTGGTCGTCTTCGCCGTGTATCGGCTGGTGCCGACGCTGCCCCCGGGCTGGCGCGAGGCGCTCTTGCCCGCCGTCGTGGCCGGAATAGCAATCGGTTTGCTGACGAACCTATTCAGTCTGCTGGCGCCGCTGCTGATCGGGGGGCTTTCGGGGTTCGGAGTCATCGCCACCCTGTTCGGTGCCCTGGTCTGGCTCAACTTCAGCTACCAGATCATGCTCTACGGCGCGGTATGGGCGCGTCTGCGTCGCGACCAGGCGAGCGTGGCGCGCTAGCGAGACTGGGCCGGTCAGTCCTGCGACGAGCCGCACCGGCGGCAGAAGTGAGATCGCGCGGAGACTGGCAGCTCGCACACGCGGCACGGGCGCACGGCTGGCTGGCTGGACGGCGCCAGGGCGGCCGGTGGCGGCAGCGTCAGGGGCGGGTAGGAAGGCAGCTCACGCGGCACCATGTACGCCGGTGGAGGCGAGTCGAAGCCGATCGTCGGCCGATTCGGCGTCACCGATGGTGGCACTGGAAAGTACTCGGGCACCGGCCCGGGCGTCCACGCGGGCGCGGGGGTGGGTTCGGGTTCCGCCGGTGAGGGTGTCGGCTCCGGCTCAGGCTCGGCAGCGATCGGCTCCGGCTCGGGCTCCGGCGCCACGAGCTCGGCCACCGGCTCAGGCTCGGCAGCGATCGGCTCCGGCTCGGGCTCCGGCGCGACGAGCTCGGCCACCGGCTCAGGCTCGGCAGCGATCGGC
>Ga0299913_10006472_pt1 | contig 10150 bp, 9 predicted proteins | sample RVTome_9_FD_201360 | JGI IMG/M metagenome (GOLD analysis project Ga0299913, IMG submission 201360) | Soil microbial communities from uranium-contaminated site in the Upper Colorado River Basin, Wyoming, United States - RVT155D38 (version 2) ... | reverse complement strand
ACCTTTGCAACCCCTGGATGAGATGGTAACCTCTTGTACCCGCCAACACAATGTTGCATACAACACGCAGCCAACGATATTTTTGCAGGAGGAAGTGAGATGAGTAACTGGAAAACCTGGTCCCGGATGATTTGGGGTGTGGTCTTATTCGTACTGATAACAGCGGGGTTAAGTAGCCCGGTTCGGGCGGCCGATTTCCGCAGCGGCGACAACGTCGTTATTGGGGCCGAAGAGGTTATCGACGATGACCTGTTTGTGTCTGGTAACCGCGTTGAGGTCAATGGAACGGTGCGGGGTGACCTACTGGCAGCCGGTGCGGAGGTGATCGTCAACGGTGACGTGGAGGGTAGTCTAGCGATAGCGGGCCAGACGCTGGTTGTCAATGGGAGTATTGACGGCAGTGTGTATGGCGGCAGCTATTCCCTGACTATTGGCCCGGAGGCGGAAGTAGGAGGTAATGTCTATTTCGGCGGCTTTAGTCTGACGACGGAAAGTGGCAGCACCGTTGGTCGCAGTTTGTATACAGGCACCTACCAGACGATTCACAATGGTGAAGTGGCCAACAACGTGGAAGTGGGTAGTGCTGCCCTGGAGGTCAATGGTCGCGTGGGCGGTGACGTGCTTGGTGAAGTCGCCGACCCGGAGGCGACAACACAGCCTTTCTTTATGCCTGGCTTTCCCGGTGCCGTCACTATCATAGATCCTGGCCTGCGGGTGAGCGACCAGGCGGAAATTGGTGGCGACGTAAATGTGACGATGGCGGAAGTTGATGAAGGCGGGGCGGCCGGTGTTGTTGCCTTTGCCGCGGAAACAACGCCACGCCAGCGCCTGGGCGAGTTTATCGCCCTGCTCATTGTCGGCGGCATTCTCCTGCGCTTCTGGCCCGGGCTCATGCGGCGAGCCAGCGCTGAAACGCAGGCCCGGCCGCTGCCTAGCGCCGGCCGCGGTTGTCTGGCCACACTGATCTTCTTCGTGGCCGTGCCCGGAGCCGTCATTGTCCTGATTGCGCTCACGTTTTTAGGGGGACTGGTTACCTTTGGCCAGCTTTCCGGTAATATATTGGGGCTCGGCGCAACAGCACTAGGCTTCGCCGTAGCGACCTTCCTCTTCGTGCTGACGATTGTGACCAAGGCAGTTGTTGCCTTCTGGGGCGGCCGGCTGCTCCTGGCGCGCCTGTCGCCACAGATGCAGCCGGGCTGGACAACCGACTTTCTGGCCCTGGTGCTAGGCGCCTTCATTTACGAAATTTTGCGGGCCATCCCCTTCATCGGCTGGCTCATTGCCGTCATCGTCATGATCGTTGGCCTGGGTGCCATTTACCTGGCGCTGCGCGGCGAAAAGGAGCCGGTCGAAGTGGTAACGGCCGCCTAAGCATTTTTAGATGGGTAGCTGCCACCTCGATCATAGGATGACAGCTACTCTTCTTCCTGAGAGACCGCTTCGGCTGCTCGCCGAACTTCACCAAACAAGGCGCGAACTAAAAACGGCTGTACATTCTCAGCAGCATCCTCTTCATCGAGATAACCTCTCAGCAACGTCACCATAGTGAACCACTCCTGGTCCACCTGGTTTTCTCGTACGATATTATTCAGATGGCTTCGTAGCTGGTCCAGGCGCTCTGTTGCAAACAACCCGGTCACGTAGCCATCTACTTTGACAACAATTTCCTGCCCTTTCTCTTCCAAGACCACGTCCGGTGACGTTCCGGCCGCGATGGCCGGCGCAATTGATTCCTCTATCATTTGCGTGCCCCGCTTCACTTCTTCTTCGGTATAAATGCCTAAGTACAGGTCGCCACTAAACGCGGCCGCGAGACCATTCTCCCAGACTTCATCAACCTCTTTTTCCATGAAATGCCGCAACCCGGGGAGACCTTCAAGCAAGCCTCTTAGCCTCTGGCCCACACCGCCTTTTTCGATAGCTTCAATCGTGCTGGCAAGGTCGTTTCCGGTCGTCCTGCGAACTGTGCCTAGCTCGGCGAAGACCTCGGCCAGTGAAAACCCGGTTGCCAGAGTTCGCCGAAAGATGGCATGCAGCAGGCCGACCATTCCCCAGAGCTCAACCTCAGATTGACTTTTCAAAAACATCCGTAGGAAGCTGGCCTGCAGCGCCTGCTCTGGTTCCCCTTCTTGTTTGAAGCGCCGGCTGATCTGTTCAAGTCCGTCCAAGAGTTGCTGGCGTATTTCGGGCGTGAGCAACTGGGGTATGAGCGCGGGGAAGATTTCGAAGTAGAAAGCCTCCAGTTCCTCTTCCCCAGGTTGATCAATTGACTCTGGCGCCCAGCCCTGCTCGGTCGCCGCTTCGATAAAAACGTCGGTCGTTTGCACCGGATCAAAAATGAGATCCTCGAATTCCGGCTCATCCACCCACAGCATACTGGCAGATAAGGCCTCAAAGATATTCCCACTGATAACCTCTGGGGCGTCTTCTCCAAATGACGCTACCAAATCCCTCAATTCGGGATCAAAGAGGGAATTTTCGATTGATTCTTCTTCTGATGGTTGTGGTTCGGTCCAGCCCGTTTGGCGGCGAATACGCGCCTTTCTCGCCTCTTCTTGCTGCCTTCTTTCTTTCCGTGATAGCTTTCTCTTGGCCATTTCTCCTTTTTCCTGTAAAAGTGACGTTATTTGTACTAAAGTGCGGCTGCTGCCCGCCGCACGTAGTCATTATACCTGGTCTCTACCTGGGTTCGCCAATCTGATGGGCGTGCCGCCAGTCGTTCGTCCCGTCCTAGGGGAATCTCGTATAGCATTCGTGCCAATCGCGCTGCCCACCACACCAGCATGAGCGGGTAGTACGAGTGGATGCGGGACACCGCTGCCAAGTCCTCGGTCAATTCGGCATAGTGTGCTGCTACCCCGTGCCACCGCTCCATGGGAACGAGATCATATTGGGGATGGCACATCAGATCAACGATTTCAAAAGCAGGATCGCCCCAGCCGGCGTTCTCCCAATCGACGGACGCCCAGGAGCCAGGGCGGCGAATGAAGTTGAGGCTATTGGCATCGACGCGGCAAAGGGATTGACGGGACAGGGGAGCGGGGGAAGGGGAGCAGGGGAGAATGATTTAATCGGGACAGTAGCGTTTTTAGAGAAGCCGGTTGGCTTTTGGCAGGAATAGCCGCTACTTGCTGTTGGATGTGGCGGCGGCCGGCGGTCACGCTGTCGAAGTTGATTACAGCCGTTTCCAGGTGCACTGATACCTTATCGGGTGTAACGGTGTGGATAGCGGCGTAATGACCGACGAGTTGGCGCCACTCGTCGTCGCTTTGGGGTGGCTCGGCCGTCACCACGCCGTCAAGCCAACTTTGCACCACCACGGGGAGCGCGTAACTGTTTTCGTCCAGCAGTACAGGCCGAGGGGCTACGTCCGGGCCGGCCTGTTCTAACGCCTGCAGGGCATTGTACTCACGGCGCGCCCGTCCACGCGCGTCGCGAATTGTAAACTTGACCGCCAGGTCACTGTCACTGCTGGTCGCCCGGTAAAGGATGTTGTTGGCGCTGCCGCCAATGAGCTGAATCTGCCACTGGCGCCAGCGGCCATCGGCCGGCGTTCCCGCCAGGTACGTTAGTAAATCGCGCATTGGCTTACCTGCCTTTAGCCTAAAAGGCGTTAGCCGCCCCCTTATACAAGAGGGCGGCTAACATGCCGGGCAGTACCGGCGCAGAGGGAGGGGTAGGCATTGCCCTGAGCCTGGCCGGCTGTTCCAGTCGCGTTTCTCTCGTGCCAGTTTTGGGGGAGGTACTTGTCCCTCGCGCCTCACCGAGCCAAGCCTATTCCGATGATATCATCAATTAATAGGATAGCAACAGCACAATGAAGCAACTCGCTTGCCGATCAGTTAGGGGTACATTACACTTCTACCCTGCTATGCTGACCATGCGATGTCCGGCAACGTTTGGCCGGCAACACCAGAACGCAGGAGAATAATGTGCTTGGTAATCTATTGAGAAGTATGCGGCCGCGCCAGTGGCCCAAGAATGCTTTTGTTTTTATTGCCTTGCTCTTTGACAGAAAATTAGGTGATCCGGTCGATTTAGGGCGAACATTAATAGCTTTTGTTTTGCTCTGCCTCATGTCCAGCGCTGTTTACCTGATCAATGACCTGGCTGATATCGAGAGCGATCGCCAGCACCCAACCAAGCGGAAACGGCCACTGCCTTCCGGTGAGCTAAAGCCTGGGGTAGCGTTGGCAGCGGCGATTGTCTTTGCCGTAGGTAGCCTGATTGCCGGATACTTGCTGTCGGCCGGGTTTTTCTGGGTTCTGCTCGGATACGTGTTGATCCAGCTTGCCTACACCTTCTGGTTAAAACATATCGTCTTGCTGGATGTGTCCATTGTTGCCGCCGGCTTTGTGCTGCGCATCGCCGCCGGTGTTACTGTTATTGACGTACAGCGTTTTTCACCCTGGCTTTACGTATTTGGCGGCTTTCTGGCCCTCTTCATGGCCCTGGGCAAGCGCCGGCATGAATTGGTGCTGTTGGAACAGGAGGCGGTCAACCACCGCGCTATTCTGAAAGAGTATAACCTGGACTTAATCGACCGGCTGCTGGGCATTGTCACTACCAGCGCCGTCGTGGCTTACAGCCTGTATACCTTCCTGGCCGAAGGTGTGCCCGAAAATCACGCGATGATGTTGACGATCCCCTTTGTCCTGTACGGCATTTTCCGTTATCTTTATCTCATTCACGTGCGCCACGAGGGCGGCGCGCCGGAAGAGATATTGTTACGAGACCGGCCGCTGCAGATAGCGCTCATGTTTTGGGTGGCTATGGTGTTCATTGCTCTATATCTCTTGCCGCAGTCTTAGCATGGTTCAGGCAACTGCTCCCGGCAAAGTTATCCTCTTTGGTGAACACGCCGTCGTCTACGGCCGTCCGGCCATAGCCGTTCCCGTAACCCAGGTGCGAGCTACTGCTACTGTGACGCCCGGCCCGACCGGCGGCGCACGCCTGGTTGCGCCTGACCTGGGCATCGACGTACTGCTGGCGGAGGCGGTTGCCGAAGACGCGCTGGCCGCGGCGGTGCGGCAAGTGCAGCAGGCAGCCGGGTTGGCTTACCTGCCTGATTTCACGCTCACCATATGCAGCACTATTCCCATTGCCAGCGGCCTGGGCAGCGGCGCAGCCATCACAGCGGCCATCATTCGGGCGCTGGCAGCCTATCTCAACCGCTCCGATTTGCTTAGCAACGAGCGGGTATCAGCGCTGACCTATGAGGTGGAGAAGATTCATCACGGCACGCCCAGCGGCATTGACAATACGGTGGTGGCCTTTGAGCAGCCGGTTTACTTTGTACGCCGGCAGCCACAGAATCAGGTCGAAACATTTGAGGTGGCCGCGCCCCTGCGACTGCTCATCGGCGATACAGGGATTCGCAGTTCAACAAAATCCGTGGTTATGGACGTGCGCCGGCAGTGGCAAGCAGATCCGTCCCGCTTTGAGGTGCTCTTTGACGGTTGTGGCCGTATTGCTGAAGCGGCGCGGAGAGCTATAGCGGCGGGGAACGTGGCAGCAACGGGCCGCCTGATGGCCGAGAATCACGCGCTGCTACAGGCAATGTCTGTCTCTTCGGCCGAGATCGACCAACTGGTGACAACGGCGACGCGCGCGGGTGCGTTGGGGGCCAAGCTAAGCGGCGCCGGCCGAGGCGGCAATATGATCGCGCTGATCACGGCCGAGACAGAAACGGCCGTACGGCGGGCACTGCTGGCGGCCGGCGCGCGGTCTGTTCTTACCAGTGTTATCGAATGATAGGCTGCTGCGAAAGTGAGGGTTTGAACGTAATGGTCCTTGTAAAAATAAAAAGGCCAGTTTATAACTGGCCTGGAGATAGGAACAAGTGATTGAAATTTCTAGGCAAGTCAGAAACTCGCCACTACAATTGCATTCTCAGGTCTTCGCCACTGTCTTGATGCAACGGGTGCACATATATTTGCGTACCTTGCGGCCGTCTTCGTAAAGGGTGACGCGTTGGACGTTGGGCTTAAATTGCCGCTTTGTCTTGCGCTGCGAGAAACTCACGTTATGACCACTCAACGGCCCCTTGCCACATATTTCACATTTAGCCATAATTTCACCTTACCCTGACAAATTAAAAGCGACCTTCGCGGCCGCTTTATTTTACAAACGAACGAGACAATTATAAACGAGATAGGCTGTTTGTGCAACGAGAATGGAGATTAGGAGATTAGCGATTGGAGATTGAGCGTTTGTGACCAATCTCTCATCTCCCTTCTCTGTTCTCCACTGGGGAGAGACCATGCCGCAAAAGGAAGATAAGTTTGGGATGATAGACATTTCCGAAACGGCCGTTGCCACCATTGCCAACCAAGCCATTAACCAATGCTATGGTGTTGTGGGCATGGCCAATAAAAATCTGGTTAACGGAATCGCCAATTTATTGTCGCGTGATAGCCATCGCGGCATTGATGTGTCTGTTGAGAACGACGAAATTATCGTTGACGTTTACGTCATTGTCGAATACGGTGTACGAATTCGCGCCGTCGCCGAGAGTATTCAACGCACCGTTAAATTCCACGTGGAGAAAGCGCTGGGTATGCCGGTACAGGCGGTTAATGTCTATGTCCAGGGTTTGCGCCTGAGTAAAGACGACGAGTAGAATGTGCCACCTGGTACTTCTTAATCGGGCAAGGAGCAGGCACTTTTAAGCGTGAGGAGGAAGGGAACATTGATGCAAGACGGCATATATGACACCGCAGTCATCTCACCTAAGTGGCTGCGCTGTAACGGCCAGCAACTGCGCAAGTTAGCCCAGGCGGGTTTGGTCTGGCTGGAGAAGCACGCTCAGCACGTAAACGCTCTCAACGTCTTCCCGGTGCCGGATGGCGACACGGGCACGAATATGCTGCTAACAATGCGTTCAGCCGTCGGCCGGATCCAGGATAGTCAGGAAAAGCACGTTGGCAAGGTGGCCGAAGAATTGGCGCACGGCGCTCTCATGGGCGCGCGCGGTAATTCGGGCGTGATCCTCAGCCAGATTCTGCGTGGCCTGGCCAAGGGCTTTAAGGATAAGGCTGTCATTGACGTTTTTGATCTGGCCAATGCTTTTCACGAAGCGGCCGAAACGGCGTACGGCGGCGTCATGCGGCCTGTTGAGGGAACAATTCTCACAGTTATTCGCGAAGGTGCTGACGAGGCGGCCGATGCCGTCGAAAAAAGCAGAGACTTACGCTTTGTACTGGAGCGTATCCTTGAGCGTTGCCAGCAGGCGCTGGAACGTACCCCGGACATGCTGCCTATTCTAAAGCAGGCCGGCGTCATCGATTCCGGTGGGCAAGGGCTCGTCTACATCTTTGAAGGTATGTTGCGCTATGTACATGGCGATTTGAGAGAAGATATGAACCAACAACAGAGCACGGGGATAGCCACGGCGCCGGCGCAAACGCTGGCCGTGCCGGAAGGTGGCACCCTTGAAAACCCCTACGACGTACAGTTCATCCTTGCGGGCCAGAATTTGAAGATTGACGAAGTACGCCATCACATTGACGCTATGGGCGATTCCACCGTCGTCGTCGGCGACGACTCCACCATTAAGGTTCACGTTCACGTACAAGACCCAGGTCTGCCTCTGAGCTACGGCGTCAGTCTAGGCGTCGTTACGGACGTCGTTGTGGAAAATATGCAACTACAAATGGAGGACATTGTCGGCCAGCTACCGGCCATCGAGGAGGTAGCCACAGTCGAGCCTGGCGAAATTGCGGTAGTGGCGGTTGCGTCTGGCACTGGCCTGGCCCAGATTTTCCGCAGTCTGGGGGCCACTGCTGTCGTCAACGGTGGGCAAGCCAACAATCCCAGCACTGAGGAAATCTTCGAGGCTATTCAGCGCGTTCCTACTGAGAAAGTCATCGTTCTACCGAATAACAAAAATATCCTCCTGGCGTCCGAGGCAGCTCGTGATCTCTGTCTAAAAGAAGTCGTGGTAGTGCCAACACGGACGATACCTGAGGGTATTAGCGCTATGCTGTATTTGAATCCAAACGGCGATCTAGAGGAAACGGCCGCCGCTATGGAAATGGCTGCCACTTTCGTTACGACGGGCGAAATTACGCGCGCAACTCGTTCCGTTACTCTGGATGACGTGGTCGTAAGCGAAGGCGAGATGATCGGCCTGGTAAACGGCCGCCTGTGCACGGCCGGTCCCGATCTTGGCAACGTCCTGACTCAGTTACTGGAAAAAATGGAAATGGCTGATCGGGAACTTGTTTCTGTCTATTATGGCCGCGAAGTAACGCCAGAGGAAGCTGGCGCCGTGGTTGACCAGATTGAGAACTACTACCCGGATGTAGAAGTGGAATTACTGGCTGGTGGCCAGCCGCATTATTACTATATTTTAGGGGCCGAATAGCTGGCGCTGGAACGTGATGCGTGGCCGACGCAGCGTCGGTGCGTGATGCGTGGCCGATGTACCGATGGAACATTGGACATCGGTGCGTGATGCGTGAAATATGTCAATTAAGATTGTTACTGACAGTGCCTGCGACGTACCACCCGCCATAGCCGCCGAGCTTGATATCACCGTCGTTCCCGTTTATATTAACGTTGGCGAGCAAAGCTACCTGGAGGGGATAGAACTGGCGCGTGAGGAGTTTTACCGCAATTTGGCGATCTACGATCCGTATCCAACTACAGCGGCGCCGGCTACCGGTGCGTTTGCGGAGGTCTATGAGCGCCTGACAGCGGCAGGAGCTACCAGAATATTATCTATACACCTGGCTTCTAGCCTCAGCGCTACTTACAACGCTGCTCGCCTGGGCGCCGAAGTGGCCGAAAGCGCGCCGGTTACACTGTTCGACACCGAGCAGATCACCCTAGGCGCCGGTCTGTTAGTTTTAACGGCCGCCGAAGCGGCCGCGGCCGGCTGTTCGATAGACGAGATATTAGCTATGCTCAAGGAGCGGGTGGCGCGAACGCGCGTCTTCGGGATGTTGGACACGCTTGAGTCGTTGCGACGCAGTGGCCGGGTAAGCTGGGCTCAATTTGGCCTGGGAACCCTGCTACAGATCAAGCCAGTGATGATGATCTGGAAAGGTGAGGTGGAGGTAGTGGCCAGGGTGCGTACCAGCAAACGATCGATGCAGCAGATGCTACAAATGTTGGAAGCGTACAGCCCTTTTGAGCGGTTAGCCGTTATTCACGTCGATGCGGCCGTTTCGGCTAAACAACTACGCGAGCGGGCCGAGCATCTGTTTCCGGCGGGTTCTGACTTGCTAACGACGGAGATAACGCCGGCCATTGGCACCCATTTAGGCCTGGGCGCAGTTGGGTTTGCCTGTATCTCTGCCGGAGATTAATACCTGTTCTTATGAGTAAATATGATAAACTGTTAGTATGGACCGAGCATTTAAACGATTAAGAAGAGTATTGGAACTAGAGAGAAAACAAGGCTATCAAAACAAAGCCGTCGTCGGCGGTATGCGCCAGTTTGCTGCCTTTTGGATTGGCCAGGCGCGTGAAGATGCGGTGGACGAAGCTGACCGCGTCCTGGCAGAGCAAATAGCGGAGACGCTGACTGAATATGGCCGCCTGCCCGGCGCAGAAGGACGGAGCCAGGCGGTAGAATCGCTGATAACCAGTCTGGAAAGACGCCAGACGCGCCTGGAGCAGGTGATAGAATCGTCACCAGTCGCGACCCCAGCGAAAAGCGAAACCAGAGCCACGTCGCCAAAGGCGACCGGAAAGGGGTACCAGCATCGCGTCCCGGAAACGCCGGCCCGCGCTAGCAAATGGGACAAACCAGTCCGTGATGGCCAGCGTATTGAGCCAGATCCGGCCGGCCTGGGCCAGCCGGTGACTGCCCTCAAAGGTGTTGGCCCCAAAATTGCCCAGCAGTTGGAGCGCTTAGGCGCCCAAACAATTGGGGATTTACTGTACATCTTCCCGCGCCGGTATGACGACTACACCTTGATGAAGCCTATTGGCCAACTCAAGTATGGCGAACAGGTCACCGTCGTCGGCACGATCTGGGAAACACGAACGCGACGAGTGCGCAACAACCAGGTCATGGTTCAGTCTATTATTAATGACGGTACGGGCAAAGTGCAGGCTACCTGGTTCAATCAGAAGTGGCTGGCCGATAAACTGAGAGCCGGAATGCAGGTTGTTATTAGCGGTAAGGTCGATCAGTTCC
>Ga0299913_10006471_pt1 | contig 10151 bp, 15 predicted proteins | sample RVTome_9_FD_201360 | JGI IMG/M metagenome (GOLD analysis project Ga0299913, IMG submission 201360) | Soil microbial communities from uranium-contaminated site in the Upper Colorado River Basin, Wyoming, United States - RVT155D38 (version 2) ... | reverse complement strand
TCTCGTCAAAGCCAGAGTTAAAAGGCGCCTCGGGCTGATAGCTGGCATCGAGGACAGACTCGCGCAGGCGGTCGCACAGGCCGCAGCGCCGATGTGAGCTATTGGGGTGATTGCCACCGTCGCGATACTGGTCCCCCCAGTGAACGATTTCCAAGGTGCGCTCGATCGCCCGCTGCCGCTCGGTTTCGACGGCTTCGTCAATCATCTTTTCAAAGCCACTGCCGGCTAAACGCCGTGCCTGCAATTCAGCGTGTACCTTTTCGGTAATGGCGGTGCTTTGCTCGGGCCACTCGCTCATGTCTCGTCTCCGCGCTTTAAGATCGCTAAGATGGCATCAATCTCATCGAGTACGACGACGACTTCACATTCGTCAGGTCCATGGCCGCGGTGGTAATGCACGATGTGGCCGATGGCCTCGATCACCATGCGCTGCTTCTCTAGCTCTTCCAACGTAGCCTCGGCCTGCGCCAGGGCAATCTTGCCCTGCTCAGTGCGTGCTTCCTGAGCCATGTTAAGACTCCTCCGTGTTTTCATTGCGAACCGGTGCGCCCGGACATAGATCGGTATCAGCGTTAACGCTATCTTCGTCGTAAATGCTCCAGTGAATTTCGCAGACGGTGCATTCCATCGAATAGCCTTGGTTATCGGTGGCTTCCCATTCGTGCAGACGGCCAATCCAGCCTTCGCGCTCGATGACTTCGATGGCGATTTCGAGGGCGTGTCGCAAGTCTTCATCGGTCGCCTCACGCTGCCCGCCCCAGTCATAGTAGTCATCGTCATCATCGCTGTCGTTTTCGTCGAAATCATATGGGCCAGGCTCGCCGGTATCGGTGGTGCTGATACGGCAGTCAACTTCGCGCATGAATGCCTCATCGGCCAACGAGGCGGCAAAGGCCGGTACAGCGACAGCCGCTTCGCCCCAGGCGGCTTCTAGCTGCTTGTAATTAATGTCCCAGTCGCCTTCATAGCCAGGATCGCAACTGATGGGAGTGATCTTTTCCAGCACGTCTGGGCGCGCCAATAGCGCGCGAGCGCCGGCGATGGCGGCGGGGCTGATAACGGGTGTTTGCCAGGTCATGAGACATTCACATTGCTACGGAAGATTACTTACAAAGATAGAGCCGCTCGCACATCTGACAAGTAGGCGGGGCTTGCCTCGAGTGCAGACTTCTTCGCCCCAGTACCACAGACCAAGGATCGTGATCCTTCTTCTCCCGTACGATTATGCCGACCACCAGACAAAGAGGCTTTCGCCACGCCCCGACTGTTTGATATGTGCGAAGCGATCCTCGGATTTAGCCATCTTGCGCATCTCGCGAGCGAAGGCGCCACGCGTGGTAAAGGTCGTAATTTCAACTACCCAACCGTCGAGAAGAGCCATCTCCATAGCCGCCCAGGCTTCACTTTCGCCGGCCAATGCGCCGAAGCGGTCGGCCTTCGCATCTGGAAGCGGAATCTGCCATTCGATATATTGCATGAGCTGTAAGCCTCATCTTTAACGTGCGCTAAAGGGAAACATCACTCTAAGCTAAGCTGCGAACATCGTTGCGGTCAATCCCATTCATTTCATTCCCCCGCATGACTGACCGGGGAAGTAGGACGACTCCGGACGCTCGCATCATGGATGCTGCCGCATTGCCTTGTCAACGCTTCAAGGTCCAGCCTCACCGGTGGGCGCTCAAGCCGAGAGCCGGGGGCTGACTCCGCGGACCGCACTCTGCTTGACGTCTCCGGCTGGCGCGCGACTATTTCGTGACCCCGAAGACGGTTACAATATTCGTCCCGACACGGCATCCAAGGAGCTGAACCGATGACCCGCTACACCGCCGCCGAGTTGCGCGACCTGCCGACGCTCTCCCAAGGACAGGCAGATGATCTGAAAGTCCAGGACGGCAAGATACGCGTATGGCTGTCGCGCATGACTGTCGAGGACGGCATGCCGTACGACGACCAGATCACCATTGAACAACTGGTGAACGGGCGCTGGATCACGATCGAAGAGTACCCGGGCTAACCGGCCCGATCGCGACGATGCCTTGGGTTTATGCTTAACCCCGGTGATTTTCATTGACCACCACGAGCCCTTGTTGCGAGAATGGGCTATTCCCGTATTGGTAATTCTCATGTCCACTCATTTCTATACGCCGCCTTCGCCCGATGAACCGTGTCGGCGGTGTGGCCATGCGCGGAAAGCTCATAAACACGAAAACGAGGGACGCTGCGCGCAGTGCCACTGTCCAGGGATCCCAGGAGAGCTGGTTGCAGGGCGAGGGCGAGATGGCCGATAAGGAGCAGAGTATTCCCCCGCTCGAGCGTGGCCATGCATTGATTGCGCATCGCGTCTTCCCGGGGCAGAGCAACACCAATGGCACGCTCTTTGGCGGCGAGGCGCTGCGCTGGATGGATGAGGCTGCCGGCATCGCCGCTGGGCGCTGTGCACGCAAGGCGGTGGTCACCGCAGCCATGGATCGAGTCGAGTTCCACGTCCCGATCATGAGTGGCGCCTTAGTCGAGACGATCGCACGCGTGACTAAAATCGGCCGCACATCTATGCAGGTTATCGCCGAGGTGTGGACCGAGGATCTCTTCAACGGCGAGCGTACCTTGGCTACCAGCGCCAATTTCGTGATGGTGGCAGTCGACGATGATGGACGTCCAACGCCGGTCGAGACAGAATAAGAATATCTGGGCACATGTTAGATTAACGGAGAGAAAGTCATGGCGGAAGCGCGAGTGATTCTACTAAAAGACATGGACTTTGCACTGAGCAACGCGAATCCATGCTGCGGCAAGACGTTGGGCGAATATCTGCATGGTGCCGCCGCTGTCGATGCCGGCAGTGTCGTCAAGTGTCGCACCAATCCCGGCGACCCATCGCACCGCCTGAGACTGGGCGATGATGGCGTCTGGCGCCCAGTGAGCGCATAGAGCCGGGACGTCCGATCTATACAAAGTGATCCGATCTTACTAGTATCGACTTATGACATCAGATACAAATTCCACTAACGAAAAACGCGTGCAACAGCTTACGCAAGCCATTGGCAGCCTTGGCGACGCCGATGGTCGGCCAGTGATGCTGATGGTGCGTTATGAAGACGGCGGCGTTGCTGCCATCGCCCCCGAGGCATTGGCACGCGCATTGGTAGATATTATCAACACACAAGAGGCAAGCGATGAATAAGCGTTACGTTGGCCCGGCATTGCGCACAGACTGGGAGTCATTAGGCGACGATGGTCAGGCGTTAGCCGCGGCCCTACATGACTTTGATTGCGATTGCGGCAGCTACGTTGATGGAGAATACACCGAAGTGGCGCTTAAAGTGCGCAGCTTTCTCGCCGGGCAACTCTCCTACGAAGGTGACGAAGACGACGAGCTCGAGGAGCGCGACGACGAGGACGACGAGGACGACGAGACTTCGACCGCCGGCGAGCGAGCCCTTCCCTTTGTGGCTGACTGGACCTCGCTTAGCAATAAAGAACGCACCTTAGCGCAGGTACTGCATGACTTTGACTGTGGCTGCGACAGCTATGCTGACGGTAAGTGCGAGCGCGGCGAATACTCGTGGCTGACGCGCCAGGTGCTTGATCTACTCGGCTGGAGCGAGCACGCCAAAAAGGCAGAGGCAACAAGGATTAGTTAAGGATTCCGGCAACCAAGAGCTAGTTACTGGTGGCCGTAAAGGTGATCGAGCCGTTATAGGTGTCGGTATCGACGAACGGGATCGTGATGACGCCATCGAGATCGTGATCAGTACCACCTTCCGGCGTGCGCGCCAATGCTCCGCTCGAGGCATTGCCATCGAGAGTGAAGCTGAGCGCAGTATCGGCGATGGTATCCGAGCTGGTGTTGCCAATCATACCTGTCCAATCAGAAGTTAGCGTATAGCCGTCGGCAGAGTTGGTGCTGACGTTAACTACGTCCGTCACGGTCAGCTCATCGCCAGGGACGCCAGGGCCAAAGTCGAGCAGGGCCGGAGCCGTAACGCTAATAACAGGCGTTACCTCAACGAGTGTATTACTGCCATCGAGCGCGAGTCCGCCCAGGGTCAGCTCTGTCAATTCCACCTCAGAGCCTACGCGCCACTTCAAGTAGAACTCGGTGGCGCCTTCCGGAACGTTCAGCCACGACAACATGAACAGGTCGTTCTCGGTCAGTAAGTCAAAACCATCCGGTTCAAAACCGCCAACATGTAGGCCGTTGCCCTCATATTCGACATTGTTATACACGGTCGAGCCATAGAGATCGCCAATGCTGAGGGTTTCCACACAACCGCCGACGTCGAAGCACAAGCTCAATTCGGCGCCATGGCCTTCGACCAGCAGCATGCGGCCGTTGATGGAGTAGGTACGGCTACCCAGGAATTGGTCGGAGCTGTAGTCAAACATTCCTTCAGCGAAGGGCACTGATTCAGACCGAGTTTCGGTGATCACGCCCGGGTCGCTGGTGAAGCTATAAACTTCTTCGTTAATGGTAAGACTCAGCTTGGAGATAACATTGGCGCTATCCCAAATGTCATCGATGCCAGGCTTCCAAATAGTGGTGGGCAGCTTAGGGCCGGGCTCGGCAGGATCGCCGCCTCCGCCAGCGCCAGGGTCTCCGCCCAGGTCGGCAATCTCATAGCCGATGAACGTATCGGTACTGGCATTGCTGTTCCAGACGTTCAGCCAGATGGTGGTGCTATCGGGATCATAGTAAATAAAGCCATCGGCGCTGTAGCCGGAGGGGAAGGTTTCGATGCTATAGTCTAGTGTCGTCAGATTCATTCGCATCAAAGCGTTGCCGGCAAGTATGTACAAAGAGTCGCCGACAACCATCAAGTCAGATGGGAACTGATTAAGCTCGCTCGGCAGATCAATACTGAGACTACTATTGTCAGTCGGATTGATAACCGAAACAGAGGCATCTCCCAAGTTGTTATCAAAACCAAGTGCATAGAGGCGATTACCGGCCGGGTCGTAAGAAAGTCCACGGAAATAACCATTGTCATAATCGCCATAGCCGGAGCTGATGTAATGACTATCCAGATCAAAGATGGACACAAAGCCAGAGCCGGCCGTTATGATACGGCCACCGCCAACGGCAACATCGACCGGATCCGGGTTGGCCATGTCGCTGCTGAAGCCGCCTAGCGTCAGTGCGCCGCCACTGGTCGTAAAGCGCAAATAGCCGCGATTAAAAGAGGTGTCGGTGGCCCAGGCGAACAGTTGGCCATCGCTGGCTATGAGTGCCGAGGCGTCGTAGTAGCCGTCCCCTTCGCTAAAGGAGAATCGGGTTGCCCCCAATTCGCCATCGGCCTGGTTGACGGAGCGAATGCTGCCATTACCAGAAAAAGCCCAATCCTTGAGCAGGACGTAAACTTGGTCATCAACCGCGGCAATCGACAGAACTTCGTAATCATTCGACAGATCCGGGCCACAACCGCCGTCAGCACCAGTAGCCAGATTAATCATGCAGACGCGGGTGCCGTCAGTCGAAACATAAAACATCTTGCCATTGGCGATGCCAGCAGTTCGTTCGTAGTTGACGTCGAGGCTAGGATCAATCGTAGGCGCTGTGGCCAGGGCAACACTAGGTACTGCCAGCATCATGACCATTAGCACAAATGTACTAAGTACAGCCATGAAACGAGAGCGATGGATAGAGCGAAATAGCGAAGGCGCAGAGTTCATCACTCTCAACCATGCCGTGCGAGGCGAAGGCCGTCAAAATAGACGTGCCGAAGGGGTTAGTACGATCTCGTTCTCTGATTACCTCGCCGACTCCACCAATGTTGTGAGTGCCGGGACTTAGCCCTTACTCGTTCCCAGCCCTCACTCAAGCGTGCAATTTCGTCCGGCGTAAGGCCCGGCGCCATCTGCGCCAGAGCAGCGCGCCACAACGTCTGCCCAGCGAGGGAATTCATAGGATGCCCATCACGCATTTTCCCGCGCTGCCCCTGCAGGGCGCGACTTAATATTTCGCCTATTTCCCATCGCGCCAGGGCGCGCATCAAGTCCGGGTCGGCCGCCGCTTTGGCTCGTAACACGAGTTTGCTCAATTCAGCATTAGACCACTGGTCGGATCTCGCTTGCGTCTGACGAAGGAGCCGGGCAGGATCGAGGGTGAGCGCATCGTTCAAAACGGCACAGACTACCGGCGGTAACTGCGGCAGAGGCTCACGAATGATAGTGAACGCCAGGGATGATAATGTGTTGAGAAGGTTCACTGAACGCTCCACATCGCGCAGCAGCTCTTCGCGCGGGTCCACCAGCAATGCTGTTAGCAGCCAACCGTCAGCGCCATAGCGACCACCAACTGGAGTGTAGATATAACTGTGTCCGCCAACCGTGCCGCCGACAATCTTCCAAACCAGCAGCTCGAGCCCTTCAGTCTGGTCGCCGGTCCAACCGGCAGGCTCCAGCAAGGTGCCGCGAAGCAGACGACGATCGGCCGGAGTCGAGTCGTTAGCAGGCCCATCCACTTCCCAGGCACGCGGATTCATTCCCTCGTCAAGCCCGCCGTTGTCAGCCCATGGGCTTGGCTTTTTTAGTTCAAGATCCATTAGAGGCGTCATCACACGCGTCTCGTTGCGCTCATGGGCTGGCGGATAATTCAAGGCTTCGGAGATATGGCGACGATAAGCGCGACCACAGCGATGGATGGCGGCCCAATAACGTTCGCTGCCAGAAGTAGTGTGATCAAAATCGTCATAGACAGGATTCCAGTGATCGGGAAGCTCGATGGCAGGGATGGAAACGACGCCCGGGACCATCTGTGCGGTGTCAGGAGAGGCTTGTGGGGCGACAGAGGGGATCGAGGCGGGGATGGGCCGCGACATCAGTTGCTGACGCCTGGAGCGCCATTTTCGATGGCAACGCGTTGCATCAATGCGAGCAATTCTTCGTCACCGCCAGCGTCGGCAAAGGCGGGATCTTCGATAGGACGAAGGGCGGCCCCCACGGCCCACGAAGACGCGCCAAAACGGCCGCCGGTGCCCAGTAGGGCAAAGCTGCCGGCCAGTGGTCCCGATAGGATCTCAAATAGTTCGCCGCCCAATCCTTCGGTCGGATCATAGTCTTCGCCGCGCCAAATCAACTGCGTGCCGCGCAGCAGGCGCTGCTGCGTGGCGGCATCAGCGGGACAGCGCAAACGATAGATTGTCGCGCCGCGAGGCGGGGAGAATTCGCCACGGAAACTGTCGGAAGCACGGTCATAGATCAGAAACGAAGTCGAGCCATATATAAGCGTCTCATCTTCAATATCGATATCGACCAAGGGCGCCAAGATGGATGCCCTCGGATCGGCGTTGCCGGTAGCGGGCTTGGCTTCTGGTGTTGCGAGCCGCTCGTTGACGGCAGCGCGTATCTGGTATGATACCAGGCCACCGCCTTGCGGGGCGCTCCAGTTAAAGCGGCCGGGTAGTTTTGGTACAACATACGGCGGCGGGGTGAGTCCGCGCCACCAAGCTAAAAGTCCCATCAGACAACTATTGCTTTGACACGACAGCTGACAATGGGACTTTGGAGTTATTGACCCGGGGACATTCGTCCGCCTGGCTGCTTAGCCTCGATGGCGGCGCAGCACCTGACGTTCAGCAGTAAACTCGGACTGCGCCTGGCGGGCAGTGATCTCGGCCGCGACAGCGGCGCGGGCCAGGGCGTCTTTTTCGGGGCCAGCCGGAGCCTTGCGTGCAGCAGCGCGCGCTTTATTGGCGGTAGCACGAGTCTCATCACGTCGCTTGTGGGCGGCGTCAGTGTCGGCGGTAAACGGTTGTTTCTTGCTCATAAATACCTTCCAAGATCGAGCTAATTATAGCTCAACCGTTATATTGCAGTAGTCCGTCCCAGGGGGAGGGGAGATTAAGTTCGCAGCCAACGCGCTTGCCGGCAGCCTTCATCAGCAATGAAAAGATCGGTGCCCAATGTTCGGGACGATCAAAGTAGGGCCCTTCGAGCTGATTGCTCAAAGTCGCGATGTCGCGGCGCACCTGCGCCTTGAGCTTGCCGACTTCGTTGTCTAATAGGGCGTGGGCGATGTTGGTGCGATGTGAGGGGATGGCGATGAGCTGGTTGCGCGACACTGAGCGGCCGTTCTCGAGCAGCAGTGCCAAGTTATAGGTGGTGGCATAGACGACGTCTCTGACCTGGGGCAGTTCGCTCAGCGGCGTGCCGTGGCCATCACGCAAGCGCGAGGCAATCTCGCCAGCATGCTGCGGCAGGCCCAGCAGTGCGATGCGGGCGTTGATGTTGTCGTCTTGAGAGAAGGTCTTGCGGAACTCCATGATCTGAAAGGCAGCTGCGCGCAGCCGCTCCCGCCCATCGCCAGCATCGAGCTGCATCGAAAGCAGCGCCTGCGTCGACAGCAAACGCAGCAAGAGCGGATAGTTATCGGTGGCGCGGGCGTTCTCCACCTTGGCATAGAGCATGTTGAGCGAATTTTGTAGTTGCTCGGAGTTACTCATCGAAATGTTTCCTGATATAACGGTTGGCCGAAAGCGTTAAGAATGATGGCGCGGTTGAAGAATGTGCCCGTCCGGGAATGCAATTTAGGCTTGACGTTAGTTTGCATGCTAAAGGTGAAACCGAACAGGAGTGTAGCAAAATCGTTCGGCAGATGACGCCGATACTCCTGCTCACACACCACGCGCATGCGGTCTTTATAATGCTGCTGGGTATATGGCTGCGAGTAGCCGCCAGTCTTGAGTGTCCTTTCGATGCCTTCGACCACGTTCTGTTGCAGGGCGGAGGCGCCAGCTTTGGCCTCGACGGAGAATGCTTCCTGCGGCAGGCCCAGGCGGCGGCCGCCGGCGAGGAAGAAGCCATCGGGCCCGGGCTGATTGATGCGTAGCTTGGGTAGTACCTGGATGAACTCCTCGCCGCCAAGCAGCGAAGAAAGAATGCCACCGAGATCATTCTCGAGCACGCCACCTAAAAAGGCCGCGAAGCGGATCGAACGGATGGCAAAGATCATCTGATCGTTGGTTAAGACGAGTGTCTCGCCGGCGGGAGTAACGATGCGCCAGGTGGGGGTGTTCCACTCCTCTGAACGATAGGCCCAATAAGCCATAATGTTGTAATGCAGGGCTTCAAACAGCTCTTGGGCAGGTTGCTGCAGATCTTGGGTCGGCAGGCCGGAGAGGACGACAGGGAGTCGCCCAGAGGCATAATTGAACTTGCCGTAATCGATTCCGGACCGCTCCGGCACCATTCGGTCTGGGTCGAAATTATCGGGCCTGATCAGGCGATTGCTGTTCAAGACGGCGATCATCTCTTTGTATTCGGCAAAGACCGGCGTCTTAACAAATGGCTGACTCATAGGAGAAGTTTATGCGCCAGCAGCGAGCATCGTCAAACAACGGAAGAAGCTGCCCTCTACATTTGCGCCGATCTGCCGCCTATTCTGGTGTCGCGACTGCCGGTTGGCCGCCGCCGTCTTCGTTTGGTGGCCTGATTGGGCGCTGCGGAAACATTGGACACGGCCACTAAGGCGTGCAATAGTTGAGCTCATGTTAAGCCGCTCTTGCTGTTCGATCTTTGCCCTACTGCCTCTGCTGCTGGTTGGTCTGCTGATCGGCTTTGTCGCCGGCGTTCTGCCAAAGCCAGTTGACGATGCCGCGCAAGGCGTGTGGCGTTTCACTGTCATTACCGTCATCAACACACAACTTCCCGAAGCCGTCACCCTCGAGGAGTTAACGGTGACGGACCTGTCGATTGATCCGACCGCCCCACCAAAGGCGATATTGCATGCTACCGTGCGCGTCGAGGGCGGCGAGCCGACTACAGCTCGAGTGGTGGCGCTGGAGCTGTTCAAGAGACTTGCCGGGCACATGGTCGGACCTTTCGGCTTGGGCGAGCGGATTACGCAAATCGACCTGACTGTCTTGCCCGAAGAGGGCGATGTGCCACTGCTGAAGGTTCGCGTCTCGTTGGACAATCTTCTCGCCTGGCAGACGGGCACGCTTTCTGATGCGCAATTCCAGCAAACCTGGCGAGCTATTTAGACCAATCCGTAATTTTTTAGAGAGCAAATATGATGAATGCCGATCGACCTTTTACCTTGACCGCTCGCGTTGCCGGCGGGCTGCGCCTCGAAGCTGCCGTGGCGAGCCTGGAAGATGCCTCACGATTGTGGAACCAATTCCGTGATGGCGTCTCCTTTGGCGGCTCGGAAA
>Ga0299913_10006470_pt1 | contig 10151 bp, 7 predicted proteins | sample RVTome_9_FD_201360 | JGI IMG/M metagenome (GOLD analysis project Ga0299913, IMG submission 201360) | Soil microbial communities from uranium-contaminated site in the Upper Colorado River Basin, Wyoming, United States - RVT155D38 (version 2) ... | reverse complement strand
GCCGCCTCCGCTCTCTCACGGGTCGGGAGCGGAGGGCCGACGACCGTGCCCCGGTGCGAGGGAGTCAAAACGGTTTCGACCGAGGGCCGGGGTCGGCGGCGGGCCGGAGCGGGAAGAGGTGGCCCGGTCGTTGACCGGGGCCGAAGGGGTTCGGTAGGCTGCGGGTGACTTCCCATAAGAGAGCAACGGCGCTCGCTCCGGCGGCGCCGTTTTTGGTGCTCCGGACCGATCCGAAAGGTCCTCGTGAGGCATCTCGACCCCCTGGCGACCGAGCGCGACGCCTGCGGCATCGGCTTCGTGGCCGATCAACGCGGGCGGACCTCCCGAGCGATCGTGGAGAAGGGCCTGGAGGCCCTGTGCCGGGTGAAGCATCGCGGGGCGCTAGCGGCCGACGCCCTCACCGGCGACGGGGCCGGTTTGCTGCTCCCTCTCCCCCACGACCTCCTGGGGACCGACGAGCGCACCGGCGTCGCCATGCTGTTCATCGACCCCGACCACCTGCCGGAGGCGCGTTCGATCGTCGCCGCGGCCTGTGAGGCCGAGGGCCTCGAGGTGCAGCGGTGGCGAGAGGTCCCGGTGGATCCGGCGGCACTCGGTGAGTCCGCACGTGCTTCCGAGCCGAGCGTCCAACAGGCCATCGTTGCCAGACCGTTGGGGATCGACACCTCCGAGGGCGAACGCAGGGCGTTCCGGGCACGCCGCCGGATCGAGCAAGCGGCCCTCGGAGCTGAGCTCCGCATCTACGCGGCGTCGTTCTCGTTCCGAACGATCACCTACAAGGCTCTGTGCGCGGCGGACCGGCTGGCGGACTTCTACCCGGACCTGGCGGACGAAAACTGCACCGGCTGGTTCACGATCTTCCATCAGCGCTTCGCGACGAACACGACGCCGACCTGGGAACGCGCCCAGCCGTTCCGATTCCTCGCTCACAACGGTGAGATCAACACGATCCGCGGGAACCTCGCCTGGATGCACGCACGGGAGGGCCGCCTCGGCGCAACCGAGTTGGGACCGGAGGAGCTGCTGCGTCCCGTCGTGAGCCCGGCGGGATCCGACTCCGCCATCCTCGACGAAGCTCTCGAGTTGCTTACCCGCGGCGGCCGTGGCGTCGCCCACTCGGTGTCGATGTTGCTTCCGTCGCCGTGGGAAGACGTCGTCGGACTCGACCCAGAGATCGCCGACTTCTTCCACTATCACTCTTGCCTGCTCGAGCCCTGGGATGGTCCCGCCGGCCTGGTCTTCTCGGATGGCGAGCGCGTCGGAGCCGCTCTCGATCGCAATGGACTGCGTCCACTACGGGTGTCGGTGTGCGACGACGGTCTGGTGGCGTGCTCGTCGGAGGCCGGTGCCGTTCCGACGCGGGGGCACGGACGGGTACAGCGCGGCAAGATCGGCCCGGGCGAGGTCCTCCTGCTGGATCCGGCGGAGGGCGTCCTTAAAAACGGCGAGATCAAAGAGCGGCTGGCGCGTCGCAGGCCGTACGGCGAGTGGCTGTCGGAGCACCTGACCGAGGGGAGCCAGGGCACGCCGGTCGATCCGCCCACCGGCGGCGTGGCCGCGCAACAGGTTGCCGTCGGCATGACGAAGGAAGAGATCACGGTGATCCTGCGCCCGATGGCGACGGAGGGCCAGGAGCCCACATCCTCCATGGGGGACGACACGCCACAGCCTCCGCTCGCCCACTTCTCCCGTCCGATCTTCGGCTTCCTGAAGCAGCGCTTCGCCCAGGTGACGAACCCGCCCATCGACCATCTGCGGGAACGTCACGTGATGTCGATAAGCACCCGGCTCGGCCGCCGCGACCATCTGCTGCAGGAACGAGCCGCCGCGGCCGCCGAACTGCGCGAGTACCCGAGCTTCCTGCTGTTCCCCGACGCGGTCGCCGAGCTCGCCGGTGATTCCGGCCGCAGTCTGGATGCGACCTTCGATCCGGGCGCGGGGCCCGCCGCCCTGGAGCAGCGGCTGCGAGCCCTCACCCGAGAGGCGGCGGAGGCCGTGACCGGCGGGGCGCAGCATCTGATCGTCTCCGACGTCGCGGCGGGCCCGGAGCGGGTCCCGATCCCGTCGGCGCTGTCCGCCGGCGCGATCCATCACGCTCTGCTCGACGCCGGACTGCGTCTTCAGACCAGCCTCGTCGTGGACGCGGCGGACGTGCGCGAGTCCCATCACGCCGCCTGTCTCTTGACCAACGGAGCCGACGCGATCTGTCCCCGTCTCGCGCTCGAGTCGATCGCGCAGCTCGCCACCAACCGCCGCCTGGGAGGCGAGGTGGGATCGGCCGATGCCCAGAAACGCTTCTTCAAAGCGATCGAAGATGGGTTGTTGAAGATCATGTCGAAGATGGGCATCTCCACCCTGGACTCCTATCGAGGTGCGCAGATCATCGAGGCGATGGGTCTGTCCCGGGAGGTCACCGATCTTTGCTTCGCGGGCGTCGCGTCCGTGGTGGGAGGCCTGACGTTCGAGGACCTTGGGGATCACTGTCTGAGGCGGCACGCCGCGGCCGCGGCGGCCAAGGCCACGCCGGTGAACGTAGGTGCCATCAAGTTCCGCAGCGGCGGCGAATACCACGCGATCAATCCGGACGTCGTCGACAGCCTTCATGCCGCGGTCGGCTACGAACGCAAGACCGACACGGAGCTGGATGCAGCCCATGCGTTGCAGCGAGCGGCCAAGGGCGACGATGCCTCGTATCTGCGCTTCGCCGAGTTCGTCAACGACCGTCCGCCGGCAGAGCCGCGCGACCTGCTCGAGCCGCTCGCGGCGGGGCCGCCCCTCTCGCTGGACGAAGTCGAACCCGTACGCGACATCACCAGCAGGTTCTCGACGGGCGCCATGTCGCACGGAGCTCTCTCGGCGGAAGCCCACGAGACCCTCTCCATCGCGCTCAACATGATCGGGGGCATGGCCAACACGGGTGAGGGTGGAGAGGCACCCGAGCGATTCCTCGACGACCGCAACTCCGGGATCAAGCAGATCGCGTCGGGCCGCTTCGGCGTTACGCCGTCCTATCTGGTGAACGCCAAAGAGCTTCAGATCAAGATGGCGCAGGGTTCGAAGCCGGGCGAGGGTGGACAGCTGCCCGGCAAGAAGGTGACTGTCGAGATCGCGCGGCTACGACACACCGTTCCGGGGGTTGCCCTCATCTCGCCTCCACCACACCACGACATCTACTCGATCGAGGACCTCGCGCAGTTGATCTTCGACCTCAAGCAGGCCAATCCGGACGCGGCGGTATCGGTGAAACTCGTCGCCTCGGAGGGCATCGGCACGATCGCGGCCGGCGTGGTCAAAGGGTTGGCCGAGGTCGTGCACATCGCCGGCGGCGACGGAGGCACGGGAGCCAGTCCCTTGTCCTCGATCAAGAACGCGGGGATGCCGTGGGAGCTGGGCCTCGCCGAGGTACAGGAGGTTCTGGTCGCCAACGGCCTCCGCGCCCGAACGAGGTTGCGCGTGGACGGTGGTCTGAAGACGGGACGCGACATCGTGCTCGCCGCCCTGCTGGGCGCCGACGAGTTCTCGTTCGGCACGGCCGCGCTCGTTGCGGAGGGTTGCATCCTCGTGCGGACCTGCCACCGCGACACGTGCCCGGTGGGGATAGCGACTCAGAACCCCGCGCTGCGAGCCAAGTTCGCCGGCACCCCCGAGATGGTCGCCCGCTACCTCACGCTGGTGGCCGAGGAGGCGCGCCTGCTGCTGGCCTCCCTGGGGCTCCGCTCGCTGAGCGAAGCGACCGGACGCACAGACCTCTTACGTCAGCACACCTCCGACCACGCCCACGGCGGCCGCCTGGATCTGTCGCCGTTGCTGGTCGATCCGGGCGGTGCGGACGCTCGCTTCGTCGCACCGCTTGCGATCCAGCGCCCGCGCTCGGAGCTCGGCGATCGCCTGTACGACGACGCCATGACGGCGCTCCGCGCAGGTGAGGAGGTCGAGCTCGGCTATCCGATCTCGACCTCCGACAGGACCGTCGGTGCGCGCTTGGGTTGCGCGCTCGCAACGAACGGGGTGCAGCTTGCTGAGGGAGCGAAGGTAGTGGCGCACTTCGAAGGCGACGCGGGGCAATCCTTCGGAGCCTTCCTGTCCGGACCCGTGGAGCTTCGACTGACCGGCGAGGCAAACGATTACGTCTGCAAGGGGATGGGCGACGGGCGCGTGGTGATCACTCCGCCGGCCAACGATGCCGGCGATCCCTACCTCGCCGGCAACACCGTCCTCTACGGCGCCACGGGAGGCCAGCTCTTCATCGCCGGCCTGGCGGGAGAGCGCTTCGGGGTGCGGAACTCCGGTGCGGTGGCGGTGGTCGAGGGTGTCGGGGATCACGCCTGCGAATACATGACCGCAGGCGCGGTCGTGATCCTGGGTCCCACCGGCCGCAACCTGGGGGCCGGGATGTCGGGCGGCGAAGCCTATGTCTACGACCCGGAGGACGAGCTGATCGCCAACCTGAACCCTCAGCTGGTGGCGGCTTACGAGCCGACGGCGGGCCAGCTCGAGTCCTTGAAGCGGGTCATCGAGCGGCACGCATCCAGCACCGGCTCGGCCATCGGCACGACGATCGTCGAGGAATGGGACGCGCTGTCCACGTTCTTCAAGCGCGTTGCTCCGGTAGCGGAGGTCGCTCGGCTCGAAGCCCTCTTCGAGGGAGCCGACAGCGCCCGGGCTTAGAGCCCTGCCAGGGTCCGAGCTCTGAGGAACACCGAATCCAGCATGTCTTCGGTGAGCCGGCCGGTGAAGGTGTTCTGCTGGCTCACGTGGTAGCACCCGATCATGGTGAAGCGGCCGAGGTCGACGTCGGTCCCATGCCCGAAGCGCGGTTTCGGTCGCGGCACCGGCTCGCCCACGGCCGACGCGGCCCGTAGTCCCGCGTCCCATGCGAAGCCGCCGAGCGCGATCAGCACCCGGACGTCGCTCAGCAGTCCCAGCTCGCGCACGAGATAGGGGAAGCAGGTATCGCGCTCCGCGATGGTGGGCTTGTTCCCCGGAGGAGCGCAACGGACGGGGGCCGCTATCCACGCCCCGCTCAACTGGAGCCCATCGTCTCTATGGACGGAGGTCGGCTGGTTGGCGAACCCGGTTCGGTGCATCGAGGCAAACAGCCACTCCCCCGAGCGGTCGCCGGTGAACATCCGGCCGGTCCGATTGGCTCCGTGTGCAGCGGGGGCCAACCCGACGACCAGCACGCGTGCCTCCGGATCCCCGAAGGACGGAACGGGGCGCCCCCAGTAGGTCTCCCCGGCGAAAGCCGCCCTCTTTTCCACCGCGACCTTCTCCCTCCACTCGACCAGCCGAGGGCAGGCCCGGCAGACCACGATCTCGTCCATGAGCTGGGTGAGGCCGGCCGTATCGGACATATCGGAAAGTATCCATCCGGGGAGGAAAAATCAGGTTCCCAGGCAGGAGATGAACGCGTTCCGCAGAACCCCTGCCACGAAGCGTGAGGGAAGCAAGCATGACAGGCCGTCACCGAAGGGGGTTGCAGTGAGAACCGGTATCCGTCGTCGCGTGCTCGTACCCGCTCTGGCGGCCGGCCTCATCGCCTCGGCCCTCGGCTCCGCCCCCGCCTCCTCGGAACTGGACCCGACCCTTCCCTCCCTGAACCTCGAACAGCTCCTCGCGATCGCCCGCGTCGACGCTCCCCCCGCAGGCATCGGCCTCGAGATCCACGCCGACTTCCCCACCGAGAACCCACTCACGATCGGCGGCATCGAGTTCACCGCCCTCACGGCCGTGATCAACCCGGACCGCTCCGTCGACATGCAGAGCGCCGTGGCCGCGAGGGGCACCGACTCGGGAGACGCCGTCGGCGAGTGCACCGACCCCACCTTCGCCCCCACCGGGCGTAGCTGGGGGGCGGAGGACATGCCCGTCGAGTGGCGTTTCGATGTCCGGTCGACCCCACCCGCCAAGAGCAAGTTCTTCACCAGGCGCTCCATCCGCTTGGCCCACACCGTCTGGCCCCATGCAGTGACGAGGTGCGCGGACAGCACCACCACCAACTTCGACTACCTCTACAAGGGTGAGACGCGGAGAAAGGTGAAGTACGACCAGACGAACATCGTCGAGTTCGGACCCCTCGGCTCAGGTGCCCTTGCTATCAACTACACGTGGTTCAGCGGAACCCGCATCCTCGAGACGGACCTCCGGCTGAATCGAGGCGACTACCGATGGACGAACCGCCGCGAAGGAACCGGCTACCAGGTAAGGAACGTGACGGCTCACGAACTGGGACATCAGGTCGGGCTCGACGACCTCGGCGACCCCCATTCCGCGCTCACGATGTTCGGCCGGATCTCCAGGGGCGAGTTGAAGAAGACAACTCTGGGCTCGGGCGATCTGCGCGGCGCCGAGCGGCTCTCGCCCTAACCTCACGCGATAGCGGGGGCCCCGAGCTTCACCGCGCGTAGCCACGACGCAAGATCTGCTCGAGCGCGTTCCCGAAGCGCTTCTCCGGCCAGTGCTTCCAATGCAAGCGGCAGGGCGTCGGCGAGCCCCGACCCGAGCGCCTTCTCGGACCCAGGAGTCACGGCCGCCTCTTCGAGGAAGAGCAGTGCGAAGGCCACGTGTCTCGTCGCGTCACGCACGATCTTCGTCCAGCCTTCCTGTAAACCGGGGAGGCCGGCCCCGGCACCCGGTTGCCGGGTAAGGGCCGCCAACTCGGTGAGCCCGAGCGCTCCCACAACCCCGAGGTGATAGCAGGCGATCGCTCGCACGAGCTCGTCCGGGTCGTTCGCGGTGCGTAGCCTGGCTGATGCCCGTGGCAGCGCCACGTCGAGCAGCGTCTCCATGCCCTCGTCGAGGCCGGCGGTGGCGGCCCCCGAGCGCGCTTCCATGTCGCCCTCGATGGCACCGAACACGACCTCGGCGACACGATCGAGGAAGACGCCGGCTCGCGCCTCGTCCACCAGCTGGGTCGTGAGGAAGACCTGCTGCTCCTCGGTGGGGGCCGCGTCCACGAAGGCCACGAGGGCGGACGCCGCGCGCTCGGCCCTGACCCGCCGCCAGTCGACGGCATCGATGATCCGTTTGCGTTCGATCGCGTCGAGGCGCTGCCAGGCATCGGCGTCGGCCTCCAGATCGATCTTGCCTGCCTCCCACTGCTCGCGCTCCCACCGGTAGTAGAGATCCCGGTAACCGGCCCCCTCTGCTGTGACAAGCTCCACTACCGACGAGTGACTCATCGAACCGTGAACTCCCCCGTCATCTGTTGGTCCGCGTGATAGCGACACACGAGGTGATATCTGCCGGGCTCGAGCGTCATCCGCACCGATCTACCGGGCCGGATGTCCTTGTCGAATCCCGTCTCGACGATGGTCACGTTGTGGAGGTTCGATCCCTCGTTTCGAACGACGAACGGCCGCGCGGCGTCGAAGCTCACGTCCTCGTCCGCGTGGACGTCGTGGAAGTGGTTGTCCACCGCGACCGAGACGTAGGGACCGGTCGTCGGCTGGAGCTTGCCCGGACGGATGTTCGACCCGGGTTCCGGCTCCTCGCGAGCGCAGGCCACCAGAACCGAAAAGACGGCCAGGGCAAGGATGAGGGTCTTCGTCACAGGACGTGCGACAGGAAGGCTCGGAAGCGCTCGTCTCTGGGGTTCTGGAACACCTCTCTGGGCTCCCCGTCCTCCACGATCTGCCCGTCATCCATGAAGATCAAGCGGGTCGCGACCTCGCGGGCGAACCCCATCTCGTGGGTCACCACGACCATCGTCATGCCCTCCTGGGCGAGTTCCTTCATCGTATCGAGGACCTCCTTGACCAGCTCGGGGTCGAGCGCCGAGGTGACCTCGTCGAACAGCATGAGCTTCGGCTTCATGGCAAGGGCGCGAGCGATCGCGACGCGCTGCTGCTGGCCCCCCGAAAGCTGTCCGGGATAGGCGTCCGCCTTGTGCTCGAGACCTACGTGCCGGAGCTGCTCGCCGGCCCGCTCCTCCGCCTCCGCGTCGCTCAGCTTCAGCACCTTCTCCAGAGCCACCTTGACGTTCTCTTTCGCACTCTTGTGTGGGAACAGGTTGAAGGACTGGAAGACGATGCCGATCTGAGTTCGCACCTTGTTGAGGTTCGTACGGATGTCCGTGACCTCGGTACCGTCGAACAACACCCGTCCCTCGGTGGGCTCTTCAAGCATGTTGATGGTTCGCAGCAACGTGGATTTCCCGGACCCGGACGGCCCGATGACGGTCACGACGTTGCCGGGCTTGACCGCCAGGTCGATCCCCTTGAGCACGTGCAAGTTGCCGAACCACTTGTGGATGTTCTCCAGCTTCACCAGGGAGCCGTCGGGGTTCACTGGGCGGCTCCAACGACGCCGGTGAGACCGCTACGCAACCGATGCTCGACCGCGTTGACTATCCGGATCAGTGGAAGGGTGATCGCGAGATATCCCACGGCGGTGGCCACGAAGGCGGTCGCGTTCCCCGTCTCGCTGTAGATCTCCCGAGAGAAGGTGAACAACTCATAGTTCTCCGCGGTAAGGCCGATGGCCACTACGAGTGCCGTGTCCTTGATCAGGATCACGAATTCGTTCATCAAAGGTGGGATGACGCGTCTCACCGCCTGGGGCACTACGGCATAACGCATCGACTGCAGGTAGGTCATCCCGAGGGATCGCGCGGCCTCGACCTGGCCGCGCTCGATCGACTGGATGCCCGCTCTGAACACCTCCGCTGCGTACGCGCCCGTGTTCAGGGCGAAAACGAGGGCCGCAGCGCTGAACGAGTCCATCTGGATGTCGAAGCCGAAGAGAAAGATGAAGTAGAAGAATGGAAGCTGCCAGATAAGCGGGGTCCCGCGGAAGAAGTTGATGTATGTGATCGCGGGCGCCCGGACCGTCCGGCGCGCCGAGATGGCCAACACCGCGAGGACGAGCCCGATAGCGATGCCGCCGAACTCGCCGACGAAGGCCAGTTTGACCGTGTTCAGAGCCCCGCGGAGAAAGCCATCCATGGCGCCTTCGAGCACGTCGATGTTCAAGAAGTTGCGAGCGAAGCGGGCGACGTTCCCTGATCGGAACCAGAAGAAGACGCCGCTCATCGCCATCGCCTGGACTCCGAGGACCGCTCCCGCGATGCAATGCTCCCGCTGGCGCCGCGTCGGCATCCTCTTGTACAGAGACCATCCGGCCACCGATGCAGAGGCACCGACCAAGATGCCCAGGAGCCACACGATCGTCTGCGGACGAGATCGGATGCCCTCGACGATGTGACAGACGCCGAGCGCGCCGCGAGCGTCCTCGGCTATCCCCTCGGCCACACAATCCGACGTGACCGGTCCCCCAGAGGTCGCTTGGTAGACCTGGATACCGGCGGTGCCGATCATCACGACGGCAATGGCAAAGATCCCGGCGAGGAAGATCGCGAGCGGCAAGGGCGCAACGGGACCGCGCGTATCGGGCGGTCCTCGTCGATGCGTTGCTGCGCTTGCCACTACGGAACCCGACTACTGAGGAGTTTCTAAGAAGCTTGGAACTCCTCGGGAGTCGGGAGGTCCGGGAACCACTTCTTGAAGATCTCTTCCCAGGTGCCGTCCGAGACGATCTCTGCCAAAGCCCCGTTCACGGCCTCGGTCAACTCGGGATTCTCCTTGGAGAACGCGAAGCCGTAGTGCTCGTCGGTATCGATGGCCTCGACGACCTCGAGTCCCGAACGCTGCTCGGCCTCCGCCAGCGAAGATCCCTCGTCGTTGATCACGCCGACGATCGCTCCTCCTTCGAGGTCGGTCATCGCCTGGGGCAGACCCTCGAACGTCTTCAGCTGGACACCGTTGGGGGCGAGGTTCTCCTTGGCCCAGGCCTGGCCCGTGGTCCCCTTCTGAACGCCCACCGTGTCACCGTCGCCGAGGTCGTCGGTCGACGTGAGATCGGGCGTCTCCTCGGTGTTGACGGTCAGCGACTGGCGCGCGTTGAAATAGGGATCCGAGAAGTCGACCGTCTGGAGCCGCTCGTCGGTGATCGTGGAAGCCGCCGCGACCATGTCGAATTGGCCACCTGCTACAGCGGTGAAGATCGTGTCGAAGTTCGTCCTGACCCACTCGACCTCGAGGCTCAGCCGGCTGGCGATCTCCTCGGCCATCTCGACATCGAATCCCGTCTCCTCGCCGCCCTTCACGAACTCGAAGGGGCGGTAATCGAGACAGGAGCCCACGCTGAGAGTG
>Ga0299913_10006469_pt1 | contig 10151 bp, 13 predicted proteins | sample RVTome_9_FD_201360 | JGI IMG/M metagenome (GOLD analysis project Ga0299913, IMG submission 201360) | Soil microbial communities from uranium-contaminated site in the Upper Colorado River Basin, Wyoming, United States - RVT155D38 (version 2) ... | reverse complement strand
GCGACGACTTCGTCCTATTGCACCCCGAGAACGGCAAGGGGCCCAACGTCTCCCTCGACAGGGTCGATGCCCCGATCCAAATTCCGCCCAAGCTCCATCTGGACCTGTATGCCGACGACCAGGCCGCAGAGGTGCAAAGACTCCTCGACCTGGGCGCCACAGAGGTCTGCTGGGACAATCGCCCTGCGGACGCCGACTATGTGATACTCGCCGACCCAGAGGGCAACCGATTCTGTGTGATCGACGCCGGTGGATAGAGAACATCGGATAGAGGAATCGCTGCTGGGTTGTCGGGCTTGGTGCTTCCACCGACGCCTCCGGCCCGGACCCTGATGCGGATCTGGGTGTACGTGCTCTGCTGGACATCGGGGGCCGTACCATGTTCGTGGGGATTTCGGACGCATGGCCGATTGGTCGGCGAGCAGACGGCACCTGCAACCATCGGGGGCACCTTGAAAGCCGACGCCCCATCTAACCTGTCCCGCCCCACATGGCCATCTACCCGATCCGCAAGTTCGGTGACCCAGTCCTCAGGATGGAGACCAAGCCGATAACCGACATCGATGCCGCCGTGCTCACCCTCGCCACGGACATGATCGAGACGATGTACGACGCACCAGGGGTCGGTCTGGCCGCCAACCAGATCGGCATCACTCGACGCATCGCGGTCTTCGACGCCAACGACGAGCTCGGGCCACGGGTCATGATCAACCCCGAGCTGGTGGAGATCGCAGGCGAAGTGGAGATGGATGAAGGCTGTCTGTCGGTGCCCGGTCATTGGTGGGAGATCACCCGACCCGCCTTCACCCGGGTCAAGGCGCTCGATCTCGATGGCAACGAGGTCGAATATGCCGGTGACGGCCTCATGGGAAGGGTCCTCCAGCACGAGATGGGGCATCTCGACGGTGGCCTTCTCATCGACGTCTTGCCGAAACGGATGAGGAAGAGGGCCTTGAAGGAGCTACGCGACGAGGCGTTGGGATTCGACTGATGGCCCGCGTGGTGTTCCTCGGTACTCCGGAGGCAGCGGTGCCCGCGCTGCGCGCCCTCTCCCGGCATCACGAGATCCCGCTCGTCGTGACCCAGCCAGACCGGGCCCAGGGGCGATCGAAGCGGCCGGTGGCCCCTCCAGTGAAGCGCCTCGCCCACGCGAAAGGACTGCCCGTGGCGCAGCCCGAAGATCGATCGGAGCTGGCGAAAGAGTTCGACGACCATGGCCCGTTCGATGTCGGCGTCGTTGTGGCCTACGGGCGCATCCTCCGCCCCGAGATCCTCGAGGCCCCCGACCGCGGACTGCTGAACGCGCATTTCAGCTTGCTCCCCAGATGGCGGGGAGCCGCCCCCGTCGCCAGAGCACTCATGGCGGGCGATGCGATGACCGGGGTAACGATCATGAAACTCGACGAGGGTCTGGACACCGGGCCCATCCTCACGGCACAGGCAGTCGACATCCCACCCGACGTGGATGCGGGCCAGTTGACCGAAACCCTCGCAAATGTCGGGGCGAGACTCCTCGTCGACACGATCCCGTCATATCTGGACGGGACCTTGCAGCCTGTCCCACAGAGTGGCGACGGAGTCTCGTACGCCGAGAAGTTGGAGAAACACGAACGTCCGATCGATACCGCAGCCGAGCCCGAGAGCGTCGTGGCCCAAATTCGCGGCTTGGCCCCGTCGCCGTCGGCGACCCTCGACATCGACGGGGAGATCCACAAGGTCCTCGCCGCGCGCGTAGTCGACACACCGGCGCGGCCGGGGGAGTGGGTGGTCATCGACGGCCGTCCTCTCGTCGGCCTGGCGTCCGGGACAATCGAGTTGCTCCGCCTGCAACCGCCCGGCAGGACGCCACAGGCCGGCAGCGAATGGGCGAACGGGCGCCATCGCGCTGGTGGCCTCGTCGGCTGAGGTCATAGACTCCCGGTATGGCCGTCAAGATCGCACCCTCGTTGCTGGCGGCGGACTTCGCCCGGCTCGCCGACGACGTGAAGCGGGTGGCCCCTCTGATCGATTGGCTCCACCTCGACGTGATGGACGGCCACTTCGTCCCCAACATCTCGTTCGGCATCCCTGTCATAGAGGCGATTCGCCGTGTGACGGACGTCTACTTCGATTGTCACATCATGACAACCAACCCGGACGCCTATCTCCCCGAATTGGCCAAGGCTGGAGTCGACCTCGCCACGGTGCACATCGAGGCCGTCCCCGACCCGGTTCGCGCCATGACCCGAGCCCGCGACAACGGGCTCGATTTCGGGCTCGTCCTCAACCCGGGCACACCGTTCGAGTCGGTAGCGCCTCATGTCGAGAACTGCGAGGTCATCGTCGTCATGGCAGTGGAACCGGGGCACGGGGGCCAGGTCTTCATGCCCGAGGTGTTACCCAAGATCGAAACCGCCAGAGAATGGGTTGAGTCCCGCGGATTGAGAGCCGATATTCAGGTCGATGGCGGAATCACGCCGGAAAACGCCTCACAGGCGATAGCCGCGGGTGCGACAGTGCTCGTGGCCGGAACGGCGGTGTTTCGAGCGGAAGACCCGCCGGCTGCTGTGGACGCATTGAGAAGGGCTTCAGAATCAGATGAGTGAACGAGTTCTGGTCGCAGACGACGATCCGGACATTCTCACCGTTGTCAAGGTGAACCTCGAGCTGGATGGATTCGAGGTGGAGACCGCCGTAGACGGTGAAGATGCGTTGCAGAAGGCCACTTCCAACCCGCCCAACGTGATCATCCTCGACATCATGATGCCGCGGATGGACGGCCTGACCGCATTGCACCGGTTGCGCAGCCAGGCTACTACGGCGAGCGTCCCGATCATTCTCCTCACCGCCCGCGGCCTGCCCGAGGACAGGGTGCGCGGTCTCGAGCTCGGCGCCGACGACTACATCACCAAGCCGTTCGACATCACCGAGTTGGCGGCGCGGGTACGCGCCGTGCTTCGTCGGACCCAAGCCGCGCGGGATCTCTCTCCGCTCACCGGACTTCCCGGCAACTTCAAGATCACTGCCGAGATCGAGGTCTCGATCAAGGAACGCCGTGAGTTCGCACTCGTCCACGGCGATCTCGACAACTTCAAAGCGTTCAACGACCACTACGGGTTCATGAGGGGCGACGAGGTCATCAGGTTCTGCGGGAACTGCTTCACCGAGGCAGCGACCAACCTCGGCATCGACGGAGCCTTCGTCGGACACATCGGGGGCGACGACTTCGTCGCCATGATCCCGCCGTCGGTGGCGGAGTCCTTCTGCAAGGAAGTGATCGAGCGATTCGACGACGGGATACTCGATCTCTACGACACCGCAGACGCCCTGCGCGGCTACATCGAGGTCATCGACCGCAGGGGCGAGCGATATGCCTTCCCGGTGGTCTCACTCTCACTCGGTGTAGCGTCCACCGACGTGCGTGAGATCGGGACGCAATGGGAGGCGTCGGCCATAGCGGTTGAGATGAAAGAGTTCGCCAAGAAGCAGCCGGGCTCGACCTACCGCATCGACCGACGCACGGCATAGTTTGGCGGTCGTCGACGACCGCTTCATGATGCGCGCCATCGATCTGGCGCAGAAATCGGCCCGCACCCATCCCAACCCCCGAGTCGGCTCGGTCGTGATCGACCGGGAGAGCGCGGTGGTGGGCGAAGGCTGGCATCGGGGGCCCGGAGCCGATCACGCCGAGATCGTGGCGCTCGACGAGGCGGGCGCCAGCGCACAGGGGGCAACGGTGTACGTCACCCTCGAACCCTGCTCGCACCACGGACGCACCCCGCCGTGTGTCGACGCCCTGATCGCGGCAGGAGTGTCGACGGTGGTCGTGGGGGCGATCGATCCGGATCCGAGGGTCGCCGGTGAGGGAGCCCGCAAACTCCGCGATGCGGGCATCGAGGTCATCACCGGCGTCCACGAAGAGGAGGCGCGCCGGGTCGACCCCGCTTACTTCCACCATCGGGAGAAGGGAACGCCCCTGGTCACGATCAAGTGGGCGATGACCATGGACGGGTCGGTCGCCGCCTCCGACGGGACCTCGCAGTGGATCACCGGCGACCTTGCTCGCGAACATGCTCACACCCTGCGCTCACAGGTCGACGGGGTGGTGGTCGGCGCCGGCACGGTGCGCGCCGACGACCCGAGCCTGGACGTCAGGTTGGACGGCTATCAGGGACCACAGCCCAGGCCCATCGTGATCGCCGGGAGGACCCCTCTGCCCGACCACGCAAGGATCTGGGATCGGGAGCCTCTGGTGGTCTCATCGGCCCCGCGCGAGATCCCCTCGGGAGAGCTCGTCGAAGTCGCAGGCGACGAGAATCGTCCCGATCCCGTCGAGACATGTCGGATGCTGGGCGAGCGGGGCTTGCTCCATCTTCTCGTCGAGGGAGGTCCGAGGGTCGCCAGGGCATGGTGGCGAGCTGGCGTGGTGTCCAATGGGGTGGTGTATATCGGGTCCATCGTGGGAGGCGGCACCGGCAAGTCAGCCATGGCCGGCGTTTTCGCCAACATCGACGACGCCGTCGAGGTGGAATGCACGACAGTCGCTGGTGTTGGAAATGACGTCGTGATCGAGTTCGAGAGACGGAGCTGATGTTCACGGGAATCGTGGAACAGATCGGGACAGTCGAGGACGTCTCAGACAGTGCCATCGGCCGACGCGTCGTGCTGTCCGCTCCGGGAGTCGGCGACATGCGGATTGGAGCCTCGATCTCGGTCAATGGAGTGTGCCTGACCGCGGTCGAGACCGGGCAAGACATGGTCGTCGTCGACGTGATCCCCGAGACTCTGCAACGTTCCAACCTGGGCTCCCTGGTGCGAGGGAATCAAGTGAATCTGGAGCGCCCCATGCTCGCTTCGGGGCGCTTTGATGGCCATATCGTCCAAGGCCACGTCGACGGGGTGGGAACCATCGCCGACATCGACAGAGATAGCGACGGAAGCGTGGTCATGACCGTGGACACAGCCGAGGAGCTGCGCCACTACCTGGTCGAGAAGGGCTCCGTCACCATCGACGGCGTCAGCCTGACCGTGGCATCCCTCACCGATACCGGGCTCCGCGTCGCCCTGATCCCACACTCCCTCGAGGTGACGACGTTGGGGTTGCGCAACCCGGGTGACACGGTCAATCTGGAGATGGATGTCCTTGCCAAATACGTCGAGAGACTGTTGAGAGCGCCGTGAGCTTCGCCCCGATCGAAGACATCGTCGACGCGATCAAGCGCGGTGAGATGGTGATCATGGTCGACGACGCCGACCGGGAGAACGAGGGCGACCTCATCATCGCCGCAGAGGATGCCACTCCCGACAACGTCGGTTTCATGCTTCGTTACACCAGCGGGATCATCTGCTTGCCCGTCATCGGGGAGCGACTCGACGAGCTCGAGCTGCCGATGATGGTGATCAAGAACACCGACATCCGCAGAACGGCCTTCACCATCTCGATCGATGCCGCGGAGGGCACTACGACCGGGATCTCAGCGGCCGATCGAGCCCGTACCATCCATGCGGTCCTCGACCCGGAGACCAAGCCCTCCGACCTGGCGCGCCCCGGGCACATGTACCCCCTTCGCTACGAGCCGGGAGGCGTCCTCAAGCGGGCCGGGCACACCGAGGCAGCCGTGGATCTGGCCGAGCTGGCCGGCAAGTATCCCGCGGCGGTGCTGGCAGAGGTGATGAATGACGACGGCTCGGTCGCCAAACTCCCCGAGCTGGAGCGCTTCGCCAAGGAGCACTCTCTGCTCATCGGCACCATCGCCGACCTCATCGCCTACCGCCGGCGTGAGGAGAAGCTGGTGAGGAGAGTCGTGGAGGCTCGGGTCCCCACGAGATACGGAGTATTCAAGGCCATTGGATACGACTCACTGCTCGATGGCCACAATCAGATCGCATTGGTGATGGGGGACCTAGGAGACGGGGAGGGTGTCCTCACCAGGGTGCACTCGGAATGTCTCACCGGCGACGTCTTCGGCAGCATGCGTTGCGACTGCGGCGAACAACTCGAGTGGGCATTGCATCGGATCGCCGAGGAGGGTCGCGGGGTGGTCCTCTATCTGCGCGGGCACGAAGGACGAGGCATTGGCCTCCTCCACAAGCTGTCGGCATACAACCTGCAAGACGACGGTCTCGACACGGTCGACGCCAACGTGTATCTCGGCTTTCCCCCTGACATGAGGGACTACGGGGTCGGTTCACAGATCCTCTACGACCTCGGTGTGCGCTCCATGCGCCTGATGACCAACAACCCGTCGAAGCGCGCCGGCATAGAGGGCTATGGATTGTCCATCCTGGAGAGAGTGCCGATGCCGTCCGTGGCCAACGACGAGAACCGCGCCTACCTCACGGCGAAGGCACAGCGAATGGGTCACGAGCTCGACTTCGGCGAGGAAGAGTGACCAGGGTCGTCGAAGGCTCCGGGAATGGTCAGGGTCTTCATATCGGGGTAGCGGCGGCCCGCTGGAATCAGGCAATCACCGACAGGCTCGTCGAAGGGGCCATCGCACGTCTCGAAGAGCTCGGCGTCGAGGAGATCACCCTGCTGAGGGTGCCGGGAGCCTTGGAGCTCCCACTGGCGACCAAGAAGCTGGTCGAGAGTGGGTGCGATGCGGTCGTCGCGATAGGAACGGTTGTGAAGGGGGAGACCGATCACTACGAAATCGTGGTCAAGGAGTCTGCGCGGGGGATCAGTCGGGTGGCCCTCGACACCGGGGTCCCGGTGGCCAATGCCATCCTCGCCGTCCACGACTACGAGCTCGCCTTGGAACGGGCCGGCTCAGGCGACGCCAACAAGGGCGTCGAGGCGGTCGATGCCGCGGTCACCACAGCCAATGCCTTGCGAGAGCTAGGCCCACTCTGAGCCATCCGGTGTTGGATGTCCCGCATGCGCTGGTACCCTTGGACTCACAACCAAAGAGCAAGAGCGGAGGTTGCTGCCTCCCCACCTGGCCGTGTCAGGCTCACCGAGTCAGCGCTACGAGTCGAGGTCCCATAGATGTGAGCTGGGCTCGCGTGCGGCAGCAGGTTCTCGCCTGCTGCTTTTTTCGTGGCCCGAGGATCACGAGAGGTTGTCGACTTGAACGAACAGAGACTGCCACTCAACAGGAGGTAACAGCATCAACGAGCTTCGCGTGAATGGAGCGATCCGGGCCAAGGAGGTCCGTGTGGTCGCCCCCGATGGAGAGCAAATCGGTGTAAAGAAGATAAATGAGGCCCTATGGCTGGCGGAGCAACTAGATCTCGACCTGGTCGAGGTGGCCCCCAACGCCAAGCCCCCGGTTTGCCGGCTCATGGACTACGGCAGATACAAGTACGAACAGTCCGTCAAGGAACGTGAGGCACGGAAGAAGCAGACGAGGACCACCGTCAAAGAGCTCCGGATGCGTGTCCGGATCGGAGAGCACGACTTCGACATCACCCGTCGCAAGACCCAGGACTTCCTGGAGGACAACGACAAGGTGAAGGTCACCATCCGATTCAGGGGTCGCGAGCGAGAACGTCCCGAATTCGGGCGCGAGCTCATGGATCGCCTCGCCGAGGAGGTTTCCGAATTCAGCACCATCGAGCAGGCTCCCAAGCTCGAGGGTGGTTCGATGACCATGGTGCTGGCGCCAGTGAGGCAGTCGCGGGGCTCAGGCGGCGGCGGGCAGCAGAAAGACGAAGAAGAGTAAGGAGGGCCCTGTGCCAAAGATGAAGACACACAGTGGTGCCAAGAAACGAATCAAGGTAACCGGCTCCGGCAAGCTCATGCGCCGGCAGTCCGGCCGCGGTCACCTGAAGCTCGCCAAGGGCAAGGACACCTTCCGCCGTCGCAAAGGCCTGGAAGAGCTGGCCCCTGGCGACGCAAAGGTCATCAAGAAGCAACTCGGTCGCTAGGAGGGCACAACATGGCACGTGTCAAGCGCGCGGTTCACGCGAAGAAGTCACACAAGAAGGTCCTCGACCGGGCCAAGGGCTACAAGGGGGCGCGCAGCCGCCGATACAGGACGGCCAACGAGCAGGTAATGCATGCGATGCAGGACTCCTATCGCGACCGTCGCGCCCGCAAACGCGACTTCCGCAAGCTCTGGATCTCCCGGATCAACGCCGCAGCAAGACAGAACGGAACCACCTACAGCCAGTTCATCGCCGGGCTGAAGGCTGCCGAGGTCGAGGTCGACCGCAAGATGCTCGCAGAGATGGCGGTCACCGACCCCGATGGCTTCGCCCAACTCGTAGAGGTCGCCAAGGGCAGCTGACCCACTCGAATCTCGATCGCATGGAGCCGGCCCGTACCCACCGCGCCAGAACTGTGGTGGAGGCGGCCCGGCTCCATCGCTCTCGGGACCGTAGGGAGCGTGGACTCACGCTGGTGGAAGGACCGGAGCTGGTACGAGACGCGACCGCGGCGGGAGCCGTGATACGCGAGGTCTACGGGACCGAGCCGACCGATCAGGGGACGATCCCCGTCGACAGCCGTGCGCTGGAGCTGCTGGCCGGAACCAAGACCCCGCGCGGCCCGGTTGCGGTGGTGGAGATCCCCAATGAGTGGCTCGACCGCTCCCGCGATCTCCTGGTATCAGTCGGTGTGTCGGATCCCGGCAACGTGGGCAGCATGATCCGAACCGCCGCCGCCTTCGGCTGGGGATTCGCCTACATGGAGGGATCGGCCGACCCGTGGTCTCCCAAGACGATCCGCGCCGGGGCCGGCGGGCAGTTCCAGACTCCTGTGGCGCGGGTGGGTTCTCTCGCCGAGTTGGAACAATGGGTCATTGTGGCGACGGTTGCTCGCGGAGGCGACCGATTGGCCGAGGTGAGGGCGCGACCGGTCGCCGTGCTGATAGGGGAGGAGGCCCACGGGCTCGAGGAGTGGATCATCGCCGCGGCCGGGCATCGGGTCACTATCCCGACGTCTGGGCCGACCGAGAGCCTCAACGCGGCGGTTGCGGCCGCGATCGCCGTCTACGAGCTGACGAAGGGTTCCGGGGAGGGTGACAGCGATGTCTAACCTGCCGCCGGACATGGACCCCATCGCGTCACTCGAGAGAGCCGTGGCCTCGGCCGCGGGAGAGGTCGCCGCGGCGTCCTCTATCGACGATCTCGAGAAGGTGGAGTCGTCCCTCCTTGGCAAAGATTCCTCGGTCGGCCAGATTCGCCGATCGATGGGGGGCCTCGATGCCGAGCTGAAGCCCAAGGTCGGCGCCATGCTCAACGAGACTGTCACTCGCATCAACGAGGTCCTCACCACGCGGCGCGCCGAGTTGGGGGCCGTCGAAGAGGAGCTGCGTCTCAGAGAGGAGTCGATCGACGTCACCCTCGAAGCGGTCCGCTTCCCGAATGGTGCGCTGAACCTCGTCCAACAGACCATCGATGAGATCGTGGACATCTTCGTCGGGCTGGGCTACCAGGTCGCCGATGGCCCTGAGGCCGAGTTGGCTTGGTATAGCTTCGACGCGCTCAACACTCCGTCCACCCACCCGTCGCGGTGGGAACAAGACACCTTGTACCTGGACTGGGGCGATCCTGGCGACGAGGTGAATCTTCGACCCCATACGTCGTCGGTACAAGCACGATGGATGGAGATCCACGACCCACCGGTACACATCGTCGTACCCGGGCGCTGCTACCGGAAAGACACGATCGACGCCACCCACTTGCCGGTCTTCTATCAAATCGAGGGCCTCGTGGTCGACCAGGACATCAAGTTCAGCGATCTCAAGGGCACTTTGCTCCACTTCGCACGGGAGTTCTTCGGACCTGAGAGCGAGGTACGTCTCCGACCCCACTTCTTCCCGTTCACCGAGCCCAGCGCCGAGCTCGACGTCTCGTGCTTCAACTGTGACGGGGGAGAGCCCGGATGTCGCGTTTGCAAGGGAGGAGGATGGCTGGAGCTCCTCGGCTGCGGGATGGTCGATCCGTTCGTGCTGGAGACGGCAGGTTACGACCCTTCGCAGATCAGCGGTTTTGCCTTCGGGATGGGTCCGGAGCGTGTAGCGATGGCCCGCCATGGGATCGACTCGTTACGGCACTTCATCGAAAACGACATCCGCTTCCTGAGGCAGTTCTGATGAAAGTCTCCCTCGCCTGGCTGAGCGAGTTCATCGACCTCCCCGAGGTCGACGTGACCGAGCTCTCCTACGTCTTCGACATGCTGGGGCACACCGTCGATGGCGTCGAACATCTCGACCCGGGCTGGAGCG
>Ga0299913_10006468_pt1 | contig 10152 bp, 9 predicted proteins | sample RVTome_9_FD_201360 | JGI IMG/M metagenome (GOLD analysis project Ga0299913, IMG submission 201360) | Soil microbial communities from uranium-contaminated site in the Upper Colorado River Basin, Wyoming, United States - RVT155D38 (version 2) ... | reverse complement strand
ACCCCGCTTGGGTTCCGTGGCCGTATATCCATTATGGACGGCGGGTGTCAACCTCGAGGCCCGCCGGTTCCTTCCCGACGAACCCATACCATCTGCCCCCATGGAAGCCCTGATGGAACCCATCATCGAGGCTATGGAGGGGTGGGTAACCGACTACGGCTACGTAGCGATCTTCCTTCTCATGCTCGCCGAATCGGCGTGCATACCCTTCCCGAGCGAGGTCACGATGCTGGTCGGAGGCTTCTACGCGACCGACCAGGGCAGCCTCAGCTTCTTCTGGGTGGGAGCGGCGGGCGTCCTCGGCAATCTGGTTGGTTCGTGGATCGCGTACGCGGTCGGGCGCAAGACGGGCCGCGCTCTCCTGGATCGCTACGGGAAGTACGTGCTGATCCGCTCGCACGATATCGACAAGGCTGAGGTCTGGTGGGCCAAGCATGGCGACGCCGCCACCTTCTTCAGCCGACTCCTGCCGGTGATCCGAACCTTCATCTCGCTACCGGCGGGGATCGCCAAGATGCCCTTCGGGAAGTTCACGCTCTACACCTTCCTGGGCGTGATCCCCTGGACCTACGCGCTCACGTGGCTGGGCGTCGTCGTGGGGGACAACTGGGAGAAGGCGTTCCATTACTTCGACCTGCCGACCTTGATCATCGGAACCATCGTGGTAGCGGGCGTGGTCGTTTGGTATCTGCGCCGTCGCAAGCAACGGGCCGCGGCCTAGACCAGCTCGATCTCCGGAGCGATCTCCTCGACGCCCGAGATCGTTATCGCGAGGAACTCGTCGAGGGGAACCCCTATCGACTCCTCGACGTTCCAGATCTCCTCGCGCTCGACACCCGGTGCGAACGCGTTCTGCTTCAGCTTCTTCTTGACGGAGGAGACCTTCATCCCCGCGGCCTTCTCGGGGCGCACGAGGGCCGTCGCTACGAGGAGCCCCGCCACCGCATCGGCGTGCACGATGGCGCGGGACATCAGATCGGTTCGATGGTCCGGATACTTGTGGCCGAGGATCGCGTTGGCGACCTCCGGATCGTCGTAACCCTCCTGCTCCAGCCACTCCAAGGTCAGGTGGGTGTGACGCTCGAAATCGTCGGCCGTTACGTCGTAGTCGAGATCGTGGAAGATGCCGGCCACCTCCCAGCGCAACTCGTCCTCACCGAAGTGACGCGCAAGCGCACGCATAACTCCGCCAACCGAGATCAGGTGGCGGTAGGTGATGTCCCTGGCGGTGTGTCTGCGCGCGAGAGCGAGGGCCGCGTCACGATCCATGACCGCTCAGTCGCCCGTCAAAGCGCGCTTCAGCTCGGCCTCCGCCTCGGGCGCGGCGAGCGCCATCACCTCGTCGCCGACATGTAAGGGCGTCTCGACGGTCGGAGCGATCACGTGGCTCTCCCGCACGATCGCCACCAAGGTGCAATCCGACGGCAGCTTGAGGTCGGAGACGGTCTTCCCCGCGGCCGGGGACCCCTCGGCCAGCGTCACCTCGAGCAGAGCGACCTTCCCGTGCTCGAGACGCAACAGACGCACGAGGTCGCCAACGGAAACGGCCTCCTCCACCAGCGACGTGAGCAGGTGAGGAGTGCTAACAGCTACGTCAACGCCCCACGTCTCTGTGAAGAGCCACTCGTTGTCCGGGTGATTCACGCGCGCCACGACACGAGGAACCGCGAACTCCTGCTTGGCCAGCAAGGACACCACGAGGTTGTCCTCGTCGTCACCGGTCGCGGCGACCGTCACGTCACACGAGGACAGAACGGCTTCATCCAACGTGCTGATCTCGCACGCATCACCCTTGATCCAAGAGACGTCTAGCTCGTTGGCGAGCAGGGCTATCGTGTCGGCGTTCTGCTCGATCAGGACAACGTCATGTCCCTTCGACCTGAGGTCTTTGGCTACGAACGTCCCAACGTTGCCGGCTCCCACGATGGCGATGCGGATCGCTCTCTTCACTCGGGCTCACCCAACTTGCTGATCTCCTCCCTCAGCTGGGGAAGGTGACCGCGCGCGACCGACAGATAGATGATGTCCCCGTCCTGCAACGTCAGGCTCTCGTCGGGCAGCCGGGGTACCCCGAACCTGCTGACGGCGAGAACCCGCCTGATCCCGGGCTTGTCCAGATCGAGGACGGCTTTCCCCACCGTCTCCTCCGGTACGGGCAGCCCGGTGACGATCACCTCCCCGTTGTCGACCGTGTACTCCACGGGCACCTCGTCCGGGATGATGGAACGCAGGACCTGATCGGTGGTCCACCGCACCGTAGCGACAGTCTGGATCCCGAGTCGTTGATAGATCTGCGCCCGGCGAGGGTCGTAGATACGCGCCACGACATGGGGTACTCGATAGTGCTCCTTGGCAACTCGTGCGGACACGATGTTCGAGTTGTCGCCACTGGTTACCGATGCGAAGGCCTCTGCCTCCCGGATGCCGGCCTCCTCGAGCACCTCCCGGTCGAAGGCGAACCCGACGATCCTCTTGCCGCCGTAGTCAACCTTCAATCGCTCGAACGCCTTGGCGCTCTTGTCGATCACGACGACGGAATGGCCCAGACGTTCAAGGCTCGAAGCCAACGATGAGCCCACGCGTCCGCACCCCGCGATCACTACATGCACTTGTTCCGTGGCTCCCATCCGGCTCCGTTGGCGAACGGCGATACTGCCATACTTCCCCCTCGTGACACGCCTCAGGGACCTGATCGCGAAGATGGCGCGTCCGCCCGATGAGCTGAGGGCCGAGAGCCTCCGCGTGTGGGCAGAAAGGCTCGCGGGGACCATTCGACTGGCCGAGGTTGAGGCGCGCCGTCGAGCGAAGGTCGCGGGCGTGATCCAGAACGTCCGCATCGATCCACGCGAGGGCCGAAGCTTCATCGAGGCCACGATCGTCGACGGCTCCGGCAGCGAGCTGGTGGTACGCCTGACGGGCCGGATGAGTCTTGCGGGATGGCAACTGGGCGAAGGTCTGGTCGTGGAGGGAACCGTGGCAGATAGAGATGGCGTGCTGATGATGCTCAATCCGGAGTGGGATCTGGTGGCCGGACCGGAACACGGTTGACCTAGATGACCAAGGTCGCCGACACCCTCAAGCGGGTCGTGGTGGGACGTCCGATGTCCTCGGGCGAGTTGCAGCACACCTTGCTGCCGAAATCGATCGCCTTGCCGGTGTTCGCGTCCGACGCGCTTTCGTCGATGGCGTACGCGACACAAGAGGTCCTCCTCGTCCTGGCGATAGCGGGAGCGACCGCACTACCTTTCGTGTTCCCGATCGCGGGGGCCGTCGCGGTGTTGTTGGCGATCGTGATCGTTTCCTATCGGCAGATCGTTCGCGCCTACCCGGGAGGGGGCGGGGCATACGTCGTCGCGTACGAGAACCTCGGTATGTATCCGGGGCTCACCGTCGCTGCCTCACTGCTGATCGATTACGTCCTTACGGTGGCCGTCTCGATCACCGCCGGCACCGATGCGATCGTCTCCGCCCTTCCGGGACTGGCCGAGCACAAGGTTGTCGTCACGATCGGGCTGATCGCGCTTGTATCGCTCGCGAACCTGCGCGGCTCGAAGGAGTCCGGTCGCCTCTTCGCCGTCCCCACCTACGGGTTCGTCCTCTGCATGTACGCGCTGATCGTCACCGGCTTCATCAGGTGCATCGGTTCCTGTCCGCAGGCCGAGAGCTCGGGCCTTCCTCTCGAGCCCGAACACGCGCTGACGGCGTTCCTGCTCTTGAAGGCCTTCGCCGCAGGGACGACCGCGCTCACCGGCGTGGAGGCGATCGCCGAGGGGGTCCCCGTCTTTCGCTTCCCACAATCCAAGAACGCGGCAGCGACCCTCGGGATCCTCGGAGCGATCTCGATCTCGCTCTTCCTGGGTGTGTCGTGGCTGGCCGATCACACGAACGTCATCTACACCGAGGAGTCGCACCTGACCGTGATGGCGCAGATAGGTGATGCCGTCTTCGGAGGCGGCGTGATGTTCTACGTGCTGCAGGTGCTAACCGCCCTGATCCTGGTGCTGGCCGCGAACACCGCATACACGGGCTTCCCCGTGCTGGCTTCGATCCTCGCCCGCGATCGCATCATGCCCCGGCAGTTCGTCAACCGGGGCGACCGTCTCGTCTACTCGAATGGGATCGTCATCCTCTCGGTTTTCGCGTCGCTGCTCGTCTACGCGTTCGACGCCAACCTCAACCGCTTGATCCAGCTCTATCTACTGGGCGTGTTCCTCTCCTTCACGCTCGCGCAGGCAGGCACGGTGGTGCGATGGCGGCGCACCCGGGAGCCGGGATGGCAGAAGAGCGCGACCATCAATGCCTTCGGGGCCGTGGTTACCGGCATCGTCATGGTCGTTGTTCTCCTGACCAAGTTCCTAGAGGGTGCGTGGATCGTCGTGTCCGCGCTGCCGGTGATCATCTTCATGATGCGCGCCATACACGGCCATTACTCCGAGGTGCGAAGGGAGCTCGCGCACCCTGAGCGCGTCCCTGCCGATCGCAGGCCCGGGAACCAGCACATGGTCATGCTCGTTCAGCGCGTCGATGCTGCTTCGGCCCGAGCAGTCGGTTACGCGCGCTCCGTCCGGCCTGCTTCGATCGTTGCGATCACCTTCGACAAGGTGAACGCTCCCACCTGGGCGCGTCTGGCGCCCGAGATCCCTCTCCAGGTGCTCGAGCAGGAGGGCTCGCGGACGAACTCGATCAAGACCTTCCTCCGCCGGCGCCGCGAGGACCTGTCGAGCGACGACTTCCTCACCTTCGTGGTTTCCGAGATCCTGCGTTCACGCAGCACCTTCGAGATCGTGAAGGGGTGGCGCATCCAACGCACGAAGGCCTCGTTGCGCCGAGAGGTGGGCGTACAGGTGCTCGACGTCCCGATCGTGGAGGACGAGATCGATCCCGCCGTCGATCAGGCGCGTGAGCCCGCCCGCAACTACGTGTCGGTGCTGATCTCGGGCGTGAACAACGCGAGCCTCCAAGCGATGGAGTTCGCGGAGACCCTTCGTCCAACGTCCCTGCGAGGGGTCCACTTCGGGCTCGACCCGGAGGAGGCCGAGCGCATCGGTGACGAGTGGCTCGATGCCCGCGTCCCGCATCCCTTGGAGATCGAGAACTCGCCGTTCCGCGACATCGGCCTGTCTCTCATCAACTACATCCGCAGCGAGTTTCAGCCGGACGGCGTCAACCGCGTCGCGACGGTGGTGATCCCCGAGTTCATCGTGCGCAAGAGACGCCACGAGGTCCTTCACAACCAGACCGCGCTGGTTGTGATCAAGAGGAGGTTGCTCTTCGAGCCGGGAGTCGTGGTTGTGAGCGTTCCGTTCTATCTCTAGCCCGACGAATAAGGGGAGGCCACCCATCGAGGGTGACCTCCCCTTTCAACCGTTCTCTTCGCACTAACCGCGAAGAGAACCAAACCGTCTCTTAGCTATGTCCTGCCGGCAGGGTTTCTATCTGAGACTTCACGTCCCGCAGGCGCTTGCGGAGCTCGTGCTCCTCGTCGCCGAGGTCGTAGATCCAGCGGTCCAGCGCCGCCTGGAGGGCGGCCTGCTGGTCGGTCATCACGGCGGCGGCGGACTCGACCGGAACGCCGGAGTCCATGGCCTCGCTCTTCCGCTTCGAGAACATGATCGCCGCTATGAGGACGAGCGACGCGAGTCCGGCGATCGTGAAGCGAGCGAAGTCGTTGTCCTGCAGGTTGATTACGGCCGGCAGGATGAGCAACGAGATCAGGTTCATCACCTTGATCAACGGGTTCAGTGCCGGGCCCGCGGTGTCCTTGAAGGGATCGCCGACGGTGTCGCCGATCACCGCGGCCTTGTGGGCCTCCGAACCCTTGCCACCCTCGTGTCCGTCCTCGATGTACTTCTTGGCGTTGTCCCAGGCGCCACCCGAGTTCGACAGGAACACCGCCATCAGCTGGCCGGTAAGGATGACCGCGGCCAAGAACGCCCCAAGAGCGAAGTAGTTGATGCCGAAGCCGATGATGACCGGCGCGAGCACGGCAAGGAGTGCCGGCGTCGCAAGCTCGCGGAGCGAAGCCGCGGTGCAGATGTCGATCACGGGGCCGTAATCAGGCTTCTCCGACCCATCCATGATGCCGGGCTTCTCGCGGAACTGCTTGCGAACCTCCTGCACCACGACGGCGGCGGTACGGCCGACCGCTCGGATGGCGAGCCCGCTGAAGAGGAACGCGATCGAACCACCGATCAGAAGGCCGATGAAGGTCTTCGGGTCCGCAACGTTGATGGCGGTGGCAGCGTCTCTGAATAGCTCGTCACCACGCAACTCGAGTCCGAGCTCGCCCGCGATCGTCTCGATGAACGAAGCGAACAGAGCCACGGCGGCGATCACGGCCGATCCGATCGCGAAGCCCTTGGTAACGGCCTTCGTCGTGTTCCCGACCGCGTCCAGGCTGACCATGATGCGCTCGGCCTCGCCCGAGAACTCGCCCGACATCTCGGCGATACCGGCCGCGTTGTCGGAGACCGGGCCGAAGGTGTCCTCGGATACGACGACGCCCGTCGTCGCGAGCATCCCCATCCCGGTCAACGCCACCAGATAGAGAGAGAACTGCAGGTTGCCTCCACCCAGGGCGATACCCGCACCGAGGGCCGCGGCGATCGCGATGATCGCGTAGACCGACGACTCCAGACCCGCGGAAACGCCCGACAGGATCGTCGTCGCCGGCCCGGTACGGGCCGCCTCTGCGATCTCGCGTACGGGCCTGGTCTCGGTCGAGGTGAAGTACTCGGTGAGGCGGGAGACGACCTGCGCCAGCACCAGACCGATCACGACGGCGCCGAACACCTTCCATCCCTCGTTGGCGTTGTCGTTGCCGACGTAGAAGTGGGCCACGAGGAAGGTGCCGATGACCGTCAGGATGCCCGCCGTGAAGAACCCTCTGTTGATCGGCGCCATCGCCGACTTGTCCTTCTCGGTCGCGCGCACGGCATAGACCCCAACGATCGAGGCGAGCACACCGATCGCGCGGGCGATGACGGGGAAGATAAGACCCAGCGCAGGGTTGGCACCGATCGAGTCGAACGCGGCGACGCCAAGGATGATCGAGGCGACCAGGGTCACCTCATAGCTCTCGAAGAGGTCCGAGGCCATGCCGGCACAGTCGCCGACGTTGTCCCCCACATTGTCCGCGATCGTTGCCGGGTTACGCGGGTCGTCCTCGGGGATGCCGGCTTCCACCTTGCCGACCAGGTCGGCACCCACATCGGCAGCCTTCGTGAAGATCCCGCCGCCCACCCGCAGGAACAACGCGAGGAGCGAACCACCGAAGCCGAAGCCCACCAGGATCGCCGACGACGTGTTCTGGAAGATGAGGATGATGGCGGTCGCCCCGAAGAGCCCCAGTCCGACGGTGAACATCCCGGCGATGCCGCCCGTGCGGAACGCGACCTTGAGAGCCGCGGGGAGCGACCCGGCACGAGCCGCTGCAGCCGTTCGAACGTTCCCTCGAACGGCCAAGCTCATCCCGATGAAGCCGGTCAGCCCGGACATGAAGCAACCGGCGACGAACGCGACGGTCCTCCAGAGACCGGACTCGAAGAACGACAGAGCCTCCGTCCCGTCGGGTTCCTTCACGGCCGTCGATGTCAGGAAGACGACGACCGTTAGCGGCACCAGGATCACCAGGATCGTCTTGAACTGACGTCGTAGGTACGCCATCGCACCCTCTTGGATCGCGGAAGCGATCTCGATCATCTTGGGTGTCCCCTGCTCGGCAGCCAGCACGCCACGCATGAGGAGGAAGCCGACGCCGATCGCGACCAGCGCGGTGGCACCCGAGAAGAACAACCAGAAGAACTCGGTGCCCGTCAGCTCGAAAGCCTGATACCCCCCCTCGGCAGCCAGAGTGATGCCATTCATATGGCTTTCTCCTTTCTCTTCTTTGCTTGCGTGTCTCGTCTTACGTAGATCTGATTGGCGACCTTGGCCGAGACCGTCCGTTCCTTGCCCTCGACCTCGAGGACCAGGGGGCCGTCGAACGGATGCTTCTCGCGTACCTGCACGCGCACGCCGGGGCGCAAGCCCAGGGTGTCGAGGAAGGTCACGATCTCGGGATCGGTCGAGCCTGGAACCGCGACGATCGCGGCGTCACCGGGCTCGAGCGCGTACAGGGGAGGCATCTCCGGGAGGTCGGACACATCCGACTCGGGGATCGGGAAACCGTGCGGACATGTCGCGGGCCGGTTGAGCGCGATGTAGAGGCGATCTTCGACCTCCTGCGGAAGCTCGTGCTCGAAGGAACCGGCGAGCCGGTCCGCCTCGTTCCATGCGTAGCCGAGCATGTCGGCGAGGAAGCGCTCGACGATGCGATGACGGCGGATCGCCGACACGGCGGCCCTCCTGCCCTTGGTCGTCAGGATCACGCCGCGGTACGGCTCGTGTTCGACGAGGTTCCGCTCCGCGAGCTTCTTCACCGAGGCCGTCGCCGTCCCGGGACTCACCCCGAGGGCCTCCGCGAGCGCGCCGGTATGGGCGTCGGTCACGGGGGGCCGAGCGCCGCGGGTTAGGCGGTAGATCGCCTTCAGGGTTTCGCGCTCGGAGCGCGAGAGGTCAACAGCCATGATTTCAGAGGCTCAGAATCTAACTTTTGGGCCCCCAAAACGTCAAATGAGCCCCGCGAGGATCAGGTGGGGCGCTTGAAGGTGATGCGTGTCTGGGTGCCTCCGCCGTCGCGAGGCAGGTACTCGACCTCGTCGGCCAGGCTCTGGAGGAGCGCGCCGGAGAGCACCGCACGGCTCGAGAAACCCTGGCTGTCGAAGGCGGCATCCGGCTCTTGCTGGGAGCGCCCCCGGTCTCCGACCTCGACCACGACCCTCTGACCCTGGTCGGTCCAGGAGACCTTCACCGGATCCTCCGAGCCCGACTCCTCTTGGGCGAGGACCGCGTTGGCACAGGCCTCGGAGACCGCGATCTTCAGATCGTCGACCCCTTCCTCATCGAGTCCCGCGGAGCGCGCGAGGGACGCGAGTGCGAGCCGGACCACACCTACGTACGCGGCGCTGGCCGGGATCTCGATCTCGACCTGGTGGGTCGCGCTCAGGCGTTCGCTCCAGACGTCGCCTCGTCCACGGAGGCGTGGATCGGGAACACCTTGGTCAGTCCCGTGATCTTGAAGATCTTGAGGATCTTGTCCTGGGTGCAAACGAGAGACAGGTTCCCGTCGTGTGCCTTGACCCGCTTGAGGGCACCGACCAGGACACCCAGACCGGTCGAGTCGAGGAAGTCGACGCCCTCGAGGTTCACCACCACGTCGTAGGAGCCCTCGGAGACGAGCTCGATCAGCTTCTCCCGAAGCTTCGGGGCCGTGTAGACGTCGATCTCTCCCTTGACATCTACGACGGCTTGCCCGTCCACCTTCCGTACGTCCAGACCAAGCTCCATGGAGCCTCCTATTCCCGAGTGAAGATCCTGTGTGAAAAAGGGGCGGTCATCCTAAACCTGACCCTTTTTGCGCCGAGAAGTACCCATATGGGAATCCGAGGGTTCCCAACCAGCGTTGGCTACCCTCAGCGCGTCTAAACGAAACCGCCGGGATCGCAGAAGGAGAGATGAGTGAGCATCGCCGCGCCGTCACGCAGCAGGACGTGGGTCCTCCTTGCGTTCGGCATCGCCGCCGCCCTCGTGGCGTCGGGCGTCGTCATCTATCTCAACCTCCCCGGGGAGCGGATGATCTCACCCGGGATCCCCACCACCCCTGCGGGAACCCCCATCGTCAAGCAGGCGCCCTGGCGTTTCGAGGTGTCCCCCGCCGGGGCCATCGGCCGGGTCTCGAAGTCGCAGAAGGCGGCCGTCGCTCGTCAGAAGGTCGGAGTTACGGCCCTCGTGCAAGAGGTCTACGACACGCTCCTCCTCGAGCGGTCGGCTCTGGCGAAGGTGGTCGACCGGCGGTTCGCGGCGAACGCTGGTCCGGCCTTCCTCCGCTCGACGAAGAGCATCCTCCCGACGGCCGATGAGCTCAAGCTGCAACGCCGCATCGCCCGCATCGGCATCGACGTGAACGGAGCGAGCCGCGCGGCCGCGAGGGTCCGGATCCTCGTTTCCGCCACCGAGGGCGCCCGCAAGGCCCTCGCCTTGAACACCGCAACCCTGTGGCTCGAGCGCGGCGAGCGCGGCTGGCGGGTGCTCGCTTACGAGGTGGATCAGCGC
>Ga0299913_10006467_pt1 | contig 10153 bp, 9 predicted proteins | sample RVTome_9_FD_201360 | JGI IMG/M metagenome (GOLD analysis project Ga0299913, IMG submission 201360) | Soil microbial communities from uranium-contaminated site in the Upper Colorado River Basin, Wyoming, United States - RVT155D38 (version 2) ... | reverse complement strand
AGGCACCCTGCGCTACTGGCGCCACCTCGGCGCCGGTCCCCGCAGCTTCAAGATCGGTCGCCACGTCCGCTACTGGCGCGCCGACCTCGTCCTCTGGCTCACCGAGCAGACCAACCGTCCCCAGAACCGCCACTGAGACCCGTCGCTGTCGGATCCCAGAGAGACGATGGAGCGATCCTGGAAGGAGCATCACCATGGCGGGAAACATCGCCAAGCGAGCCAATGGCAAGTGGAGGGCGCGGTACCGCGACGAGGCCGGCAAGGAGAACTCGCGGCATTTCGATCGCAAGATCGACGCCCAGCAGTGGCTGGACCAGGTCACCTCCTCGGTGGTCATCGGCACGTACGCCGACCCCAAGGCCGGCCGGATCACGTTCGCGGCGTTCTTCGGCGAGTGGTCGGCGCGTCAGGTCTGGGCGCCCGGCACCGTGCTCGCGATGTCGCTGGCGGCCAGATCGGTGCCCTTCGCGGGGAAGCCGATGAAGCAGGTCCGGCGCTCGGAGGTCGAGACCTGGATCAAGCAGATGGACGCCGCCGGTCTCGCCCCCGGCACGATCAAGACGCGGTACGTCAACGTGCGGTCGGTGTTCCGCGCCGCCGTGAAGGACCGGGTGATCGGCTCCGACCCGACCGACGGCGTACGCCTCCCCCGCGGCCGTCGTGCGGACGTGGCCATGTCGATCCCCACTCCGGAGGAGGTGGGGCAGCTCATGGCCGTGGCTGACGAGCGGTTCCAGCCGTTCATCGCCCTCTGCGCGTTCGCCGGCCTGCGGCTGGGTGAGGCCGCCGGGGTCCAGCTCGGCGACGTCGACTTCCTCCGCAAGTCGCTCAAGGTCTCCCGGCAGGTCCAGCGCGTCAACGGCGGGGCGATCGACGTCCGAGCGCCGAAGTACGGATCAGAGCGCGTCGTCTACCTCGCCGACAGCCTCGTCAACGCGCTGGCCGAGCACGTCGCCGCTCACGGCACCACCGGCAGGGCTCGGTGGCTCTTTGCCGGGGAGGGCGACGACCCACCGCACCAGAACACCGTCGGCTACTGGTGGCGCAAGACGCTGCTTGATGCCGCCCTGTCCGGCATCAAGCTCCACGACCTGCGGCACTTCTATGCCTCCGGTCTGATCGCAGCCGGATGCGACGTGGTGACCGTCCAACGGTCGCTCGGCCACGCGAAGGCGACTACGACGCTCAACACCTACGCACACCTCTGGCCGACCGCTGAGGACCGTACGAGGAAGGCAGCAGAGTCGATCATCTCCGCGTCGCTCGGACAGCCTGCAGCAACACTCGCCAAGCTGGGGACCCGTCCGGCTGAGTGAACCAACGCCTCGGATCGCAGAAGTACTTCTCAAGTCGCGAGACGGTGGCGCGTCACAGCGCCCAGATAGAAGCATTACGTGCCCACGTGCCACGACTCCGCGGAGAGGAGTGCCTCCCGCCCCTGCGGCAGCCGGGCCCGCGATCTGGATCCTTGGCGGCCCGAGATCGTCGCCATACGAGTAGTCGATTGGAAGAGCGGAAGGCACCGCGTCATCTCGTACGGGCCGGACGAACAGTACTCCTTCACGAGGAGTCGGGCAGTGAGGTGGAGCGGCAGTTGCGGTCGCCTCGCGGTGATGGATGCGCTACAGCTGGCCGGTGGCGACGTGGCCCTTGTCTTGGCGCTCACCGTGGCTACGGACGAGGGAGAAGCGATGGACATCGAACGATGCGAGGCCGTCGCCGCAGGCGACGCGCCGCCCGCGACGGAGTTCAACCGCTCACCGCAACTCGGACCGCGTCACCTGGTCCATGGAGCTTCCCCGATGGGCGACGTCGGTACTACGACCTAGCCTTCACGGAGCGCGACTGAGCTTCTCGCCGCATGGTTCCAGGCCGTGGGCACCGTGGCCGCCGCATCCTTTGCAGCCGGAGCACTGGTCTGGAACGTCCGAGATCGACACCGCGCTGACGCCGAGAACGTCATCGCCTGGGAAACCGGGCCACGCCAGCTGGCGATCGAGAATCTGGGCCACCGCACCGTCACCTACGTCGAAGTCACCATCGCCGACGAGACAGGCCAAACCCTCGACGACAGCGGGGCAGCTGCACTCACACCAGGTGAGCGGTGGCTCTTCAGCTACGCCACACCCGGCGTGGAGAACCTAATGGAGCGCTACCCGAAACTCCGAGCCGAGGTGTACTTCACCGACTCGGCCGGGAAGCACTGGCGGCGTGTCTGGCCCCCCGGAAGACTGCACATGGAGAAGCAACCGCGACGGCCGCGATAGACCGTGGTGAGTTACTTCGCCAGGGCACGCACGACAGTGCTACGGCCGACACCGAGGGTGGCGGCGATGGACTCCAAGGACGCGCCAGCCTCCCCGGAGTCGGCGGGCGGTAGCGAGTCGTTGTTCGGTCATGACCGTGGGGCGGCCGCGGGCCCGGGCCGCCTCCAGGCCGGGTAGGAGACGTGGCGGGGTCGGCCCGCAGTTTCTCGGCGGCACCGACCTGTCCATCGGCCAATGGCAAGCGGATGGCCTGGATCTCCTGGGCCTCGACGGCCGCGTCGCCTCCGCTGTTGACCAGCATCAGCAACCGCCCGTGGCGGGACGCTGCCTCCTGGGCCCCCAGGATGATCCGCCCCGCGTGCGGCGTGGTCGCGATCTTGTCACTGACCAGGGCCAGGGTCTGGGACCGCTGGAGGCGCAGGCTGCGCGCGACGCCGTTCGGCTGGTAGCCGAGCTCGTCGGCGGCCTCGCGGACGCGCACCCGGGTCTCGGGGTTGATCCGCTTGCCGGGGGCCGCGTTGAGCACATGGCTGACCGTGGTCGTCGAGACGCCGGCGCGCTGCGCCACGTCCTTGATCGACACCTTCTTCGCCATGTCTGCCCAATCGTTTTGGCAATGTGTTGACGACGATTCCGAAGTGTCGAGCATCACAGTGTCAAGGGTTTGCCCAAACGATTTGGCCACGACCCCCACACCAGCCCTCCGAAGGAGGGGAAACAGGAGCGCCGCCCCGCGGGACCCGGTCAGGGCCTCCGCGGGCGGCGCTCCGGCGCCACTCGTCGCGACGTCTCAGCCGGACAGCTGGGTCGCCCCGGTCATGATCGCCACGCCCTCGGACATCGTGTGGGAGTCCGGGGTGATCACCCCGGCACACCGACCGAGCCGCTGGACGTGGATGCGGTCCGCGACCTCCCAGACGTGCGGCATGTTGTGGCTGATCAGGATCACCCCCAGGCCCTTGTCGCGGAGCCGCTTGACCAGGTCCAGGACCTGCCCGGACTCCTTGACACCCAGGGCAGCGGTGGGCTCGTCGAGCACCACCACCCTGCCCCCGAACGCGGCGGCGCGGGCGACCGCCACCGCCTGCCGCTGACCGCCGGAGAGCGACTCCACAGCGACGCCCATGTTCTGGATCGTCGAGATGCCGAGGTCGGAGATCGCCTGCTCGGCGCGCTCGCGCATGCCCTTCTTGTCGAGCATCCTGAACACCGAGCCCAGCGGACCCTTCTTGCGCTCCTCGCGGGCCAGGTAGAGGTTGCTCGCGATGTCCAGCGCCGGCGCCACCGCAAGGGTCTGGTAGACGGTCTCGATGCCCGCAGCGCGGGCATCCTGGGGCCGCTTGAAGTGCACTCGATCGCCGTCCATCGTGATCTCGCCCGCGTCCGGGACGAAGGCGCCGGTGAGCGCCTTGATCAGGGTGGACTTGCCGGCACCGTTGTCGCCGATCACCGCCAGCACCTCGCCGCGGTGGAGGTCCAGGTCGACGCCGTCGAGTCCCACGACCCGACCGAACGTCTTCACCAGGCCACGAGCAGAGAGCACGGGCTGTCCTTCCGGCCCCGCGTCCGACGGCAGGTCTGGTCGGTTGTCGATGGTCGTCATGCCCTCACCCTCCGGATCCACTGGTCGACGCTGACCGCGAGGATGACCAGCACACCGACGGCGAAGAGCCGCCACTGGTCGTCGACGCCGGCAAGGAAGAGTCCGACCGCGAACGACTGCACGATCACGGCCCCGAGCAGGGTGCCCACGACTCCACCGCGGCCACCGAACAGGCTGGTGCCTCCGATGACGACGGCGGTGATCGACTCGAGGTTGGCCTCGACGATCCCGTTCGGGCTGGCCGCCCCGGCGCGGCCGATGAGCACCCAGGCGGCCAGGCCGTAGATGACTCCGGCGGCCAGGTAGACGCTGAAGAGGACGCGGGTCACGCTGATGCCGGCCAGGCGCGCGGCCTCGGCGTCGTCGCCCACCGCGTAGACGTGCCTCCCCCAGGCCGTCTGCCCGAGCGCGAAACCGACGACCAGGTAGACCACCCCCACGAGCAGGATCCCGGTGGTGATCGGGAAGGCACCCAGCGGGATGACCTCACCCGTCCATGACAGGAGGGGCGCCATGTCGACCTGCTGCACCGACTGGCCGCCGGTGTAGAGCAGTGCGATCGCGGTGAAGATGCTCAGCGAGCCGAGGGTGACGATGAACGGCGGCAGCTTGACCTTCGTCACGAGGAACCCGTTGAGGCCACCCGCCGCCACGGCGGTCGCGACCCCGATCAGCAAGGCCAGCGGGCCCGGGGCCCCGTGGTCGATGGAGACCTTGGCCATGACCATCATCGACACGATCGCGATGGCGCCGACCGACAGGTCGATGCCGGCGGTGAGGATGATCAGGGTCTGCCCGACGGCGAGACAGGCGATCACCGCGGTCTGCTGGAGCAGCAGGGAGATGGTGGTGGGGCTCGCGAACCGCTCGTTGAGGAGCGTGAACATCGCGAAGGTGAGCACCAGGATCAGGGCGGGGCTGATGGCCGGGTGCGCGTGCAGCAGGTGCTGGATCCGCTGTGCCGGTGTCTGCCGACGCGCGAACTCCTTGGTGGCGGAGCCGGTGTCCGGCTCCGTCGTGGCCGCAGGGGCGGCCTCGGTCCGTGGCTGGGTCATGGCGCTCACCCCCAGCAGAGCTTCTCGGCAGCCGCGGAGTCGATGCTGTCGACCCCGTCGGCCGGGGCATCCGTCACCAGCTCGACGCCGGTGTCGAAGAAGTCCAGGCCCTTCGTGGGCTCGGGTGCCTCGCCACCCTTGGCGATGGTCTTGATCGCCTCGACGCCCTGCTTGGCCATCTCGACGGGGTACTGCTGGGAGGTGGCGTCGATGACCCCGTCGGTGACGGCCTTCACGCCCTGGCAGCCACCGTCGATCGACACGACGAGCACGTCGTCGGCCGACTTGCCGGCGGCCTCGAGCGCCGCCATCGCGCCGTACGCCGCGGGCTCGTTGATGGTGTAGACGACGTTGATGTCGGGGTTGGCGTTGAGGCAGTTCTCCATCGCGGTGCGGCCGCCGTCCTCGGCCCCGTCGGTGGGCTCGTTGCACACGATCTCGTAGTCGCCCCCGTCGTAGGACCCGGTGGGCGCCTCGTCGCCGTTCTTGAGCGGGTCGGCCGTGTCGATGCCCATGCCCGTCAGGAAGCCTTGGTCGCGGGTGTGGTCGACCGAGACGACCTTGTCGTTGAAGAGGTCGAGCAGCGCGACGGTCGCTTTCTCGCCACCCAGCTGGGTCTTGGCCCACTCCCCCACGAGCTCGCCCGCGCGGCCGTTGTCGGTGGCGAAGGTGATGTCGACGGTGTCGGCCGGCTCAGGGGGCGTGTCGAGCGCGATCACGTAGAGACCGGAGTCGCGCGCCTTCTCGATCGCCGGGTTGACGCCGGGACCGTTCGGGACGATCAGGATGCCGTCCTGACCCTCGGCGATCGCGTTCTCGATGGCCTGGATCTGGCCCTCCTCATCACCGTCCTCCTGGCCGGCCGCGAGGGTCACGTCGACCTGCTCCTGCTTGCCGGCCTGCTTGGCCCCCTCCTGCATCGCGAGGAAGAAGGGGTTGATCGAGTCCTTGGTGATCAGGGTGACGGCGACGGATCCATCCTCGCTGCCGGAGGCGCCGCAGGCCGCGAGGCTGGTGGCGGCCAGCGCGAGCGCGGCGCCGCAGGCGAGGCGGGTTCTGAGCGTGGTCTTGCCGGTGTGGTTCATGGTGGTCCTTCGGTCGGCCGCTACGGATGACAACGTTGTCGAGCCGCCTGTCTAATGTGATGCCCCTCACGTGTCAAGGGATTCGGCCCAGGCCTGGACAGGCTCTTGACAACGATGTCGCGACGTGACGACGATCACGACATTTCAGCGACTGCTAGGAGCCCCTCGAACATGCCCGCCGCCACCCGCCGCACCTCGGGACGACCCACGCTGCGCGACGTCGCCGCCCTGGCCGGCGTCAGCCTCAAGACCGCGTCGCGCGTCGTCAACGACGAGGGCGGCGTGACCGAGGCCAAGACGGAGGCCGTACGGACTGCCGTGCGACAGCTCGACTACCGGCGCAACTACAGCGCGAGCAGCCTGCGCCGGGCCGACGGCCGCACGGCAGCCGTGGGCGCTCTGCTCGAGGACCTGGCCAACCCGTTCTCCGCCGAGGTCTACCGGGCCCTGGAGGACGTGAGTCGGGAGCGAGGCAGCCTGGTCTTCGCCGCCAGCCTCGACGAAGACCCCCGACAGGAACGCGCGATGGTGCGCGAGCTCACCGGACGCCGGGTCGATGCGCTGGTCATCGCGCCCGCCACCGAGCACCAGGGCTATCTCGAGCAGGAGGTCGCCGACGGCACGCCGGTGGTCTTCGTCGACCGCCGGCCGACCGGATTCGATGCCGACGCTGTTGTGGCCGGCAACACGGAGGGTGCGCGTACCGCGGTGGACCACCTCGTCGCACACGGGCATCGCCGGATCGCGTTCCTCGGCGACCTCCAGCGGATCCCCACCGCTGCCGAACGCTACAACGGCTACGCTGCGGCGATGGCCAACCACGGCCTCGTGGTCGACGCGGCCCTCGTGCACCACGACCTGCACGGCCAGGCCCCCTGCGACACTGCGGTCGCCCGACTCCTCGACGACCTCCCGCCGGACCGGCAACCCACGGCGCTTTTCACGGCGCAGAACGTCATCACGGTCGCTGCCGTCCGAGGACTCCAAGCCCGGGGCCGGGAGCGGGAGGTCGCACTCGTCGGCTTCGACGACTTCCCCCTCGCCGAGCTGGTGCGCCCGGGGATCACGGTGATCGCCCAGGATCCGCGGGCCATCGGGCTCCGCGCCGCACAGATCCTCTTCGCGCGCCGGGACGGAGACACGTCCCCGTCCCGGGTCGAGGTGATCGAGACCCGTCTGGTCCAGCGAGGTACCGGCGAGATCCGGGCGCCCCGATAGTCACTCGGGAGGGGCCCGGCGGCTGTGTCGCGGCCACTTCTGACAACGATGTCAAACAAGGAGAAGGAGACCATGCGCCACACCCCAAGGCCGCTTCGGCTCGCGGCGGCGGCGACGCTCGCCCTGTCGTCGTACACCGTCGTCGGCACCGCATCCGCGGCCACCCAGATCGCCACCGCCGAGGACGACCCGTCGTTCACCGAGCCCTATCGCCCGAAGTACCACTACACCCCCGCCCGGAACTGGATGAACGATCCGAACGGGCTCGTGTACCACGACGGTGAGTACCACCTCTTCTACCAGTACAACCCCGAGGGGAACACCTGGGGCCACATGTCCTGGGGACACGCGGTGAGCACCGACCTCGTGCACTGGAAGGAGCTCCCGCTGGCGATCCCCGAGGACGACGAGGCCATGATCTTCTCGGGCAGTGCCGTGGTCGACCACCAGAACACCACCGGGTTCGGCACCAAGGAGAACCCCGCCATGGTCGCCGTCTACACGATGGCGATGAACGACGGCAGCGGGAAGCAGGCGCAGGGCATCGCCTACAGCCTCGACAACGGCCGCAGCTGGACGAAGTACGAGGGCAACCCGGTGCTCGACATCGACTCCCGCGAGTTCCGCGACCCCAAGGTCCAGTGGTACGAGCCGACGCAGAGCTGGCTGATGACGGTGTCGAAGTCGACCGAGCACAAGGTGGCCTTCTACTCCTCGAAGGACCTCAAGCACTGGACCCACCTCAGCGACTTCGGACCGGCCGGGGCGACCGGAGGCGTCTGGGAGTGCCCCGACTTGTTCCAGCTGCCGGTCGAGGGTCGCAACGGTGAGAAGAAGTGGGTCCTCGTGGTCAACCTGAACCCGGGCGGCATCGCCGGCGGGTCGGCCGCGCAGTACTTCGTCGGAGACTTCGACGGCACCACGTTCACCCCCGACGACGACGGGTCCTACGAGCCGCCGGCCGGCCTCTCGGTCCTGGAGGACTTCGAGAGCACCGACTTCGGCGACTGGACCGTCACCGGGGAGGCTTTCGGGTCCGGCCCCGCGCAGGGCGGGGCCGAGGGCACCGACCAGACTGGCGTCACCGGATACCTCGGTGACCGGCTCGCGAACAGCTTCCACGGCTACGACGCCAGCACCGGCACCCTCACCTCCCCCACCTTCACCGTCGACAAGCCCTACCTGAACTTCCTGGTCGGCGGGGGCAACCACCCCCACGACCCCGAGGCTGTCCTGAACCCACCGGCACCCACCCCCGCGTCGATGATCGCCGACTTCGAGGGCGGGGCGTACGGCGAGGGCTGGACCATCACCGGCGAGGCGTTCGGCACCGCCCCGGCCACCGGCACCCTCCCCGGCCAGCAGAACGTCTCCGGATACGAGGGCGAGGGCCTGGTCAACACCTTCATCGACGGCGACAGCACGGTCGGGACCCTGACGTCGCCCGAGTTCACAATCACCAACCGCTACATCAACTTCCTCATCGGCGGCGGCCGGCACCCCATGTCGGCCGCGGACCCCACCGCGGTGAACCTGATCGTCAACGGCGAGGTGGTCCGCACCGCGACCGGCTCTGACGGCGAGCACCTCAACTGGTCCTCGTGGGACGTCAGCGAGCTCCTCGGACAGAACGCGCGCCTCGAGGTCGTCGACCGGAACACCGGAGGCTGGGGACACATCAACCTAGACTCCGTCATGCTCTCCGACACCCAGGCACAGAAGGCGTCGTCGGAGACGACGGCCAACCTGGTCGTCGACGGCGAGATCGTCGAGAGCGCGACCGGCTCCAACAGCGGCACCCTGGACTGGACGTCGTTCGACCTCAGGCCCTACGCCGGAAAGCAGGCGCAGGTGAAGCTCATCGACGCCAACACCGGCGGCTGGGGCCAGGTCCTCGCCGACCACTTCACCTTCGCGGACGAGCCGGCACGCTCGGCCGTCGAACGTGCTGACTGGGTCGACTACGGCAAGGACTACTACGCCGCAGTCTCCTGGGACGAGGACCCCAACGGCCGCAACATGATCGGCTGGATGAACAACTGGCAGTACGCCCAGGGCATCCCGACCTCCTCCTGGCGCTCCGCGATGTCGATCCCCCGCACCATGTCGCTGCGCGACGTCGACGGTGAGGTGCGGCTGATGCAGCGGCCGGTGGACGTCGACTCCCTCCGTGAGGGTCGCGCGGTCGAGGCTCGCAACCGAGTGATCCCTCCCGCGGCCCCGGTCCCGGTGCTGCCGCCCGGCGCGGGCGCGACGGCGTACGAGCTGGACGTCACCTTCGACGTCGGGGACGCCGAGACCTTCGGCCTCCGGCTGCGGACGGGCCCGGGCGAGCAGACCGTGGTCGGCTACGACACCGCGAACAGCGAGATGTACGTCGACCGCACCGACTCCGGCGTCGACGACTTCTCCTCCGACTTCCCGGGCGTGCAGCGTGCTCCCCTGGCAGCCCGTGACGGCAAGGTGCACCTGCGCATCCTCGTCGACGAGGCGTCGGTCGAGGTGTTCGGCGGGGACGGCGAGAGCGTCATCACCGACCAGATCTTCCCGGACCCCAACAGCGACGGCGTCGAGCTGTTCGCCACCGGCGGGAACGCCACCGCGGACACGCTCAAGCTCTGGCGGCTCGGCTCCTACCGCTGACCAGACGCAGCACACGTACGCACGCGCCACGGCCCGGACCACATGGTCCGGGCCGTGGCGTCGGTGCCATGCACTCGACCAGGTTGCGCCCACTTTTGACATCGGCCCGGCGTGTCGAGGCCCGGGGCCCTGAGCCCGGCGTACCGCCCTCATTCCCGTTCGGGGCGTCGCTTACTTCCAGGGGTGATCGGTTCGGCCCAGAGCTCGAGCAAAGCCGACCCAGCCGTTGGCGTCCAAGTACGTGAGGCCAGGCTCCCGAGCATCGACCACCGGGAGGACCGG
>Ga0299913_10006466_pt1 | contig 10154 bp, 12 predicted proteins | sample RVTome_9_FD_201360 | JGI IMG/M metagenome (GOLD analysis project Ga0299913, IMG submission 201360) | Soil microbial communities from uranium-contaminated site in the Upper Colorado River Basin, Wyoming, United States - RVT155D38 (version 2) ... | reverse complement strand
GTGCCCGGGCCGGAGGCGGCCAGCAACGTGGCGAGCGGCGCCGTCAACCTGGCGAACCGCGCCGTCGCGGCCGCGAAGGGCCCGGCTCACATGCTGCGCGGCACCGGCGAGCAGGAGAAGCTCCTGAAGAACGCGAAGTCGCAGTACTGGAACGAGTTCGAGGAGATCGCCACCTACACGGCGATCGAGACGCTCGCCGAGACCGTCGGTGACAAGGAGACCGCGAAGCTCGCCCGCGAGATCCGGCGCGAGGAGGAGCGGATGGCGAAGTTCCTCGAGCGGCTGATACCGCGCTTCACCAAGGGTGTCGTGCGCGAGGAGATCCCGGCGGCGCTGCGAAATGGCGGGCGCAAGCGCCGGTCGTCGTCGCGCAGCCGCAAGACGACGAGCAGCTCGCGGCGGTCAAGCTCGAGCAGCAAGTCGCGCAGCACGACCAAGAGCCGCTCGCGCAGCACGAAGGGCCGCGCGCGGTCGGCCGCCAAGGGCGCCCGCTCGGCGGCGAAGACGGCCCGCACGAGCGCGAAGGCGGCCAGCACCGCGGCGAAGCGCAGCCGCGCCGGTGCGAAGGGCGGCCGCAAGCGCGCGAAGAGCCGCTCGCGCTAGCCGCTAGTCCCAGCGTTCGAACTGCGGCACGTCGTCGCCTCGCGCGACGGCGTGCATGCGGTCGAAGCGCGCGTCCGTGTCGGGGAAGTCCGCGCGCTGGTGCGCGCCCCGGCTCTCCTCGCGCGCGAGCGCAGAGCCCGCGACGATGCGCGCGAGCGGGAACGGGTCATCGAGCAGCTCGCGCAGGGGCCCCGCCGATCGCTCGATGCCCGCCAGTCGCCAGAGCGCGGCCCGGGTGTCGCGCGGCGGCACGGGGTTCGGGCCCTCGGACGGAGGCTTGCCGGCATCCCGCGGCGGCTCCGGCTCGTCCAGGCCCGCGAGCGCTGCGCGGCGACCGAACACGAAGCACTCGGCGAGCGAGTTCGACGCCAGCCGGTTCGCGCCGTGCAGCCCGTTGCATGCGCACTCGCCGACGGCGTACAGGCCGCTCAGGGACGACCCGCCGTCGAGGTCGGTCGCGATCCCGCCCATCGTGTAATGCGCCGCGGGCGCGACCGGAATGCGTTCGCGGTACGGGTCGATGCCGGCCTCGTTGAGCGTGTTCACGACATTCGGGAACCGCCCCCGCTGCACCATCCTCATGTCGAGCTCGACCCGCTCGCCGGACTCGAGCTTGCGCCTGACCGCGAGCGCGACCTCGTCGCGCGGCGCGAGCTCGTCCACGAACCGCTCGCCCGAGCCGTCGTACAGCAGAGCACCCTCGCCGCGCACTGCCTCGGTGATGAGGAAGCCGTCGCGCTCGCCGCCCGACGCGAGCGCGGTCGGATGGAACTGCATCATCTCCATATCGGCGAGCGCCGCGCCGGCGGCATGCGCGAGCGTCATCCCCGCCCCGATCGCGCCGCGCGGGTTCGTCGTGCGTTCCCATAGCGCCGCGGCGCCTCCGGTCGCCAGCAGCGTCGCCCGCGCGACCACGGCCCGGCTCCCGGTTTCCGGATGGTCGGCGCGGACCCCGATGCAGCGGCCGTCGAGCGTCCAGACGACGCCGGCCGTCGCGCCCTCGAGAACCTCGATCCGCTCGTCTCGGGCGGCGATCGCCGACAGGTCGCGCGTGATCCGGCGGCCGGTAGCGCTGCCGCCTGCGTGGACCACGCGCCGCACGGAGTGCCCGCCCTCGAGGCCGAGGAGGAGGGCGCCGTGGCGGTCCGCGTCGAACCGGACGCCGAGTGACTCGAGGTCGCGCACGCGCGCGGGAGCCTCGCGGCACAGGACGCGGGCGGCGCTCTCGCGCGTCGTGCCGCGCCCGGCGGCGACGGTGTCGGCCAGGTGCCGGTCCGGGGAGTCATCGGCCGCCATCGCCGCGGCGATCCCGCCCTGGGCCCAGTAGCTCGCGGACTGGGCGAGGGGAGAGCGCGACACTAGGACGACGCGAGCGCCCTCGCGCGCGGCGGCGAGCGCCGCGTAGATCCCGGAGGCGCCTGCGCCGACCACGGCGATGTCGGCTCGGATGGGCGCGCTGCGCGACTCCGCCATGAGGGCGGATTACCGTACCGGGATCGGTTCGCCGCTCTACTTCCACCACGCAAGCTCGCTCGAGCACGACACCGGCCCGCATCCCGAGAACAAGGCGCGGATCCCGGCGATCGAGGGAGAGCTCGAGGCGCGCGGCTGGCTGGGGCTCGAGCGGCGCGAGGCCCCGGCGGCCGAGCGCGCGGCGGTCACCGCGGTCCACGCCGAGGAGTACGTGAACGCGATCCGCGCGGCCGCCGAGGGCGGCGGCGGGTACCTCGACTCGGACACGATCATGAGCGCCGGGTCCTACCGCGCCGCGCTGCACGCCGCGGGCGGCGCATGCGCGATGGTGGACGAGCTGCTCGCGGGGAACGCCCCGTTCGCGTTCTGCGCGATGCGCCCACCCGGGCACCACGCGGAGCGGGCGACCGCGATGGGCTTCTGCCTCTTCAACAACGTCGCGATCGCCGCGCAACACGCGCTCGGCCGCGGCGCCGAGCGCGTGCTCGTGCTGGACTGGGACGTCCACCACGGCAACGGGACGAACGACATCTTCCATGGCCGCCCCGACGTGCTCTTCGCGAGCATCCACCAGTCGCCGCTCTACCCCGGCACGGGCCCGCTGACCGACACGGGCTCGGGCGCCGGGGAGGGCTTCTCGCTCAACCTGCCGGTGCCGCCCGGCTCCGGCGAGCGCACCTTCGTGTCGCTCGTCCAGCACGTGGTCGCGCCGGCCGCGCGCGAGCTCCGGCCGGGCATCGTCCTCGTGTCGGCGGGCTATGACGCCCACCGCGAGGACCCGCTCGCATCGTGCGAGCTGGAGGACGGCTCATACGCTGCCCTGGCGGCGTGCGTGCGCGACCTCGGCTCGGAGCTCGGGGCGCCCGTGGGTGTCGTGCTGGAGGGTGGCTACGCGCTCGGCGCACTGGCCCGCTCGGTCGCCGCGACGATCGAGGCGCTGGGCGGCGACGTCGCTCCGCCGGACGTCGAGCCCGACGCGGTCACCGCGCGCGCCGTCGAGCACCTCGGCCGCTGGTGGCCACTCGCCGCCTAGCCGCGGTCGCTCACGTAGGCGGCTTCCGCCTCCGGGAAGCCGGCGACCACGTAGCGGGCCGCTTCCTCCGCGGCCTCGGCGCGCGTCTCGTAGCGGCCGGTGAATAGCACCCACATGCCGGGCTCCAGCGTCGGGTAGCCGTCCGTGTCGAGTACGCCCACGGGGAGGCCGCCGCCGACCGCCGCACTCGCGCGCGTGCGCGCATCGGTCTCGTCGGGAGTCTCGGCCAGGACGACGGTGAAGGCGGCTGTCCCCGCTGGCCACGTCTCGACCCGTATCGGCCTGTCCCCGCTCGCGGGCGGCTGCGGACGCTCCACGACCACCGCCGGCTTCGTGGCCTCACGCTCGGCGTTCGACTCCACCCTGTCGAGCGCGAACAGGACGCCGCCGACCGCGATCAGCGCGATCACGGCGATGATCGCTCCGGGCGTCGTCCAGCTCTGCTGCGGCGCGGGCTCGGCGACGAGGCGCGTGCCGCACTGGAGGCAGAAGGCCTCTCCTCCGGTGAGTGGTGTCTTGCAGGCGGGGCAGTCAGGCACGGCTTCGTAACAGTGTTGCGGGCCGGCGTGTCGATGCGTGCGTTGAGCCGTCGCAGCGCGGTCCGGACGATCGATTCCTCTGCAACCGACTCGGGAGGTATCGATGTACCGAGCCCTCGGCTACGGCCATGCCAACATCCACCGAACCCTGTGCAGGGTCCGCGACGCAGGCGGCCAGGGGACGGTCGAATACGTCGCGCTGATCCTGCTGGTCGCGCTCGTGATGGCCGGCGTGGTGGCGGCGATGAACGGCTTCAAGACGGACGAAGGGCAGGCGCTCGGCGAGGCGATCCTGTCGAAGATCAGGCAGGCGGTCAGGAAGGTCCAGTTCTGACGGCGCCGCGCCCGGCGCCCATGCGAACATGGGCGCCGTGGCGCGTGCGCACGCAGAGCTCCCGATCGCCGTCTTCGACTCCGGGGTCGGCGGGCTGACGGTCCTCCACGAGTGCCTCGTGTCGCTGCCGCACGAGGACTTCGTGTACCTCGGCGACACCGCGCGCTTCCCCTACGGCCCGCGCTCCCGGGCGGAGCTCGAGGCGTTCGCCCTCGAGCTGGCGCAGATCCTGCTCGCCGACGGCGCGAAGCTGCTCGTGGTTGCGTGCAACTCCGCCACGGCGGCGGCGCTGCCGAAACTGCGGAGCGAGTTGGGCGGCGAGGTGGGGATCGTCTCCGTGGTCGGGCCGGAGTCGCGGCTCGCGGCGCGCGCGACACGAAGCGGCGAGGTCGGGCTGCTCGCCACGGAGGCCACGGTTGCAAGCGGCGCGTACGAGGACGCGCTCGCCGAGGCCAGCCGGGACGCTCGCCTGCATCCGGTCGCCTGCCCCGAGCTCGCGCCGCTGATTCAGTCCGGCGGCGAGGTCGACGACCGCGTCGTGGCTCAGGTGGAGGCCTACTGCGATCCGCTCCGGGACGCCGATGTGGACACGGTCATCCTGGGCTGCACCCACTATCCGCTGGTCAGGCCGATGCTCCAGCGAGGCCTCGGCCGCGGGGTCAAGATCGTCAGCTCAGGCCAGGCGATCGCCGACGAGGTCGAGGTCGCGCTCCGCCAGCGCGGCCTCGAGCGCGACGAGGGCCGCCGCGGCGAGTACCGCTTCCTCTGCTCCGCCGACCCAGAGTCGTTCCGCGCGGTCGGCACCCGCTTCCTCCAGCTTCCGATGGGCGAGGTCCGCCACGTCGACGTCGCGCCCGCACCGAAGGCGGCCGCCGCATGAGCCGCCGCGACGGACGCGGGCCGGACGAGCTGCGCCCGCTCACGATCGAGCCCGGCTTCGTGCGCACGGCCACCGGCTCCGCGCTGATCTCGATGGGCGGCACGCGCGTGATCTGCACGGCGTCGGTGGACGAGTCCGTCCCGAAGTGGATGGCGGGCAAGGGCCGCGGCTGGGTGACCGCCGAGTACGGGATGCTGCCGGCCTCGACCGGCGAGCGGAAGCAGCGCGACGTCTCGAAGGGACGGGCCGACGGGCGCACGGTCGAGATCCAGCGCCTGATCGGGCGCTCGCTGCGTGGCGTGGTCGACTTCGCGGCGCTCGGCGAGCGCACGGTCTGGATCGACTGCGACGTGCTCGAGGCCGACGGCGGGACGCGCACGGCGGCGATCAGCGGCGGCTACGTCGCGCTCCAGCTGGCCCTCGACCGCCTGATCGAGGAGAAGAAGCTCACCCGCCTGCCCCTGACCGGCTCGATCGCGGCGGTGTCGTGTGGGATGGTCGACGGCAGCGCGCTGCTCGACCTCGACTACTCGGAGGACTCGAGCGCCGAGGTGGACGCGAACGTCGTGATGACGGGCGACGGCGGTCTCGTCGAGGTGCAGGCCACTGCTGAGCGGACCCCGCTGTCACGCGCCTCGCTCGACGAGCTGCTCGCGCTGGCGGCGAGTGGGATCGAGCAGATCCGCGCGGCCCAGGCGGCGATAGCCGGGGAGCTGCCGGACCCGCGCCCGGCGTGAGGCTTGTCCTCGCCACTCGCAACGAGCACAAGCTGCGCGAGTTCCGCGTCCTGCTCCGGCCGCACGAGCTCGTGGCGCTGCCCGACGACGTGACGCTCCCGCCGGAGACCGGCGATACCTTCGAGGAGAACGCGCGCGAAAAGGCGCAGGCCGCGTCCGAGGCGACCGGCACACCCGCGGTCGCCGACGACTCGGGTATCGAGGCCGTGGCGCTCGGCGGCCGTCCCGGGATCAGGTCCGCCCGCTACGCCGGCGAGGGCGCCACCGACGCGGACAATCTGGCCAAGCTGCTGGCCGAGGTGCCGGAGAACGGGGACCGGCGCGCCGCGTACGTGTGCTCGCTCGCCTACGCGGAGCCCGGCGCCGATCCGCTTGTGTTCACTGCGCGCTGCGAGGGAGAGCTCGCGCATGAGCCGCGCGGCGACGGCGGCTTCGGCTACGACCCCGCGTTCGTGCCCGCCGACCGCGACGACGGGCGCACCATGGCTGAGCTGAGCGTGGCTGATAAGGACGCGATCAGCCACCGCGGCCGGGCGGCCCGCGCTTTCCTCGACTGGCTCGAGGAGGGCGCATGACGCGCGGGCCTGCCGGGGTCCTCAACCCGACGCCGCCGCGTAAGACGCGGGCGGCGGCGCTGTCGATCGCGTCGAACGCCACCCTGATCGCGCTGAAGGTCGTCGCGGGCGCGATCACGGGCTCGATCGCGGTGATCACGGAGGCCGTCCATTCCGCCATCGACCTGCTGGCGTCGGTGATCGCCTACTTCTCGGTCCGCAAAGCCGACGAGCCGCCCGACGAGTCGCACCCCTACGGCCACGAGAAGGTCGAGAACGTGGCCGCCGGGATCGAGGGAATGCTCATCCTGGTCGGCGCCGGGATCATCATCTACGAGGCCGTTCGCCGGCTGGCCGACCAAACCGGAGTCGAGAAGCTCGGCGTCGGGATCGCGGTGATCGGCTTCTCGGTGGTGGCCAACGTCGTCGTCTCGACCTACCTGTACAGGCAGGCGCGCATCACCGAATCGCCGGCGCTGGAGGGTGACGCCGCCCACCTGCGCACGGACGCCTTCACGTCGGCCGGGGTCCTCGTCGCGCTCATCCTGGTCGAGGCCACAGGCGTCCAGGAGCTCGACGCGATCACGGCGCTCCTCGTCGCGATCGCGATCGTGTGGGCGGGAATCCAGATAATCAGCCGCTCGAGCCGCGTCCTCGTGGACGAGGCGCTGCCCACCGAGGAGCTCGCGGCGGTCCGGGCGGCGATCGAGGAGTTCGGCTCGGACGAGGTGGTCGGGTTCCACAAGCTGCGCGCGCGGCGCGCCGGGTCACGCCGCTACATCGACCTCCACGTCCAGTTCAGGGCCGGCACCACGCTCGAGCGCGCGCACGAGCTGACGCACGAACTCCAGCGGGCGATCCGGGCGCGCATCCGGGGCGCGGACGTCCTCATACACCTCGAGCCCGGGCAGAGGCGCCGCGACTAGCGCAGGTTGACGGCGGCGGCGGCGCCGACAGCGAGCAGCACGCCGAAGTAGCCGACGTAGCCCTCGACCAGGAGCAGGACGGCGGCGACCAGGCAGATGCCGACCGTCACGAGCCAGGAGATTCGCGGTAGGGACACGTGAGTATTGTGGCCGCATACCGGACGCGACCCTTACTCCCGACCGCGCGGCGGACTTCATCGAGGGCCTCTCGACGGACGTGACGGCGTGCGTCCTGCTGGACGGCGACGGGCAACTCGTCGCGGTCGATAGCGGTCACGAGGCCGATGGCGAGTCGCTCGCCGAGCTGGCGCGGGAGCTGCTCGAGCGCGCGGGTGCCGGGCAGGTCGAGGTCTCAACTGGCGCCGGGATCGTCTTCGCGCTGCGGGGCAGGCGGTGGACACTGGCCGTCGTGGCGGGGAGGTTCGCGCTTTCGTCGCTCGTCTTCTTCGACATGCGCCGTGCGCTCGAGGAGCTGGAGGGATGAAGGAGCAGCGCAAGGGCCCGCTGGGGCGCGTGGGCGACATCGCCGAGACGCTCGCCGCTGGCGCGAAGCGCCGGCAGCAGGCGCGTGAGCCGCGCGTGCTGCTCTTCGACGCGGCGGGCGAGCCGCGCGTCCTACACCCCGGGATGAAGGGCCGCGACGAGCTGGTCGAGATCGCCGAGCGCATGGTCGAGCTCGCGGGAAAGCCATGAGCCTGCTGGCGCCCGAGATCGCACAGGCGGCGCTGGGCCGCGCGCTCGCGCGCGGCGGCGACTGGGCCGAGCTGTACACGGAGGAGCGGACCGGGTTTGCCGTGGCGCTCGACGACCGTCGCATCGAGCGCCCGCAGAGCGCGCGCGAGGTGGGTGCGTCGATCAGGCTCGTGAAGGGAGACGCGACCTACTTCGGCCACGTCGACGGGCTCGCCGAGCCCGACCTGCTCGCGCTCGCGGACTCCGTTTCCCAGGCGCTGCGGCAGGAGGCGCGCAAGGCGGCCGCGCCGAGCGCGGTCCACCCGCGCCCGGCATACGAGGTGGCCGAGCGGCCCGAGGACGTGGCGGCTGCGCGCAAGGTCGAGCTGCTGCGCGTGTGCGACGAGACCGCGCGCGCCGCGGGCGGCGAGGTCACGCAGGTCAGCGCCAACTACGCCGAGGGCCGGCGCGTCGTCGCGATCTTCAACTCAGGCGGCTTCGCGGCGGGTGACGACAGGACCCGCGTGCGGATCGGCGTGCAGGTGGTGGCGCGCCGCGGCGACCGCGTCGAGACCGGTCACGAAACGCGCGGCGGGCACGCCGGCTTCGAGCTGGTGTCGAACCACCCGGAGGCGGTCGCGGACTCGGCCGCGCGCAAGGCGCTGACGGCTCTCGACGCGGTGGACGCGCCGGCGGGCCGGATGCCGGTGGTCGTCGGAAACGGCTTCGGCGGCGTGCTGCTGCACGAGGCGATCGGCCACGGCCTCGAGGCCGACGCGGTCCAGAAGCAGGCGAGCGTCTACGCGGGGCGCGTCGGCGACAAGCTGGCCGAGGACTTCGTCACCGCGTACGACGACGGCCGCCTGCCCGGCGAGTGGGGCAGCGACGCGGTCGACGACGAGGGCACGCCGACACAGAAGACCACCATCATCGAGGGCGGCAAGCTCACCTCGTACCTGTACGACAGCCTGCGCGCGCACAAGGGGAAGGCGCTCTCGACCGGCAACGGACGGCGCGAGTCGTTCCGCCACCTGCCGCTGCCGCGTATGACCAACACCTACTTCGCGCCGGGCGCCGCCACGCCGGAGGACCTGATCGCCGCGACCGAGCGCGGGCTGTACGCGGTCTCGTTCGGCGGCGGGCAGGTCGAGCCGGCGACGGGCGACTTCGTGTTCGGCGTCTCCGAGGGCTACCTGATCGAGGGCGGCAAGGTCACGGCACCGGTCCGCGGCGCGACGCTGATCGGAAACGGCCCGGAGGCGCTCGCCGCGATCGACGGCATCGCCGGCGACCTCGAGATCGCCACCGGCTTCTGCGGAAAGGGCGGCCAGCGGGTGCCGGCGGGGGTCGGCCAGCCGCACGTGCGGATCAAGGCGCTCACGGTCGGGGGGACCGGGTGACGCTGGAGCAGGCCGCGGCCGCAGCGCTCGAGGCGGCCCAGGCAGCCGGCGCAACCGACGCCGAGGCGTGGGCGGAGGAGCGCCAGGGGCTGGAGGTGCGCGTGTACAGGGAGGCAGTCGAGTCGCTGACCGATGCCGGCGGGCGAGGGGTCGGCCTGCGCGTGTTCGTCGACGGCCGCTCGGGCTACGCGTACGGGACCGATCTGTCCGAGGCCGGGCTCCGCGCGCTCGCCGAGAGCGCCCACGCGGGTGCTGCGGCCGCCGACGCGGACGAGCACGGCGGGCTGCCCGATGCGTTCGGGACCACTCCCATGGCGGGCCTGTACTCGGCGGAGATCGAGGCCTGGACGACCGAACGCAAGATCGAGCTCGCGACGGCGGTGGACAGGGCCGCACGTGCGCGCGAGGGCGTCACGCAGGTGGAGCAGACCGTGTACTCGGACGCGCGCGGGCGCGCGGCGATCGCCAACAGCCGCGGCTTCGCATCCGACTTCGAGGCGAGCTCGGCCTGGGCGTACTCGTCGGCGTTCGCCGGAGCGGGCGCCGACCTGATGACGGGGCTGGGGGTCGGCCTGGCGCGCGATCCCGCCGGGCTCGACCCGGACGCGATCGGCACCGAGGCAGCCGAGCGCGCCCTCGCGCTCGTCGGTGCTCGCCAGCCCGCGAGCCGCCGCTGCCCGGTCGTCCTCGATGCGTTCGTCGCCGCGAGCTTCGCCGGCTTCATCGGCGGGATGCTCTCGGCCGATGCCGTCCAGCGCGGCCGCTCGCTGTTCGCGGGCAAGCTCGGCGAGGAGGTCGCGGCGCCGCAGCTGCGGCTCGCGGACGATGCAACCGACCCGGACGGCCTGGCCAGCGCTCCCTTCGACGCCGAGGGGTCGCCCGCCCGCCGCAACGGGCTGATCGAGGACGGACGCCTCGCGACGTATCTGTATGACGCGCGCACCGCGCGCAAGGACGGGCGCGAGACCACCGGCAGCGCAACGCGGTCGTCGTACCGGTCGCC
>Ga0299913_10006465_pt1 | contig 10155 bp, 13 predicted proteins | sample RVTome_9_FD_201360 | JGI IMG/M metagenome (GOLD analysis project Ga0299913, IMG submission 201360) | Soil microbial communities from uranium-contaminated site in the Upper Colorado River Basin, Wyoming, United States - RVT155D38 (version 2) ... | reverse complement strand
GCATCTTCTGCGGGGCGGGGCCGCAGTCGCGGATGCGCTCGAAGAGCTCGGCGGCGGTCGTCCGGTGGATGCGGCGGGCCGCGGCCATGCCGTCGAGCGCCGCTCTCGCGTTCAGCTCCAGATTCTGGATCTCTCCGGACTCGAGTTCACGCGCCAGGAGCAGCCCCTCGGCGGCGTCGGTCAGGACCTCCTGTTCCAGCGCGTTGAAGAGGTCGGACCGCAGGACCCGCGAGATGAAGAGATAGCTCTTGTACCGCTCGTCGTTCATGCCCGTCGCCGCATCCGGCGCGCCACCTTCTCCAGCAGCCTGATCGAGCGCGGAGCCGCGCGGCCGGCGCGGCGCTCCCGCATCGTCTGGCGGACGACCTTCACGTCGACCCCGCTCGTTGCAGTCACCTCTACCTCCTCGTTTCGGCGTGCCCGGGACTTCGAAAGACGCCCCGGCTGTCGTGCCATGCTGCCCATCCCGGGGGGCAGTGAAACCTTGCCGATTGATATTGGCGCGGGTCGGGTTCGAATCGATTCGAGTGGGCATACCGACCTGCCTAGGGGGGCGGTTGCGTACGAACCTCCCAGAGTCCAACCACAGACCAGTGGAGGTCAACCATGGCGGCAACGCCGACGACGAACACTCCGCGCGCCGGCACCGGCCGCGGGCTCGCGAAGTCCGGCAGCCGGGACCCGTACTGGGATCGGCGCGACGAGGACCGCAACGGGCGCTAGCGAGCGCAGCTCGGGACAGAGATGGTGTTCATGTCGAAGCGGCCGGGCAGGCGGATGGAGGTCCGCTTCATGCCGGGCTGCCTGATCTGGTCGCTGCTGCTCTCGATCGGGTTGACGATCCTCGTGAACGTCCTGATCCGACTGTTCTGAGATATCGGGGGCTTCGCCCCACCTAAAGTCTCGTGAGCCCTGCTACGCAGAGCTCGGGGATCAACAGGTGCAGGGGCGGGTCGAGAGGCGTCGACCCGCCCCGCCCGTCGGCGCCCTGCACGTGGCGCCGCCGGCCCGGGCCAGAAGGGCAGCTACGCGGCGCGGGCCAGGTCTCGGAGTCTTCCGATGTCTCCGCCGGTCGGGTTCACCGACACGATCCGGTCCACCCGCCGCGACAGCGTCTCGGCCGGGACGTCACGCAGGCTGCCGACGCACGTGAGGCCCGCGCGGCCGAGGGCCGAGATGACGGCCGGGAGAAGGCCGGACTCGGTCTCGAGCACGATCGCGCCATGGGTCTCCGCGATGAACAGGACGTCGTAGCGCGAACGCGGATCGATGCGGTTGGCGATCGCCGCCGGGTAAGCCCGGCGCAGCTCAGCCTCGATGCGGCCCAGGGAAACCTCTGCGCGAGTCGACGTCACGTCGAATCGAACCTACCTGGCCCCCAGGCGCGCGTCATCCTCCCCCGGGGGGAACCTGTGGCTCCTACCGTGGTAGGAGGCTCAGCTTGCCGCGGCGCCCGGTGTGACGAGGCCCGACTCGTAAGCAGCGACCACCGCCTGGGCCCGATCGCGGATGTCGAGCTTCATCAGGATGTTGCCGACGTGCGTCTTCACCGTCGTCTCGCCGATCGTCAGCTCGGCGGCGATCTCGGCGTTCGAAAGCCCCCGCGCCAACAGCCGCAGGACCTCGACCTCGCGGTCGGTCAGGTCCTCGAGCGGGATCCGCGCGCCCGGCTCCGGGCTGATCCGCGTGAACTCCTCGATCACGCGCCGCGTGACGGAGGGGGCGAGCAGCGCCTCGCCGGCTGCGACCAGGCGGACGGCGGAGGCCAGCTCCTCCGGCGGGGCGTCCTTCAGCACGAAGCCGCTGGCGCCGGCCCGCAGGGCGGCGTAGACGTGTTCGTCGGTGTCGAAGGTCGTCACCACCAGGACGCGCGTCGGCACATGTTCGTCGGCCACCACCTCGGCCGTCGCGGCGATGCCGTCCATCACCGGCATGCGCAGGTCCATCAACGCCACGTCGGGCTTCCGGTCCCGGATCGCGGCGACGGCCTCGCGCCCGTTCGCTGCCTCCGCCACGACCTCCATGTCCCCCTCGGACTCGAGGATCATCCGGAAGCCCGAACGCACGAGCTGCTGGTCGTCGGCGATCAGGACGCGGAGCGTCATGAGCCGGACTGCAGCGGGAGTCGGGCGTGGACGCGGAATCCGCCCTCCGGGCGGGGACCTGCCTCCACCGCCCCGCCGAGCATCGAGGCCCGCTCCCGCATGCCGGTCAGCCCAAGCCCGGGATTGCCGTTCCGTCCCGCGCTCGGGCCGGCGCCGTCGTCCGTGCACTCGACCTCCACGCAGCCGTCGCCGTAGCGGACGACCAGCGCCGCCTGGCTCGCGCCCGCGTGCTTCAGCGTGTTCGTGAGCGCCTCCTGCGCGATCCGGTACACCGACAGGTCGACAGCCGCCGGCACGCGCGGCCGCTCGCCCTCGGTGTGGATGTCCACGTCGAGCCCGGCGCCGCGCATCTGGTCCGCGAGCGCCGCGAGGTCGTCGATGCCACGTTGCGGAGCGAGGTCGCCTCCGGAAGGCGCCGGACGCAGGACCGAGAGCACACGCCGCATCTCGGCGAGCGCGTCGCGCCCCGTCCGCTCGACGGCCTCGAGCGCGGCGGCGGCCCGGGCCGGGTCGCGCCCGAGCATCCGCAGCGCGGCGCTCGTCTGCACGGTCATCACGCTCACGCTGTGGGCGATCACGTCGTGCACCTCGCGCGCAAGGCGCTCGCGCTCCGCGGTTGCGGCGGCGGCCTGCTCCTGGCGCTCGAGCTGCAGCTCCGCCACGCGGCGCTCCGATTCGACCGCCGTGACCTGGGCCTCGCGCAGGCGGTCGGCGAACACGCCCACCACGAGCGCCGTGAAGACGTATGTGGAGCCGCGGGCGAAGTACCCCAGCGCCGTCAGCTCGAGCTGGTTCCACAGGACCACAAAGCTGGTCGAGACGAGTGCCGCGGCGACCCCCGCGCGCCAGCCGAACTCGAAAGCGATGATCGCCACCGGCACGGTCAGCAGGCCGAGCACCCCCTCCTCGGTGGTGGAGAAGAAGCGCAGCGAGATCGTCGCGGCGAACATCGCGAATGCCACCACCAGCACTCCGGTGCGCTGTCCGAGCGGTCTCATGAACCAAAGGTACCTCCCGCCGAGGCGCGCCCGGGCGCCGTGCGCGGATGGACGCGGCGCGCCGCCGCATACGGGTTGCGGCGGCGCGCTTTCATCGTCGCGCTGGAACGGGTGAGCGACACGACGATTCGCTTGGAGGGCGGGCACTGCAGCGTTACCAGCGTACGCGCGCCGCGCCGGGCGCGCCTCCGACTCGAGGAGGATCGCGCGGTCCGACCAGCGTAGGACCGGTGTGCGGCGGCAAGGAGGGGGGATACTTGGCTGCATGCCGGCCGAGCTCAGCCGCTACAAGGAGAAGCGCGACTTCCGCCGCACTCCCGAGCCGGCCGGCCGCCGGTCCACCGACGGCGCGGCGGGCCGGTTCGTGATCCAGGAGCACGACGCCACCCGGCTGCACTGGGACCTGCGCCTCGAGCGTGACGGCGTCCTGGTGTCGTGGGCGATCCCCAACGGCATCCCACAGAGCCCGAAGGAGAACCGCATGGCGGTCCATGTCGAGGACCACCCGCTCGACTACATCGACTTCGAGGGGGAGATCCCCGAGGGGAACTACGGCGCCGGCACCGTGAAGCTGTGGGACACGGGCACGTACGACTGCGAGAAGTGGGAGCCGAAGAAGGTGATCGTGAACTTCCACGGCGAGCGCCTGCAGGGCAGATACGCGCTGTTCCAGACCCGCTCGCAGAAGGACTGGATGATCCACCGCATGGACCCGCCGGCGGACCCGGCGCGCGAGCCGATGCCCGAGCGCCTCGTACCGATGCTGGCGAAGCTCGGCGCCCTGCCCGCCGACGACGAACGGTACGGATTCGAGATCAAGTGGGACGGCATTCGCGCGATCACCTACTACGAGCCCGGCCGGATGCGGATCGAGAGCCGCAACCTGAACGACATCACCGCGCAGTACCCGGAGCTGCGGCGGCTGGGCCGCCAGCTCGGCTCCCGCGACGCGGTGCTCGACGGCGAGATCGTCGCGCTCGACGAGCGCGGCCGGCCGAGCTTCCGGCGCCTTCAGCAGCGCATGCACCTCACGCGCGAGGCCGAGATCAGGCGCCGCGCGCAAGAGGTCCCGGTCAGCTACATGCTGTTCGACCTGCTCTACCTGGAGGGCCACTCGCTCTTGTCACGAACCTACGAGGAGCGTCGTGCGGCGCTCGAGGGGTTGGGCCTCGACGGACCGGCCTGGCAGGTGCCGCGCTACCACCGCGGTAACGGCGCCGCGCTGCTGGACGCGAGCGCGCAGCAGGGCCTCGAGGGGGTGGTCGCGAAGCGCCTCGACAGCGCCTACTCGCCCGGTCAGCGCTCCGCGGCATGGATCAAGGTGAAGAACAAGCAGCGCCAGGAGCTGGTGGTCGGGGGATGGCTGCCGGAGAAGGACCGCCCGGACCGGCTGGGGGCCCTGCTCGTGGGCTACCACGACGACCAGGGCGCCCTGCGCTATGCGGGCCGCGTGGGGACCGGATGGGACGCGAAGGAGAGAGCCAGGCTCGAGCGGGAGCTGGCCAAGGTCGCGGCCGGCTCCTCTCCCTTCGAGGGCAAGCGCGGCCCCCGCGGAGCGCGGCATGTCGAACCGCGGCTCGTGGCGGAGGTCGAGTTCACCGAGTGGACCAACGACCGGATCCTGCGCCACCCCTCCTACAAGGGCCAGGTCAAGCTCGACCCGGGCGAGGTCGTGCTCACCAACCCCGCCCACCAGGCGCCCGGGAAGCGGCGACCGCCCGAGGAGGCGGCGCTCGACAGTGCCGACCCGTCCGCAGCGCTGGTACCCCGGCGCAAGCTTCCCAAGAACGCGGTCGAGGTGGAGGTCGAGGGACGGATCCTGCGGCTCTCGAACCTCGACAAGGTGATGTATCCGAAGGCCGGATTCACGAAGGGCGACCTGATCGACTACTACGTGCGGGTCGCGCCGGTCCTGCTGCCTCACCTCCATGGCCGGCCGCTGACCCTGAAGCGCTATCCCGACGGCGTCGAGGGCGAGCACTTCTACGAGAAGCAATGCCCCTCCCACCGCCCGGAGTGGGTGCAGACGGCCGCGGTCTGGTCGAGGCACAACCGCCGCAACATCGACTTCTGCCTCGTGAACGACCTGCCGACGCTGGTGTGGGCCGCGAACCTCGCCGACATCGAACTGCACACGTCGATGTCCCTCGCCGAGGAGATCGAGCGGCCCACGATGATGGTGTTCGACCTCGACCCGGGCCCGCCGGCGAACATCATCGCGTGCTGCAAGGTCGGCCTGCGCCTGCGCGACCTGTTCGCGGAGCTCGGACTGGAGGCGTTCGCCAAGACGTCCGGCTCGAAAGGGCTGCAGATATACGTCCCGCTGAACCTCAAGGACACGACCTACGACGACACCAAGCCGTTCGCGCGGGCGGTCGCGGAGCTACTCGAGAAGCAGCATCCGAAGCTGATCGTGTCGCGCATGACGAAGGCGCTGCGGCCTGGAAAGGTGCTGATCGACTGGAGCCAGAACGACGAGCACAAGACGACCGTGAACGTCTTCTCGCTGCGCGCGAAGGAGCACCCGACCGTTTCCACGCCCGTCTCCTGGGAGGAGGTCGAGGCGGCCTCGCGGCGCCGCTCCGGCAAGGTCCTGGTGTTCGAGCACGACCAGGTGCTGGAGCGAATCGAGCGCGACGGCGACATCTTCGCACCGGTGCTGACCCTGCGCCAGACATTGCCCGCGCTTTGAGTTTTCGTCCGGCGCGCTGAGGGAATGACCATTACGTGCCCGCCATCTCGCTCAGGTCGCTCATCCGCCGCTGCCCCGACAGCCTCGGCAGCTGCCCGGCCTGCGGCCACGACGTGAGGGCCGACGCGAGCGCCCTCCCGTACCGCGGCGGGTTCTACCATTTGGTCTGCGCGCTGTGGCACCGCGAGAGCCGCGGTCGCGCGCTCGCCGCCGCGCGCTGAAGCCGCGCGCCCACGCTTCCCGAAAGGCCAGGCCAACCGATGCCCGACATCTCCTTGCGCAATGCCGACCGCAAGACCCGTCTCGCCAGCTACCTGAACGACCATCTCGCCGGAGCGGTCGCGGGCCACGAGCTGGCGTGCCGTGCTGCTGCGAGCAACCGCGGCAACCAGTACGGCACGGCGCTGGAGGAGATCGTGCACGAGATCGAGGCGGACGCCGAGGCGTTGAAGGACGTGATGGACCGGCTCGGCGTCGAGCCGGACCGCGTGAAGCTGGCGCTCGGATGGGCCGGAGAGAAGGTGGGGCGGCTGAAGCTGAACGGGCAGGTGCTGGGCTACTCGCCGCTCAGCCGGCTGGTCGAGCTGGAGGGCCTGGTGCTCGGCGTGACCGGGAAGGTCGCGCTGTGGCACGGTCTGCGGAGGGTGCTCGGCGACGACGATCCCCGCCTGCGGGGAATCAACTTCGAGCAGCTCGTCGACCGGGCGCGGAAACAGCGCCGCGCGCTCGAGCAGCTGCGGCGCAAGGCGGCAGTGGAAGCGCTCTCCTAGCTCGGGCGGCTAACCCTCGATGCCGGTGGCCTCGTGCGAGGCTCCGACGGGCTTCGACTCGGGCGATCCGCGCTGGCGCAGGTAGACGCTCAGGATCGCCATCGAGCCGACCGCCAGGAACTCGGACTGCCAGTTCTACAGCGTCCACCACGACCCGAGGAAGATCGCGAGCATCACGACCAGCAGCGAGTTCGAGTAGAGGAACGTCCGCACCCCGCCCACCCGCGCCCACAGCGGCGAGTCCCGCTCGGCAAGCTCACGCAGCTTCTGGTCCTCCCCCGACTCCCGCCCCGCCTTGTCGAGCTCCTTCGACTCCGGAGAGCCGCGCTGGAGCAGCCAGATCGTTCCGAGGATGAACAGCGCGACCTGGAGGTACTCGGACTGCCAGTTCTCCATCACCGCCCGGCCGAAGTTCGACGAGGTCAGTGGTTCGCGAACCCGATCACCGAGAAGTAGACGATGCCCACCACGATCAGCCCGCGGTTGGGAGGCGGCTCACGAGTCGACCGCCCGGGTCATCAAGATGGACGAACGTCATGAGGTCGCCCTCGTGAACATCGGGCCGGTGGCGCTCACGCCGATCTGGCGTGAGGGACTGCTGGCGCTCGAGCTGCATTCGCTGCTCCGGCACCCGCTGTTCAAGGAGGCCCCGGAGGCTCCGGCGCCGCGGCCCATGATGCTGATTCCGGGCTTCCTCACCGGCGACGCGCAGCTCGCGACGCTCGGCTCGTGGCTGCGGCGCTGCGGGCACCGGACGCATCGTTCGGGCATCAGGTTGAACGTCGACTGCTCTGCCGCGGCCACCGACCGGCTCGAGCGGCGCCTGGAGGAGTTCGTGCAGGCGGAGGGGGAGCCCGTCACGCTTGTCGGGCAGAGCCGCGGCGGTCTGTTCGCCCGCGCGCTGGCCGTCCGCCGCCCGGACCTCGTGCACGGCCTGGTGACGCTCGGCTCGCCCCACCGGAACCCGTTCGCCGTGCACCCGCTGGTGTGGACCCAGGGTGCGGTGATCGCCGCCCTCGGCGCGCTCGGGATCCCCGGCCTCGCGACGCATCGCTGCCACAGCGGCGCGTGCTGCGGTCACTTCATGGACGAGCTGCGGACACCCGTCCCGGAGGCGGTCGAGTTCGTGTCTGTCTATTCGAAGTGCGACGGGATCGTGGCCTGGCAGGCCTGCGAGGACCCGAGCGCCGCGAACGTGACGGTGCGGTCCAGCCACTGCGGGATGGCGGTCAACCCGCAGGTGTACGAGCTGCTTCACGACGCTTTGCACAGCCGCCCGGCACCGGTGTCGAAGGGCGTCCGGGATTCGCGGGGCGCGCGCCGTCTGCAGGCCGCTGCCTAGCGGGCTCAAGCGGCCGCTCAGATCGGCCGAAGAAATGGGCATGAGAGCCCCGCTTGACGGCTCCGGCGAGCGCATCCTGGTGATCGAGGACGATCCCCAGGAGCAGGCGCTCCTGGTCCGCCTGCTCGCGCGCGCCGGATACACCTGCTCCGCGGCGGCGGACGCCGCGGAGGCCCGGCGGCTGATCACCCGTGCGGCGTTCGACCTCCTGCTGGCCGACGTGAAGCTGCCGGGCGAATCCGGCCTGCAGTTCGTGCAGCACGTGATCGCGGAGCACCCGGCCACGGCGGCGGTGATGGTGACGGCGGTCGACGACCCGGCGCTCGCCGGCCGGGCGATCGAGATCGGCACGTACGGCTACATCATGAAGCCGTTCAGCGCGAACGAGATCCTGATCGGGGTCAAGAACGCGTTGTCGCGGCGCAAGCTCGAGATCGAGACCGCCGCTCAGCGGGAGACGCTGGAGCAGATCGTGCGCGCGCGAACCGCGGCGCTGGAACGGTCCGCTCAGCGGCTGAAGCTCTCGCGCGAGGAGACCGTGCGCCGCCTGTCGCGTGCGGCCGAGTACCGCGACGAGGAGACCGGCGGCCACACCGAGCGCATGAGCGCCTACTGCGCGATGCTGGCCGGCAAGCTCGGCCTCGACGTGGAGTCGGTCCGGATCGCCAGCCCAATGCACGACGTGGGCAAGGTGGCGATCCCGGACCACATCCTGCTGCGGCCGGGGGCGCTGAACCCTGACGAGCGGCGCGAGATGGAGCGGCACACCTGGATCGGGCACCAGATCCTCTCCGGATCCGGCAGCGCGCTGCTCGAGCTGGGAGCGACGATCGCGCTCACGCACCACGAGAAGTGGGACGGCACCGGCTATCCCCGCAGGCTGGCCGGGAACGCCATCCCCCTCGAGGGTCAGGTCGCGGCCGTCGCGGACGTCTTCGACGCGCTCACGAGTGACCGCCCCTACCGCAAGGCCTTCCCGATCGAGCGGGCCGTCGAGATCATGCGCTCCGAGCGGGGGAGGCACTTCGATCCCCGCCTCGTGGACCTCTTCCTCGAGAACGTCGGTGATGTGGAGGCGGTGCGTGAGCGCTACACGCCCCAGCCCGCCCAGCCGACGCCGGCGTAGGCCGGCCACCGGGCTAGTTCAGGCAGACCGCGCCGGGCCGTCCATCCGGCGAGCGCGCGTCCGTGCGGCGCATCTCGAACCAGACCTCCGTCCCGCTGCCCAGCTCGACGCCCCAGCGGTCCGCGAGCCGGTCCACCATCATCAGGCCCCACCCCGACCGGTCGCCTCCGGTGGGTCGCTCCTGCGGCTCGAAGCCCGCGCCCTGGTCGGTGACGGCCACGCGCACCACGTCGTCCGAGGCCCAGACGCGAAGCTCGACCGCGGCGGCCGGCGCGCTCGGTCCGTGCAGCACGCTGTTGGTCACGATCTCGGAGACGAGCAGGCGGATGTCCTCGCTCAAGTCGTCGCCGATCTCGGCGCGCACATCCTCGAGGGCGCGCCGGGCGGTCGCGGGTGCGATCCGATCGGCCGGGAAGGACCTGGAAATGAGGCGATTCAGGCGGATGGGTTCGTCTGGCATGCGGCTCCGGACGGTCGTCCATAGGTTGCCCCCGCCCGTCCGGGCCGAAACACGGCCCGGAAATGCCCGCGCGAGCCTCAGCCGCGGCCCTTGATCGCCGCCGAGGGCTCGCCGTTCGTGTTTCCGAACGAGTCGAGCATGTCCCCCGCCGCGACGAAGGCTCGCTCGCCGCGCCGCAGGGGCCGGCTGACGAAGAAGCGCTCGCCCCGCCGCTGGGCCCTGATCCGCTCCTCGCTGCCCTCGGGGCTCACGATCGTGAGCCAGGCGCGCTCCGGCCGCCCGTCGTCCGCCCAGGGGCGGAACGAGCAGCGGAAGCAGTACCACTCGAGGCGCTCGGGATCGGTGGGCGCCGCCGGGTCTCGAAAGGCCTGACGCGACGCGTCGATGAAGCGGGCCGGAGAGGTGTAGCTGTCGGGGTAGTCGATCGGGCCGATCTCGGCCTGGATCGCGGGGCCTCCCGCGCTCACGGTCAGCTTGCGGCGGGGGCCGGACGTGAAGCTGATCCGGCCGGCGCGCTCGGCGCGCAGGTCCTCGACGGTGATGCCGTCCCAGGGCCGCACGTCGAACGGCTCCGAGGTCAGGTGATACGGGACCGCCCGGCCGCCCTCGCGCCGGCCGCCGTCGACCACGAAGCGGTACGTACCGTCCGGCGTCGCACGCCC
>Ga0299913_10006464_pt1 | contig 10156 bp, 8 predicted proteins | sample RVTome_9_FD_201360 | JGI IMG/M metagenome (GOLD analysis project Ga0299913, IMG submission 201360) | Soil microbial communities from uranium-contaminated site in the Upper Colorado River Basin, Wyoming, United States - RVT155D38 (version 2) ... | reverse complement strand
CGGCGACGGACGGGATGTGGAAGGCGGTCGCGCAGGCCACGTCGGTGACGGTGTTCGAGGCCGGGAAGGTGCTGAACGCGTCGTACACGAAGCTGTGGCACGCGTATGAGCACCGCGGTGCCGCCGAAGCCGAACCCGCCTAGCGCTCTCGTAGAATGAGGGGTGACCCGGTCGCGTCGGTCGGGCGTGACCGGGGAGGCGAGACCATGCTGGCGGCAGCAGAGACGGTGGGGGTCAGTCTGGCGCTACCCGCGTGGATGCTGGTCCTGTTCACGGCGGCGACGGGCCTGGCGACGGTGATCACGACGCTGAGGCTCGTCACCAGCGCGGTGAAGCCGATCCACGCGGAGATCCGCGCGTGGATGGCGACGACGGACATGGTCGCAGCACAGGGGCCACGGTGGGACGCGGGGCTCGCGCAGCTCGCCGAGGCGGTAAGCCAGCTCGCCGAGGTCACGCGCACGATCGGCAACGTCCAGGCCGACGTGGCGCTGATCCGCGAACAGGTCACGATCGACAGCGGTGAGTCGCTGAAGGACCGCGTGATCCAGATGCAGGGCAGCCTGGAGCGTCAGGCCACGCTGGACGAGGAGGGTCGCGACGAGGTCAAGGCCGACCTCGAGGCCGACCGGGCGTCGGACGCCGCCGAGCGGGCCCAGGACCGCGCTGAGGGCCGCAACAGGCAGCGCGGGGTGCGCGGTCATCTCGACCGGCAGGACGACGCAATGCGTGAGGAGAGCGACGAGCACGACGAGGACCGCGCGCATGGCCTTCCGCGCGACCCGAAGCACCCGAACCGCCAGTCGTAGGGGCCGGGCTCGGCATCGCGATCATGATGGCGAACTCCGCGTAGCATCCGGGGCCATGAGCCGCCAGCGGCACCGGTCCGGACCACCGCCTCGGGACGTCGGCCCCGGCGGGCCGCTGTGCACGGGCCACGGCGGGCTGGACGGCGACCACTGCTGCTACGTCGACGGCGTCACGTGCCCGTTCCTGGAGCGGGGCACGGTGCCGGGCCGTCGCTGGGTATGCGGGCTGCGCCGCCGCCTCGGGTCGTGGGACGCCGTCCACGCCGACCCCGGCTACCGGCAGCGCGTGCAGGTCCACTGGGACACGGTCCCCGGCATCGAGTCGTGCGGCGCGTGGCAGCCGGGGCCTGGCATCTGCTGTCGAGAGGGGGGCGGCGGTGCCAGAGTGGTGGATGCTGCTGATCATGGTGCCGTGGATCCTGCTGGCGTGGCTGGCACCTCGGTTCACACCGCTGACGGGCGAGGGGGCTGAGTCGATGGCCGACCTTCCTACCATTGCGCTCGGGACTCGCAGCGCTACGCACTCGACGGCTGACACGGAGGTCGTCGGCTCCGAGCCGGTCCTGGAACTGATCGCGTCGGCGGTCGATGCCAGCTTCGTCCGCGACATCACGAACTCGACGCACACCGGCATCGGCGCGTTCGACCTTCTGGGCAACATGCCCGCCGACTTCGGCACGATGGACACCCTGTCGGTGGAGCTGCGGTCCCACCTAGGGTCGGCACCGAGTAACAACACCTGGGACTCGCTGACCGCGCAGATCGTCAACGGTGGCACTGGTGCTGCACTGACTAATGAGGTCACGGTACGCAGCGCCATCGCGACGACGCCTCCGGTCAACACTCTTGTCAACTTCACGGGAGTGCAGGCCGGGTCGAAGGCCGAGTGGGATGGCGCGGTCATCCTCCTGCGCTTCAACATCACGAGGAACAAGGGCGGCGACTCGGTCGAGGAGCGGGTCACCGCCGGTGAGTTGACCGGCACCTACACCCCGGCTATTGCTCCCGCGTACGACCAGGAGGCCTACCGCTTCCGCAACGACGACGGCTCCGAGGCCGCGGCGACGTGGATGGCGGCGGAGAACGTCGACGTCAACCCGGCTCTCGACACGAACTTCCGCGTGCGCTTCGCGATCGAGGAGACTGCCGGGGGCAGCGAGTCGCTCGCGCTGCACCTACGCCAGTCGATCAACGGGGGCGGCTACACGGCCGTCTCGGAGTCGACGGCCGTCAAGCTGGTTGCTTCGAGCCATGTCGCCAACGAGGAGGCGACGACGGACCAGCTCGGCGGCGCGGGCACGTTCCGCGCGGGGCAGGTCAAGGAAGCTGGCGCTGACACCTCGGTCGTTGCGACGCTCCAGGGGAACGATCACACGGAGCACGAGTGGGTGCTGCTGCTCGATAGCGCCCAGCTATCTGCTGACGACGTTGTCACGTTGCGCCTGTACCAGCCTCTCGGCGTTGTGCTGGATACGTACACCAGGACGCCGTCGATAATGGTGCAGGCGGCGGGGCAGGCGGAGACCTTCCAGGTCGCCACGGTCAGCCTCGGCGCGCAGGACCTCAGCGCCAGCGTCGGCTCGGTCAGCCAGACCTTCCAGGTCGCCACGGCGGACACCCTCGCGCGGGACCTGACACCGCCCGCCCAGGTGAGCACCTTCGAGGTCGTCGCCGTGGCGCTCTCGGCGCTGGACCTGACCGCCACGCTCGGGGCCGTGGCGGGGACCTTCGACGTGGCTACGGCCACGGTCTCAGCGCTGAACCTGACCGGACTGCTGACCGTGCGGCTCCCGCCCGTGGCCATCGAGGAGGGCGGCGGCGTGGTCGGCACGGTCGCGGACATTGACGAGGTGGAGCCCGATACCGGGGACTGGCTGGAGCTGCCCGCTCCGGGCGTCCTGGTGCTCCGCGCCCAGACGTACGGCGACCCCGAGGACCACCGCTCCCATCGCTTCCTGTTCATGGCCGGAGGCGACGGCGTGGCGACCCTGACTCCGGTCTGGCGCACGGGCTACGTCGGGCCGGGGGACCGTGGCACGGTCATCACCACCGGTGTTCCGATCACCCCGACCCCGACGCCGACGGTCTACGAGCTGGCGCTGGACGAGGCGGAGGCGGCAACCGTTGCCGGAGCCGACTACACCAATGGTCTAGTTTGCGAGCTGATCGCGGGTGAGGGTTGATCCGAGCCGCGCAGTATCGTCTCGTGAGGCACCGTGACAGGGGGGACCCAAGATGACCTGCCCAGATCCGGCTCCGGGGACGCTGGGGCCCTTCAGCGGCACGCTCGGCGGGGCGCTGTGGCAGCCAGTCGATGTGTTTAGCAGGAAGGACGGCATCAACTACAACTGGCAATACCCGGCCGTCCTCACGGACAGGGGGGCGGGTCCGGGCCATGGCGGGGCCTGCGAGCGCTACCGCAACAACCAGCGCGTGGGCGGGGAGCGCTGGCTGGTCCTCGCGCTGACCGCCGGGGACCTGCTGTGGTCCGATGCGCCGTACCCCCCGGCGACGCCGGAGGCCCCCTTCCGCCTGGAGCACAACGTCGTCGTGTATCACCCCGACGGCGGGTCGGTCGGCTACAAGCTGGTCGTCACCAGGGTGCTGCACAGCCAGCGCTGCCACGCTGCGGAAGCGAACCCCTCCAGCGGCTACGTCGACTTCACGCAGATCGACGACGCGGGGCTCGCGGGGTACGTCGCCCTGGACTTCGGCGGCGAGCACATCGAGGGCGACTTCACCGCACCCGCGTGCGCGCTCTGTGTGCCGCGGCCGACGAAGCTGGCCTGTCTGGACTGAGTCCGATGGCCGCCCCGTCAATCCTCCAGGCCGCCAACGGCACAGCCTCCATCCTGGCGGGGGGAGACCTCAACTTCGAGGTCTCCCTACCAGCCCCGACGACGGCGGGCACGACCGTCATCATCTGCCTGTACGCGGGCTCGCCGCTGAACCCCGACCCGCCGGTCGGGTTCGAGTCGCTGTTCGTCATTCCCGGCACCAGCTTCAAGCACTACTGGCTGCGCCGCGCCAACGTGGCCGCCGGAGAGCAGAGCTGGACGCTCACCGTCGGGGTGGCCGGTGGCCCGATGATCTGGCGGGTCTGGGAGTACAACAATCTCCACCCGAGCGCGCCGCTCGCCGCGTCGGCGCACAACGGCCCGACGGCCGGGCAGCGGACCTCCTGGTCGACGGGGACGACCGGCACCCCGGCGGCGGTTGAGACCCTCAGCCTGGCGTGCCATGGCTGGGCTCGCGCCGGAACCGCGCCAACCCAGGTGGTCGACTTCCACTCCCACACCAACGGCTTCACCGAGGACGCCGAGCTGGATGCCATCGTGGGGCAGGTTCACATACAGGGCTCATTCTCCTCGAAGGTCACCGAGGACGTCGGCGGCCCGTATGAGACGACGGCGTCCATCACGCACAGCGCACCGCACAACGACGACATCTACCTCGCGTCGATCATCACACTGTTGGCGGACACGACCCTGCCGCCGGTCATCTCGCGGCGGATCGACTACAACGACGACACGTCCTACTCCGACCCCGCCCCGCCGACCCGGCTCACGGACGTGCTCGCCATCGTGTACTGGCACGACTACCCCTACCGCACGCTGCACTATGGCCAGGAGATGTACGCCGTCGACGGCGTCATCCTGAGCGGCGGGTTGCACCCCGGCGGGGACGTGGGGTGGGAGGCGTATCGTCAGGGGCTACACGCTGAGCCACATCCGGACGCGCCGTGACCACCAGCTTCTACCTCGGCCCCACCGCATCCGACATCGTCGGGTCGACCAGCGGCTTCCAGCTCCGGCTTGACGATGCCCCAGCGGGGGCGAGCACGATCACGCAGGCCCAGAGCGCGACGTCCGGCACGACCGAACAGGTCTGGGGCGTCACGCCTGCGGGCGTGCCTGGCGCGGACGGCGGCAGCGGGGCGCAGAGCTGGACGGTGAAGCTCAACCTGCTGACCGGGGCCGACGCGGCGTCGACGCTGCGGGTCGCGGTACGGCGCATCGGCTCCACGGGGACCGTGCTGGCCACGTCGGCGTTCACGGCCACACAGTCCGCCACGGCCGGGGTCAAGACGTTCACGCTGACGGGCGTCGACCTGGGCACGTGGGCGACGGGTGACCGCCTGGTCGTGATCTACGAGTTCGGAAGCCCCGGCGGCCACGGCAACACGCAGTGGGACGTTGAGGTTGGCACGGTCAACGACGAGGTCATCACGCCGTTCGCCGCGCCCGCTCAGGCGGAGACCTTCCAGGTCGCGTCGGTCGTACCGGTCGCGCGCGATCTGACCGGTCCCGCGGTGGAGGCCTTCCAGGTCGCCAGTGCGGTACTCGCCGCGCAGGACGCACTGGCGGCAGAGGACGACGGTACGCACTCCGCCGTCATCCCGCACACGTACGTCGAGGGCGGCCACCGGCTCGGCCCGTTCCGCGACGCCAACGGCAGCCTCTACATCTTCCTGGAGGTCAGCGAGGCGACCGGTCAGCCGTTCATGCTGAAGTCGAGTGACGGCGGTGACACCTGGGCTGAGGTCGACCAGGCGGGGCGGCCGGCACAGACCGACATGGAGGGCACGGACGTCCGGCTCGTGGACCACGTCCTCCACATCGGCGTGCAGGGCCCCGGCTCGGACGACGTCCGCTACTTCACCTTCAACACCTCGTCGCATCCGACCGCGCCCGATGAGTGGGTGCTGAACGAGCTGGTCGCTAGCGCGGTGGACCCGATCGACCAGACCACCTGCCTTGAAGTTCGAGGCGATGGCACGGTAGTTATCGGCTACGGCCGCGCGGGACCGACAACTGATCATGTGGCCTACAAGATCCGCTCGACAGGAGGGGCGTGGGGTTCCGAGACAATCATCAACTCGGGCGACACGACAAACACCTACACGCAGATTGCGTCGGTGATGGACGCCAACGGGCTGATCCACTTCCTCTACAAAAGCACGGGCGGCTCAGGGTCGGTCCTCACGCGCACGCTGTCCACCGGGGATGTGCTGGAGGGCGCGGAACGGACAGTAGCGACGTCAGTTGGCACGGCTAGCGACGATCGCCAGCCGATCCTCCCACCGCGTACCTATGTGGACGGTTCAGACCAGGTCGTGCTGGTGGCCTACAAGTCGAGCGGATCGACTGATGTCATCAGCCTGCGCACGATTACAAACGCAGGCACACCGTCGGCGGCGAATCAGATCAGCCACGTGGCGGTGGCGCGCAACGTGCTGGGCATGAACAGCCGCCAGCCGGTCGCCACGTTCATCCGTGACCCCGAGACGGGCGAGCTGCACCTGTTCTACGTCAACGCCGGAGCCGATGGGGGCGCGGCTGACAGTACGCGCACGCTGTACCACCGGCAGACCGACGGCGGAGTGTGGCAGACCGAGGAGGTGTTCATCAACGGCGGCATCGACAGCCATGCCATGCGCGCCGAGGCGTTCACCCACGCGCCGGGCAACGGCGGCAAGCGCGTCATCGGCCTGTACTGGGACACCGGCAGCGCGGGGCTGGAGGGGGCCGCCTACGACGAGTACGTCCTGCCCGCTGCCGGTGGGGCTGAGACCTTCCAGGCCGTGACCGCCGTCCTGGTCGCGCTGGATGCGACCGCCACCGCGGCCCCGACCGTCGGCACCTTCCAGGCCGTGACCGCCACGTTGGTGGCGCTGGATGCGGCCGTCTCAGCCGCGGGCGCGGCGGAGACCTTCCAGGCCGTGACGACCACGACGGCGGCGCTGGACGCGGCCGCAACCGCCGACCCCGTGGCCGGAGCCTTCGAGGTGGCCTCCGTCGCCGCCTCCGCGCTGGACGCGCAGGTCACGGCCGCGGGCGCGGCGGGGACCTTCGCGGCGGCCACCACCACCGCCGCGGTGGTGGACGCGACCTTCACCATCGAGCCGGTCGCGGCGACCTTCGGGGCGGCCACCGCGGGAGCTGACCCGGCCGATCTCGCCCTGGCCACGCAGGCGACCATCGCCGTGTACTGGGTGGCCTGGGAGATCCCCCAGGCCGACGTGGTCGAGCCGCAGGCCGCGACCTTCCAGGTCGTCACCGCCACGCTCGCGCCGCAGGACCTCACGGCCGAGGCCACCAACGCGGAGACCTTCACCGCGGCCAGCGCAGCCCTGGAGGCGCTGGACCTGCTCGCCGAGGGCGTCATCGCGGAGACCTTCGCCGCGGCGAGCGTCGCCCTGGCGGCGCAGGACGCCGTCATCACCGTCGAGCCGTACGCCGCGACCGCCAGCGCCGCGACCGCTGCCCTCACGACGCAGGACCTCACCGCCGAAGGCGTCACGGCCGAGACCTTCGCCGCGGCCACGGTCAACCTGGCCGCCCAGGACGCGACCGCCGCGCCCGGCGTCGCGGCGGGCACCTTCGACGTCGCTCAGATCGCCTCTACGGCCCTGGACCTGTCCGGGGCTGTAGGCGGGCTGGCAGAGACCCTCGACGCCGTAGCGGCCATCTCAGCGCCGCTGGACCTGGTCTCCGAGGCGGGTGGCAACGCCGGGACCTTCGATCCGGTGGCCGTCGCGCTCACGGCGCGGGACGCCGCGGTCACCCCCGGCGTGGCGGTTGGGACGTTCACCGCGGCGAGCGCCGTACTAGCCCTGGGCGAGCTGGCCTTCTTCGGGGAGGGGCAGGCCGAGTTCGAGGCCGTGAGCACCACCGTGACCGCGCTGGACCTGGCGCGCACGCTCGGGGCGGTGGCCGGGACCTTCCAGGCCGCCAGCGTGGGCCTGGCCGCGCAGGACGGGGCGCTGGCGCTCGGCGTGATCACCGAGACCTTTACGCCCGCCGTCGCCGCGCTCGCGCCGCAGGAGCTGGCCGCGGAGCTGGCCGGGACCTTCGCCATCGAGACGGTCAGCGTCACGCTGACGCCGCAGGCGGTCACCGCGCTCGGCGGCGCGGTGCAGGGCGCTTTCACCGCCGCCACCGCCGACCTGACGCCTCGCGACCTGTTGCTCTCCGCGCTCATCGCCGGGACCTTCGCCGCCGTCACCACGACCGCTGCGGCGCGCGACGCCACGGTCGCCCCGGAGCTGTACGTCGTCGTCCTCACGGCCGTAGCCGTGGCCCTGGTGGCCCGCGACGCCAGCGCTGCGCCCGGTGAGGTCACCGGCACGTTCACCCCGGCGTCGGCGCTCCTGCTCGCGCGCGACGCGGCGATCTTCCACGGCCTCCTCGGGGAGGCGCGGGGCGGTCTCCTCGGCCTCGACCTCGACGCAGGGGCGCTCAACCTCACGCTCGGGGGTAGCGACAGCGGGCTGACGGTCGGGCAGGATGACCACAGCGCCTTCGACCTGGAGTAGGCATGGAGATCCACACGCGCCACGCGGGCGACGTCGAGCGCCCGATCCTCCTCACCTTCCCGGACGGCACCAACCTGGCCGGGGCCACGGTCAGCCTCCAGGTCGTCGCCGATGACGGTACGGCGCTGCTCGACGCGGCGGTCCAGGTGACCTCTGCCTCGGACCCGGCCACGGCGGAGTACGCGCCCCTGGAGGGGGAGCTGGACGTCCTCGGGCTGCACCGCGTCAACGCCGAGGTGGAGTACGCCAGCGGCGTGGTCGAGAGCTACCCCACGCCCGGGTTTGCGTGGCTGCTCGTGGAGGAGCAGGTCGCGTAGTAGCATCCGGCGCGACGTCACACAGCCAGGAGCCTGCGCATGGCACTACGCCGCTTCCGGGTGGTCCGCTATCCCGACTTCTACGCCGTCATCGACCACGGGGAGCCGCAGGGCGTCATGCGCCTGGACGCCGCACCCGGCTCGGACTTCGTCGGCGCGGGTGAGACCGTCCCCCGCTACGTCCAGGACGGCGCGCCGGAGGACCCCCGCAGCGGGACCTTCGTGGTGTGGCGCTCCAGGGACCTGACGCCGGAGTCCAAGCGCAGCGCCCAGGCCGAGGCCAACGCGCGCAACGCCGCCTGGGAGGACGAGTCGGACGCCCACGACGCGGTCCGGTCCGATATGGACTACCAGCTCGTCGAGGAGGGCTGAGCGATGGCCAGTTTCATGTCAACGCGCGGCAAGTTCGAGCTGGCGAACGTTGACGCGGACGCGGCCGACCTGCGGCTGATCCTGGTCGATACGCCCCCGGCGTCCCAGGCGGCGGCGGAGGACATCAACTTCGTCGATGGGATCGTGGCTGATGAGGTGGCGGGCGCGGGTCGCGCGGACCTCGCGGGCCTCGCCCTGACGGAGAATGACACCAACGACCGAGCGGAGCTGGACGCCACCGACCCGGCCACCTACACCGGCCTCAACGGCCCGACGATCGCGGGCGGCTGGATCTATCGCCAGGTCACCAATGACGCCGACAGCCCGGTGTGGTGCTTCCTGGACGTCAACGACATCGTGACCAACGGCGGCGACGTGACGCTGAGCTTCCCGACCGGCGGCTTCCTGCACGTCACCTGACCTCGCGGATCGACGGCCCGCGCCGGTCTGTACCGGGCGGGCCGTCGCATGCTAGAGTCCTGCGCCGGACCGGCGCTGCGCCCGTAGCGGCTACTTCATCAGGGTTCGAGTCCCTCCCGAGAGCGACGCACCGTCGGCTCTGGGTCTGGCCCTCCGGGGCACAGAAGGCACACGTGGAGAGCACCGCCGCCACGACTGAGATCCTCGTCGGTCCACCAAGGTCAGGGTCAGACCGGCGCTGCGCCGGACACGGCTACTTCTGGACAGCCGCCCCATCTAAGGGCGGTGGGAGTTCGATCCTCCCCGCTGCGCGGTAACGCGAGAGCGGATGCCGCGTCCACCGAGATCCCCGCCGGTCTGACCGACCTGCCCTAGCATCAGGCCATGCCTGACTACGGCCTGGGCCGCCTGGAGGCCCCCGACGCGCGCGACGAGGCCTTCCCGCTGCGCGCCCTCCTGCCCGCCGCGCCGTCCCCGCGCACGCACAAGTACTGGTGGCCGTCCGGCTGGTGGGGCGACCAGGGCGCGCTGCCCTGGTGCGTCGCCTACTCCTGGCGGCACTGGGTCGAGGACGGCCCGGTCGCCGCACCGGGGCACCCGAGCGACGTCGAGCTGCGCGACGCCTACCACTGGATGCAGCTCAACGACGAGTGGCCGGGGACTGACTACGACGGGACCTCCGTACGCGCCGGGGCGAAGTTCTGGCAGGAGCGCGGCGTCATCGGGGAGTACCGCTGGGCCTGGACGCTGGACACCGTGGTGCAGGCGCTGTTGGAGGCGGGGCCGGTCGTGCTCGGCACCAACTGGTACTCCGGCATGTTCACCCCGGACCGCGACGGCATCATCCGGCCGACCGGCTCCCTGGCTGGCGGCCACGCCTACCTGGCCAACGGCGTCAACGTCGACCGCAACCTGGTCCG
>Ga0299913_10006463_pt1 | contig 10156 bp, 7 predicted proteins | sample RVTome_9_FD_201360 | JGI IMG/M metagenome (GOLD analysis project Ga0299913, IMG submission 201360) | Soil microbial communities from uranium-contaminated site in the Upper Colorado River Basin, Wyoming, United States - RVT155D38 (version 2) ... | reverse complement strand
CGGCGCACGTCGAGCGGCAGCGGGTGCGATACGTCTGCCTGCCGGGCTGTCGCTTCACCGGGTCCACCCTGCTCGGGTCGCTGCTCAACGAGCATCCCGAGTGCGCCTCCATCGGGGCCGCCACCGGGCTGATCCGCCGGACCGACCTGGCGAGCTATCGCTGTTCCTGTGGAGCGCTGTTCCGCGAGTGCGAGTTCTGGAATCACATCGCGGACCGCACCCGGGCGCTGGGGCACCCGGTGAACGTGTTCGAGACGAACTTCTGGAACACCCACCTGCGCCTGTCGCGGAGGCCGGCCGTCAATTTCGTGCTCGCCCGATCCCTGGGCTGGGATCCCCTCAATCGCGCACGGGACGCCGTGGTCGGCCTGGCGCCCGGGACGAAGCCGGCGATTCTGGACATGGGGTGGCACACGTGGAGCCTGGCGACGGCGGTGCTGGAGCGGACCGGGAAGCGCGTCTTCGTGGACACGGCCCGGGACCACCAGCGGCCCAAGTTCCTGTCCCGGCATCCCGCGCTCGACGTGAAGGTGATCCATCTGGTCAGGGATCCCCGGGGCAACGTGGCGAGCATCATGAAGCACTCCGGCGTGGACGTGGCCACGGCCGCCCGGCAGTGGCAGCACGCCAATATCGAGGCCGACCGGATCCGCCGCCGCCTCCCGCCGGAATCCTGGATGTCGCTTCGCTACGAGGCGCTCTGCGCCGATCCGGCCGGGGTGCTCGATCGCATCTCCGACTTCCTCGGCGTCGGCCGCTCGATGACGCGCGACGGCTTTCACGGCTCCGCCAGCCACATCATCGGGAACAAGATGCGGATGAAGGGCCTGCGGGAAATCCGGGAGGACTTGGCCTGGCGCACGGCCCTGAGCGAGTCCGACCTGTCCGCCATCGCCCGAATCGCGGGCCCGACCAGCCGCCGGTTCGGGTACGATTGGCCCTGAGGCCGCCGCGGCCACCCACCCGTCGGCCTGCCTGTAGTAGATTGCCCTCGTCCAATCCCCTCCGTCGCGGGGCGAGCCGGGCCGCCGGGCTCCGCGAAGGGGCTCGTAAACTCTTCCCTGAATGAGGGTTGACGCATGTGCGGCAGGGCAGCGGGAGGCGGTGGCACACCGGGGCATGGATCGTGCGCCTGCCGCCCGGGATCCTTCCCCTCCACTTGCACATACCGGTGATGATCACGGCTCCTGCCGGAGGTGAAACCCTCGTGACGGTGGCGGCAGGGTTGCGCCGGTGAGCGCCGAGCACCCCTCAGCAGGCTCGCCCCCGCCGGAGCGTCGAGCGGCGCCGCGCGGGCTCACCCAGCGCGCCATCGGCGGCATGTTCTGGACCTTCTCCGGCACCGGGGTGCAGGTGGTGGTCCAGCTCCTCGCCATCATGGCGCTGGGCCGGCTCCTCACCCCGGCCGAGTTCGGGCTCATGGGCGCGGCCACCGTGGTCATCGCCTGCTCGCAGATCGTGTCGCAGGTGGGGGTGGGGCCGGCGATCATCCAGCGCCGCGACCTGAACGACACGCACATCCGCGTCGCCGTCACGCTGTCGTGGCTCCTGGGGACCACGCTGGGCGCCCTGGTCTGGTTCGGGTCCCCCACGATCGCGGCTTTCTACCGGATGCCGGAGCTGGAGCCCGTGCTCCGCGCGATCGCCTTCCTCTTCCCGCTCGACGGGATGAACACCGTCGCCAAGGCGGTCCTCACCCGCCAGTTGCGCTTCCGGCTGTACATCGCGCTGGACGTGGCCGCCTACGTGTTCGGCTATGCGCTGGTGGGCGTGGTGCTCGCCTGGCGGGGCTTCGGGGTCTGGGCCCTGGTGAGCGCGAACCTCGCGCAGGTCGGTGTGCGAACCGTCATCATGTATCTCGCCGCACGGCACTCGGTCCGCCCGAGCCTGGACCGGGGCGCCGCGCGCGACCTGCTCGGCTTCGGCTTCGGGCACTCCATGGCCCAGATCGGCACCCTGCTCTCGCAGCAGGGCGACAACCTCGTGGTCGGCCGCTGGCTGGGCCCCGCGGCGCTGGGTATTTACGGCCGGGCGTACAGCCTGATGGTCATGCCCGCGTCGGCCTTCGGACGAATCATCAACCGCGTGCTCTTTCCGGTGATGTCGCAGGTGCAGGACGAGCGCGAGCGCCTGGCCGGCGGGTACGAGCGCGCGCTCGCCATCGTGGCCCTCATCGCGCTGCCCCTCAGCACCTTCCTCTGGGTCGTGGCGCCCGAGTTCATCGCGCTCGTGCTCGGCCCCGCCTGGGGCGGTGTGGTGCTGCCGTTCCGGCTCTTCAGCATCAGCCTCCTCTTCCGCATGAGCAGCAAGATCAGCGACGCCTGCACCAAGGCGGCGGGCGAGGTCTACGTGCGGGCGGTCCTGCAGTACGTCTATGCCGCGATGGTGGTCGTCGGCGCCGTCATCGGCCAGCACTGGGGCGTCGGCGGCGTGGCGGTGGCCGTCTCCGCCGCGATGGGCATGAACTGGCTGAGCATGGCCTGGCTGGGCCGCTCCGTCACCGGCCTCTCCTGGGCGCGATTCCTCCGCGCGCACGGGCCGGCGGCGATGATCGCCGCGGTCGTCGGCGTCGCGGCCGCCGTCGTGGCGCACCAGGCCCGGTCGGTGCACCTCGGCGCCATCCCGGTCGTCATCGTCTCCGGCGCCGCGGCCACGGCGGCCGCCGTCCTCGCCGCCCGCCTGAGCTCCGAGCTGTTCCTCGGGGTCCACGGCACCTGGGCGGCGAGCCACGGCCGGCAGCTGCTCCGCGGCGGAGGCCGGCGGCGGACCAAGAACGCGGTCCGGAGCGAGGAACTGGCGGCTGCGGGGGAGGCGAACTCGAAATGAGCGGCCCCGCCCCGACCCCTCGCCCCAGCCGGCGGCCGACGCTGCTCGAGCCCGTCAAGGCGCCGCTGCGCCGGCTCCGCTCCGACTACCGGACGCTGACCGCCCCGCTCCGGGGACTTCCGGCGGTCCTCCTCATCGGCGCGCAGCGGAGCGGCACCACGTCGCTCTTCAATTACCTGGTGCGACACCCCGCCGTGCTGCCGCCGCTGGGCAAGGAGATCCACTACTTCGACCTGCATTTCGCGCGCGGCGTCCGCTGGTACCGGGGGCGCTTCCCGTACGCGTACCGCCTGAGGGGCGGCGCGATGACGCTGGACGCGTCTCCCTACTACCTGCTGCACCCGCGTGCGCCGGAGCGGGCCGCTCGGCTCCTGCCCGACGTGAAGCTGGTGGCGCTGCTGCGCAACCCCGTGGACCGGGCCTTCTCGCACTACCAGCACGAGGTGCGCGATGGGCGGGAGCGGCTCTCGTTCGCCGAGGCGATCGAGCAGGAGGCGGGGCGACTGGCGGGCGAGGAGGAGCGGCTGCGCGACGAGCCCGACTACTACAGCTTCCATCACCACCGGTACTCCTACGCCCGCCGGGGGCTTTATCTCGAGCAGCTGGCCCGGTGGGCGGCCCATTTTCCCCGGGTCCAGCTGCTGGTGCTGCAGAGCGAGGTCCTGTTTCGTGAACCGGCGGCGACAGTCGGGCGGGTCAACGCCTTTCTCGGACTGGCGCCCCACCGGAGCGGTCGCTACGAGCCGTTCTACCAGGGCAACTACGACCGCGGCATGCCCCCGGAGCTGAGGCGGAGACTGGTGGAACACTTCGAGCCGCACAACCGCGAGCTGTACCGCTGGCTGGGCGAGGAGTTCGACTGGGCATGACGAAGCTCGCGTACGCGTTCCTCTGGGTCTTCGTCTTCTCCCTGCCGTGGGAGCGCTTCCTGGTGCTGCCGGGGATGGCCATCATCTCCCGGGTCACGGGCGGCCTGGCCGTGGGACTCGCCCTGGTGGCGGTCGTGGCGGCCGGCCGCTTCCGGCGCTGGCACATGTTCCATATCTGGGCGGTGCTGTTCTGGCTCTGGGCCGGCGCCTGCTTCCTGGTCTATCACAGCGGCGACCGGCTCCCCGCCAAGTACTGGACCTACGGCCAGCTGCTCCTGGTGCTCTGGATGGTGTGGGAGCTCGCGGTCACGGAAGCGCGGCAGCGGGGCCTGCTGGCGGCCTACGTGCTAGGCGCCTACGTCGCGGCGCTGGACACTCTCCTGATCTACCGCGAGCAAGCCGGGGCCGCGCGCCGGTTCGCCGCCGGAGGCGCCGACCCGAACGACATGGCGATGGTCCTCGCCCTGGCGCTGCCGATGGCGTGGTATCTGGGCATGACCTCCCGCCACACGCTGGTGCGCTGGGTCGGACGCGGCTTCCTGCCGCTCGGCATCCTGGCCATCGGGCTGACCGGCTCGCGCGGAGGCATGGTGGCGGCCACCGTCGCGCTCCTCATCGTGCCCCTCTCCATGACCCGGCTCACGCCGGGCAGGCTGGTGTCGGCCATGGTCATGCTGGTCGCGGCCGGCGCGCTCGCAGTCGCCTACGTTCCGGAGACCACCATCGAGCGGCTCGCCACCATCAGCACGGAGGTGGAGGGAGGCCGCATCGGCGGGCGCGGCAAGCTGTGGAGGGCCGGGCTCCAGGCCTACGCCGAGCATCCGATCGCGGGCTTCGGCACGGGCCATTTCAAGTCGGCGATCACCCCGATCCTGGGGCCGGCGGCCCAGGTGGCCCACAACTCGTTCATCTCGGTGCTGGTGGAGCAGGGTATCGTCGGCTTCGCCCTCTACATGGCGATGCTGCTGGCCGTGCTTCGATCGGTGAGCAGGCTCAGCGGGCTGGAGCAGCGCTTCACCCTGGTGCTGCTCGCCACCCTCGGCGTCGCCATGATGCCGTTGACGTGGGAGGATCGGCGGGTGGTCTGGATCGTCCTGGCGATCCTCATGGGGTTCTCGCAGGCGCGCCTCGCCGCGCGGCGCGCGCCCGCGGCGCAGCCGGCTCCGACGCGGGCGGTCCCGGTGCGCGCCCGCACGCAGGCCGCGCGCGCCCGGCAGCGGCCCGGACTGGGCCGGGGTGACCTGCCGGACGTCACCACATGACGCCCAGGGTGAGCGTGGTGACGACGGTGTACAACGGGGAGCCCTTCTTCGATCGCGCGGTGCCGGGGATCCTGGCGCAGACCTTCGCGGACTTCGAGTTCATCCTGGTGGACGACGGCTCGACCGATCGCAGCCTGGACAGGCTCAGGGAGCTCGCGGCGGGCGACCCGCGGATCCGCGTGTTCGCGCCCGGGAGGCTGGGAGCGGCCTCGGCGTACAACTACGGCGTCGCGCAGGCGGCGGGGGAGTACGTCGCCCGCCAGGACTTCGACGACCGGAGCTACCCGGACCGCCTCCAGCGCCAGGTGGCCTTCCTGGACGCGCATCCCGGGGTGGGGATCGTGGGCGGTGCCTACGTGCTGGTGGACGAGCGGCGGGGAGAGCGCTACGTGCGGACGCCCCCCACCGGGCACGCCGCGATCGTCGCGGCCATGGCGCGGTACGTTCCCATCGCCCACACGACCGCGACGTTCCGCCGGCGCGCGTGGTCCGAGGCGGGCGGGTATCCCGAGGTCAACAACCTGATCGACCTGCGGTTCTATCTGCGCGTCGCGAAGCGGGGATGGCAGCTGGCGAACCTCCCCGAGGTCGTGGGCGAGCACTACGTCCACGACTCCAGCTGGTTCCATCGCACGCTCAAGTACGCCGAGCGGCAGCGGGACCTGGCCCGGGTCCAAGCACAGGTCGTGCGCGAGCTGGGCCTGCCCCGCTGGATGTACCTCTACTCCCTGGGACGCCACGCCTACGCCCGCATCCCTTCCGGTCTCAAGCGCATCGTCCGGCGCGGGGTGATCCGCTCGCGGGAGCGCGACGTATGAGAGTGCTCTTCCTCTCGACCAGCATGGGAATGGGCGGGGCGGACAGCCAGCTCCTCTCCGCCGCGCGGGAGCTGCGCGCCCGGGGCCACGAGGTGAGGATCGTGTCCCTGACGCCGCTCGGCCCCATGGGGCTCGAGGCGCGGGACGCCGGGATTCCCACCGAGTCGCTGGAGATGCGGCGCGGCCGCCCCGACCCGAGAGGACTGATCCGGCTCGCCCGCCTGGCGCGGAGGTGGCGGCCCGACGTGGTGCACAGCCACATGGTGCACGCGAACCTGATGGCCCGCGCGCTCCGGCTCGTCGCGCCCGTGCCGGCGCTGGTCTCGACCATCCACAACATCTACGAGGGCGGACGCCTGCGGATGGCGGGCTACCGGCTCACCAACGGGCTGGTGGACCGGATGACCATCGTCAGCCAGGCGGCGTTCGACCGCTTCGTGGCGGAGCGCATCGTGCCGGCGCGGCTGCTCCGCGTCGTACCCAACGGGGTGGACACGGCCCGCTTCCGCGGGCTCCCGGCGGGCACCCGCGACGCGGTGCGTCGCTCCCTCGGGGTGGGCGACGAGTTCCTGTGGCTGGCGGTGGGCCGGTTCGAGGTCGCCAAGGACTACCCGAACATGCTGCGGGCCTTCGCGGCGGTGCAGGCGCAGGAGCCTCGGGCGATCCTGGTGCTGGTGGGCCGCGGCTCGCTCCAGGCGGAGACCGAGGCGCTCGCTCGGGAGCTGGGCGTCACGGCGGTGCGCTTCGCCGGCGTCCGCAGTGACGTGCCCGAAGTGATGAGCGCCGCCGACGGCTACGTGATGTCGTCCGCCTGGGAGGGCATGCCGATGGTGCTGCTCGAGGCGGCCGCCGCGGGGCTGCCGATCGTCGCCACCAGGGTGGGCGGCAACCACGAGGTCGTGCTGCACGAGCGGAGCGGGCTGCTGGTGCCGCCGTCGGATCACGCGGCGCTGGGCGCCGCGATGCTCCGGCTGTGCCGCATGCCCGAGCCGGAGCGCCGGGCGATGGGAGAGCGCGGCCGCGAGCACATCCGGGCTCGGTACGACCTCGTGAGGGTGGCCGAGCGCTGGGAGGGGATGTACCGCGAGGTGCTCGCGGCCAAAGGCCTCGGGCTCGGCCCTCAGCTGCCCCCGGCCGATGCGCCCGCGTCCGCCGCCACCGGCACCGGTGGGCAGCGGTACACCTGAAGGTATTGCTGCCGGAAGTCCAGCCGGCCCCTCCCGAACGTGTTCCGCATCTGGCAGTTGGTGTAGAGCCAGTCGGCCAGGCCACCCGGCCTGAGGTTGGTGCGGAAGGCGTGCGCCGGCGCCGGCGCGACCACCCACAGCGCCTCGCCCCCCGCACGCCGCACCTCGCCCAGGGCGTCGCGGAGCGGGACGGGGTTGGCCCGGAGCTTCTGGACCGCGGGTCCCTCCAGGTAGTGAGCCAGCACCATGGGCTGATCCGAGTAGACGATGTCGCCCGCGGAGAGCTGCGGCTCCAGCCACTGCGCCGCCCCTCTGAAGTCGAAGCGCCGGCCGTTGCGATACTGGGAGACGAGCGTCGGCAACCCGGCCGCAAGCATGATGAGGAGCAATGCGGTCGGCACCAGCCAGCGGGGCCGCAGGCCCCAATCGACCTGGAAGATCCGCTCGACGAACACGCCGGCGCCGAGGAAGAACGCGGGCGCGGCCGGGAGCAGGTAGAACGTGGAGACCGGCGTCCGGGCCGAGAGCAGGGCGATGAATACCGGCGGGAACACGGCCAGGCTGGCCAGGAAGATCGCCGCGGTGCGGTCCCGCTCCCGCCAGAGCAGGTAGATGCCCAGCGCGCCCGCCAGGACGAGCGGCAGGGTGAGCCCCTCGACGTATGCCGTGAGCAGCACGGCCTGCTTGACCCCCGGCCCCTTCTTGGGGCCGAGCAGGAACTGGCCCATGCCGGGGTTCTTGTCGTGCATGGCGATCCAGTCCTGGAGCAGCGGAACCACTCGCGCGACCAGCACCCCCGCCAGGACGATGGCGACCGCGCTCCCCCAGCGGAAGCTGCGATAGGTCCAGGCCTGCTTCAGGTAGCGCGGCCGCAGGTAGGTCACCGCGAGCCAGATTGCGGGACCGCCCACCAGCAGAATCGACACGGGATGTGCCAGGACGGCGAGAATCGCCGCCACGACTCCGGTGACGACCGCCGTCCGGTTCCGATCCCGGATGCCGAAGTAGAGCGCATACGGGTAAATGGCGCAGAGCAGAAAAACCAGCGACCAGTAGCGGGCGAACTGGGAGTAGAACACATGCAGGGCGCTGAACGTCAACAGCAGGGCGCTGAAGAGCGCGGCGCGCGGGCCGGCGAGGCGGCGCCCGACGACATAGATGGCGGGCACGGCGAGCACGCCGAAGAGCGCCGGCAGGATCCGGAGCCCGAGCTCGTCCAGCGGCCGGAACGTGCCCACGAGATAGTGGTTGAGGAGGTAGCCCAGCGGCCGCGAGTTGTTCCACCGGGGATTGAGGGAATCCCGGAGGGTGAACATCTCGGTGGCTTCGAAGTTCCAGTCCCCGAGCCGCCAGAATCGGAGGGCGCAGGCGACCAGGGTGAGGCCGGCGATGATGAGCCCGGGACTCAACCCCGGTCGCGCACCGGTGCCCCGCATCATTTCCCCTCCAGAGGTCATGCCTGGTTCCTCCCTGCGGATGTGTCGCTGCCCGTTGTGGTTGCGGCGTATGGAACGGCCGCGGCCGTGCGGCAGGTGAATGTCGCGGGGCGCGCGGCCTGCCGGTAGGGGGCGGGCAGTGCAATGTCTTGCACCCTCGCGGGACCGGCCGGCGGGGACCGGATCTGAGTACTTGACAAAGGTGACGACCGTCACCATCCTTGTCGCGGCGCGAGCTCAAGACAACGAGATGACACCACCCTGGTGCTCATTCCTTCGTGCCCTGGCAGACTAGTTTCCTAGTCTCAGCGTACCTCGCTTCACCATCCATTCATCATCGAGGGTCGGGCGGAAAGTCCGTCCGGACCCGCTGCGTCAGGACTCATCAACGATGAGCCGCCGCTCCGGCCGTGCCGAGCGATGGCCCCTCGCCTGCCGCAACCTGTTGCCCCTCCGAACCAGTTCAGTGGAGAGAGGAATAACCCTCGTATGCCCCACAGCTTCAAGTTGTCTCGCAGGTTCTCTCGCCTTCGAGCGCCCTTTTTCGCCACCCTGATCCTCGCTCTCGCCTGCGACGGCACCAACACGCTCGACCCCAGCAGCAGCATCACGACGGACCCCATCGACGAAGTAGCAGCCGCGCCTCTGGACCTGGACGAGGGCGCGTCGGACATCGAAGTCCTCTCGGCGGCGCCCCAGACGGCGTCCGCGTCGTTCGCCGGCGGCATCCCCATCGGCATGAATGCGCAGCCGGTCAGCGCGTTCGGCTCCCTGTTCAACGGCGCCAAGCTCACCGTCGGCCCGGCCGGCGTCATGAATGAGCTGGCCGCCATCCGCTCCCGGGGCGGCAGGGTCGCCATCATGCTCGCCGGCAGTCCTCGCTACTACACTGACGACCGCGGGCACTTCAGCTTGTCCAAGTGGAAGTCGCGGGTCGATCGCTTCAAGAGCAAGGACTTCGACCCCTACATCAAGGACGGCACCATCGTCGGGCATTACCTCCTGGACGAGCCCAACGACAAGGCGAACTGGAACGGCGAGCAGGTGTCGCCCGCCACGCTGGAAGAGATGGCCAAGTACAGCAAGGCTCGCTGGCCCAGCATGCCGACCATCGTGCGGGTCGAGCCGAGCTACCTGGGTGGCAATCACCGGTATCTCGACGCCGCGTGGGCCCAGTACCTGAGCCGGCGAGGCAACGTCAACGACTACATCCGGCGCAACGTGAACGATGCCCAGCAGCGGGGCCTGGCTCTCATCGTGGGCATGAACGTGCTCAAGGGCGGCACGCCCAACGGCACCCGGATGACGGCGAAGGAGGTGGAGACGTGGGGCTCCGCGCTGCTGAGCAGCTCGTACCCCTGCGCCTTCTTCAACTGGCAGCACAACTCCGACTACCTGTCGAGCTCCGGCATCAAGGATGCCATGAGCAAGCTGCGCAGAATGGCGGAGAATCGCTCGACCAGGGCCTGCCGGGGCTGAGCCGCTCGGCTGGGTGAACAGGCAACGGGGGCCGCGGCGAGTGCCGCGGCCCCCGTTGGCGTGCGGCCCGGCCAGGGCCTACCAGCTGCCGCGCCGGAACAGCATCACCGGGATGGTCCGGAGCATGATCCGCAGGTCTTCCCGCAGGCTCTGCCGCCGGATGTACTCCAGGTCGAAGCGCACCTTGGTGCGCACGTCGTCCAGCGAGCGGTCGTAGTGGTGGTGGATCTGGGCCAGGCCCGTGATCCCCGGCTTGGCCCGCTGGCGCAGCGGGTACTC
>Ga0299913_10006462_pt1 | contig 10156 bp, 12 predicted proteins | sample RVTome_9_FD_201360 | JGI IMG/M metagenome (GOLD analysis project Ga0299913, IMG submission 201360) | Soil microbial communities from uranium-contaminated site in the Upper Colorado River Basin, Wyoming, United States - RVT155D38 (version 2) ... | reverse complement strand
CCGTGCTGGGCTCGAACCGCTCATGCCGCTTCCTCCGTTGCCTGCAGGTGCGGCAACTATCGTCACGGCGCCGGACGGGATCCGCAAACGGCGCAAAGCGCGTAGGGGCAATGGGCCGTTCCAGCTAGATTCTCGCGCCCATGGCCGCCTGCTACCGGCATCCGGATCGCGAGACGAACGTCAGCTGCTCCAACTGCGGCCGCGCGATCTGCCCGGATTGCATGACCTCGACCCCGGTTGGCATGCGCTGTCCTGAGTGCACCCGGGAGCGCACCAAGGTGGTACGGGGGCCCGTCGGTCTCGGCGGCGGCGCGACGCCCGTCACGTTCACGATGATGGCGATCAGCGTCATCGGCTTCGTCTTGCAGGTCGCAACCGGCGCCGACGCGGTGAGCGGCCAGCCGCTCGGCACCGTCGGCTTCGACGGGGCGCTCCTCGGCTTCGGCAGCACGCAGAACGAGCTGATCGGCGTCGCCGAGGGCCAGTGGTGGCGAATAGTGACCAGCGGCTTCCTGCACTCCGGGATCTTGCACCTGGGCATCAACCTGTTCGTCCTGTACTTCCTGGGGAGGCTGATCGAGCCGGCGATCGGAGCGTGGCGGTTCACGGCGATCTACGTCGTGGCCCTCCTCGGCGGCTCGCTCGGGGCGCTCCTGATCGACCCGCACACCCTCACGGTCGGCGCGTCGGGAGCCGTCTTTGGACTGATGGCCGCCGCTTTCCTCGTCGCCAGGGAGCGCGGGCGCGACGACGTCGCATCGCAGATCGGCTTCTACGTCGTCCTCAACCTGGTCTTCACCTTCAGCATCCCCAACATCAGCGTCGGCGGTCATATCGGCGGTCTCGTGGCCGGCGGCGCGCTGACCCTGGCGCTTGCCGCCGTGCGCCGGCGCGCGGGCGCTCAGGCAGAGGCCCTCGGCATCTCGGTCGCGGTCGCGCTCGGCGTGCTGCTGATCGTGGGCTGCCTGATCGCTGCGGCCGACAGCGTTCCACCCGGGGTCGGCTAGATACGAGATCGATCAGGCGCCCAGCTCGGTCAGCTCGCGCCACTCGAGGCCCTCGGGCGGCTCCACCAGCTCGGGGTGCAGCAGGTGCGCCAGCATCTCCACGCCGTCGACGAGTCGCGGGCCGGGTCGCGAGAACGAGGACGCGGCGTCCACCGCGACGACCGCAGCGGCGCCCAGCGAGCGCAGGTCATCGGCCTTGGCCCGGGCTTGGGCGGCGGCATCGTCGGAGTCGAGGCCGCAGGGCATCGCCACCACAACCTCGGGGCGGGCGCGGCGGAGCTCGGCCCAATCGGCCGCTCGCGACCGGCCGCCGGGCTGGCCCAGCTCGTCGCGTCCGCCCGCCGCTGCGACCATCTCCGGAACCCAGTGGCCGCCGAGGTAGGGCGGGTCGAGCCATTCAAGGGTCAAGACCCGTGGCCGGGGCGCGCCGGCGACCGCCTCGCGGACCGTGGCGAGGCGGCCGATCAGGTCGGCTCGCAGCCGCCGACCCCGATCGGTCTCGCCGCAGGCCGCCGCCAGCCGGGGCAGGTCGGCGAGGACCTCGTCGAGCGTCCCGGGATCCAGGGAGATCACACTCGGCCGGTCTCCGAAGGTGGCCGCGATCGAGCACACGTCGTCGTAGGAGACGGCGCAGACGGGACACACCGCTTGGGTCACGATCAGGTCGGGAAGGGCGCGCCGCATCGAGGCCTCGTCGAGCTCGTAGATCGCCCGTCCGTCAGCGGTGAGCTTGCGCACCGCGTTGTCGATCTCCGCGGCGCCGAGACCACCGGGGATCACGCTGCGGGTGAGCTGGGGCAAATCCCTCGCGGCCGGCGGCCAATCGCATTCGTGCGTCACCGCGACCACGTCGTCGCCGAATCCCAGCGCGAAGAGCGCCTCGGTCGCGGACGGTACCAGGCTCGCGATCCTCACCCCAACAAATATATGGTTGGGCCATGGCGATTCTCGACGACAGCGAAATCGAGCGCCGGCTCGCGGAGCTCGACGGCTGGCAGCGATCCGGAGACGCGATCGAAAAGGAGTTCAAGCGCGACGAGTTCACGGGCTCGGTCGAGTTCGTGAGCGCGATCGTCGGGCCGGCGGAGGACATGGGCCACCATCCGGACCTGGCGATCTCGTGGGACACGGTGACGGTGACGATCACCACCCACTCGGAAGGCGGCCTGACCGCGAACGACTTCGAGCTGGCGCAACGGATCGACGGCCTGGCCTGAGTCGGCTGAGCGAGTTCCCGCGCAGCCACCTCTGCCGCTAGTCATCCACGGCGGGGCTCATAGGCTCTCTGGCGATGCGCCTGCTCCACGTCGTCGGCACGCGGCCCAACTTCGTCAAGATGGCGCCGGTCATCGCTGCCGCACGGCAACGTTTCGGCGCCGAAGCGAACGTCGTGGTCCACACCGGGCAGCACTACGACCGGGCGATGTCGGACGTGTTCTTCGCCGAGCTCGGCGTGCCCGACCCCGATCACATGCTGGGGGCAGGATCCGGTTCGCACGGCGAGCAGGCGGCCCGTGTGCTGGAGCGGTTGGAGCCGGTGCTCGCCAAGGAGCGTCCCGACCTGGTGCTTGTGCCCGGGGACGTCAACTCCACCCTGGCGGCCGCCCTGTGCGCGGCACGCGCAGCGATCCCGGTGGCGCACGTCGAATCCGGACTGCGCAGCTTCGACCGCGGCATGCCCGAGGAGATCAACCGGATCGCGACCGACCACCTTGCGGAGCTTTGTTTCCTGCACTCGCAGGAGGCGATCGAGAACCTGCGCGCCGAGGGCGTTCCGGACGAGCGGGCTCGGTTCGTCGGCAACACGATGATCGACACCCTCGTCGCCCTCGAGGAGCGCTTCCTGGCGCGCGGCTCGGCGGCGCAGCTGGGCCTGGGCCGGGGGGAGTATCTGCTGGTCACCCTGCACCGCCCGGCGTTGGTCGACGGCCCGCTGCTGGGCGACGCGATGGCGGCGCTCGGAGCCATCGCGCGCCGGCTCCCGGTCGTGTTTCCGGTGCATCCGCGCACCCGCAAGCGCCTCGCCGAGCTGGGCTGGAGCGGGGAGGAGGCGGGGATTCACCTCTCGGAGCCGGTCGGCTACCTGGACTTCCTCTCGCTCGAGGCCGATGCCGCCGCCGTGCTGACGGACTCCGGCGGGATTCAGGAGGAGACGACCTATCTCGGCGTACCTTGCTTCACGCTGCGCGACAACACCGAGCGCCCCGTGACCGTGCGTGCCGGCACGAACACGCTGCTGGGCCTCGATCCGGAGCGGATCGCCGAGATCCCCGAGCTGCTCACCGCGGCGCCCGCGACTCCGCAAAGTCCGGAGCTTTGGGACGGGCAGGCCGCCGAGCGGATCGCCGACGTCGTTGCCGCTTGGTAGCTTGCGCACGTGCCCCTGCCCTCTTTAGTTCCGCGCGACACGGTCTTTTTCGACCTCTTCAGCCAGGCCGGTCAGAACACGCTGCGCGCGGCGAAGCTCCTCCAGGAGATGCTTGCGAACTGGCCGGATGACGGCGGCCTGGCGCGGGAGATCCTGCTCGCCGAGCAGGAGGGCGACCGGATCACCCACACGCTGATCCAGCGGCTCAACTCGACCTTCGTCACCCCCATCGACGGCGAGGACATCTACGGATTGGCGACCAAGCTCGACGACATCGTCGACTACATCGAGGAGACCGCAGACTTCATGGGCCTCTACCAGATCGAGGCGCCCATGGAGCAGGCGATCAAGATGGCCGACGTTCTCGTCCTGTCCTGCGAGCAGCTCGCCGCGGCGCTCGAGGGGCTGCGCGGGTTCAAGGACCTCGAGCATTTCTGGATCGAGATCCACAGGCTGGAGAACGACGGGGACCGGCTCTATCGCGACGCCGTCGCCTCGCTGTTCGCAAACGGCATCGATCCCATGGTGGTGATCCGCTGGAAGGATCTGTTCGGGGTCCTGGAGCGCGCCGTGGACGCTACCGAGACCGCCGCACACATCCTCGAAGGCATCGTGATCAAGAACGCGTAGGGCCTCTTGACCGAGGCTGATCTGATCCTCTACATCGTGGTGGCGACGGCCCTCGCGTTCGACTTCACCAACGGATTCCACGATACGGCGAACGTCGTCGCAACCTCCATCTCAACGCGGGCGATGGCCCCCAGGGTGGCGGTCACCTACGCGGCCCTCCTCAACTTCGTCGGCGCCTTCATCTCGCTCGAGGTCGCGGCCACGGTCGCCGACGAGGTGGTCGCCGCCGACGTGATCACGCCGACGATCGTATTCGCGGGCCTGATCGGGGCGATCGCCTGGAATCTCGCGACCTGGTACTTCGGCTTACCCTCGAGCTCTTCTCACGCCTTGATCGGCGGGGTGGTTGGGGCGGCGTTTGCGGCGGTCGGCTCGGAGGCCGTGCTCGCCGACGGCGTGATCGGCAAGGTGCTGGCGCCCGCGCTGATCGCCCCCATCCTGGCCTTCGTGGTGGGCGGTCTCGCGATCGTCGTCTGCTATCGAGTGCTGGGGCGCCAGCGCCCCGGGCCGGTGACGCGCGGCTTCCGGTTCGGGCAGGTCATATCGGGCGGCCTGCTGGCGCTCGCCCACGGTACGAACGATGCCCAGAAGACGATGGGCGTCATCGCGCTGGCCCTGATCGCCAGCGGCGAGCTTCAAAGCGGCTCCGATCCGCCGTTCTGGGTGATCGTCTCCGCGGCGACGGCGATTGCGCTGGGCACCTACACCGGCGGCTGGCGCATCATCAAGACGATGGGCACCCGGATCATCAAGATGGACGCGGCGCAGGGGTTCTCCGCGCAGGGCGCGGGGTCGGCCGTGATCCTCGCCTCGTCGCATTTCGGCTTTCCGCTCTCGACCACCCACGTGATCTCCGGCGGCGTGATGGGCGCGGGCGCCGGCAAGCGGCTCTCGGCGGTGCGCTGGGGCGTCGCCGGCAACATCGTGACGGCGTGGCTCGTGACGCTGCCGGCGGCGGCGGCGATCGGCGCACTCACCTATGGCGTGACGAGCATCTTCGGCGACGGCGCCGTCGGGCCCGTGCTGATCGCCGCGGTAGCAATCGTGCTGGCCGCGATGGCATTCGCACGGCGCCTGCGTCAGGGCGTGCCGGTGGCGACGGAGACCTGATCAATGCTGCTCGCTACCGCCATCGACACCCAGGCTCTGCTCGAGACATGTCTGGCTGCGCTCGTTGCCGGCGTTGGCGTGGCGCTCACCTTTTCGCTCGCCATCCTTGGCACCACTCGGTTCAGCGAAGCCCAGCGCGACGGTCATCGTCTCGAGGCGGCGGCGTTTGCGACCCTCGGGGTGCTCGGTTTCGCGGCAACCGCAGCCGCCATCGCCTTCGGGATCATCGTCATGGCCTCGGGCTAGATCAACTGGCGATGACGCTCACGTAGGATCGGCACGTGCGCGCCGCGCGGAACATCGCGATCATCGCCCTGCTGGCATTCGTGGTCGCAGCGGTGCCGGGTGGCGGCAACCTCGCCAGCGGCGTCTCGGCCGTCCTGATGATCGCGTTCCTCGGGATCATCGGGGCGATGGGGTTCCTGCTCTACCGTCAGAACCGTTTCGCGTACATGACCCTGGGCCAGAACCCGAGGCTCTGGCTCCTCGGCGCGCTGGGAGCGATCGTGCTGATGATCGCCGGCGCGGACGAGCTCCTCGCAACCGGCGGGGGAGCACTGGTCTTCCTGGGCGTGCTTGGGCTCGCGATCTTCGCGATCGTGCGCGTCGTTGCCGAGTCGCGCAGCATCTGACACGAACCGGTAGCTGAGCCGCGGCGCAGCGCGCGCCACGCGCGCGCCCCCGCGACGTAGCGTCGCGTACGTGAGCCCCCCAACCCGACAGCGGGGCCAGGCTTCGGCCGAGCTCGTGGCCATCGTGCCCCTCCTGCTCCTCGGATTGCTGGCGGCCGCCCAGCTCATCGTTGCCGGCTGGGCCCTGCTGAGCGCCGGCGAGGCCGCGCGCGCCGCCGCGCGCGCCTCGTATCTGGGCGCGGACACGGACGCCGCTGCGGCGCGCGTGCTCCCCGCGGTGCTGGGCAGGCCCGACGTGACGGAGGCCGGAGGCGAGGTGAGCGTGCGGGTGAACGCCCCGGCGCTCGTCCCGTGGCTGGGGGAGGTCCCGATCGCGGTCTCGGCGGCGCTCGACCCTGCCGCGGGCGCACGATGATCCGCAGCCGCGCCGGTCAGGCCTCGGTTGAGCTCCTGGCGGGCGTTCCCGTCCTCGTCCTGGCGCTGCTGGTGGCCCTGCAGTTGTTCGTGACGGCGTATTCGCTTCACTTGGCCGACGGGGCTGCCGAGGCCGGAGCCCTGGCCCTCGCCGGCGGGGCGCCCGCGGAGCCTGCCGCGCGGGCGGCGCTTCCCGGTTGGGCGCGCGATCGGATCTCGGTGGCGGTGAGCGGAGGGCGCGTCGACGTTTCCGTGCAGCCGCCAGCCCCGCTGGCGAGCGTGGGGCGGGTGCTCGCCATCGACGCGAGCGCCTGGGCCAAGCCGGCCGATGGCTGAGCGAAGCGCCATGGAGGGCCGCGAATCGCCGCTTGTAGCCGTAACGGGCCTGCGGGGAGCCGCGGGTGCCTTGCCGATCGCGGCGGCGCTGGGTATCGCCGCGGCCGGGTCGATGGGCGCGGGCGGACCCGCGGGGGTCGTCCTCTGCGACCGGGTCACCCCGGCCAGGCGTCCCACCCTGCTCGCATCCGCTCCTGCGCGTGACCTCGAGGGCCGGGCCCGCGGCGCTCTGCGCGCAGCGGCGCGCGGCGCGCTGTGCTGGGTTTCACTGGCAGAGGGAGATTGGCGGCAGGGGGTCGAGCTCGCACGCGGCCTGGGGGCGTCGCTCGTGGTCGTCTACCTGCCACCCCGAGAGTGGCGCGAGCTCGTGACCGAGACCGGCCCGGGGCTCGCTGCCGCCGTCGTGCGTGGCGACGCCCAGCAGCGGCGCGCGCTCACCGCCCTCGTCGCGATCGAGTTGCTGCGCCGCGGGACCCCGACGGGCGTGGTCACGACCACCCCCGGTCGCGTCGCCAGTCGCCGAGCCTTGGCCGGCGTGGAGCCGGGCGGGGCGCTTGGGGCCCGCGCCTGTCGCCTCGCCGCCAGGCTGCTGGGCGCGCGTGGCGGCGAGGCCGGGCAGGCGCTGCCGCTGGTGCTCGGCCTGGCGATGCTCGCCGCCGTCGCCGCGCTCGCGATCGCCTGGCTCGGCGTGGCCGCGACCGGCTCGGAGCGCCTGCAACGTGCGGCCGACCTGGCGGCCGTTTCGGCGGCGCGCTCGATGCGCGACGATCACCACCGGCTCTTCCTGCCTACCCGCACGCCACGGGGGGCGCCAGTGGCAGCGCACCTGAGCGATCCCGAGTATCGCGCGCGAGCGCGGATCGCGGCCGGCCGCGCGGCGCGCGCAAACGGGATGGCCGGGGCCGACCTCGCTGTGAGCTTCCCGCAGGACGGCTTCGCTCCCACGCGCGTTCGCGTACGGCTGGTTGCGGCCATTGCGACGGAGTCCGGCCGAGCGGCCGGCGGTCCGGTGGCGGTGACCGCGACGGCCGAAGCCCGGCCCCAGCCGGCCAGCCTCGCGCAGGACGCGGCTCAGCTTCGTGCCGAAGGCGGGGGATACGCCGGTCCGCTGGTCGAGCGCCAGGGCAAGCGCATGCGCCCGGACGTGGCCGCCGCCTTCGACCGGCTGCACGCCGCCGCGCGGCGCGCGGGTCACGAGGTCGTGATCGCCTCGGCATTTCGCTCCGACGCGGAGCAGGCCGCGTTGTTCGCTGCGAACCCCGACCCTCGCTGGGTCGCGCCGCCGGGCACCTCGCTGCATCGCTGCGCGACGGAGCTCGACCTCGGTCCGGCCGCGGCGTACGGCTGGCTGGCGGCGAACGCCAGGCGCTTCGGCTTCGTCAAGCGCTACTCGTGGGAGCCGTGGCATTTCGGCTTCGACGCCGGGCCGGCGCCGTGCTCGGCCGCGGGAAACCGCGCGCGCCGCGGCGGCGGCGATGGCGCTGCCTCCGGATCGGGGCTGCCCGAGTTCGTCCCGCAGCGCTTTCGTGAGCCACTCGCGCGAGCGGCCGCTCGCTGGAACGTCTCGGCCGGCCTTCTGGCGGCGCAGCTGATGGCGGAGTCGGGCTTCAATCCGTTCGCGGTCTCTCCCGCCGGAGCGCGCGGAATCGCGCAGTTCATGCCGGGGACCGCCGCGGCCTACGGGCTGCGCGATCCGTTCGACCCGCAGGCCGCGATCCGCGCCCAGGCACAGCTGATGTCGGACCTTCTCGAGCAGTTTGGCTCGCCCGCACTGGCGCTCGCCGCCTACAACGCGGGCCCGGCGCCGGTCGCCGCCTGCGACTGCGTTCCCGCCTATCCCGAGACGCAGGCCTACGTGGCCCGCGTACTGGGCCTGCTCGGGGGCAGCGGCGAGATCGCCCCGCCGGACTTGGAGGTGCGCTTGGTCGGGTGAGGCGGCGTGAGCGTCCCTCCTGCCCCCGTATACAGGGGCAGCAGGGACATTCGGCGATTCGCGGTGGGTGGACGAGGCCGAGCCGCCGTCGGCTCGGCCTCACCGGCACGTCACTCGGCCGTCAGGGTGCCCTCCATCCCGGCTTCGCGGTGGCCGGGCACGGAGCAGTAGAACGTGTACTCGCCGGGTTCGAGCTGCACGTTTGACGACGCCTCGCCGCCCGTGATCTCGTCGGTGCCCCCGAGATCGTCGCCGTCGGGTCCCTCGATCCGGACGTCGTGGGGAACCTGCGACTCGTTGGTCAGCTCAAGGATCACGTCGCCGGCCTCGGCCGTCGTCGAATCCTCCTCGAACGCCAGATCGCCGCCCGGGTCGGCGGTGAACGTAACGGTCGAGCTGCCGCCCTCGGCGCCGCCCTCGGGCTCCTCGGCGGGCGTCGTCTCCTCGGCGGGCGTCGCGGCCGGCTCCTCGTCGTCATCGTCGCCGCAGGCGACGAGGCCGAAGGACGCCAGCGCTATGGCGGCGAACAACAACATGAGCTTGGTCTTCATCTGAAACCCTTTCTAGCGTTCGGTGCGAGTCTAAGACCCGCAATTCTCGGGCGTCGCACAGAGCGGCGCTCCCGGCGGCCGCTCGTGCCGGCCCTGGGCCTAACCTTGACTTTGCGATGGCCGATTTCGAGCTGAAGGCGAACCCGGAGCGGCCGAGCGGCGAGAGCGTCGCCGAGCAGCGGCGAGCCCTGCCGGACGATCCCGGCGTCTACATCTTCCGGGACCGCGACGAGGAGGTGCTCTACGTCGGCAAGGCTCGGTCGATCCGCAAGCGGGTCGGCGGCCATTTCTCCGGCAAGACACGAACGCGCGCCATGACCGAGCAGGTGGCGTCGATCGAGTTCTTCGTGACCGAGACCGAGGCCGACGCCCTCCTGGCCGAGCAGCAGTTCATCAAACGGCATCGCCCGCGGTTCAACATCCGCCTGCGCGACGACAAGTCCTACCCGTACATCGGGATCAGCATGGATGAGGAGTTCCCGCGCGTCTACTTCACCCGTGAGCGCCACCGCTCGGGAAGGCTCTACTTCGGCCCGTATTCGAACGCGAAGCGCACGCGCGAGACATTGGAGTTGCTCGGCAAGCTGTTTCAGCACCGCACCTGCGACGGGCCCGAGCCGGGCCGGCGGTCGGGCGTGCCCTGCCTCGACTACTACATCAAGCGCTGCCAGGCGCCTTGCGTCGGCTACATCGATCGCGACGAGTACAGGCGCAACATCGAGGCGATCGCGGGCTTTCTCTCCGGTCGCTACCGCGACGTGAAGCGCGACCTCGAGCGCAAGATGGAGGAGGCGGCGGCCGCGGAGGAGTTCGAGCGCGCGGCCATCTACCGGGACCGGCTCGAGGCGGTCCAGGCGATGATGGAGCGGCGCAGCGTGGCCGGCGACGCGCTGGAGAACGCCGACGTGATCGCCGTCGCGACCGAGGAAGAGACCGCGAACGCGCAGGTGTTCCAGGTGCGCGACGGCATCCTCGCCGAGCGCCAGAGCTTCTACATGGCGAACGTCGGGCGGCGCGACGAGCCCGAGGTGATGGAGGAGTTCATCGCGCAGTACTACTCGGCCGCCCCCGCGGTTCCCAGGCTGATCGTGGCCGGCGAGGCCGTTCGCGGCCGCGCCGGTCTGCTCGCCGATGCGCTTGCCACCCGCCGGGGCGGCCCGGTTGAGGTCAGGGTC
>Ga0299913_10006461_pt1 | contig 10156 bp, 9 predicted proteins | sample RVTome_9_FD_201360 | JGI IMG/M metagenome (GOLD analysis project Ga0299913, IMG submission 201360) | Soil microbial communities from uranium-contaminated site in the Upper Colorado River Basin, Wyoming, United States - RVT155D38 (version 2) ... | reverse complement strand
CACCCATGTGAAGCGGCTGGGCACCAGCAGGGCACCAGAAGTCATTCGACGGCCAAAAGCACCAGACGCTCCGATAAGCGAAAACCCAGGCAAAGCCTGGGTTTTCGGTCGTAGCGGGGGCGGGATTTGAACCCGCTACCTTCGGGTTATGAGGAGTCCGGGGTACACGCTGACATGGGGAAATGCGCGAAATGCCTGCTCAGACGCCAATTCTTCTTCGCGTCATTTCGCGTTCTTGACCGTCCCATCGCACCCTCTCGCGCGATGGACGCGCGATGGAGTTGGCCACGAGACTCGAGCGCCGGGTTGGGGCCTGGTGGCTGTCTACCCTCGGCTCATCTTGCTGGGGTTGCTCCTGATCGTCGCCGCGGCAGGTCTGCTCTGGTTCGGAGCGGAGCTTTTCGTGGAACATGCTGCGGCCGGCGGTCGTCGCCTTGGCATTTCTGGGTTGGCCGTCGGTCTTCTCCTCGCTGGAGCGGAGCCTGAAGAGTTGCTCACGGCTGTGACCGCCTCGATACGAGACCGCGGTGGTATCGCCGCCGGGGATGCCATCGGGGCCAATGTCACGATGTTGACTCTGGTGCTGGGTCTGGCAGCGCTGATGGCACCTGTCCCGGTCGGTGGGAAGGTGCGGCAGTATCTGCTCGGGGCAGCGGCTCTCGGCGGGGTAGCTGCCCTCATGTTGTCGGGAGGGGTCTCTCGGACCGAAGGGCTGGTCCTCTTGCTCATATACGCGGCCGCAGTGACGACCATCTGGGTCCTGGAGCGCAGACCGCCAGCAATCGGCGAACTAGCCGAACTCGAGGAACAAGGCACCTCGAGTCGAGACGCTGCTGGCTGGAAGGGATTGGCCTTGGTGGTCGCCGGGATCGGGATCATGGCCTCGGGCGGTTGGGTGGCCGTCCTCGGTGCGGAACGTCTGGTCGCCGCACTGGGTGTGACCGACTCGGTGGTGGGGTTGAGTCTGGTTGCGTTGGCGACCACGGCCGAGCTGTTTGCGTTGGCGGTCTCGGCACACCGTCATCGTGTCAGCGAGTTGGCGGTCGCCGGGGTGGTCGGCTCCGCCGGATACAACGCCACTGTGACCTTGGGCGGCGCGGCCTTGGCACGGCCAATCGCCACAGGTGGAGTGGTCGGTGCCGGATGGCTGGCCGCAGGACTCCCGCTTCTCATTCTCGGACTCGGAGCCAGGGAGCGACAAGTGAACCCATGGGGTGCCGCGGTCCTCATTACTGTCTACATCATCTATGTGATCGCCCTCTACACGTAAGCCAGCTCGGCCACGTCCAGCCGAATGGGCAACGCGCTGATCGGAACGCTCTCAATCGATGGCATCTGCGAAATAGGCCACTGAGATGGCTCATCTCAATGTTTGGACGCGAGTCTCGATCCCGATGATGGAAGTGCCGATGTGCCGAGTGTCGGGTTTCAGTGGACCGCGGAAAGGTCTCATTGGTTTGGGTCTTGTTCGACCACTCGTTGGTGAATCTCCCGGGTCAATTGGTTGACCTGCTCCGTAAGTCGGGTGTTAGCTTCGAGGAGCTTCTGCATATTCGCCGTCTGCTCCATGGCGATCTCTTGGCGTTCCACCGAGGCCTTGGCTAGCTCCTCGCGGTGGTTGGCATCTGATTCGCTCATCGCCTTGTCCCGGTCTGCCTGGCGGGTCTGGGCGAGCAAGATCAGGGGTGCGGCGTAGGCCGCCTGAAGTGAGAAGGCCAGGTTGAGAAGGATGAACGGATACGGGTCCCATCGAAGCGAGACCGCGATGACGTTCACCGCGATCCAGATCACGACGAGGACCGTTTGTCCGATCAGAAAGGTTGGCGTCCCGAAGAAGCGAGCGAACGCCTCGGCCCGACGGCCGAAGACATCGGCGCCGAACGCGCCGTGCATGTGCGGCATGTCGCGATGAAACAGAGGGCTTCTACTGTCGACCATTCGTCCTCCTTACTGGCTGCTGACTGGACGCTGTTAGATAAAGGCAGACGGTTCGCATTCGAGGTATATGGAGGTGCTTGCGCCACCACGGAATTTGCGAGGGGGGCCGGTCAACAGCCTGACGCCTCCTGGACACTGACCAGGATTTCCTCAGGGCTGTAGATGACGGTGACACATTCTCCAACGGAGATGTCGTTGATCTCCGGCGGGGCTTCGACCTGGATACAGGTCGACTCGGATTCTCCATGTGAGATACAAAGTCGATGGAGCTCCACGGTGGTCACACGACCTGTAAGGCTGACGTTCGGTCCTTCTCGACTGGTGGCCACGACGCCAACGACAATAAGTGCGACGACGGCCAGTACCAGTAGAAGCAGCAGTACGCGGGGAGACCGCTGGGAGAACGCGGGAACACCCATGACTGCCACGAAGGCTACAAGTGGCGGTGGTCGTTCTGACCTCATTCAGAGTCTGCGCGGCGACTGAGCCCGCTGGGGTGTCTCCAAGATCGGCTCTGATTCACCGGAGCCGCGACCAATGTCTCTATTGCAGGAAGCGGGCGAAGGGCTTACCTCACCTTTAGCCGGGGCACGTAAGAGTGGTGCTTGGAATGCTGTCTCCACTTCTGCTGGTACGTGCCGTATCTGGGATCGCCATGCCGATGGCTGTCGGCGCCGTCTACATCAAACGGCGTCGTGTTCGTCGTGGTCAACGTCAAGAGCCTGTGACTGAGCCCCGTCACCCGGGACTGGACTATCAGGAGTTCAAACGGCGTCTGGAAGAGGGCGCTGATCTGAGCGGAGCGGACCTGACCGGAGCACGTCTCGACCGTATGGATCTTCACAACAGACGGCTCTCTGGCCTGAATCTCTCCAGGGCCTCGCTGCGACGAGCCGCGCTGTCCGGTACCGACCTGTCGGGCTCACGCCTCGATCATGCCGACTTCAGTGGCGCCGACATGAGAGGAGCCAATCTGACGGAAGTCTCACTTCTCGAAACCATCTTCTGGAAAGCCGACCTGTCCGGAGCGGATCTCTCCGGCAGCCGACAGCTGGTCATGGCCGGCCTTCGCAGGGCCCGCTTCGACGCCACCACCCGGTGGCCGCCCGGATTCGACCCCTCGGCCGCAGGAGCAGAACCAAAGCGGAGACACTGAACCCCGGCGTCCGGTCTCACCTCCATCAGCTCGCTCCACGATTCCTCGTTCGTGGTCAGCCGTTTGCTTCGAAGGTGACGCCAACGTCGAATTCTTGGTCGCCGCCTGACAAGTGGACGGCGATCTCGTCTAAGGGGTTGGTGAGTGCGCACCTCGGCAGCCAGGTCGACCATGGTCTCGCCCATGTTCCCGTCGATGGCGGTGATCACGCCGCCACCGCGATCCCGGCAGCATCGGCGGGTGCGCCTGGTGTCGTCGATCGGATGCAGCCCCAGCTTCGCTGCCGATACCTCTCTCAGACCTCGCTTTGGATCCGGCGGTAGAGCACCCGTTTGGTCGCCTCGGTTGCGACCACATAGAAGCCAGTCACCCCGATGAGGGAGAGGATGAGTCCCGGTGGCGGTATGACAAACCCGAGGGCGTCGGCGAAGGGGAGATAAGGGAGAGCGAAGGTCACGGCGGTGACTGCCGCGGTGGAGGCGAGGAGAAGTCGACCGGGTCGGCTGCGGAAGAACGGTCGGCGGGTACGGACGACAAGGGCGATGACGAGCTCGGTGAGCAGGGATTCGATGAACCACCCGGTGCGGAAAAGCTCCGCTGATGCGGAGAAGACCCAGAGCAGCAGCCCAAAGGTGATGAAATCGAACACCGAGCTAACCCCTCCGAACACAATCATGAAACGGCGGATGCGGTGGATGTCCCAGCGTTCCGGTTGGGCGACCATCTCCGGATCCACTCGATCGGTGGCGATGGTCGTGGCTGGAAAGTCGGAAAGGAAGTTGTTCAAGAGGACCTGGGTGGCGGTCAGCGGTAGAAACGGAAGGAAGAAAGACGCTGCGGCCATCGAAATCATGTTCCCGAAGTTGGCGCTCTCCGTGGTGGTGATGTACTTGATGGTGTTGGCGAAGGTTTTTCGCCCTTCCGCGATCCCGTCGCGGAGCACACCGAGGTCGTGTTTGAGGAGGACGAACGTGGCGGCTTCGCGGGCCACATCGACGGCAGTGTCGACTGAGACTCCCACGTCGGCGGCGTGGAGGGCAGGAGCGTCGTTGACTCCGTCACCCAAGAACCCGACCACCGTGCCTCCGCGGCGGAGGGCAGTGACAATCCGCTCTTTGTGAGTCGGGTCGACCTCGACGAAGAGGTCTGTCCTCTCGGCGGCATGCCACAACGCTTCGTCGGACATTGCGTTCAGGTCGGAGCCGGTGAGGATCCGTTCGGTGGGTAGTCCGACCTGAGTGGCCAGGTGGGCGGTGACCTCGGCCACGTCCCCTGAGATCACTTTCACTTTCACCCCCAGCCGGTCGAGGTCTTCGATCACGTCTTTGGTGTCGTGTTTGGGCCGGTCGGCGAACCGGAGGTAACCGGCGAAGGTCATCTCCTGTTCATCTGCGACTGCGAACCCACTCGTCTTGCCTACCGTCTTCAATGCCACCCCGACAACCCGCCACCCCTCGCGGGACTCGGATTCAAACCTGGTGATAAGCGCCTGTCGGTCGTGGTCAGTGAGGAGCCGGGGCAGATCGGAGTCGACATGGCTACACACTTCGAGGACTCGTTCGAACGCTCCTTTGCAGATCAGCAGAGGCGGATCGGTACCCTGCTGCGCTACCACGGACAGACGTTTCCTGAAGAAGTCGAACGGGATCTCGGCCAACTTCTCCCAACCCTGCACCGCTCCACCGGCCAGCAGAGCCTCGTCTAGCGGACCAACCAGACCGGCTTGGAGCGAAGCGTTCACCCGTCCCAGCAGCACCGGATATTCCGTCGGTTCTCCACCTGATCCGAACCCGCCGTCGAGGGTGACCGCTCCCTCGGTGAGAGTGCCGGTCTTGTCAGTGCACAGCACCTGCATCGAGCCCAGGTTCTCGATCGAACTCAACTGACGGACGATCACTCCTCGTTCGGCCATCCTCCGCGCCCCGTGAGCCAGATTGATGGCCATGATTGCTGGGAGGAGTTCGGGTGCGATACCGACTGCAAGGGCGATGGCAAACAGCAGCGAGTCGACCGCCGGCTTGTCACGGAAGACGTTGGCGGCGAACACCACTACCACCAGGATCACCATCACCTGGGTGAGCAGGTGGCCGAATTGGCGAATCCCCCGTTCGAAGGCCGTCTCGGGTGGGCGCAGCGCCAGCCGCTGGGCAACGGTCCCGTATTCAGTGGTAGAGCCGGTTGCTACCACCAGCATCTCCGCGGTGCCCGAACGCACCGTGGTCCCCATCCACAGACAGTTGACCCTTTTCGCGATCGGTGCTTCCGCAGGAACCACACCGGGTGACTTCTCTGCAGGGAAGGTTTCCCCGGTGAGGATCGCCTCGGACACGTGACAGTCGACCGCACTCAACACCCGTCCATCGGCAGGAACTAGGCCCCCGGTAGCCAAAACCACGACGTCACCAGGCACCAGGTCGGCGGCAGGAATCTCGAGGACCCGACCGGCACGGCGGACCCCGGTGCGAAGCTCGACCCGGGCCCGAAGCTCGGCCACCGCATTCGACGCCCGATACTCCTGGAAGAAGCCGAGCACCGCACTCCCCGCCACGATCGAAATGATGATCGCGGCGTCGAGCCATTCAGCGACCACCCCGGAGACGACCGCGGCGAAAACCAGGATCAACACCAGGGGGCTGCGGACCTGCTTGACCAGAATCCCCCATCGGGTCACCTCCTCCCGGGGTCGGACCACATTGGGTCCAACTCTGCTGAGACGAGATGCGGCCTCCGCCGGATCGAGGCCAGCCCGATCCGACCCCAGGTCGCCGAGTAGCTGGCCGTCAGGGATCGCCCACCAAGCGACACCAACCGTCGTCGTCGCGCCGGGCCCTTGGATCATTTCCGTCCCTTCAGGGCATCCGCCGATCCTTGAGTCTTGTCACAGCTCGATATTGTCGCTGGTTTGGCTGGCGCCCATGTCCTCTCCCCGCCACATAGCCTCATCTAGGGAATGGCCAAACGCAACGATCACACAGTCGAGGCCGAAGAGCACAAGCCATCAGGGGCCCGGTGGCTCCGCCTGCTCCTCACTATCGGGCTCCTGGGCTTCGCCATCCACATCCTCCTCCCTCAGATCGGGGAGGTCGGCGACGCCCTGCACGTGTTGCGCACCGGACGATGGCGCTACCTCGGTCTCGCCCTAATCGGCTCAATCCTCACCTACATGGCCGGGGCATGGACGGTCAACGCCTCCACAAATCTCCGTCTGTCATACCCGAGGACAGTGCTGGAACAATTCGCTGCTTCGCTGATGGCGGTCATCACCCCCGCCGGTCTCGGCTGGGTCGCCGTAACCGACTCCTACCTACAGAAAGCCGGCGCCGACGAGCACACCGCACACACCGCCACCACCCTCACCATGATCATCACCTTCTCCTCCCACATCGTCCTGCTCATCGCACTCATCCCCCTCCTACCCACTCTCCGCCTCCCCGAGATCACCCTGCCCAGCACGCAAGTCATCATCGAAGTTGTGGTGTTGACCCTGGTCGTCGTCGGAGTCGTGTTCTGGGTACCGGCGTCCCGGCGCCGGATTCTCAAGGATCTGGCCGGCATGATCAGAGCCGTCCCCGCCGTCCTCGGAGACCCCCGCCGGTCGACAGTGATGGTCGTCGCCGCCATCTCGGGAAACATGGCCTTCGCTATCGCCCTCATCGGAGCTGTCGCCGCCTACGGACCGGTCCCCTCCCCCCTCGGTGTCCTCGTGGCATATATGTTCGCCGCCACTGTCGGTGCCCTCTCCCCAACCCCGGGCGGACTAGGAGCGATGGAAGCTGCCCTGGTCGCCGCGCTTACCCGACTCGGTGTCGAAGCCGGGGCGGCGGTCGCCGCCGCTCTCACCTTCCGGCTGGTCACCTTCTGGCTTCCCCTACCTATCGGAGCGTGGGCGTTGCGGACGGGACGTAAGAATGGCTGGCTATGAACGGCGGTACCGAAACAGAGGCTGAACCCACCACCGAGTTGTTGACCGAGGTTCGTGTGAGGGGTTTCCGGACGTTGAAGGATGCTGCCTTCTGGCCCGGGCCGTTGTCGGCCCTCGTCGGTGAGCCGGGAACCGGCAAGTCGAACCTTCTCGCCGCGATCAGAGCCGCCCTCGACCCGAAAGCCGCTCCACTCACATCGGAGGACGTGCAAGAGACCGGCACCGGCCCGATCCGGATCGATATTGAGACCGGAAGCGGTGCGATGTGCACCCTCGAAGGTGAACCGCCGTCGGCGTCCTTGGTCAAGAACGGCGATCTGCCGCCGGTGCTGTACCTGCCGGCCCATCTCCGCGCCACCCACATCCTGGACGGCGGCATCTCGAACCCACCGGAGGCAATGACAGCGGTACCGGGTCTCGACCAGACCAGAGAAGTCGAAACCGTAGGCCGTGGAGACTCGGATCATCGGCCTGGCTCAACCGAAGCAGCACATGGGTTGGTCGCCGACATCAACGCCTGGGTAGAAACGGGAAGAACCGGAAGTGGTCCTCATCGAGGAACCAGAGCTGTTCCTCCCTCCACAGACCCAACGATTCCTGTACAGGCTGTTTCGGCGTCTCGCCGCCGCAGGAAACCAGATTCTCTACTCCACCCACTCCCCCTCGTTCCTCAACGTGGCGCGGCTCCACGAACTGGTCCTAACCGAACACGACCCGAATGTCGGTACCCGGCTCCTCCAACCCGAGCCCCTCCACACAGACGAAGAGTTCCGCGCCTACTCCGAGTTTGACGCCGCCCGCAGCGAGCTGTTCCTCGCCCGTGCCGCCATCCTCGTTGAAGGTCAGACAGAACGACTCGCCCTCCCCTTCGTCTTTCACGCCCTCGGTTACGACCCTGACCAGGAACGGATCTCCATCATCGAATGCGGAGGAAAACCCAACATTCCCCTGATCGCTCGGGTCGCGGCAGCGGTAGGGGTCCCGTTCATAGCGGTACACGACCGCGACGCTCGAAAGGAGAGGAAACCCATACAAGCCGAACAGCGGCTAAACCAGCTCATCGGCCAGATCGCCGGCGACCATCGGATTGAACTGACCCCCGACTTCGAAGGTGTCGCCGGCCTCAAGGGACACACCCACAAGCCGGCTCGAGCCTGGCGCAGCTTCGCAGACCTGAAAGCTGAAGACATCCCGGAACCCCTGGCTCGCATCGCCACGATGGCGGTGACCCTCGCCCGCCGCTGAGAGCGGAGAGACCGTTGCATCCGGTGTGTTCCACCGGCTCACGACCACGAAACCGATGGTCACAGCGTTTCACGAAATCCACTCGACCCAATCGTCACGACGCCTGGGCCCTCCACCGAGGAGCCTTGGAATCCCTAGGACGCAGGGCCCCGAAGGCGGCTACGTCGAACGCCCCGGGTCAGTCCGGCAGTGGTTCTCCGACATCGACGACCTTCACGCCCTTGACCAGGAGCCACAATGCGAGCCCGACCTCAGCTACGAAGCTCACAACGAGCCCGGGGTAGCGGATCGCTGGGTAGTTCGGCAGCAGCAGCGCCTGAAGGAACCAGATCAGGACAGCGATTCCGTCAACCATCAGAAGGACGCCCAGAAACCGGGGAAGGAATCTGGACTTGTAGACCAGGTATCCGAGCGGGAACAACCACGTGCCAAAGAACAACTGGGCCGTGACCAAGCCCGTCTTGTAGACGTTGATAGACAGGTACGCCAGCCCTTCCAGTTGCGCCGCCGAGTAGGCCTGCATGTGGCTTGCCCCATCCCCCTGCAGCATCGCGGAAACCAACGACAAACTGCTCGCGCCCTGAATGGCGACACCCACAGCATTGAGCAGGAGAAAGAGCAACGCCAAGTACTTGTTGACCGGTCGCAGAAGAACGTAGAGACCCCAGGCGGCCATGAGAAAGAGAAGCCCCGACATCAACGCCATGACCAGACCCAGACGGAATGACCCCTCATTCGTCACGATCGCCTCGTAGACCTGCTGCGCTGTACCCGGCCCGATATGCCCCAGCATGAGGCCGAGCACGGAAGCAAGGATGTATGCGAGGTAAAAGCCGCCCGTGATCCTGGCCACCTTGACCCGCGTCAGCTGATCAGTGGTTCCGGGAAACATCTCGGATCCTCCACCCGCTGATGACAACCGGTTTCATGTTCTCACACGCCCGTTGAGCCTGCCGTATAGATAGCCAATGACTGCCCCAAGGGTGAGAAACCTCAAGCCGTTGAACACCGCGCCGAGGAGGAAGTAACGCAAAGCATCACTGGTTGTGTCGAGGAACTTTGCGGGGACTTCGATCAGCAATGTGACAGTGATCAGAACTACCACGCTCAGCATCACGGATTTGAGGACCGGATCTCTCGTCGGGATCCTGTCAAAGAAGCGAATCAAGAAATAGCTGACGAAGAATCCGATGATCAGACCACCAAGCAAAGCTTCAAGCAGCATTGGGAAGTAGGAAATTGAAAGAGCCGCCCTGTACTCAGCAGCGATCGGAGTCAGCGAAATCGCAAAGTTGGCTAACCAGAAGCCAATTGCTCCCGCGATAGCCAGTATCGACGTCTTCCTCCACATTCCAGTTGACCGGATCGTCCTGCTTTTGGGAGTGTCTGCGAACGTCGAGAGAGGCCCCTCACGATGGGACCGATGCGTCATCAGTCTCAAACCGTGGTTCCAAGACGACGACAGCAGTCTCCGTGGATCGAAGCGCCACATACCCGTCCAGGTTCTCGTCGATTTGTCCCCACCGCGCCCAGAGACGTTCCCGCTCCAAGCCCTGCGCCGCCCGCCCAGTGACAAGGCGCCGCCCGTCGACGAGTTCGACCTCGACGTCGGGGTGAGCTTGCAGGTTGAGCCACCATGCCGGCTCGCCTTCGCCCCAACCGTTCATCGCCATCGTGACCAGGTTGGGGCTGTCCTCGAAGTAGCCGACGACCACGCTGCGCACTCGGCCGGTGCGACGGCCGATCGTGGTGAGGCGCATCGCCCCATCCTTGTTCAGCTTCGGTGGCCACAACCCGACGTGACCACCGCTCAATCGGAGCAGGGCGCGATGGCCGTGCCAGAAGGAACGGATGAACCACCGAGGAGGTAGAGACGGGTGCTTCTTGGTCTCAAC
>Ga0299913_10006460_pt1 | contig 10157 bp, 13 predicted proteins | sample RVTome_9_FD_201360 | JGI IMG/M metagenome (GOLD analysis project Ga0299913, IMG submission 201360) | Soil microbial communities from uranium-contaminated site in the Upper Colorado River Basin, Wyoming, United States - RVT155D38 (version 2) ... | reverse complement strand
GACCGTCACGATCGGCATCGCAACGAACAGCCATAGACCGATCGCGAGCCACTGGGAGGCTTCCGAGATCGCCGCGGAGATGAAGCAGTTCGCGAAGCGCGAGCCCAAGTCCTGCTACGCGATCGACCGGCGCCGGCCCCGCGAAGGGGAGCCCCAGGTGGGGGAGCCTGCGGGCGCAGAACCCGCATCGCCGTAGCGGCCCTGTATCATCAGGGCAACTGAATACGACCTCTTCGGGGCAGGGTGAGATTCCCGACCGGCAGTGAAGTCTGCGACCCCCGGGCGTCCAGCCTGGGGTTGATCCGGCGAGATCCCGGAACCGACGGTGACCCGAATCAGGGAAGTCCGGATGGGAGAAGAGGCTTTCGACGCAGGGCGCGGTGCCCTGCGTGGGTAGCGCTTCCCGTGCCTCGTGGTCGTAGAGGAGAGGCATGAGCGAAGTCGACATCCGGTACATGCACAGGGCTCTCGAGCTCTCGAAGCGCGCCCTCTACACGTCCCCCAACCCGCGCGTGGGGGCAGTTGTGGTCAAGGACGGAGAGGTCCTCGGCGAGGGATGGCACGAGGGCACGGGCTCTCCTCATGCGGAAACGCAGGCGCTCGCGGGGATCGATCCGACGGGCGCCACCATGTACGTCACCCTCGAGCCTTGCACCCACCATGGTCACACGGCTCCCTGCGCTCCCGCCATCGCGGACGCGGGCATCCGACGTGTCGTCGTCGGACTGGAGGATCCCGATCCCCGGGTCCGGGGAGAGGGCTGCTCGTACCTGCGCGATAGGGGGATCCAGGTCGACGTCGGCATAGCCGGAGGCGAGGTTGCCGGCCTCCTGGCTCCGTACCTGAGGCACCGCCGCACTGGACGCGCCTTCCTGACGCTGAAGCTCGCATCGAGCCTCGACGGTCGTCTCGCGGCTGCGGACGGGACGTCGAGGTGGATCACGGGACCGGACACCAGGGCATTCGTGCATCGCCGGCGGGCGGAGGTCGATGCGATCCTGATCGGTGCCGGCACCGCCCTGGCCGACGATCCGACGCTCACGGCGCGCGGTGTCGAGGTGGTACGACAGCCCGTGCGGATCGTCGTCGATCGCACCGGACGCATCTCTCCCGGTCTGGCGCTGATGCGTGGACCGCACGAGACCGTGGCCCCGATAAGCCGCGCCGACGGGAGCTATGGGCGTGCGGCTCATGCAGCGACCATCGTCGCGACGAGCTCCGCGGTCCCACACGATGCGCGGCTGGCTTGGAAGAGCGCCGGCGCTGAGGTCATCGAGCTCCGCGCGACGGATGATGGCGTGGATGTGGGGTCCCTCCTGGTGATGCTCGGCGAACGCGGTTTCACGGAGGTCTTGTGTGAAGGCGGTGCGGAACTCGCCACATATCTCCTCAGGCGGGATCTGGTGGATAGGTTGGAGATCCACTCGGGCGGTGTGCTGCTGGGGGCTCATGGCCGCGGCATCGGCGACCTCGGCGTGGGCACGATCGCGGATGCGCCTCGATGGCGAAGGATCTCCACGACGGCCGGTGGGGACGACGCGATCTCGATCTACGAACCGGAGCGTGGCTGATGTTCACGGGGATCATCACAGAGCGAGGAACCGTGCGGCGCGTGCGGGAGTCGGATGGATGCCTGACGTTGGAGGTACGCGCGCCGGAGACGGTGCGGAGCATGAACCGAGGCGATTCGGTGTCTGTGAACGGCGTCTGCCTGACGGCGACCAAGGTCCATCGCACATCGTTCCAGGTGCAGGTGATGGGCGAGACCATCCAGCGTTCCACGCTCGGAGCGCTCGACCGAGGGCACCAGGTGAACCTAGAGCTCCCAACGCGGGTCTTCGACCGGCTCGGCGGCCACATCGTTCAGGGCCACGTGGACGGCCTGGGCTCTATCGCGCGTATCGAAGACGTCGATGGCTCTCGCTACGTGTCGATCCAGTGCGATGCCGGACTGCTTCGCTACGTGGTCCCGAAGGGCTCCATCACCCTGGATGGCGTTTCGCTGACGGTCGTCGACCTGGACAGGGCGAGTTTCAGGGTTGCGCTGATCCCGCACACATTGGCTGTGACGAGTCTGGGAGAGATATCCGAGGGAAGTCACGTGAACATCGAAGTCGACGTTCTCGCGAAGTACGTCGAGAGGCTATTGGAGACGAAAGGAACTTCGTGATGCCGTTCGCAAGGGTCGAGGAAGCTATCGAGGACGTTCGGGCGGGCCGCATGGTCATCGTCGTCGATGATGAGGACAGGGAGAACGAGGGAGATATCATCGTTGCGGCGGAGAAGATCACGGCCGAGCACATCCGCTTCATGGTGCGCTACTGCTCCGGCATCATCTGCGTGCCCATGGAGGCCGGCCGGCTCACCGACCTCCAGCTTCCGCTGATGGCACCCGAGAACTCGGAATCCATGGGCACGGCCTTCACGATCAGCGTGGACGCCAAACATGGAGTAACGACGGGGATCTCGGCCCCCGACCGAGCGGCGACGGTGCGGTGCCTGATCGATCCGGAGACCCGGCCCGGGGACCTTGCTCGTCCGGGCCACATATTCCCGCTGCGCTACACGCCTGGAGGCGTTCTCCGGCGAGCCGGCCACACCGAGGCATCGGTCGACCTTGCTCGGATGGCCGGCCTCCACCCGGCGGGCGTCTTGTGCGAGGTCGTCAACGAGGACGGTTCGATGGCCAGGCTCAGGGACCTGGAGCGCTTCGCCGAGGAACACGAACTGCGCATCATCTCGATCGCCGACCTGATCGCCTACCGTCGCCGCCGGGAGAAGCTGGTCACCCGCGTGACGGAGGCGCGTATCCCCACCGCCCACGGAGCGTTCCGCGCGATCGCTTACGAGTCCCACGATGGGCGCATGCATGTCGCGCTCGTGAAGGGGGATCCCGCGGGTCACGACGGCGTGATGGTGCGGGTGCACTCGGAGTGCTTCACGGGCGACGTCCTCGGCAGCATCCGGTGCGATTGTGGTTCGCAGCTGCGCGAAGCCATGCGGCTCATAGACGAAGAGGGCCTCGGCGTGATCGTGTACATCCGGGGTCACGAGGGGCGAGGCATCGGTTTGCGCCACAAGCTGGAGGCGTACTCGCTGCAGGATGGCGGTCTCGACACGGTAGAGGCCAACGTCGAACTCGGCTTCTCGCCGGACTCCCGTGACTACGGCGTGGGGGCGCAGATCCTCGTCGACATCGGTGTGTCTACGATGAGGCTCCTCACCAACAACCCGACGAAGCGAGCGGGCCTCGAGGGCTACGGCCTGAAGATCGTGGATCGCGTGCCGCTCCAGAGCGTCCCCAACCCGGAGAACGAGCGGTACCTCAAGACCAAGAGGGACAAGCTGGGCCACCTGCTGGACGAGCTGGCCCATGCGATCCAGGACGACGACGAAGAAGGAGCGCGCCGATGACCCACGTCCACGAAGGATCCTTCGACGGGGAACGACTGCGGGTGGCCGTCGTCGTGGCCCGGTTCAACGAGGTCGTCTCCAGAGCTTTGCTCGAGGGGGCCCTGGACGCCCTGAAGCGTCACGGGGTGGCGGATGAGGACGTGACCGTGGTCTGGGTGCCCGGCGCCTTCGAGATCCCGATGGTCGCCCAGCGCCTCGCCTCGTCGGGGGACCTCGACGCCCTGGTGTGCCTGGGGGCCGTGATCCGTGGAGAGACCGCCCACTTCGACTACGTCGCCGGGGAGTCGGCGGCAGGGATCGCCGCGGCCGCGCGCGCGACCGGTGTGCCCATCGCGAACGGCATCCTCACGACGGAAGACGCGGACCAGGCGGTTCAGCGCGCTGGTGGGAAGCTCGGCAACAAGGGTTCCGAGGCCGCCGCGGCGGCGATAGAGATGGCCAACCTGCTGGCTTCCCTGCCGAAACCGAGGGAGGAGATCTGACGTGCTGAGACTGGTGATCCCGAAGGGCTCGCTCGAGCGGGCCACCTTCGATCTGTTCGAGGCCGCGGATCTGAAGATCAGCCGGACGTCCGATCGTGACTATCACGGGTCGATCTCCGACCCACGGATCGCGTCTGTCTCGATCCTGCGCCCCCAGGAGATCCCCACTTATATCGAGGAGGGGCTCTTCGACATCGGCGTTACCGGCGAGGACTGGATCGAGGAGACCGGAGCCAAGGTCGCCAAGATCACGCCGCTCGAGTACTCCAAGGAAACGGACAGACCGGTCAAGGTGGTGCTGGCTACGCATCGGGATTCGGGCGTCACGAGCGCCAGGGACCTCAAGCCTCACTCCAAGATCTCGACCGAGTTCCCGAACCTCACCCGCGCCTACTTCGAGCGGCTCCGGATACCCGTGCGCGTGTTCCTGTCGTACGGCGCCACCGAGGCGAAGGTGCCGGAGATCGTCGATGCGATCGTGGATCTCACCGAGACGGGATCGACGCTTCAACGACACGGGTTGCAGATCATCGACGTGCTGCTGGAGTCGCGCACGCATCTGATCGCGAACAAGGAGACCTACGAGGACGCCGCTAAGCGTCAGGCGATCGAGGAGCTCACCCTCCTGCTGCGGGGGGCGGTCGACGCTCGCGGGAAGGTCCTCGTGAAGCTAAACGTGACCGAGGACAGGTTGGAGGAGGTCCTTGCCGTGTTGCCGGCCATGCGCGCGCCGACGATCTCCCAGCTGGCGGGAGGAGGATTCTTCGCCGTCGAGACGGTGGTCGGGAAGTCCACCGTGAACACCCTGATCCCGCAGCTCAAGTCCCTCGGGGCGGAGGACATAGTCGAGCTGCCCATCAGCAAGATCGTTCCGTAGCTGTGCTAGCGTCTCGCACGAGTCTCGGGGGTAGCCGGCGACGAAGGTGTTCGCCGACCCCGGCAGGACGGAAAGGACGGCAGGAACGTGGTTGTGGGAACCGTCAAGTGGTTCAGTAACGAGAAGGGCTACGGCTTCCTATCTACGGCCGACGGAGAAGACGTGTTCGTTCATTTCTCCGCGATCGAGATGGAGGGCTACAAGTCCCTCACGCAGGGCCAAGAGGTGGAGTTCGAAGTAGCCGACGGACCTAAGGGCAAGCAGGCGAGCAACGTCCGCGCGACCGCGGCCCAGCCGCAAGAATAGGACGCAAAGATCCGACCAGAAGCCCCCGTGCGAACGGGGGCCTCGTCGCGTCGTGGTCAGCCCTGCGGTGAACCCGGCGGCATGACCGCCTGGGTGTACGCGAGACGGAGTTGGGCCAGGGTCTGTTTCAGCGGCAGCTCGGCCTCACCGAAACGGTCGCCGAGCCCGTCGAGCAGAGCCCCGAGGGCATCGATGGCGAGTTGGGCGTCGGCGGCCTGGCCCTTCTGGATCTTGGCGGCGGCCACGTTGGCCAGGGTGACGGCCGCGTTGGCGACCCAGTCGAGGGCGGGCACCCGGGAGAGCTCCTCGGCTATGGCTTGGGCCTCGGCCTCTCGTTCGGGCGTCCACACCGCATCTCCGGGGTCTCCCGGGGCCGGGCGCTCCGAAGCAGGGCTCCCGGCTGTGGGCTCCGGCGCCCCCGTCGCCGCTTCCGCGACGTCCGGTTGTGCTGCGGCGTCGGGTGGCGAGGGGATCTCCGGAGACGGGCTCGGATCGGGCGTCGACGCGGCGGGCGCATCCTTGCGCGCCGAGACGCGCTTGTCGACGACCCGGGGCCGCTTGGGTTCCTGTCGCTCCTCTTCCTCGCCTAGCACCCTGTCGTTATACTGCCTGCGCGTGAAAGTGTCGCCAAGCAGGGCCTTTTGAGCCCTCACCTTCCGGCAACGAACCCGACCGCCGAGGTCGGCTGGTCAGAGTCGAGAGGGTCGTGGTCGTTGCCGCGCGCGTGCCGGTGATGCCTGCTTCGGCGTCGCCGGCTTCTTCGCGTCGGGGCTCGGACAGATCCCTGGAACCGTCTGAGAGGAGAGTGGTATCGCACAACAGGACATGAGGATCAACGACCGGATCCGCGTTCCCCGCGTCCGTGTGGTCGGACCGGATGGCTCGCAGATAGGCGTCCTCGAGACGAAGGACGCGCTGGCGATGGCCGTGCAGCAGGACCTCGATCTCGTCGAAGTTGCTCCCCAGGCGGACCCGCCCGTCGTGCGGATCATGGACTTCGGGAAGTACAAGTACGAGCAGGACCAGGCCAAGAAGGAAGCTCGCAAGAAGCAGTCCCTCGTCGTGGTCAAGGAGATGAAGATGCGGCCGAAGATCGACCGCCACGACTACGACACCAAGAAGGGACACGTGGTGCGGTTCCTACGCCAGGGAGCCAAGGTGAAGGTCACGATCATGTTCCGAGGGCGCGAGATGGTGCACCCAGAGCTCGGCGAGAAGCTGTTGCTGCGCTTAGCGGAGGAGCTCGAGGAGATGGCCAAGATCGATGCGCCGCCCAAGCTCGACGGCCGGAACATGACGATGGTGCTCAGTCCGTGGAAGGAAGCGATCGTGCACAAGGAACCGGTCGAGGCGCACGTGCGTCAACGCCGGCAGCAGCCGATACCTACACAGCCGCCGGAAGCCGAAGATGAAGCGGCCGAACCGGCAGCTCCGGAAGCGCCGAGACCCGCTCGACCCCGGAAGATCACCCGGGCGTCGAGCGACCTGGGAGAGGAGAAGGACGATGCCGAAGCAGAAGACGCATAGGGGCGCAGCCAAGCGCTTCAAGGTGACGCCGTCGGGCAAGATCAAGCGCCGCCGCGCGTTCGCCAACCACATACTCGAGAAGAAGTCCCGGCACCGCAAGCGGCGGTTGAATTCGCCCGCGCAGGTATCGAAGGACGACACCAAGACGATCCGCCGGCTGCTGGGCAGCTGAGCGCCCCAAGGAGGACAACGAGATGCCACGGGTGAAACGCAGCGTCGCGGGACGCAAGAAACGTCGGGAAGTTCTGAAGAAGGCAAAGGGCTATTACTCGGCGCGCGGGAAGCACTTCCGGGCGGCGCGCGAGCAGGTGTTGCACTCGGGCGTCTACGCCTACAGGGATCGCCGAGCCAAGAAGGGCGAGTTCCGCAAGCTGTGGATCACCCGGATCAACGCGGCGGCCCGCCAGAACGGCATCTCCTACAGTCATCTGATCGCCGGGCTCAAAGCGGCCGAGGTCGAGGTCGACCGCAAGATCTTGGCGGAGCTGGCGCTCAACGAACCCGACGCGTTCGCGGCGCTGGCGGAGGTCGCCAAGAAGGAGCTAGAGAAGGCCTCCTGACGGCCGAGACGATCACCAGCCCGCAGAACCCCCGGGTCCAGGCGGCTCGGAAGCTGCTGAGACGCGTCCACCGTGACCGGGAGCAGAGGTTCCTGCTGGAGGGACCGCGCGCCGTCGCGGACGCTCTGGAGGCGGGAGGCGTGATCGTGGAGATCTTCGCCACGGAGGCCGGGGCCGACACGCTGCCCCTCGGGTACGAGGAGGTGACCGTGGTGGGTGAGCGGGTGATCCGCATGCTCAGCGACTCGTCCACTCCCCAGGGGGTGGTGGCGGTGGCCCGGGCCCCCGAAGCAACGCTCACCGAACTGGAGCGATCCGACCTCTCGCTGATATTGGCCGGCGTCCGCGACCCGGGCAATGCCGGGACGCTGGTGCGATCCGCGGCCGCAGCGGCGGCCGGAGCAGTGGCGTTCACCGAGGGATCGGTGGACCCGTTGAACCCCAAGACCGTCCGTGCCTGCGCGGGGGCGCTCTTCCTCGTGCCCGTCATCCGTGATGTCGAGCTGACCGAGGCCGTGGGGGTGGCTCGAGCTGCGGGCGTCCAGGTCCTCGGAGCCGATGTCCAAGGCGAAGCTGGTCCCGACGATCACGACCTGACCGTTCCGACGGCGTTCGTCCTGGGCAACGAGGCGTGGGGTTTCGACCCCGGCGTGGAGTCGATGCTGGACGGCACCGTCAGCATCCCCATGCCGGGGCGCGCGGAATCGCTGAACGTGGGCATAGCTGGTTCCATCCTGTTGTTCGAGGCGGTCAGGCGCCGCGCCTCCGCTTCCTAGGCCCTCGCCGTGGTTATCCTCACCTACCTGTATCGCCCGCCGGGAGGCCATGAGAGCTGTGGATGACGTCAGATTCGCCGACCTGATCTCGAAGATCGCGCACGAGCTCCGGTCCCCGCTGACGTCCGTCAAGGGGTTCTCGGCGACCCTGGTGAAGAGGTGGGATCGGTTCACGGACGAGCAGAAGCTCCAGTTCGTCCAGACGATCAACTCCGATGCCGAGCGCATGGGGCGGATCGTGTCGGAGGTGCTGGACCTGGCCCGGCTCGAATCGGGACGGCTGGAGCTCCACCGGACCGAGGTCGATCTGTCGGCGATCGCGTCGAAGGCGGCCGAACATCTCAAGGACCTCCCCGGAGCCGATCGGGTGAAGATCGAGATCGAGGACGGCTTCATGGCCTTCGCTGATGCGGAAAGGCTGCAGCACGTGATCGGGAACCTGTTGGAGAACGCGATCAAGTTCTCCGATGAAGGCGACATCCGGGTCGAGGCGGAGCGTGACGACGGACTGGTACACCTGGTCGTCACCGATCAGGGGGTCGGCATAGACCCCGACCGGCTCCCGGAGATCTTCTCGGGGCCCGCACCCGCAGGCCAACGCTCCGGACCGTCCGGCAGCGGACTCGGTCTCTACCTCACGAGGCGACTGATCGAAGCGCACGGGGGCCAGATCACCGTCGACAGCAAGGTGCAGCAGGGATCGACCTTCTCCGTCACCCTGCCGGCCGCCGAGCGAACGCCATGACCGCGGGGATGCCGGAGCTCGTCGGGCGGCTGGCGGCCGCTAGGGACGACGCGCTGACGAAGATCGCTGCGGCGTCGAACCTCGCGCAGCTCGAGGAGACCCGCCACCAGGTGTTCGGCCGCAAGGCGCCTCTGGCCCAGGTGCGCCAGGGCTTCCGTGACCTCGACGAGGGTGAGCGTAGGGACCTCGGCCGCCGGGTCAACGAGGTTCAGCAGGAACTGGAGGGTTCGTTCGAAGCGCGCAAGGCCGACTTCGAGGCCCAGGAGTTGGAACTACGGTGGGAGCGCGAGCGTGCCGACGTGACCCTGCCCGGAGATGCGCCGCCGATGGGGTCGATCCATCCGCTCACACGCACGATGTGGGAGATGGTCGACATCTTCGTTGGACTCGGCTACCGGGTCGCGGATGGTCCCGAGGTGGAGCTCACGACTTACCTCTTCGACGCGCTCAACACGCCGCCGGAACACCCGGCGCGGTCAGAGCTCGACACCTATTACATTGCGGGCCGCGTGGATGAGGTGGCGCTCCGCACGGAGACGTCACCCGTGCAGATCCGCACGATGGAAGCTCAGGAGCCGCCCGTCTACGTGCTGTGTCCCGGCCGGACGTACCGCCGGGAGACGGAGGACGCGACGCATACGGCGCAGTTCTCACAGATAGAAGGTCTCGCCGTGGACGAGGGGATCACCATGGCCGACCTAAAAGGCACGTTGCAGCATCTCGCCCGTGAGATGTTCGGACGCGACCTCGAGATCCGGCTGCGACCGAGCTTCTTCCCGTTCACCGAGCCCTCGGCGGAACTCGACGTCCAGTGCTTCTCATGCAAGGGATCCGGCTGCCGGATCTGCAAGAACGAGGGATGGATCGAGCTGCTGGGGTGCGGGATGGTGGATCCGTTCCTCCTCGACTACGTGGGTTATGACTCCGAGCGTTATACGGGGTTCGCGTTCGGCATCGGCCTGGAGCGCGCGGCCGCCCTCGCTCACGACGTCCGAGACATCCGCGCCTTCTACGACAACGACATCAGGTTCCTCGCCCAGTTCGGAGGCATGCTGTGAGGCTGTCGGTCGACTGGTTGAGCGACTTCGTGGAGGTGGATGTTCCCGTCGAGGAGCTGGCCGAACGGCTCAGCTTCTCCGGCAGCAAGGTGGAAGGGATCCACCAGCCGGGCCGGGGGATCGAAGGGATCGTGGTCGCCGAGGTCCTCGAGATCAACGAGCATCCGAACGCAGACAGCCTGATCCTCGTCGATGTGAAGAGAGGAGACGGCGAGACCCAGCGCGTGGTCTGTGGAGCGCGGAACTTCGAAGTGGGGGACCGTGTTCCCTTGGCGCTGGTGGGGGCGCGGCTCCCGGGCATGGAGATCGCCGAAAGGAAGATCCGGGGCGAGATCAGCCGGGGGATGCTGTGCTCGGCGCGGGAGCTGGGAGTTTCGAGGGATCACTCCGGGATCCTCGTGCTGCCGGAGGA
>Ga0299913_10006459_pt1 | contig 10157 bp, 8 predicted proteins | sample RVTome_9_FD_201360 | JGI IMG/M metagenome (GOLD analysis project Ga0299913, IMG submission 201360) | Soil microbial communities from uranium-contaminated site in the Upper Colorado River Basin, Wyoming, United States - RVT155D38 (version 2) ... | reverse complement strand
GGCTACCCGCTCGAGTTCGGCACCATCTCGGTCTCCGACGGGATCTCGATGGGGCACGAGGGCATGCACTTCTCGCTGGTCTCCCGCGAGGTGATCGCCGACTCCGTCGAGACCGTGATGATGGCCGAGCGGCTCGACGGTTCGGTGCTGCTCGCCGGCTGCGACAAGTCCCTGCCCGGGATGATGATGGCCGCGGCCCGGCTCGACCTCGCCTCGGTCTTCCTGTACGCCGGCTCGATCATGCCCGGCCAGGTCGACGGCCAGGACGTGACGATCATCGACGCCTTCGAGGCGGTCGGCGCCTGCCTGGCCGGCAAGATCAGCCGCGAGCAGGTCGACAAGGTCGAGCGGGCGATCTGCCCCGGCGAGGGCGCCTGCGGCGGCATGTACACCGCCAACACGATGGCCGCCGTCGGCGAGGCGATCGGCATGTCGCTGCCCGGCTCGGCCGCGCCGCCCGCCGTGGACCGGCGCCGCGACGGGTTCGCCCACCGGTCGGGTGAGGCGGTGGTCGGGCTGCTGCGTCGCGGCATCACCGCCAGGCAGATCATGACCATGGAGGCGTTCGAGAACGCGATCACCGTGGTGATGGCGCTCGGCGGCTCCACCAACGCCGTGCTGCACCTGCTGGCGATGGCCCGGGAGGCCGAGGTCGACCTGACCCTCGACGACTTCAACCGGATCGGCGACAAGGTGCCCCACCTCGGCGACCTGAAGCCGTTCGGCAAGTACGTCATGAACGACGTCGACAAGGTCGGCGGTATCCCGATGGTGATGAAGGCGCTGCTCGACGCCGGTCTGCTGCATGGCGACGCGCTCACGGTCACCGGGAAGACGATGGCGGAGAACCTCGCCGACATCGCCCCGCCGGCCGTCGACGACGACGTGATCCGCACGCTGGACCGGCCGATCCACAAGACCGGTGGTCTCACCATCCTCAAGGGCTCCCTGGCGCCGGAGGGCGCGGTCGTGAAGTCGGCCGGCTTCGACGACTCGGTCTTCACCGGCACCGCCCGGGTCTTCGACGGTGAGCGGGCCGCTCTGGACGCCCTCACCGAGGGGACGATCCGGCCCGGCGACGTCGTGGTGATCCGCTACGAGGGCCCGAAGGGCGGCCCGGGGATGCGCGAGATGCTCGCGATCACCGGCGCCATCAAGGGCGCCGGCCTCGGCAAGGACGTGCTGCTGGTCACCGACGGCCGGTTCTCCGGCGGCACCACCGGCCTCTGCGTGGGGCACATCGCCCCCGAGGCGGTCGACGGCGGCCCGATCGCGTTCATCCGCGACGGCGACCCGGTCACCCTCGACGTCCTCAACCGCACCCTGGACGTCGAGATGCCCGAGGGCGACTGGGAGGACCGCAAGGTCGGCTGGCAGCCGCTGCCGCCGAAGTACACGCGGGGCGTGCTCGGCAAGTACGCCAAGGTCGTGCAGTCGGCGGCGCATGGTGCGGTGACCTCCTGATGTCCTCGTGAGACCGAGGCTCGACCCCGACCACCGGGGAGTGGCGGTCCCGCTCGTGGCCATCGTCCTGCTGCTCGCCGTGGCCGGCGTGGTCGGGGCCACCGACTCCCGGGACTCCCGGGACTCCACCGTCGTCGAGGCGGCGCCGCCGGCCGGGGTGACCCTGCCCCGCGTCGTGCCACCGCCGCCGAGCCGGCCCGGTGGCGTGTTGACCACCGCTCCGGGCCCGCGGATCTTCGACGACGGACGGTTCCTGGTGGCCTACTACGGCACGGCGGGCACGGGTGCTCTCGGTGTGCTCGGCGAGACCTCGCCGGACCGGATGCACCGGCGGCTGCGCCGCGCCGCAAGGGAGTTCGCCCGGCCGGGCCAGCCGGTGCTGCCGGTCTACGAGCTGATCGTGACCGTGGCCGATCGTTCACCCGGGAAGGACCGGGACTACAGCCACGACATCGCCCGTGCCGACGTACGCCGGTACGTCGAAGCCGCCCGCCGCAACGGCGCCCTGCTGCTGCTCGACGTCCAGCCCGGCCGCAGCGACTTCCTCGACGTTGCCCGGCGCTGGCAGTGGGCGCTCGAGCAGCCGCACGTCGGCCTCGCGCTCGACCCGGAGTGGCGGATGCACCGCACGGTGCCGGGAAGGGTGATCGGCTCGGTGTCGGCGAGCGAGGTCAATCGGACCGCCCGCTGGCTCTCGCGGCTCACCCACCAGCGCGGTCTTCCGGAGAAGCTGTTCGTGCTGCACCAGTTCCGCACCTCGATGATCGAGAACATCGAGCGGATCGGGCCCCGCACGAATCTCGCGATGGTCCAGCACGTCGACGGCTTCGGTACCCCCGGCCAGAAGCGCGCGACGTACGACACCGTGGCGCGGCCCCGGCAGTTCGCGATGGGCCTCAAGCTCTTCTACGACGAGGACGTGCGGCGGATGGGCCCGGCCGAGGTGCACCGGCTCCGGCCGGACGTGCGGTTCGTGTCGTTCCAGTAGGCCGCCTGTTGTAGACAGGGCGCGTGAGGAGCGCCGAGGAGCTGGACCGGGACGACCCGCTGGCGGAGTACCGCGAGCAGTTCGTGGGCGCGGAGTCGTCGCTGGTGTACTTCGACGGCAACTCGCTGGGGCGACCGCTCAAGGCCACCGGGCCACGATTGAGGCGGTTCGTCGAGGAGGAGTGGGGCGGCCGGCTGATCCGCGGCTGGGACGAGGGTTGGTTCGAGCTGCCCGAGGTGATCGGCGACGACCTCGGCCGGGTCGTGCTCGGCGCCGCGCCCGGCCAGACCGTGGTCGGCGACTCAACGACGGTGCTGCTCTACAAGGCGCTGCGGGCCGCGGTCGCGTTGCGCCCCGGGCGCACCGAGATCGTGCTCGACCGCGACAACTTCCCGACCGACCGCTACGTCGCCGAGGGGGTGGCCCGTGAGTGCGGGCTGACCCTGCAATGGATCGACGTCGACACGAGTGCCGGGGTCACCGCCGACCAGCTGGCCGCCGTCCTCGGCGCCCGGACCGCCGTCGTCCTGCTGAGCCACGTCGCCTACCGCTCGGCCTGGCTGGCCGACGTACCACTGCTCACCGGGATGGCCCACGAGGCCGGCGCGCTGGTGCTCTGGGACCTGTGCCACTCGGCCGGCTCGGTGCCGGTCGAGCTGGACGCCTGGGACGTCGACCTGGCCGTCGGGTGCACGTACAAGTACCTCAACGGCGGACCCGGGTCGCCGGCGTTCTGCTACGTCGCCGGGCGGCTCCTCGACGACCTGACCCAGCCGATCCAGGGCTGGATGGGCGCGACCGACCCGTTCCTGATGGGGCCGACGTACCACCCGGCCACCGGCGTACGCCGGATGCTCAGCGGCACCCCTTCGATCGTGGCGATGCTCGCCATCCAGGACATGGCGGTGCTGATGGAGAGGGCCGGCATCGAGGCGGTGCGTGCGAAGTCCGTCGGGCTCACCGAGCACGCGATCGCGCTGGCCGACCGGGACCTGCCGGGCGTCGAGATCGCCTCACCCCGCGACCCGGACCGGCGCGGCGGGCACGTCACCCTCCAGCACCCGCGGATGCGCGAGGTCACCGCTGCGCTCTGGCGGCGCGACGTGCTCCCCGACTACCGCGACCCCGGCGGCCTGCGGCTCGGGCTCTCGCCGCTCTCGACGTCGTACGCCGAGGTCGAGCGAGGCATCACCGCGGTGGCCGAAGCGCTCGCCGGCTGACGGGTTCGCCGGGGTGGGGAAGGAGTAGGTCAGGGTCGCCCCGTCGCGCTCGTGGATCGTGGTGGGGGCGAGGCGGGCGATCATCCGCGCCACCGCCCGGTTGTCCGCGCCGGTCACGACCTCGGTGCGCTCGATGCCGCGCGCCGACAGCTCGTCAGCGAGCACGAGGGCCAGGGCGGTGCCGATTCCCCGCCGCTGGTATCGGTCCGCCACGACGATGGCGAGCTCGGCGGAGTCGGAGGTGGGGGGCGCGACCCACAGCGCATGCGCGACCAGTTGGCCGTCCACGAAGCCGAGCAGCGCGCCGGCGTTCGGTCCCTCCGGGAGCAGCCCGTCGAGCAGGGCGGACGTCGGCCTGCCACCACCGCCGGTCAGGAAGCGTTGGTAGGCCGACTCCTCGGAGAGACCAGCCAGGAACCGAGCCAGCGGCTCGCGGTCGTGCGGCGTCGCCGACCTGATGCTGGGGCCGACAATGGGGCTGACGGTGGCCGGCGTCATGCCGCGACCTCCTCCGCTGCCAGGAACGCCACGGCCGACCGGATGACCCCCTGGTCACCGAGGATCCGGCTGTGCCCGAGCCCGCTCGTCTCGATCAGGGTGGCGCGCTCGCCGTACGCCGCTGCGAGCAGGTCGGCCTGTCCGCGGTCAACCACCTCGTCGACCGTGTCGTGGACGACGAGGAGGTCGCAGCCGGCGGCCCGACTGGCCGAGAACCGCTCCCAGATGCCACCGTCGCCATCGAAATACGACCGCTCGATCCGTCGCCGCAGCCGTCGGTTGACCGATGTCCTGAGCCCGAGCTTCGCGCAGAAGCCGTCGACCAGGTAGCCGAAGTCGCTCACTCCGCTGATCGCGACGACGCGTCCGACGGCGACGCCCTCGCGCACGGCGTACAGGGCGAACGGCACACCGAGGGAGTGCGCGACGACGCCTTGGAATGGCCCGTGCTGGTCGGCCAGGGCCTCGATGACGGTCTGGTGGTCGAGGATGGTGCCCACAGCGCCACTCGTGTCGCCGTGACCGAACGCGTCGTAGGACACCGGGCTGTAGCCCCGGTCCAGAAGCGCCGTCACCAGGCCTGCGAAGCGGGAGGCGCGCGACCCCCAGCCGTGCACGAGCAGCACCGGACGACTCCCGTCGCCCCACGCGTACGTGGCCACCGGGTGGCCGGCGTGCTCGATGAACGACGCCCGCGCCGCGTCGTGGACGGCCCGCTCGGACGTTCGCACCCGACCGGTAGGTCCGGGCCGGCGCCACAGCTCGAACGCGAGCCGGCCGGCCGCGTCGGGAGCGACGCGGGAGAGCCCGTTGATGGCCAGACGAATCGTGACCGGGACCGGGCCCGGCAGGCGCACCTCTCGTGTGGCCGTCGATCTCGTGGCGGGCGGGTGCTCGGTCTGCGCCATGGTGGGTGCTCCGATCTGGGTTACAATGTATACGAACGATCGTACCATTTGTTTGCAACCCGGGCCGGCAGGCCCCGACCATCTAGGATCCGGCGAGACATGCACGAAGAACCCGAGCAGACCCCGACCGATGGTCGGTTCCGCCGCGGCGACGTCACCCGACGCGCGGTGCTGGAGCGAGCCGTCGACGTGGCATCCGTCGACGGCCTCGACGGGTTGTCGATCGGCCGGCTGGCCAAGGAGCTGGGGATCAGCAAGAGCGGGCTCTTCGCCCACTTCGGCGCCAAGGAGGAGCTGCAGCTGGCCACGATCCGGGCCGCGCGGGCCATCTTCGCGAAGACGGTCGTCGTCCCGGCGATGGAGACACCGCCCGGGCTGGCGCGGGTGTCGGCCCTGATGGAGTTGTGGCTGGGCTACTCACGCGACCGGCAGTTCCCGGGAGGGTGCTTCTTCGCCCGCGCCACGCACGAGTACGCCGCTCGGCCGGGGTCGGTGCGCGACGCCCTGGTCGCGGCCGACGACGAGTGGATCGGGCTGATCAGGCAGGCCATCGAGGACGCCCGGGAGCTCGGCGAGGTGAGGCCCGACACCGACCCCGTGCTACTCGCCTTCGACCTCGACGCGTCCCTCGAGTCGGCCAACCTCCGGTCCCTCCTGGGGGGCACGCAGGAGGTCTACGACCAGGCCCAACAGTCCATCCGCGCCCGGCTGGAGGCTGCGTCGGCCCACGCGGGCTGACAGGCTGGGCGGGTGCGCTTTCCTCAGCCGCTGCGACCCGGCGACACCATCGGCGTGACGGCGCCGTCGAGCGGCGTGCCCGACCGGCTCCGGCCCCGGATCGAGGCCGGCATCGCGACCCTCCGCGCCAAGGGGTACGACGTGGTGCTCGGCGAGTGCCTGTACGGCGGCGGGGTCGCCTCGGCGCCGAAGGCGGCGCGGGCCGCGGAGCTGACCGCGATGCTGAGCGACCCCGCGATCCGGGCGATCGTTCCGCCGTGGGGCGGCGAGCTCGCGATCGACCTGCTCGACATCCTGGACTGGGACGGCCTGCGGGCGGCCGAGCCGACCTGGCTGGTCGGGTTCAGCGACCTCAGCACGGTGATGCTCCCGCTCACGCTGCGAACGGGGTGGGCGACCCTGCACGGCAGCAACCTGATGGACACGGCGTTCGAGCCGGCGCTCGGCACGCTTCACTGGACCGACGTCGCGGCCGCGACCGCGCCGTTCACCCAGTCCAGCCCGGGCCGCTACCGGACCGGCTGGGACGACTACGAGACCGACCCCGAAGTCAGCGAGATGACGCTCGACCTCGAGGGCACCTGGTCGCTGCTCGACGGTGGTTCTGCCACGTTCGGTGGCCGGCTCGTGGGCGGCTGCATCGAGGTGCTGACCGGGCTCGCCGGGACGCCGTACGGTGACGTGCCGGCGTTCGGCCGGGAGCACGCCGACGACGGCCTGGTGGTGTTCCTGGAGGCGGCCGAGCAGGACGCCTACTCGATCGGCCGGGCGCTGCATGGCTTCCGGCACGCCGGCTGGTTCGAACACGCCGCTGGCGTCCTGATCGGCCGCACCGGCGCACCCGGCAGCCCGGACCTGACCCAGCGCGAGGCGGTCGCCGACGCCCTCCGCCCGCTCGGCCTCCCGATCGTGCTCGACGTCGAGTGCGGACACGTCCAGCCGTTCCTGCCGCTGGTGCTGGGCGCGCTGGCCCGGGTCGTGGTGGACGGCGAGCGCCGGCAGATCACCCAGACCCTGGCCTGAAGGAGGAACGGTGGACGACGAGCAGGAGATCCGGGCTTTGATCGAGCGATGGGCGGCCGCCGTGCACGCCGGTGACCTGGAGAAGGTGCTGGACCGGCACACCGACGACATCGTGATGTTCGACGTGCCGCCACCCGACGAGGGCGTCCGCGGCATCGACGCCTACCGCGAGGTGTGGCCGCCGTTCTTCCGGTGGCAGGCCGAGGGCGCGGTCTTCGAGCTCGTCTCGCTCGACGTGACCGTCGGCGCCGACGTGGCGTACGCCGCGGCGCTGCTGCGCTGCGGGACCCCCGAAGAGCTGGACGCCGTGCCCGAGCAGCGGCTGCGGCTCACCCTTGGGCTCCGCAAGGAGGAGGGGGAGTGGCGGGTGAAGCACGAGCACCACTCGTTCCCCGATCGGGGCACAGAGACCTAGGGAACGGGTGCGGGGCTGTGGCAGGGTCGGAGTCATGGACCAGCGGATCAGCCTGGTGACCCTCGCGGTCTCCGACCTCGACGGCACCCGACGCTTCTACCTGGACGGGCTCGGCTGGGAAGCGTTCATGGACGTCCCGGACGACGTGCTGATGATCCAGGCGGGCCAGCACCTGCTGCTGTCGTTCTGGGTGGAGCCCCACTTCGAGGCCGAGGTCGGCCCGATCCGGCGCGGCCCGGGCGTCGCGCCGATCACGATCGCCCACAACGTGGGCAGCGACGCCGAGGTGGACGCCGTACTCGACACCGCGCGAGCGGCGGGCGCCGATCCGGTGGAGCCTGCCGTCAAGCGGGAGTGGGGCGGCTACAGCGGATACTTCGCCGACCCGGACGGGTACCGCTGGGAGATCGCCCACGCACCCGGAAAGATCAAGGAGCTGGTGGTGCCGTCATGACTGACGACCCGAAGATGAGGTTGACCGCCCAGCAGGTCGAGGCCGAGGGGCTGGCCGACTGGCGGATCCTCTTCGACGCCCTGCACGCGCGGTTCGAGACCGGCGGTTTCGCGACCGGGCTGGAGCTGGTCAACCGGATCGGCGCGGCGGCGGAGGAGCGCAACCACCATCCCGACATCGACCTCACCTATCCCCGGGTCGACGTGCGGCTGACCAGCCACGACTCAGGTGGCGTCACCAGCCGCGACATCGAGCTGGCCCGCACGATCAGCGGGTACGCCGCCGAGCTGGGCGCGAAGGCCGACACCGCCTCGATCCAGGTGCTCGAGATCGGGCTGGACACCGCCGACTACGAGGAGATCAAGCCGTTCTGGGCGGCGGTGCTCGGGATGGACGAGAGGGAGCAGTACGACGATCTCGTCGACAAGGTCGGCAGGTTGCCTGCGCTGTGGTTCCAGGAGACCGAGCCGCACGAGGTGCCGCGGCAGCGCTTCCACCTGGACATCCGGGTGCCCCCCGAGGTCGCCGCGGGCCGGATCCAGGCCGCCATCGACGCCGGCGGGACCCTGGTCACCGACGAGTACGCCCCGCGGTTCTGGGTGCTCGCCGACGCCCAGGGCAACAAGGCCTGCGTGACCACCTGGCAGGGCCGCGGCGACTGAGCCCCCGGCCCCGCCGGATCGTGGGATCGGCATCCCGTATCCTGGGACGCCTGACAGACTCGGCTGACGAGACGACGACCCGACGGATACCGTGTCCGCATGCGCCAGCACCACCTTGTACGCATCGGACGCGCCGGCTGACTGACAGCCCGCGCGTCGCCCCTCGTTGCCCAGCAACCGAGGGGCCTTTTCATGTAGGCGCAGTGTTGGGATGACGTTGGATTGACCGAGGACCGAGGACAGGACAGATGACGGAGCAGATGACCGGGGCACAGAGCCTCATCCGGTCGCTCGAGGCAGCGGGGGCCACAGATATCTTCGGGATCCCGGGTGGCGCGATCCTGCCGGCGTACGACCCGCTGATGGACTCCTCGATCCGGCACATCCTGGTCCGTCACGAGCAGGGTGCCGGGCATGCCGCGCAGGGGTACGCCGCCGCCACCGGACGGGTCGGCGTCTGCATGGCCACGTCCGGGCCGGGCGCCACCAACCTGGTGACCCCGATCGCCGACGCACACATGGACTCGGTGCCGATCGTGGCCGTGACCGGCCAGGTGGGCGCCGCGGCGATCGGCACCGACGCCTTCCAGGAGGCCGACATTCGCGGCATCACGATGCCGATCACCAAGCACAACTTCCTGGTCACCGACCCCGACGAGATCCCGCGCCGGATCGCCGAGGCCTTCTACATCGCCTCCACGGGGCGCCCGGGCCCGGTGCTGGTCGACGTCGCCAAGTCCGCGCTCCAGTCCCAGACCACGTTCGACTGGCCGGCCGAGCTGCACCTGCCGGGCTACCGGCCGGTGTCCCGCCCGCACGCCAAGCAGATCCGCGAGGCCACCAAGCTGATCCTGGAGTCCCGTCGGCCGGTGCTGTACGTCGGCGGCGGCACGATCCGCGCCCGCGCCTCGCAGGAACTGCGGGTCCTGGCCGAGCTGACCGGGATCCCGGTGGTGACCACGCTGATGGCGCGCGGCGCGTTCCCCGACAGCCATCCGCAGCACCTCGGCATGCCCGGCATGCACGGCACCGTCTCCGCCGTGGCGGCCCTGCAGCGCAGCGACCTGATGATCACCCTGGGCGCGCGGTTCGACGACCGGGTGACCGGTAACCTCGACTCGTTCGCGCCCGGCGCCAAGGTGATCCACGCCGACATCGACCCGGCGGAGATCGGCAAGAACCGGCACGCCGACGTCCCGATCGTGGGCGACGTGCGCGAGATCATCGCCGACCTGATCGTGGCGCTGCGCACCGAGGCCGAGGCCGGCCACACCGGCGACTACGAGGCCTGGGTGGCGTTCCTGTCCGGCGTGAAGGCCAAGTACCCGCTCGGCTACGACGCACCCGCCGACGGGCTCGCCCCGCAGTACGTCATCGAGCGCCTGGGCGTGATCTCCGGCCCCGACACCGTCTACACCGCGGGCGTCGGCCAGCACCAGATGTGGGCCGCGCACTACGTGCCGTTCGAGCGGCCGAACACCTGGATCAACTCCGGCGGCCTCGGCACCATGGGGTACGCCGTGCCGGCGGCGATGGGCGCGAAGGTCGGCGTCCCCGACCAGACCGTCTGGGCGATCGACGGTGACGGCTGCTTCCAGATGACCAACCAGGAGCTGGCCACCTGCGCGATCAACGACATCCCGATCAAGGTCGCGGTGATCAACAACGAGTCGCTCGGCATGGTCCGGCAGTGGCAGACGCTCTTCTACAACGAGCGCTACTCGCAGACGAACCTGCAGCGCGACAACGCGACCGGGCGGATTCCCGACTTCGTCAAGCTGGCCGAG
>Ga0299913_10006458_pt1 | contig 10158 bp, 11 predicted proteins | sample RVTome_9_FD_201360 | JGI IMG/M metagenome (GOLD analysis project Ga0299913, IMG submission 201360) | Soil microbial communities from uranium-contaminated site in the Upper Colorado River Basin, Wyoming, United States - RVT155D38 (version 2) ... | reverse complement strand
TGATCGGCGGCGTGCCAGGAGTGCCGCCGGGCGACGTCGTCATCATCGGCGGTGGCATCGTCGGGCTGAACGCGGCCAAGATGGCCCTCGGCCTCGGTGCGCGCGTGGCGATCCTCGAGACCAGCCTCGATCGGATCCGCACCCTGGACAACCTCTTCCACGGTGCCGTGACGACGCTGGCGAGCAACCACCACAACCTGCTCTCCGCCATCCAGCGCGCCGATCTGCTGATCGGCGCCGTGCTCATTCCGGGGCGGTCGGCGCCCAAGCTGGTCAGCCGCGAGATGCTCAAGCTGATGAAGCCACGCGCCGTGATCGTCGACGTGGCGGTGGACCAGGGCGGCTGCTTCGAGACCACGAGGGCCACCACCCACTCGAACCCGGTCTACGAGGTCGACGGCATCCTCCATTACTGCGTCGCCAACATGCCGGGCGCCGTGCCCCGGACCTCGACCTACGCCCTGAACAACGCGACGATGCCCTACATCCTGGCCCTCGTGCGCCACGGCGTCGAGGACGCGGTCCGCCAGGACACGGGTCTGGCTGCCGGGATCAACACCTACGCCGGCCACATCACCTGCCGGCCGGTCGCCGAGTCCCAGGGACGGGAGTACCAGCCTCTGGCGGACCTTCTGTAGGGAAGGGCCTCGCGCCCTCCCGGGCGGGGAGAACCCCGCCCCTGCGAGAACCGGCGGCTCAGCCCAGCGGCCAAGCGGTTCCCGTCGCGTCCCGCCAGAGGTCGGTCAGGTCTTCCGGCACCGGAGCCTCGACCTCGACCCGCTCCCCGGGATGCGTCGGATGGTCGAAGGCGAGCCTCCAGGCGTGAAGTGCGGGGCGGGGGAAGGTCTCGAGGGGCTTGCGCCGCGCTCGGGGGAAGGCCTTCCAGCGCGCCTCGCCATAGACCGGGTCGCCGACGAGAGGATGGCCGGCGTCCTTCATGTGGACGCGGATCTGGTGGGTACGCCCCGTGAGCAGGTCGAGCTCCAGCAGGGAGATGCCCGCGGCGGCGGCCAGCAGCCGGTAGCGGGTGACGGCGGGACGCCCGCCGGGGCGCACGGTCATCTCCTTGCGGTTGCGGACATGGCGACCGACCGGCGCGTCGATCGTCCCGCTCGGCGGCTCGGGCCTCCCGTAGACGATCGCGAGGTAGGCCTTGTCGACCCGGCGCCGGGAAAAGGCCTGCGAGAGCGCCCGGTAGGCCTCGGGAGTCCGGGCCACGGCAAGCGCTCCGGTCGTGTCGAGGTCCAGCCGATGGACGATGCCGGGCCGCCCGGCGCCACCGACCCCCGCGAGCTCCGGGTAGCGGGCCATCAGGCGGTTGGCCAGCGTGCCGGCGGCCCGCCCGGCGCCCGGATGGACGGCCAGGCCCGCGGGCTTGTCGACGACCGCCACGGCGGAATCCTCCCAGAGGACCCTCAACTCCCCGGGCTCGGCGACGACGCGCGGGTCGCTCTCGGGGGCCGGCGGTGGCTCGCACTCGACACGCTCGCCGCCGTGCAGGGCGAGGCCCGCCTTGCCGGGTCGCCCGCCGACCAGCACCCGACCGTCCCGGATCCAGTGCTGCACCTGGTTGCGCGGGAGGTGGTAGCGCTGCGCCAGCCAGCGGTCGAGGCGGCTGCCGGCGGCGTCCTCCTCGACCGTCCAGCCGTCCATCACCCGGCCCGGCTCGGCGCCTCCTCGGATTCCTCTCGGGACCGCCGCAGCGAGTCCAGGAGCAGGAAGCCGATCCCCACCGTAATGGCGCTGTCGGCGAGGTTGAAGGTGTGCCAGTGGTAGCTGCCGACGTAGAAGTCGAGGAAGTCCGTCACGGCGCCGCTCGCCAGGCGGTCGAGGAGGTTGCCTACCGCGCCGCCGAGGATGAGCCCGAGGCCGACCAGCAGGCTCCGGTCGCGCGGCGTGGCGCGCCAGAAGTAGAGGCCGACGAAGCCGAGAGCGGCGAAGCCGAGCAGGCTCAGGAGCACCGGTCCCACTCCCTTCCCGGAGCCGGCCAGGAAGCCGAAGGCGACGCCCGTGTTGCGCACGTGGGTGAGGTTGAAGAAGCCGTCGATCACTCGGTGCGTCGAATGCAGGGGGAGCTCGCTCTCGACCCACCACTTCGACCACTGATCGAGCACCAGCACGGCCAGCGAGACCAGCAGGTATCCCTTCTTGCCGTCGAGCGTCATCGGCCCGCGCCCTCGAGCAGCGCGACGGCGGCGGCGAGCGAGCTCTCGTGGCTGATGGAGAGGTGGATGGAGCGCACGCCGAGCTCGTCGGCGCGCCGCTTTGCCGCGTCGTGCAGCCGCACCTCGGGCCGACCGCCGGGCCCGCGGACGACCTCCACCTGACGAAGGGACAGCCCCTGTGCCCAACCCGTGCCCAGTGCCTTGAGGACCGCCTCCTTGGCGGCGAACAGCCCGCCCAGGTGCTGCAGGCCCGGCGCGCCGTCCCGGCGGCGCACCTCTCCGTCGCGGCAGTAGCGCTCGACGAAGCGATCGCCGCGGCGCCTCAGGATCCCCTGCAGCCGTGCCAGCTCCACCACGTCGAGTCCCATTCCGAGGATCGTCGTCATCGTGCACCCCGCGAGCCGAAGCGCCTGGCGGCTTCCATCGCCAGCTCGGGCAGCGCTGCCGACTCCTGAAAGGCGCGGATGCCCGCGGCACCCGCGGCTCCGGCCCGCGCCAGCTCGCCGAGTCGGTCGATTGTAACCCCGCCGATGGCGAGGACCGGCAGGCCGTGCGCCGCGGCACGCTCGAGCTCGGCCAGGCGGTCCCCCTCGACCCAGCCGGGCTTCGACGGGGTGGGGTAGACCGGGCCGAAGACGACGTAGTCGGCGCCGGCCTCGCGGGCGGCGGCAACCTCCTCGACCCGATGGGTGGAGACGCCGAGGAGCAGGCGCCGGCCCGCCCAGCGGCGGACGCGCTCCGCGCCGACGCCGGCGGCCGGCAGGTGGACGCCGTCGGCGCCCGCCGCCAGGGCGATGTCGGCGCGGGCGCCAACCAGGACTTGCGGACGATCCGTCCTCCGGGCGGCGACCAACGCGCGAACCCGGCCCACGAGCTCCCGGTCCGTGAGGCCGGGCTCGCGCAGGGAGAGGGCGTCGACGCCGGCGGCGGCCAGCGCCCGGGCCCAGGCCAGGAGGGCTTCCTCCGTCTCTCCCGAGCCGGTGCTGACCGCCAGCAGACGCGGAGGTCCGTCGGTCACGATCGCCGTCGCCGGGAGAGCAGGAGCTCCAGATCGTGTGCCCCCCAGACGATGTGCACCAGCCCGAAGCCGGTGACCGCGCCGCGCAGCCAGGGCAGCGAGCCGAGAGCCGCCCATTGCGCCCCCGGCAGCCGCAGCAGCGCGTTCTGCCAGCCGCTCGTCCACGGCAGCAGCGCCAACACCACGCCGGCCTCGACGCAGTAGAAGATGAACAGGAGCTGGGAGAGGGTCACCCGCCGCATCGGAGCGCGCATTCTAGCCCGCGCTCCGTGTGGCGGCCGGGCTCCCGCCCGGCCGGACCCCGGTTCCATCGCCCATGTCGGGTGAATCCGGGCCCGTCACGCCGCCCGTCGGCGCAGATCACCGCTATGGACCGATCCACCGGGGTCCGGCCGGGACGGAGCCCGGCCGCTTCAGTCGGGGCGAGGGGGATCGGTTGGGATGGGGTGGCGCAGAGATCACCGGTATGGGTCCATCCACCGGGGTCCGGCCGGGCGGGAGCCCGGCCGCTACAGTCGAGCCGGTGATCGACGGCTCGGAGTGCGGAGGCCCGGCCGCTTCAGCGGCGGTCGTCGCGCGAGGAGGGCGACTTGCCGCGGCCCCGGTCCGGGGGGTCTTCGCCCCGGGAGCGCGTCTGGGTCTGGCGGCCGCGGTCGGAGCGGTCGGGCTGCGGACGCTCGGGCGGGCGGGCGGACTGGGGGCGCTCGGGGGGCGCGGCGGCCGGCGGGCGCAGGCTCGACCAGCCGCTGCCGCTGGGGCTCGGGCGCGCGTGCTCCTGGATCCCTCCGACCACGCGGCGCACGAGCGGGGCGCGGTCGCCCCCGGTCGAGGGCGACGCGCTGCGGTCGGAGGGCGAGCGCAGCTGGATCCGCTCGCGCCAAGCCCCGGCCGCCGGGGGCCGGTAGCTCTCGGGGGGGGCGGGCCGCACGTTCCAGGGCCCGGTCGCGGGCGGAGCGCTCGGGGCGTCGCGCAGGTCGCTCCCGCGATCCGAGGGCGGCGCCGGACGCACGGTCCACGGGGACGACCCGCCCGACGAGGACGGCTGGCCCGGCCGATCGATCGAAGGCGGCGCCGGACGGACGTTCCACCGCGACGGGCCGTCCGATGTGGACGGCTGACCCGGCCGGTCGACGGAGGGAGGCGCCGGACGCACGGTCCACGGGGACGACCCGCCCGACGTGGACGGCTGACCCGGCCGGTCGACGGAGGGCGGCGCCGGACGGACGTTCCACCGGGACGACCCGCCCGACGAGGACGGCTGACCCGGCCGTTCGACGGAGGGCGGCGCCGGACGGACGTTCCACCGCGACGAGCCGCCCGAGGAGGACGGTTGACCCGGACGATCGATCGAGGGCGGCGCCGGACGGGCGGGGAGGACCGTGCCCCGGTCGGAGGCGGACGGCGAGGCCGGGCGATCCTGCCACGACCGGGGGGTCACCGTCGCGCGCGTCGCCGTCGTCCGCTCGCCGAGCCCCTCGCGACCGCCGCCCTTCAACCCGCCGTCGGGCCGCCGCGTGAACAGCTGCGTCGCCCTGGCTGCGGCCTCCGGACGCCGGGCCACGAAGCTCGTGAGGTCCTCGGACCGCTCACCCTCGACCCGCTGCCGCACCACGGCGAGCCGATTGCCCAGCGTGCCTCGGACCGATCCGCCGCCGTGGGTCAGGGGTCGCGTATCGGTGGCGAGGACACCGCGCGGCACCGGCCGGTTGCCGAAGCGCCGAGCCACCTCGCGCCCGAGCTCGAAACGGCCGTGGTGCCGCCCGTAGCCGAACTGGTCGACGGAACAGAACACCCAGTCGTGGTAGTGGCTCCAGCCACCGGAGACCCAGCCGTAGACGCCCCACGCGGGCTGATAGTCCCAGGACGCATAGACCGATGCGTAGACTCCCGCCGGCACCCAGGCCACGTGGGTCGGACCCCAATACCAGTAGACCCAGGCGGGCGAGTAGACGCTGCCGGGCACCCAGACCCAGCCGTGACCGGGCACGCTCCGCCAGAGCCCGTAGTGGTGCGTCACCCAGCCCCAGGGCTCGCTGGCGACCCAGGCCATGCCGCTCGGCGTCCACGCCCAGTAGCCGGAGACGTAGGGGCGCCAGCCGACCTCGACCCACGGCCTCCAGGCGCGATAGCCGGACACGTCGACCCACTCACCGTTCCCGGCGAGAGGGGCCGTCGCGTAGGCGAGCTGTGGATCGACGGCCGAGGCTCCGGCGGCCTGCTGCACGTCGCGGTCCAGCGAGGCGCCCCACCATTCGAGCTCGTCCCGCGCCTCGGCCCGCGCCAGCTCGACCGCCCAGGTGCCCTCGCTCACCCACGCCGTCTCGGCCGGACGCACGTCACGGCTGCCGCGCGGCGTCGACACCTCGGCCCAGCCCTCACGGACGGTGACGCGCGAGCTGCCGTAGCCGTCCGCGCCGACCCGGTAGCTGCCGGGGGCCTCGAAGACCACCCGCGCGCCGCCCAAGGTCAGCTCGACGGCCTCGGGACCGGACCAGTCCGGCCTGACCACCTGCAGCTCGCCGCGCTCGAGCTCGAGGCGCGTGGTGCGCCCGTCGTGGTCGAGGGTTCCGGCCACCTCGAGGAACCGCAGGTTCGCCTCCCCGGCGGCGCGGACCGCGGACCCGTCGGGAAGGATGACCTCGATGCGGGCTCCCGGTCCGAGGGTCAGCCGATCCCCGGGGACGACCGGATAGTTGATCGCCGCCTGGAAGGTCTCGCCCTCGGCCAGCACGTGGTCGGCGTATCCCTCCACGGTGCGCAAGTAGGCGTAGCTCCCGTCGCCCTCCTGCGCCGGCAGGGCCGGAGCCAGGGCCAGCAGGAGGCCGCCGGCGGCGGCGAGTCGGGTCGAGGCTGCCCGGATGCGCTGGGTCGTGAGCATGGTCGCGTCCTCCGTCGAACGCTGGAGCACTCGCATCACACGCTCAGGTCACAGCAAGGATCGGGCCAGGTCGCCGCGAGGAGCCCGCCACACTGCGCCCGCCACGCTGCCTAGCTCCCGGTGCAGCCGCTATACTTCCTTCCGATTGCGACCGTACCCCGAGAGGAGCGCATCCGTCCTCCGTGGGTCACGGTCCGAGCGGCCATGGTGAACTGGTTGGGTTGGAAGAGCAAGGGGAAGAAGAGGCGGGAGGGCGTGGGCGAGCCCTATCCGATCGACGACCTCATCGCGCTGGGGCGGTTCGAGGAGGCCCGCACGGAGCTGCTGCATCGCGTCCGCTCCAATCCCAGGGACCACCATTCCCTGGTCAAGCTGGGCGACGTCTACCGGGCGGAGGGCAGCGTGGAGAAGGCGGGCCGGACCTACCTGCGGGCGGCCGAGAGCTACGCTGGCGACGGGTTCCACGAGAAGGCCCTGGCCCTCATGCTGCGGGTCGAGAAGGAGCTGCCTCAGGACCGCCGGATCGACGGCGCCGTACGCCGCCTGCAGGGCGTCCGGCAGGTGGAGAGCCACCGCGACACGGTGATCGATTCGCTGAGCGGCCAGGCGCGGGCCGAGGAAGGCCTGAATCGGGTGGTGGCCCAGCGCCTCTGGCCGGCGATCGCCGCCTCCGGCCTGACCTCCGGGCTGGCGAGCCCGGACATCCGGCGCCTCTTCCTCGCCTTCGAACCGCGCTCGGAGCCCTCCGGGGTCGCGCTGGCGGAGCAGGGGAGCGAACAGGAGGCTCTCTACCTCGTCCTGCAGGGCGCGGTGGAGGCGGAGACCTCGGCCTCGGACCGAGGCACCGTCGTCCTCGAGACCCTCGGTCCCAGCGCCCTGTTCGGGGAGCGCTCGCTGCTCGAGCATCTCCCCTGGCCGGCGACCTTCAGGACGCGGGGCCGGACGACCCTGCTGCTCCTGCGGCCGGAGCGGCTGCCGGAGGCGCTGCAGGGCTCGACCAATCCGCGCTCGCTCCTCGACGCCCTGCGCGTCCAGGAGCGGGACCAGGAGGTGCATGCCGCGGCGACCCGCCTGCTCGAGGGGGCGAGCGCGTGAGCCGCCGGCCGATCCGCATCTACCCCGACCCGGTCCTGCGCGTCGACTGCCCGCCGGTGGCGACGTTCAACGCCGCCCTGCGCGCGCTCGTCGACGAGATGATCGAGACCATGCACGCGGCCCCCGGCGTCGGTCTGGCGGCGCCCCAGATCGGCGTCGAGCGCAGCCTCTGCGTCGTCGACCTCTCGGTCGGGGACGACCCCGAAGGCGTCCATGTCTTCGTCAACCCGGAGATCGTCGAAGAGGAGGGGAGCTGGGAGGAGGTGGAGGGCTGCCTCTCGATCCCCGAGCTCACCGAGAAGGTCGAGCGGCCCTACCGGGTCCTGGTGCGCGCCCTGGACGCCGGAGGCGAGCCCTTCGAGATGGCCGCCGAGGGGTGGCTGGCGCGGGCCATCTGCCACGAGGTGGACCACCTGCGCGGCGTGCTCTTCGTCGATCGACTGCGTGGCCTGCGTCGGGACCGGGCGCGCAGGCACCTCAAGCGCCTCGCCCGGGAGATCGTGGAGGTCGAAGCGTGAGCCTGCGGAGCGGAGTCCTGTGGTCCCTCATCGCGCTGGCCGTCCTGGCGCCGGGCTGCGGAGGAGGAGGAGGCGGCGGTGGCCCGGTCGGCCCGCCGCCGCCACCGCCGCAGTCGCTGACCTTCACCCCCGCCGGCGCGCCGGGCGTCACCACGGTGTTCCTCGACACCGGCGCCGGCACCGACGTCAACACCCTGGTCCTGCAAGTCCGGGTCAACGAGGCCGACGACCTCTACGGCGTGACCTTCGACCTCGTCTTCCCCTCTCAGCTCCTCTCCTTCCGACCCAACCGGACGGAGGAAGGGCGCTTCCTGCGCGGTCCCGGCGTGCAGACCAGCCTGGTGGTCCGGGAGCAGAACGGCAGGCTCCTGATCTCCTACACGCGCCTCGGGGCGAGCGCGGGCGGCGAGAGCGGCTCCGGCCTCCTCTTCAGCCTCGAGTTCGGCACCACGGCTTCGGGAGACGGTGCGCTGGCTCTCGAGAGCCCGTTGGCCTACGACGGCGACGGCGCCCGGCGCTTCGACTACGACTGGCTGGGCGGCAGCCTCGTCGTTCGGAAGTGATGCGACCGGTCCGCTTCCACAACACCCTCGGGCGCCGGGTCGAGACGCTGCAGCCGCGCACGCCGCCGCAGGTGCGTCTCTACACCTGCGGCCCGACGGTCTACGACTTCGTCCACATCGGGAACTTCCGGACCTTCCTCTTCGAGGACGTGCTGCGCCGTGCGCTGCGCACCCTCGGCTACGACGTCCTGCAGGTGATGAACCTGACGGACGTCGACGACAAGATCATCCGCGGCGTGCAGGAGGCCGGGATCGGCATCGACGAGTTCACGCAGCCCTTCATCGACGCCTTCTTCGCCGACCTCGACGCCCTCCACATCGAGCGCGCCGAGCACTATCCCCGCGCCACCCGGCACATCGAGGAGATGGTGGCGCTGGTGGCGACCCTCGTGGAGCGCGGCCACGCCTACGAGGCCGACGGCTCGGTCTTCTTCCGCATCGCCTCCGACGAGGACTACGGCAAGCTCTCCGGCGTCGATCTCGAGGGCGTGCGGCAGGGCGAGCGAGTGGCCTCGGATACCTACGACAAGGAGGACGTGCGCGACTTCGTCCTCTGGAAGGCCGCCAAGCCGGGGGAGCCGGCGTGGGACTCGCCCTGGGGCCCGGGCCGTCCGGGGTGGCACGTCGAGTGCTCGGCCATGAGCATGCGCTACCTCGGCGAGAGCTTCGACATCCACTGCGGCGGCGTGGACAACATCTTCCCGCACCACGAGAACGAGATCGCGCAGAGCGAGTCGGCTACGGGGAAGCCCTTCGCCACCCTCTGGCTGCACTCGGAGCACCTGATCGTCGAGGGCGAGAAGATGTCGAAGTCCGTGGGCAACTTCTACACCCTCAAGGACCTGCTGGCGAAGGGCTGCTCGCCGCGCGCCCTCCGCTTCCTGCTGCTCTCGACCCACTATCGCAAGAAGCTGGACTTCACCTTCGCCGGGCTCGAGGAGCGCGAGGCGGCGCTGCGGCGCCTCGACGAGCTGCGCTTCCGGCTCGCCCACGCCGCCGAGGGGACGGAGCCGAGCCCGGAGGTGGCGCTGCGGCTGAACCGCCTCGAGAGGGAGTTCGGCGACGCGCTGGCCGACGACCTCAACGTGCCCGAAGCCCTCGGGGTCCTCTTCACCTTCGTCCGCGAGGCCAACGTCTGGATCGAGCGGGGCAACCTCGGCGCCGGCGATCGCGACCGGATCCTCGCCGGCCTGGCGCGCCTCGACGGTGTGCTCGGAGTGCTCGATCCCACGGCCTGGGAGAGCGGGACCGACGTCCCCGAGGGCCCCTCCGACGAGGAGGTCGCGCGCTGGGTGGAGGAGCGCCGCCTGGCGCGCGAGGACCGCGACTGGGCCCGGGCCGACGAGATGCGCGACCGCCTCGCCGTCGCCGGAATCGTCCTCGAGGACACGCCGCAGGGCACGCGCTGGAAGCGCCAGTGAGGCGCCCTCAGGAGTTCCGGGCCGGCACCTCCACCCACGCCCGCGGCGCCGTCGCCGAGGACGCCGCCGCCGAGTGGCTCGAGGCCCAGGGCTACGAGATCCTCGAGCGCAACGTGCGCTACGACGTCGGCGAGATCGACGCCGTGGCCCGCGACGGCGAGACCCTCTGCTTCGTCGAGGTCAAGGCCCGCATCGACGAGTCCTTCGGCTCGCCCCTCGAGGCCGTCACCCGCCACCGCCAGCGCCGCCTCGCCCGCGCCGCCAGCCTCTACCTCGTCGACCACCCCTGGCGCGGCCCCTGCCGCTTCGACGTCCTCGGCCTCCTCGCCGAGGGCGACGCCTGGCGCGTCGAGCTCGTCCGCGACGCCTTCTCCCTCTGAACCCGCTCCCCGGTCCCGAGCAACTCCGAGGACCCGCCCTCGGGACCCGCCCCCACCCGTCGCCCCGAGCGAACGCGAGGGGCCTCAGCGCAGGCCCCGAGCCGCCTCCGAGGGCCCACC
>Ga0299913_10006457_pt1 | contig 10158 bp, 11 predicted proteins | sample RVTome_9_FD_201360 | JGI IMG/M metagenome (GOLD analysis project Ga0299913, IMG submission 201360) | Soil microbial communities from uranium-contaminated site in the Upper Colorado River Basin, Wyoming, United States - RVT155D38 (version 2) ... | reverse complement strand
CTCGAGTTCGGGATCGTCGTCACCGACGAGGACGGCCGTGTCGAGCGCTTCCTCGAGAAGCCCTCGTGGGGGCAGGTCTTCTCGGACACGATCAACACCGGCATCTACGTGCTTGAGCCCGAGGTCCTGCGACACGTCCCCGCCGACCGGCCGTTCGACTTCTCGAAGGAGCTCTTCCCGCTGCTGCTGGAGATGGGCCGGCCGATCTACGGCTTCGTCTGCGACGGCTACTGGCAGGACATCGGCAACCTCGACCAGTACCGCCAGGCCAACTTCGACGCGCTGGACGGCAAGGTGGCGCTGAACCTCCCGGGCATCCGGCTGCGCGGCAACGTCTGGATCGGCACCGGAGTCACGATCGACGACCTCGACGCGGTCGAGGGGCCCGCGTTCATCGGCGACAACTGCCGCGTCGGCCGCGACGCGACGGTCGGCGCCTACTCGGTGCTCGGCGCGAACGTCACCCTGCGGGACCGCGCGCGAATCGAGCGGTCCGTCGTCGACGCGTCCACGCACATCGGCCGCAGCGCGGTGATCGAGGGCGCGATCCTGGGCCGCTCGTGCGACGTCCGCGAGCACGTCCGGATCCACGAGGGGGTCGCGATCGGCGACAACGTGGCCCTCGGCGCCGAGAGCGTCGTCATGCCCGGTGTACGCATCTACCCCTACAAGGAGGTCGAATCGGGCGCGCAGATCTTCGAGAGCATGATCTGGGAGTCGCGGGCGACATCTCGCCTGTTCGGCCGTGACGGGGTCGCGGGGCTGGTCAACGTCGACCTCACGCCCGAGACGGCGATCCGCCTCGCCGCGGCGCTCGGCACCGCACTCGAGCGCGGTGCACGGGTCGTGGCCAGCCGCGAGTCGCCGCCCGCCTGCCGCATGATCAAGCGGGCCGTGATCACCGGCCTGACGTCGACGGGCATCGAGGTCGCGGACTGCCGCGTCCTGCCGGCCCCGGTGACGAGGCACATGCTCAAGACGCACGAGTACGACGCGGGCGTCCACGTCGGCACGAGCTCGGCGGATCCCGAGGCGGTTGTCATCCGGATCTACGAGCCGCCCGGCATCCAGCTGACCTCGAGACTGCAGAAGGAGATCGAGAAGCACTTCACGCGGCAGGAGCTCCGCCGCGTCGCGTACAACGAGGTGGGCTCGATCACGTATCCGGCCCGCGTGCGCGAGGGCTACGCCCACGATCTGATCGCCTCCGTGGACGCCGACGCGATCAGGGCGCGCCACTACCGGATCGTGGTCGACTACGGCTACTCCGCCGCCTCGTACATCCTCCCGCTCGTGCTCGGCCCGCTCGGCGTCGAAGCGGTTTCGGCGCACGGGTTCGCGGCGGCGACCGACGGGGCGGAGGCGCCGTCCCTTGGCGAGCTCGTCGGCCAGACGAAGCGGCTCGTGGGCGCCGTCGGGGCCGACCTCGGCGTCGTCTTCGACCGGGCCGCGGAGCGCCTCTACCTGGTCGACGAGACCGGCAAGGAGGTCGCTGTCGAGCAGGCTCTGCTCCTCTTCCTGCGGCTGATCGCCTCGAACGGGCATCCGGGCAAGCTCGCCTTCCCGGTCACCGTCACGAGCGAGGTCGACCGGATGGTGGAAGGAAGCGGGCTCGAGATCGTGCGGACGCCGAACTCGCTTGCCGACCTGACCCGGGCGGCAGTCGACCCGGACGTCGTCTTCGCGGGGGCCGTCGGCGGCGGCTACGTCTTCCCCGAGTTCCTGCCGGCCTACGACGCGGTCGCGAGCCTCTGCAAGCTGCTCGAGCTGCTGGCGCCGATCGACAAGCCGCTCTCGGCACTCGTCGCCGACCTGCCGCCCTCCCGGCTCGTCCACCGCCGGATCCCGTGCCCGTGGGCCCAGAAGGGCCTCGTGATGCGGCTGCTGAACGAGCGCTACGCCGACCGGGACGTCGACCTGACGGACGGGATCAAGCTCTTCGAGGAGCGTGGCTGGGTGCAGGTGCTGCCCGACCCCGACGAGCCTCTGATCCACATCTACGCCGAGGGCGGCACCGAGGAGGACTCGGAGGCGCTCGAGGCCGAGATGCGCGCTCAGATCGAGGAGATCCTGCAGGGAGACACCGAGCCGGCGCGAAGGTAAAGTCTCAACTACAGGTTTACCTTTTCCGACCGAAAGGCGGCCCGTGGAAGCCCTGCCCGATCTCGCCTCCCTCTCCGACGACGAGCTGCGCCAGCTGATCAAGGGCCTCGTGCAGGAGGAGAACGAGGTCTCATACCGCCGGCGCCTCCTGCACGGCAAGATCGACATCCTCCGGGCGGAGCTCGTCGCACGGCTCCAGCGGCACGTGCAGGAAGGCCAGAGCCCCCTCGAGGACGTGGACGTCGAGAAGCTGACGACGATCCTCGGCTCGAAGGCGCCGCCGCCCGGCATCGAGAACACATGACGCTCGCTACAGAGGCTGCCCGCGTCGGCGAGGGGCGCGCGTGAGCCACGTGTATTGCCCCGAGTGCGGCTTCCAGAACCCGGAGTCGGCCAACTACTGCGCCCGCTGCGGGGCCCATCTCGTCAAGGAGGACGCGGGCGACTCGACCCAGACCTTCACCCCGGTCGAGCAGGGCGAGGAGAGCGCGCTGCTCGCCGCGGAGCTCGGCATCCAGGGTCCGGCGCTCGTCGTCCGCTCCGGCGGCGGACGCGCGGGGGAGACGTTTCACCCGCAGAGCGACCGCACCACGATCGGCCGCTCGCCCGACTGCGGCATCTTCCTCGACGACGTGACCGTCTCACGGCGGCACGCCGTGCTCGTCGAGGAGGACGGCGGCTTCGTGATCGAGGACCAGGAGAGCCTCAACGGCACGTTCGTGAACCGGCGTCGGATCGACGAGCCCACCCGCCTCGACGACGGCGACGAGGTCCAGATCGGCAAGTACCGCCTCACCTTCCTTTCCCGATGACCGCGACGACGCCCACCGCGAAGCGGCTGCTCACGATCGGGACGGTCTGCCGCCGGCTCAAAGCGGAGTTTCCGGACATCTCGATCTCGAAGATCCGCTATCTCGAGGACCAGGGGCTGCTGCGGCTGCGTCGAACGCAGGGGGGATACCGCCTCTTCAGCGAGGACGACGTCGAGCGGCTGCGCCGGATCCTCGAGCTGCAGCGCGACGAGTTCCTGCCGCTGCGCGTGATCCGGGAAGAGCTCGCCTCGCCGGCCTCGAAGGAGCGGCGGCGGCGGCGGCCGGCCGCGCTGACCGAGCGCGAGGACGACGTCTCGCTCGAGGAGCTCGCCTCCCGTGCCGGAATCGACGGCGACCTCGTCCGCGAGCTCGAGGAGTTCGGGATGCTCGCTCCGCGGATCGAGGCGGGCGAGCGGCGCTATCCGGAGAGCGACGTCGACATCGCCGCCGCCTGCGGCCGGCTCGCCGCCTACGGGATCTCGGCCCGGCACCTGCGCGCGTTCCGCACTGCCGCCGAACGCTCGGTCGGCCTGCTGGAGGCCGTCGTGGCGCCGGCGGTCCGCTCCCGCAATCCCGAGCGCCGCCGAGCGGGCGTCGACGACCTGCACACGCTCGCAGAGCTCGCTCAGGAGCTCTCGCAGCTCCTGTTCTGGCGCGAGCTGCGGAGCCAGACGAGGTCGTGAGCGACCTCGAGGCGCTGATCCGCGACGTCCCGGACTTCCCCAAGCCGGGCATCGTCTTCAAGGACATCATGCCCCTGCTCGCCGACGCGGAGGCGCTTCGGGACACCGTCGACCGGCTCGCCGCCTGGGCAGAGCCGCGCAATCCGGACATCGTCCTCGGGGCCGAGGCGCGCGGCTTCATCACCGGCGGCGCGCTGGCCTGCAGGCTCGGCTGCGGCTTCGTCGCGGCCAGGAAGCCCGGCAAGCTGCCCTGGCGGACGGTAAGCGCCAAGTACGCCCTCGAATACGGCCTCGACGCGCTGGAGCTGCATGCGGACGCGATCAAGCAGGGTCAGCGTGTGCTCGTCCACGACGACGTGCTCGCAACCGGCGGCACTGCGCGGGCAAAGTGCGAGCTCGTCGAGCAGCTCGGGGGTGAGGTCGTCGGCGTCGCCTTCATCATCTCCCTCGAGTTCCTGAACGGACGTGACCGGCTGACCGGCTACGACGTCCATAGCCTCATCCAGTATTAGGGTCACCTTCTCGGGGGGTTTGAGCGCCGTCCGGGCTGCCGATTAAAACGCCACCAATGTACGACGCGTTGACGGGCCGGTACACCTTCTCGTGCCCCTCCAGGGGCGACACCCGTGTGAGCCTGTCCGACTTCCGCACGCTCGAGCCTCTGCCGGGTGCCGCGCATCCCGCCGTCTACCAGGTGACCTTCTCGTGCTCGTGCGGGGAGGCCCACGCGGGGCTCGTCAGCCACGACGAGCTCGACTGGGCGCCGCTCGGGCTCGAGGCCGGCGTCTTCCTCAACGTGATGACCGGCCGGCTGGAGCACGTCTCGCAGGAGCTCGGCGACCTCGCCGCGCGCCGGATCCAGTCCGGCGAATGGCCGTGGAGCTTCTTCTGCTACCCGGAGGAGCGGCCGCGGCCGGTCTTCCCCTCCGCGTTCTTCGTCCTCGCGCCCGGAGACGGCTCGCTCGGGCTGGCGGTGCGGTGTCCCGCCTGCTCGTCGATCTCGGTCAACCTCGTCTCGCACGCGCACGTGGATGTGCCGTTCCACAACGATCCGCACGTCGGCGTCGTCGAGCACGTCTTCGGCGACGACGTCACGCGGGTCGTCGAGGAGTTCCGCGCAGAGCTCTACTCCGCGCGGTTCGACGCGCGCAGGCTGCACCTCGAGTAACCGCCACGCACCCCGATTCGTTTGAGGTTGCGAGGGGAATACCTCTCCCAACCACGACTCGAGGTGATGCGAATGTACGGGTTGACACGCGGGACGTTGACGCTGCTCGGAGCGGCCGCCGCCGGCGTGCTGCTCTGGGTCGCCAGCCAGGTCGACGCCGACAGTCTCGGCGGGTTCTGGTTGTTCGTGGGGATTCTCGCCGCGGCAGGACTGTGCATCCCGCTCTCCCAGCTGCTCGGAGGGTGGACGAAGTGGGGTTGGCCGCGCGCCTCCCTGAACGTGTTCCTGCTCGGCTTCCTGCCTGTGCTGATCGTGGGGGGTCTCGTGATCCTTCACGCCCAGCCGGAGGACGCGATGGGCAGCTCCTGGGCTGGTGACATCGGCCTTGACGGCCTCGCCGAGGATCTGACGGCCATCCTGCCTGCGATCGCATTCGCGATCGGCGCCTTCTTCGGGCTCGTCTTCGACACGACCGGCCCGCGGATCGCGCGGGACGAGGACGTCGCGGCCGAGCGTCGCGGCTATGCGGGCCCGGTGCCCGCCGAGCGCCGCCGCCCTGCCGACGAGCCGCTGACCGCGGAGCGCGAGGAGGTCGCGACCCGGCCGGTCGAGAGGACGCCGTCGCGCGAGCACGAGCTCGTCGGCTCGCGGAGCGACGACGGACGTGCCGGCGAGCCGAGCCGGCCGCGCCGCTTCTTCCGGCGCGGGTGACCGTGTAGGTCCGCTTCCCCCGTCCCGGCCGGCGCCGGGGCGGGGGATGCGACGCGCGAACACCTTTACCCTCCGGTCAGGGATCATGAGAGCGGGCCGCGGGGGCGATGTTGAGGACACGCGATGTTCGCCGCCGACCCGCAGAACGAGGGCAGCCGCGCCGCTCTGCTGGTCGAGCAGATCGCGGCCCTCGGACGTCTCGACGAGTCCCGCGTCTCGGCACGCGAGCGGCTGGAGCAGGAGCTCGGCTACGAGCTGGCCGGCCGCCTCGTCGGCGCTCTCACGGGCGACAAGGGGATGAGGACCACCCGCCTCGTCGCCTAGCGGCGTGGGGGAACCCATGGTTCCCCCACGAGCCCCCTCCTTTCGCACCTCGAACGTGCCGGCACGTTGTGGCCTCCCGCCGGGCGAAGCCCGGCTCCGGCCTCGGGCGCTTCGAACGTGCCGACGCATCGGAATGGTCGCTCCCTCCGCGCGCGGCCTCCGGCCGGGCGCTCCGGGTAGGGACGCCTCGCCGAGAGCGCGACGCCTTTCGACGACCGGGATGCGCGCCTCGGCGCTGCGATCCCGGGCGTCGGCCTAGAGCGGGTCCTCGCCGTACAGGCGCACGTACAGGAAGATCGCGCCGCCGGCGACGACGGCCACGATGAAGGCCGGCGCGGCAGATAGCCCGACCGAGACCGAGCCGAGAAAGATGAAGAGGGCGAGCCCGACCGCCCAGAGGCCCGACGTGACGCCGCGGTCGATGCTGGGAGGGCGGAGATGCATCGGGCGCATCCTACGGATGCAGAGAATCCGCCGTTTTGCCTTCCGTGACGCCCGGGATCGCACGCCCACGGTCCATAGAAATTCGCCGAGCCGGTTGCGCTTTCGTTCCCCCAACCGACTGACTTTCGGCTTCCGCCTACGGTCGCCCGGCTGGGCTTCGACCTAGTCGCGCTCCGTGCTCGGCGCAAGGGGGAATCTAGAGCGCCGGCAAGCGACCCACAAGGGCCGGAACGACGATTTCGCCGCAATTTGCGAATGTTCAATAATCCACATTTCCACAGCCTTTCCTGCTCCTTGTTGAAAACGTTGTGGACGAAGCTGGCCCGTACGATTCCGCCATGCGTCGCGCCGCCGTCTGGGTCGCCGCGGCGGCGGCACTCGCGCTCGCCGTCGTGCTCGCCGCCCTCGGCGTGGGGGAAGAGGCGGGCGCCCTCACGAACTGGCAGGCGCTCGTGCTCGGCCTCGTCCAGGGCCTCACCGAGCTGCTGCCGATCTCCTCGTCGGGCCACCTGATCCTCGTCCCCTGGCTCGCCGACTGGCAGTACCTAAAGCAACACGACGAGTTCAACCAGACCTTCGACGTCGCGCTTCACCTGGGCACGCTCGTGGCCGTCGCCGCGTACTTCCGGCGCGAGCTCGCCGCGCTGCTGGCGGCGTGGCTCGGGAGCGTGCGCCGGCGCCGGATCGAGGGCCCGAGCGAGCGCGTCGCCTGGTTCGTGTTCGTCGCCACGATCCCGGCGGCGATCGTCGGGGCGGTGGGGGAGCACTTCATCGCCGAGACCCTGGGCGAGCCCTGGCAGATCGCCATCTTCCTGGCCGCCTTCGCGGTCGTCCTCTACCTCGCCGACCGCCGGCCGGAGACGACCCGGATGGAGGAGCTCGGTCTCGGCACGGCTCTCGGCGTCGGGGTGGCGCAGTCGCTCGCGCTGATGCCGGGAGTCTCGCGCTCGGGAGTGACGATCTCGGCGGCGCGGCTGCTCGGGCTCGACCGCGACTCGGCGGCGCGCTTCTCGTTCCTCCTGCTCGTGCCGATCACGCTCGGCGCGGTGCTCTACAAGGGCGTCACCGAGGTCGTCCTGAGCGACCTGCCGCCTGGCTCGGGCGGCCCGTTCGTGGTCGGGACGCTTGCCGCAGCCGTCAGCGGGCTGGCCGCGATCTCCGCACTGCTCGGCTATGTCAGGCGGCACGACTACAGCATCTTCGTCGTCTACCGCCTGGCTGCCGCGGCCGCGGTGATGCTCCTGATCGCGACGGGCTTCCGCGAGGCCGGCTTCTGACGCTCCGGCCCGTCCCGCTCGTCGTCGCAGGCGCGGTCTGCATCGCCTTCTCGGGGATCCTCGTCCGGCTCGCCGACGTGCCGCCGTCGACGGCGGCCTTCTACCGCTGCGCCTACGCCGTGCCGCCGCTGCTCGCGCTGGCGCTCTGGGAGCGGCGACGCTACGGCCCACGCGGCGCACGGGAACGCGCGCTCGCCTGGCTTGCGGGCGGGTTCTTTGCCGCCGATCTCGTGCTCTGGCACCACGCGATCGCCGCCGTGGGCGCCGGCCTCGCGACCGTCCTCGGCAACGTCCAGGTCGTGCTCGTCCCGCTCGCGGCCTGGCTCGTCCTCGGCGAGCGGGCGGCAGGACGGGTGCTGGCCGCCGTTCCCGTCGCGCTCCTCGGAGTCGTGCTCATCTCGGGGGTCGTGGGAGCGGGCGCGTACGGCGACGACCCGGCGCTGGGAGTCGTCTTCGGCGTCGGAACCGCGATCGCGTACGCCGGCTTCCTGCTCGTCCTGCGCGCGGGCTCGAGCGACGTGAGGCGCTCGTCCGGCGCGCTGTTCCACGCGACGCTCGCCTCGGCACTCGCGACGCTGCCCGCCGGCTGGGCGCTCGGGGAGCTCGAACTCGAGCCGACGTGGCCTGAGCACGCCTGGCTGCTCACGCTCGCGCTGACCTCACAGGTGCTCGGTTGGCTCCTGATCGCGGCGGCGCTCCCGCGGGCGCAGGCCGCGCTGACCTCGGTCGTCCTGACGCTGCAGCCCGTGATGGCCGTCGTGCTGGCGATGGTCCTGCTCGACGAGGATCCGTCGGGAGTTCAGCTGGGCGGCATCGTCGTGGTCGTCGGCGCGATCATGCTCGCGACGGCGGGCCGGCGCCGGCCGCCTGAACCGGGGCCGGGGACGGCCTGAGGGAGAATGCGTCGTGATGGCCGATCGACTCGACACCGGCTGGGCGGAGCTGGGGCAGGGGCGGTGGGAGGCCGCGAAGGCGGCCTTCGAGGAGGCCCTCGCCGTCGAGGAGACGCCCGAGGGGTTCGAGGGTCTCAGCTGGGCAGTGTGGTGGCTCGACGACGCGACCGCTGTCTTCGACGCCCGGGAGCGCGCCTACCGTCGGTACCGCGACCGGGGAAACGCCGCGGCCGCAGCCCGCATGGCGACGTGGCTGGCCGCCGACGAGCTGGACTTCCACGGGGCTGCCGCAGTCGCGAGCGGCTGGCTGGGCCGGGCACGCCGGCTGCTCGCGCCCCTCGAGCCGGGCCCCGACCACGGCTGGCTCGCTTTCCATGAGGGCTATGTCGCTCACGTGAGCGGTGGAGCAGATGCTGCCGAGCTCGGCGCCGTCGCGGCCGGGCTGGGCCGGCGGTTCAGGGTTGCCGACCTGGAGATGCTCGGCCTCGCCCTCGAGGGAGCCGCGTTGGTCGCGAGCGCCGAGGTCGAGAACGGCATGCGCTGTCTCGACGAGGCGACGGCCACGGCGCTGGAGGGCGAGGCGACGGTTCCCATCTCGAGTGCCTGGGCGTGCTGCTTCCTCGTCACGGCCTGCGCGGCCGTTCTCGACTATGACCGTGCCTCGGCTTGGTGCGACCGGATCGCCGAGTTCGCCGAGCGTTACGGAAGCCGCTACATGCTCGCGTTCTGCCGGGCGGAGTACGGCGCCGTCCACACTTGGCGGGGCCGCTGGGCCGACGCGGAGGCGGCTCTCGAGGCCTCGATCGAGGACTTCTCCCGTTCGCGGCCCGCAATGGTCGGCGGGCCCCTCTCGGCGCTCGCGGAGCTGCGACGGCGCCAGGGCCGCCAGGAGGAGGCTGCGCTGCTCCTCGACCGCGCGGGCGGCTCGACGGCGGCGCTGCTCTGCCGCGCGCGCCTCATGCTCGACCGAGGGAAGCCGCTCCAGGCCGCCGAGCTCCTCGAGCGGCTCCTGCGCCAGCTGCCGGCGAGCCGCGGGCTCGATCGGCTGCCCGTGCTCGAGCTGCTCGTCCGCGCCCGGGTGGCGCGCGTCGAGCTGGACGAGGCTCGCACCGCCCTCGCTGAGCTCCGCGCACTCGAGCGGCTCGTGGGTACGGGACCGCTCCGAGCGGCTGCCGACCTGGCGGAAGGCGTCCTGCTCGCCGCCGGCGCCGACCACGAGCGCGCCAGACCCCTGCTCGAGGACGCCGCCGACCGCTTCGAGCGCAGCGGAGCCCCGTTCGAGGCCGCGACCGCCCGGATCGAGCTCGCCGCGAGCCTCCATGGCCTGGATCGGCCCGCCGACGCGGCCCGCGAGGCGCGCGCGGCCCTCTACGGCCTGCGCGAGTTAGGAGCGAGCGCGGAGGCCGAGCGCGCGCGTCGGCTGCTCGGGGAAGCGACCCGCGGCGCGGGTGCGATCGTCACGAAACGAGAGCAGGAAGTCCTGGCGCTCCTCGCCGACGGGCTCACGAACCAGCAGATCGCGCAGCGGCTGGTGCTCAGCGAGCACACGGTTCACCGCCACGTCACCAACATCCTGCGCAAGCTCGGCCTTCCCTCGCGCGCCGCGGCGGCCGCATACGCGGTGCGAGCGGGGCTCTTGTAGCCAGACCTGGCCAGTCCAGAGCCGGTCGACGATGGCCGGTCCAGGCGAAGTCGCGCCGCGGGCGCCGCGACTACGGTCGCGGTCGAGGAACAGTCGAGCGC